>Ga0196965_1000328_pt1 | contig 31762 bp, 36 predicted proteins | sample S1_20metaG_FD_148668 | JGI IMG/M metagenome (GOLD analysis project Ga0196965, IMG submission 148668) | Soil microbial communities from Anza Borrego desert, Southern California, United States - S1_20 | ecosystem: Environmental > Terrestrial > Soil > Desert | place: USA: California | collected...
TTTATGTATACTAGTTCTTGGTCTACTGAGTGAATAGTCTTACCTTTTGAGAGTAAGATTAAAGGCTAGTTGTAAATTAGGATGAACTTTTGTATGCACTATTTCCATAATTTTTGAAGGGTTACTAAAATTGTATATATTCTCAGTAAGGTCTCTTAGTGAGTTCTTTAGAATAGATAACGAGCTATTGTGTTGCAATGAGGGATTTGCAGAGTCCAATTCGCTTTCATAAATTTCCATCATTCTCTTAGATGTTTCCAATGCACCATAATAATGGGATTTATCTTTAAGATTAGCGGGAGAAGAATAATCATTTATCTCTGGATCAAGATGACTTGAGTGGTTATTATCTGAATGTACTCCTTTACTGTTGGTCTTTTTTTCCAAATTATCGACGGCTGAAAAATTCATATTAATCATAATGTTAGAAGGGATACCAAACGCATAACCATATTTTCTCAAAACCTCGTCTCCCAAATTGGCCATCATTGTTGCAATGATTGTATTATTATAGAACTGATCGCTATCAATAAGCAACGAATCTTCGCTTACAAGAATATCATCAATTATTTCATCAATATTCTCTGTAAAATTAGATTGCAATGACGTATTGGCTGTGGTGGTGGTGGTGGTAGTGGCAGAAGAATTATCATTAAGCCCAGAGTTATCATAAAGGCTTTGGTTTAACAGTCTGTTTTCAATTAATATCATGTTTATTAGTGTTAAGAAAGTAGAATTGTCGTCAGTACTAAAGTTATGAGCTATAGCAGTGGTGGAAACTATAGTTATAGTTGCAAACAAAAGTACAATGGTTAATAAACATGAATAAAGTAAATTGCTTTTCATTTTTTAATAGTTGTTGAATTCAGGTAGTTGATATGGTATATTCTTTTAAAAAATAAATATTAGAATTATCCTGTTGTGGTGGTGGGAGTAGTAGTAGTAGTAGTATCAGTAGTAGGCTTGAATACAACTATGCGCGCATTTCCTGTATCTGCAACATAGACTGTGCCAGATTCTTTGTCTACACCAACACCTTCCGGATCTAATAATTGTCCTTCGCCAGCATCAGCACCACCAAATTGTGTTATATATTGCCCGTCGCTGGTAAATACTTGTACACGGTTGTTATTCTTGTCAGTAACATAAATATTGTCATTACTATCTATGGAAAGGCCAGATGGCCCCTGGAACTCACCGTTTGCAACTCCCTTTGTACCCCATTGCATTAAATAAGTACCATCATTACTAAACTTCTGAACTCTATCATTTCCATAGTCTGCTATGTATACATTACCCTGAGAATCAACAATTGAGCTTTCAGGATTTGAAAGTTGACCATTTCCTTCGCCTTCAGAGCCCCATCTGTAGAGAAATTCACCATCTGTAGAGAATACTTGGACACTTGGATGATCTCTATCGGTTACAAACAACTTACCCGTAGCATCGTTTGCAGGAACGTGTGGATGCAAGAATTGGCCATCGCCTTGGCCTTCAGAACCCCATTTTGCTAAAAATGCACCATTATTATCAAACTTTTGAATTCTATAATTAAATTGGTCTGCGACATAGATATTTCCTTCTGAATCCATTGAAAGCGCTGATGCTTTGTGGAATTGACCATCGCCTTCTCCACCTTCTCCAAATTTAGCCAAGAAATTACCTTCAGGATCAAATATCTGGATTCTATGATTTTCATAATCTGGAACAAAAACTTTGCCGTTAAAATAATCCACATCATTCTGTCCGCCAAATTGTCCATCTTCCTCACCCGCAGAGCCCCAACTTGTATAGTATGCAAAATTAAGATTCTGTGCAAATGCACGATCAGAACTGCTATATCCCAAACTGATCGAAAGAGTCATAAAAATTGATATTAAAATAACAATGCTGTTTTTTGCTTTCAATAAGCACAAATAGAATATAATTTATTTAAATATACAACTTGTAGAAATCACTAAAAATGAATAAATAATAGAAAAATATCAAAAACCTTTTTTGGAAAATAAAGAGGATTTCAGATAATAGTTGATTTTTTTAAAAAATATAGGGGATTGTTAGCGGACTAATATCCTTAATTATTAGCAAAAACACTAAATTAAACTTTTTATCAAATGTTTTTCTTATTTATAACCAATAGAGGTTCCAACAGAGTTTCGATTACTTCAGGTGACTCGAAAATGGACGTGCAAAAAGAATAATGGTTTTTGAAATCATTAGAAATTAAAAAGCGATGAACCATAAGATAATACCAATTAAATATTAATTAGTCCTTGCTTAAAATATAATAATTGATCAATTTAATAGGCATTATAACTACGATCTGTTTCTTATCAAGTACTATTTCAATTGGTGGGTTTACACAGATTAATTTGGAATCCTTCGGTCAGATAAATGCAACCAGCGATACAAAAGGGCAATCTCAGAATCCAGAATTATTAAAAGGCGAAGATGTAGCAACAATCAACGTAACTAAAAGTGTTCAATGTGATTCTTCATTGGGTATTCCTAGTGATGAGTCAATCTGTCAATTTGTATTATCAAATGTAGATGCAGGACAATTTAGTCTGGTGGTGACTGGAAATCAAACTGAGGAAACTAGGTTTCAAGGCTCATCAAACGGCACTATAACTTCTGTAATCCCCGGAAACTATTCAGTAAGAGAAGAACCATTTGATACTATGGATTTAGAAAATCAACTCGGAGAGAATGCAGTAGTATCAATTCTTACAGATGTAAACGGAGATTGTATCGGTCAATTTAGTCAAATAGATACTTTTCAAGAAGCAACGGGTTTCATAGAAGCAGGTCAAACTCAAATATGTGAAATCATAAATACAATCAGCGTTAGTCAAGGAGCATCTCCTGAGGAACCATAACTCCTTTCTTGAATTTAGCAAAGATATTCTCACCTTAGCCCTCTTTCCTAACCTTTAATTTTTATGATTGCAATCTGAATTGAAACAATCTGAATTCAACAGACATGCCATTAAATTGCTTTTTACTATTGTTTACTAATATATTAAAACATAATATTCTACTAGCAGTTAGTATGAATAATCAATATTAAGCATATCATTTTATTTAAATATATACAACAGCAATTTTACTATATGGCAGAGTAAGAATCTTTTTGGTATTGTCATTTTTAGCACTCTTATTGCTGTATTATTTATCAATACAATACCGGTTTATGCGAATTCTATCATCTTGGTCGACCAGTCTTGTCTAAATGGAAATCTTACAGATACTATAAACCATTATGTTCTTTACATTGATAGTATGATAAACTCAAATATCAATAATAAAAAAATAAATCAAGAGTTTTGTTTTCAACAAACTGAAATTAGTAACACAATATCACCCTTCTTGCCTTATGCATTCTTTCATACACATATATTAAATCAAGTAACGTCTTTTTTAAATGTTGGAATATTGGAACCGATAATCAAATCGTCATTTTTTATGGGATTATTTACTATTACAATCAGTGGAATAATACTGCACTCTCTTTGTGAATTAAAAAATGGTCCATCTCGAATAAGAAAAGGTTTTAGCAGGTCAATTAAACACAATATTTTAAATAAACAGAACCATAGATGCGGCCAATGTAATAGAATTCTTACAGTTGTAGATTTTCATCATAAAAATGGAGACAGGTCAGACAACAGTGAACGCAATTGTCAGGCGTTATGTCCGAGCTGCCATGCAACGGTAACTAGGGGAACACTAAAAGGCAGGTAAGAATTCATCCTCGCAAAATATCTTAATTTTTGCTTGACAGGTTTCAAAGTCATTATCTAAACCGATAAAGACTAGAGTTTGGGTTCTGGGTTCTGTAGAATATAGAAAGTATTGAAATGTTATTACTATTTGGAAGATGGAGACTGAGGCTTTTGGACTATCAGGATTAATAATTCTTTTACCACTTCATATTTCTCTTTTATAGAGCCTTCACCCACAGGGTATAAATTGTAATGACGATTCAACAATTCTTTACACCGCTCAAGATCTTTACTGTAGACAAAAAGTACACTTCTAAAAACTCCAATATTTGGATGCTTGTTTGGATCATTATCTGGCTTAAAGATGTTACCAATATTCTGAATATAGTAATCTTTTGTCCTATTCAACGATTTGTCAATTCGGTCAAAGAAATCTATTAGTGCAAAGTTATTACTATTTTCCCGTTCATTTTTAATTTCTTTCTTTATTGTATCTCTATAATACTCAAATGCACAGTGAATTATATCGGTATATTTCAGATAGACATTTTTTGAATTAGAGAAATCCACAAAGTGTTGATACGTAAGTTAATGATATAATGGTTATTGTCTTAACAATTTTTTTAATTTCACCATGTAAATGGGAATAGTGATCGGACTTAGCCCAATGGCACGTATTGGATCGATCCTTTTTTTTAAATAGAACAATAACATGAGGATTTTGAGGGGTCTTTATAGTGATTATCTGTCTTGAGTAGCATATTGAGATTGTAAACAAAAGTATGGAGCGACTAAAAAGATGCTACAAAAAGTATTTGAAATATTATAATGTGGTTCTATTATAAAATGTATATTATCAACTACTATTCTATATGGTTACTGGGATATTCAACATAAATGAGTTAGATTTTGCTCTAGATATGGGCTTATCTCTGCTAGCAGGGTTCTTGATTGGTGCAGAAAGAGAATCAAAAGGAAAAGCAGCTGGAATAGGTACTCATTGTTTTGTAATAGGAGGATCAATGATTTTCACATACATATCGGCATTAATTGATCCAAATTCAACATCAAGAATTGCAGCCCAGATTGTAACAGGTATTGGATTTCTTGGAGCTGGAGTAATATTAAAAGGTGAGCTCTTTGATAACAAGGAATCAGATATTCCAGCAAACAAAAAAGTCGTTAACCTAACTACGGCTGCAAGTATATGGTTTTCTGGGGCTATAGGAATGGCAATAGGGTTTAATTTTTACTTTATCGCCATAATTTCAATTGCCTTTGCTTTAATTGTTCCACGCATTCCCCAAGTAGGAAAAAGGCGGCATGAAGATACTGACGAATAATGATAGGATAAAAAAAGATAATGATGATAACTGACGCAGAAAATTAGCAAATTATTTTTTTAATGTATATATGTGATAATTATCATTCTCGATAGTTAGTGGAATTTCTGTAACAGCCTATCAAACTAAAAGAAACAAAACAAGAGTGTCATAGAGGTTCAATCACTATGACGTTTATCTAAATAGTTATTGAATCAAGTCATATTTGGCTTGTCCAGCCATCAGAAAGAGTTTGTCCCTGTTTGCGGTTATCTTATTTTTTATCGATTTGGCTGGGACTCCAGCAACTATATCTTCATCTTCTATATCAGATATTACAGAACTGCCAGAGCCAACAATAACCTTGTCACCTATTTTTAATTTATTTTTTATTGTACTGTTTAATCCAAGCCAGCAGTTATTGCCTATTTGAGTACTTCCACCTATCACGGTACCTGCAGTTAGTTCAGTATTTTTTCCTATACTTACATTATGAGCAACATGACAGAGTGCATCAATTTTTGTACCTTGCCCAATGGTTGTATCGGATAAAGAGCCACGGGCTATTGAGCAGTTGGCGTATATCTCTACATCATTTTCTATAACTACCTTTCCATAATGAGGAAACTTTTCTAATTCTAAAGTTTCACTTGATCTTTCAAAAGCAAATCCATCAGAACCAATGGTTGTATTGGGTTGAATGATGCAATCATCCCCTATTACGCAATTTTGCAAGTTTACTTTAGAGTCTATCTTCGTATTATCGCCAATCACACAATCTTGACCTATGACAACGTGATCTCCAATGTAACAATCTCTACCTATTTTAGCTGAATCAGCTATAACGGCATTTGGTGATATTCCCACCTTTGGACCCTGACGGCTAATCTTCTTTGCAAGACGGGTAAACTCAAGCCTAGGACTTTGTACAAAAACTAGAAGTTGATCTTTATTCTGTTTTGGAGAGATTTGACCTTGCATACTTTTTTTGCAAAGGATAACTCCCGCATTAGAGCGTGAAATAGCCATAATACCTTTGTTTTCATCTGCTGAACAAAAGGAAATATCAGATGATGTTCCTTCATATAAAGAAGATACATCGGTTATTAGTTTAGACTTTAAGCTTGATTTTTGCCCCTCGATTATATAAGATGAATCAATAAGGTGATTTAATAGTGATTCAACTGTCCATTGAACCATATCACAGGTGATGTATCTTTTAATATAATTGTTTTCTATAATCTTTTAATAGGAAAATTCTTCAGTTCATTAATATAGTGGGATTCTGAATTAAATTTCTAATAGTGCCTCCCCGAACCCAACTTAGGTAAAAGGAGAGACTTTGTTTGCAACTTTGCATTTTCATATTAATTAGTAGCCAAATCAGCGAGAAATAGTTCAAGTATTCTAGAAAGCATTCTTTAATAGACAAGTATTATGAAATATTTGATTCAAGTCCTGTTTATCGCTATTTCCAATGGAAGAATTTAGAGATTATCAGAATTATCCTAAGAGTTTTATCGTTACGGGTCCACCGCTTAGAGCCTTTTGCTCAAGCCTAATAATTGAACGCTTCCCACGATACATGACATATGTTTCAAACTCCTTTTCCCCAAATTCGAACTTAACGCGTTTGTTTAACCAATCTTTTGGAACAACAGCTGTAAGTCCCAATCCTGGCACTTGTCTAAAGTGTGTCCTGTATGTAAAATTATTATTTTCAGACACAATAAGATATTCACCTTAAAGATACAAATACTTATTCTATCATTCTTAGGTTATCATTACCATGTAGTTTTGAAGATAATAGAGAATCTAAACTTTAGTTGGAATTATCTTCCATTACATTACAAAAATACCAATGCAATCAAATATCGTGTATTTTCCCACTGTTATAATATGGATAATCTTGCATTTAATCGAAAAAATACCAAGAATTTAAATACAGATCATTACTATAGTACACCTTTTGCGAGTGATCTAACAATGTCATTTCAATAGGTTCAGACAATGAATTTCCCAAAATCTCTAGCCTGCTAAAGCACTAGGATATATACGGCATTAAATACCGGTTATTACCAATATTTATATAAGGCTATGGTTCAGTATGGATAATGTCAAAACAAGATAAAAAAGAAACAAGTATCAACGAAAATATAGAACAGACAACTCAAAATAACAATCAAATCTTTAATAGAGCAGTTCAAGAAACAACAGAATCACTCAATCAAGCCTTTGTTGAATCAAAAAAAAATATTGAAAGAAACATTACTGAAGCACAGAGTCAGATTCCTCGTTATACTCAATCCATGAACGAAGTGCAAGAACAAGCCGTACAAGCAACAAGAGACATTGCAGAAAATTATCTTGAATACCAAAAACAGGCTATTGATTCATTTCAGTCTATATTCACTCCATACATTGAAAATGCAAATAACCAATTACGTAACAACCAAGAATTGTTTAGAAGACTACCAGAAATATATTCAAAGATTGCCAATAACTATGCCGAAAATAGTGTTGCAGTAAGTAGAATAATTAACAATATGGCATTTTCAAACGTAGAGTTGGTCAAAAATGCAATAAGCAACACAAAAGAGCAATCAAAACATCTTGCAGAAATTGGAAAAAGAAACGTCAAAGTTTACGAAACGATAGAAAAAGAAAATAGAACAACCATTTAAACCAATTTTTTTTAAGGGTTTCATATCTTCGTAAATATTTTATTTATAACAACATCCTATATTCATCAACATTATCGCTTTCAGATTATTGGCGGCTACAACTAAAGTAGACCTTAGTTGTCAAAAGTTTTGGATAGATGCCGTAAGTGAAAACGCAGCTTAGTTTCTATGAAAGGATTAAAAAACAAGATAGCTATCCTATGGAATCTTATAACGTACTAGTTTAAAGATAAGGGCAATAAGAAAGAATGTAACAATAGTTAATATACTTTGGTAATAATATATTATATGCAAAGCGTCAGAAAAAGAATCTCTGAAATAATCGCTTCAGTGGCATTGGTTCTATTAATAATATATCTCCTTGATGTTTTAACTACCATGTTGACTGGACAAATCGGCTTTTTACCATTTTCATCTAATGATAGGGGATTAATTTTTGGAGGGGGTTCGTTAGCACTATTTATCGTTTCATTTGCAGTTAGCATAGGTATTTATTCAAAGATTACGACCACGCTTCTTATCATAGGTGGAGCCCTTATAGGAACCTCAGTTCTAGTTTCAACATTCATTACACCCCAGTTTATGAATAGTTTTGAAGGAACCAAGATAGTAACACCTCCGCTACCTCAGTTTATAGGAATAATTATTATAGGCTATGCCATAATGGGCTCAGGCATATTCAAAGCAATAAGAAAGAGATAAGTTCCATTTATTGATATCATATCTAATAGTTCAATACAGATATGTTTTTTAGTAAACAACTTAATTACCACATAGATTATCATAGCAAGAATGAGTGTAAAAATATTTTGTCAAAGCACGATGATGATAATAATAATTACGGTGTAAGAAAACATCGCAAAGTATTGAACACCATTAATCGAGTGGTGAAAACAATTACGTAGTCGTGTAGGAGATAGCACAGGTTCAGGTGACAGGTTAACAGCAGAAGCCCAGTAAATACAAAAAAAAGACAAAACAATGCCTTAGCACCATGAAGAAGAACATCTGTTTTTTACAAAAAAATCGGCCAAAAGTTTATTTTTATATTAGAATTCACTAATTCATAATATTATATAATATGCTATACTAAAAAAAGACAGAATAACACCCAAGGAGATGATGAATTTCCACAAAAGGTTATTTTATTGAAACCTATAATTTGAAATCTTAATTAAAAAAAAGATTTATTGTTGGCCTAAAGCCAAGTTACCTAACTGTTCTTGTAATTGCAAGTTTACGTTATTTCCACACAGTAGTGTAAATTCACCAGATACACATTGTGCATTTTGCTCGCTTGATTGTTCTTGTTCTATTTCTTGCTCTGCCTCATTGTGTTTCTTTTTTCCACCAGCATATGCATAGTTATCGCCATATGCTACTACTGAACCAATTAAGGCTGCAGCAATAAACATTGCAAATATTCCGACTTTATGTGTTTTTGTTATGTTACTCATTGTAGTCGAAATGTATAATCGAAATTAATTATATCATAGTTTGGATACATGTTACTACTTTTTTATTTGATAAATTAGTAAGAGTATTGATTTACTATAATTTATTCTGTCTTTTTATACTGTAGTTTGGATTAGTCCGGTTGATTTAAATTCATTCGACAGGGAACGAACGATCAAAACTCAATCTCTTGTGATACTCCATTATTTGTTCCATAGTTTCGGGCAAAGAAAAGACCTCATTTAGCAACCTTGGTTTTTTATCTTCAAATACATATTCTGAATACCATTTAGACCCAAAAGCAGTTAACATTAATAATATCGGCAAAATATCTTTTCCTTTTTCAGTCAAACTCCATAAAACCATAGTTTGATCATTTTTTATTTGTGTGCACTTGATCATTCCTTCACGCTCCAGTTCTCGAAGCCGCATAGATAACACTCTAGGAGTAAGACCTGGAATTGATTCTAGTATCCTATTAAATCTGTTTATTTTTAGAAAACCTATATCTCTTATTATAAGCATCGTCCACTTTTTACCTAATACTCCAAGAGTTGTACGTATAGGGCAGTTAATTATCTTAATCTGGGGCTTGATGATACATTCTTTATCGCTGACAATATCTGTATCATCGTCCCCCCGCGTATCTCTGTTAATATGAAACAACTATACTTTTATTTTCATACTTCTTCTTATACTATATTTTGTATATTGTATTTAGTTCATTAAAAGTCAAATTTTGTTCCTTGGTCTGATTCTATTATAATAAGTAGTAATATATTCCCTATCTTATAGCTAAATTTGGCTGTGGAATTTGTAGCGGTTATATACTAGTAAAGGTATACATAATATATGAAATACAGAAGCCGAACCGAAATTGTGGCTATGATTCTAGATGCAGCTAATGGTGGAGCAACAAAGACCAAGATCATGTATAAAGCATTTCTAAGCTATGCACAGTTAAAGGAGTACCTTTCGGTATTGATAGAAAACGATTTAATTGAATATATAGAAGGTTCACAATACAAAACAACACAAAAAGGGTTAGTTTTCTTAAAGATGAATAATGAGATTGAAGAATTGCTTGCAACGCCCACACGAAATTATAAAACAGTAAATAACTAAAGAATTTTCCTTTTTTTCTTTCGATATCCCTCAAAATAATATTGTTTTCGCCAGGCATAATATACGCTGGGCTATTATTATCTTAATCTCGAAATTTCGACTAATCTTGGTAAGATATTATAGTGTTTGTTTGAAATCAATAATTTTTAAATAAAAATTGGTATTTCTGTCTCAACATATGTAATGATGCCAAAAATTCATCATCATTAATAATGATTATTTCTTTATGAATATATGATCCGAATTGTTGGATGATATTCTTCCAATACGACGGCATAGCATCTTAAAGGAGTCTATAGAATCCATTTCTATAATACCGGGAAGATGAGACAGGATAGGAATATAATTATTCAAGACAAAAAAGTCATTTATCCTTGTTTCGATTACTATGCTGTCTCCTTTAAAATCATCAGAGGATGATTTATTTATAATTCGAACTGATGTGGTCATTGTCTTTTCGGTCTCTGTTGAAAGAGGATATTTTTCTAGATGAAAAGATTCTTCAATAAGATTACATAGATCTGAAATTTTCAACTACATCTACTTGTACAAACTATATTTTATGTGTTAGAGGCTTTAAGGACTTTTGTATCATAACAAAAGCCTGTATTGCTCAAATAAATTTAGATATTAAAAAGATTATAGATTAGATAATAAGAATTTGTAAAATGCTATTACATGTTGGTAGAAATCAAAAAAAAGATTTATTGTTGGCCTAAAGCCAAGTTGCCAATATTGTCATTGAAGAACAAGCCCACATTATTTCCGGATGCGATAGAATCTTCACCAGAGACTACTTGACTATTTTGACTAGAGGATTGTTCTTGAGATATACTTTGTTCTGCATCATTTGAATTTCTGTTCTCGTCACTGTTGTCATCATGATCATGATCATCATCATCACAAGAATGTGCAAATGCAAAGAAACTATCAGATGTGATGATAGCTGGCACAACAGCAATTATCAGGGTTGTAATGGCGATTGTTACCATTATGGACGTATTCCTTTTTTCAGATAACATATGAGTCATTGAAATATTGAAGAATTAATATATTAGAATTTGATATATTGTAACTATAATATTTTTCTGCGCCATGATTAAGTGTTTATAGTTATCCTATAATAAAACATTAAAATCAGGATAGTAAAAATATTAACTCCAATTCGTACTTAAAATTACAAACGTTTTATAAGGTAAATTGAATCTGAGATTACCCAATCATGACAAAAAATATTCTTATTTTGTATTTCAAGGTCCTTGGATTGCACAAGTATACCATGATATTTTGCCTTGATAATCATAATCAAGATAGAACATCTATATAGTGCCACATTTAATAGGTTTCAACTATCATTCGTTCAAATCCTCAGCCTTTTTTATCGTGTAGATTTAATTCGCTTTTAACAAATTCTGTTTGCTTTAAATTATACTAAGACCAGTTAGTAACAGAGATACTGATATTATTATCATTAGTAAAAGATACAGGCAAAGCCTGGTCTCCAATCCTTTTAGTAATTCCTGTATGTTTTGACGTATTGATTATAATGTATGCTCTAAACCGTTCTATTAGAAATAAGCTGGCCGAATTATGCATTAGGATCACAATTATCAATTTGAGTCACCAATTACAATAAGTAAACCCATGATCAGAGTCAGATCCATATGCAGCCTAAAAGTCTAAAATAATCCATTATTTGATCCAATCAGCTAACTTTGGCTAACGTCAGCCAGCCATTCTCACAAATAATGGCCTAATACGATACGCACTGCCAAAGGTCCATTTCTTATAAGATTTATCCCTCTCCAGTCGGCTATTTAACCACAGTCAATTTTATTAGTAAAGGCCAACTTCAGAAAACAAGGCATTTCTGATTTTTTGTGGTAACATGTGCAGGTATAGAAGGCAGATTAGAGAATCTTATGGCTATACCTTACTGCCCATACATATTATAGCCGGAATTTTCACTTGATGATAGTTCTCCAGAGTTACACGAATTTATTATTGTAGCATTCGGTGGAGCATAACAATATGAACCTTGAGAGGAGCTTTGTGAACTGGTTATGTGCCTATCATTCCTGCTATCAACACTACTAATATCATATTCTACATAAGCATATGATAAACTATTTGACATCATTGAAATAGAAATAGCAAGTAAAGTAGCGACCAAAGAAAGTACAATTGGTTTTTCTAATGTATTTTCTTTCATTTATTATATAATTAAGGTATCTTATTTCGACATTATGTAACATCAGTATGAATTTTTGTTACTATATTTTTTTATAAAACATGTAGCAGTCTAATAATTTCTTGTGGGATTTCGTCCAAAAGACTTGATATAGTATATCGTTACTAAACATCAAGATATTATGCCAGTTGGCTCAGTTATTATTTCATACAATAATAAAATCAGAGTATTATAAAAACACCGAGATCTATGACTCAATTAATTTGCAAATTCAAAGGACAATCTTATGATGACCAGAGGTCTACTTTTTTATTTTATACTGTCATTAATAGGAAATGGATAATCATGATGGAAGACGATGATATACAATATATTCTAGCTCATTTCAATAACCAAGAATTCTTATTTCCTCGATCTATTATGACAGCAAAAACAAAAGGCCAAATTTTTGTCGATTCAGAAGGTCAAATGAAAGAACATTTCAAGGAAGCTAATTATGTAGATTGTAGAATTAACGGATACCCTTTCCATCATGAAACAGAAAGAAAGAAGTTGTTTCCAAGCTTTATTTTTATAGACTTGGATTTATCCTTATGTTCTACTTGTAAATACCCAATTAGGAAGTTGGATTACATACTTAAACAAGTATTAAAGAAAATAAAAGAGAAGATCAATGGTTATCCAACAGTATTATGGACTGGAGGCGGCTACCACATTTATCAACCAATTAAAATAGTCACCAAGGATGGAAAAAAACAACCTTTAGAAGATTTTAAAGAATTTGAAGAATTCATTCCAATATCAAGAAATGATTTAACCACAGAGGTTATTCGGTTTGCTTCTAAATATTTAACTGATGGTAAAGGAGATCCAAAACATAATCCTTCTATTTATTCATGTTTAGTTCGATTTCCAGGAACAATTAATTCAAAATATAATGAAACAGTAAAGATAGTTCAAGAATGGAACGGTACTGAGGCTGTAGCAAACACGCTGGTATTACCTTTCTTGGACTATTTAGCACAATTAAAAATTGAAGCAGAGGAATCAAAGAAGAGAGATGACACAACTAGACACACAACCGATAACAAACAAATTGTCTGGATTGAAAAGCTACTTGTGACTCCTATTTATGATCACAGATACTTCTGTTTATGGCATATTTTAATACCTTATCTTAAGAACATTAAAAGACTTTCACACAATGAAATAACCCTCATAGTAACAGAATGGTTGGATAAATGTAACAAGTTAAATAAAATTAGATGGAAATACCCTCAAAGAGTCGAGCAACAATTAAGATACGATAAGGGCTTTCCACCTATTAGTTTAGAAAATCTAAAGAAAGAAAATTACGAACTCTACAAGTTAATACAAGACTAACTAGCAAATATTAGAACCTTTAGTTTAATTAAAAGGAGAATCATACTATAAGTACTAAACTAGTTTTATTCTCTTTATGCGTTTATAACCAATTTACATGGATCAGGAATTAATGTGGGAGATTTTTCTAAACAATTATCGACCTTATTCAATCCAGCAGATTTAGGCAATAAAAATATCTTTTATTTTATTATAAAAGCAGATTTTATGTAAAACTAGTCAGTTTCAACTGATTTACTGATGAAATTTATTACTTGCCCCATCAAACACCATAAAGAAGCAGATAAAACCTTTTTGAGCCCCTTTATAGAAGTATAATGAACAATTATATATCAATAATAAAAAGAAAATCAGTAATTGTATTACTAGGGCCGGTGGTCTAGCCTGGTTAAGATACCGCCTTGACATGGCGGGGGTCGTTGGTTCGAATCCGACCCGGCCCATATAAATTTTGCATGTTTTTCAGTTAATTCATTGTAATTATTATAATAAGTTTGATGATTTTTAGAATCTTCTTGAACTTTAGTAGTGCTACTGAATTGAGTAGCGCCATTAGCAGATTTAGAGATATTACTGATTTCAGTAGCTGGGTTGAGGCTGCTTTCCAGGTCATCCGTTCCAATTATTTTATCCCGTCCATTTGATAACATAGATTTGTCAAAATCAAAGATTTGATCTATTGGAATTAGTTTTGTTAATAATGGAATATCTCTTCTTAAACCTTGAATTTTCTTTCGAATTATACACTTTATCTTTCTTTCATACGATTTAGACATCTGCTTATGACCTTCAAGGTATTGCACCTCGGCTTTTGAGAGGAATGACACAAACCATTTAGTATTAGGGCCCTAAAAGATCTTTCGATTATATCAGAGTGTTGTAATTTAAGCTCAATCCTCTTATTGAAGAACAAGATAATACAATGAACAGTGTATTATAGTGGTGATACTGGTGAATCTGGAATCAAACAATTGGATAGACGATCATGGAATACAACCGAAATATCTACTCGCTCGCTAACGCTCGCTTATTAATTAGTAAATAGATTGCGAATTATAATTGTTAACCACCATATTCTATTAATGCGGTATAGGGTCGATTCTTATTTTTATCTACTGCATAATGTAATTTAAAATACCCCAGAGTTTCTAATCCATTCTGTTCTAAAAACTTGTTTATTTGATTGTCTAAATCTGTATGATTCTGTGCTTCAATTAGTTTGGCTTTAATCGTCATAATTATATTTCATTATTTATCTTATTTATCCTTAAATTGGCCGCATAATTTATGAATGGGAATTAAATTTCACATGTTCGACTAGACATATAGTCAATAAATGCGAAGTGCAGGATTTGAATCTGCGATCCCTTTGCTTTTGTATATATTGATAGTAGGAACTACTAATCTGGTTAAAATCCCACGTCAAAGACACATTGAAGATGGAATATTAAATAAAATCAAATCTCCATTATGAGTAATCGTAGTTAATCTATCCTTTTGCGGATAATTGATCTTTATACGCTATTGCGTTATTTAGAATAATTGCGATTATTATGCAATAAACATAAATAATGTGAATTGGTAGAGTTTTCATGAAAAATCAAATCACAATTTCTATTACTATGTTGCTGATATTGACGATATCGCCACTCACAATGGCTTTCGCATCTACCTCGTCATCTGCCAATGATGATGACTTTCTCAATATAAGAGAAGCCACCATCGATGTTACAGATTCTGAAGAGATGCGTGCATTTCTTGAAACACATGGCCAAATCCCTACAGATGGTGACGGCGGTGCATTTGGATATGGTGTTTTGACTACCGAAGGGCTAGATGCAGTTGTAGTTAGCACAACTCACGCAGGCGTTCTTGACAGCGAAGAACAAACGGATGCTGATGATCCAGTTTGGCATAATCACTTTGTGACATTAACACAGGATTCTGCAAACTGCGGAAATGATCCAAAAGTAGAATCTATTACATTTGAATCTCCAGGACAAATAGATGTCAATGATAACACTGCTGATATTACACAGATTCCCACATCATATTCAGGTACTGATGCACTAACAGGAGATGATTTGACAATTGAACCAGGAAATGACGTTGAAGATGTAGTTTCCTTTAAACTATCCCCTCAATTTAACAATGATGATGAATTGGAAGCAGTTTGTGTAACGGATATACAATCTGCTGAGAATATTGTGTTTGATGACGAGAATGGAAGCCAAAATGGAGATAATTCAAACAGTAATGATGAAAACAATGCATCTCAGGGAATAGGTCAGTCTCAATCCAATAACCAATAATCCATTATTTATTAGATATGGGTAGAGTATAATCTGAAAAATTATACTCACTCTATTCGACAATCAAAACTATTTATTCTAACACATCTATCATTTCTATTATAACAACTGGCCTTTGCTATTGGTTTATATGTTTTGACATGTATTGGCATTTAATTACAATTCCATGAATAAAATCTTCTTTACAATAACCTCAATTGCAATACTAAGTGTGATTGCATTGATGACACAAGTTATTGGACCAGTATCGGCACAACAGCCACAAACAGAACAGTCAACTCCCTTTGTAGTACAGAATACAACTATGTCAATGCAAGATCCATTACCTGGTCATGAAGCTCATCAAATAGTTATTGCAGCTCCTCCAAGAGATGACGGTAAGATATATTCAGGAATTGCTTCCTTTACTGCAAGCCAACCAGTTGAAGTAGTGATGTTACATCCATATACTTCAGGAGTGAATACAACCGAGACAGGCGAACCATTGAATGTTCCATTTGGCGATGGCAAGGTTGCAATATCTTAACTCATTAATTATATCGTCATAAGTCGGTTCTTTGCGTCCTATATTTCGTAATTTTTCTCTAGTTCTTTTTTCTATGAAAATGGTGCTCATAGTTAAGAATAGATAAGAGTGCCTAATAGTCATATATATATAAAACTATATGTATATATCTTTATACATATTTGAAATATGAAGAAACTAATAATACAAGTGACCAGGTCAGAAGAAAATGTATTGTAGAATACATAAAGAAAAATCCCGAATCTGAAAAAGAAGATGTTATAGCACACTGTATAAAAAATGGAGAAGGCAGTCGGGTTACACTTAGCAGATCAATTCAGGAATTAATTAAGGAAGGAATTATAAAAGATGGAAAAGTACGGAAGAACTCTAAATCCTATAAATTAACACTAGTTTCCGAAAATTTGTTATTGACTTTTCCACAAGATTTGGAAGAGATATTTTTGAAATTTAAAAACCTTATAAGTGCTGTAAAGGAATGGTGCATCTCGCCCGAGTTCGCTTATAATAAACGGTTTGGACATGTTCCTGAGCTGATAGATCGAGAAAAAATTGCAAAACATACTGTTCCACTTCTATATTTTACGTTGGAGATCATAAATGAAATATGTTCGATCTTTCTTAGATTTATGCTTCCCGATAAGTTAGATAGAAAAGACCAAATCGTCAAGTTATATATGATTTATTATCGATTTATTGGACAAATGTACTCGTTAATAATTGAAGAGATTGGTGAATATATCCCTAAGTTTGACTCTAATTTATCTAACCGATCCATCCCTTATGCAACTCAGATAATAAATAGTGTCGGGACTATCACTAATAAAACAGTTTTAATCATAAATACCTGTAATGAGTATTCTCTTCAAAGAGAACTATTTGATATATTACACTTTGTTTGGCAAAAGAATGTTGACATAGCCTATGACCAGTATACATTTGGAGGAAAGAACATTCCGTATGAGGTAGAAGATACTGGTAAAATAGATAAGTCATATTTAGAAATAGATGACCCAAAACTGAGGGCAATTTATAGAGCAATCAATTTTGATATAGATTTTGAAAACAAGATGTGGCGGGGAAATGTCAAAATCGAGTTTTAAGGTTTAAGAATCCAAATCTAATAGTCAAGGTCCTGACTAAATTTATTACTCCTTTACATTAGGTAGTTTGATAATTCATCCTAATGGTATTACTCTTATCCGACAATTTTATCCGACAATTTTGTTAATCTTTGACCAATTGTAATGATCGTTTACCCTTTACCTTTGTGTCGTCCAAAGGCCTCTCATGTCTTTGGACTTATTTCAGTATCATTATGATAATTAATTGTGTTTACTCTTAGTTAACGAACCTAGTCTTTTAATTTCATTGCTCTGTTCTATTAGTAAGGACATTACAGTAGAAAGCATTAGTTCGGGATCACACCTCGATTTGACTTTAATTGAATTGTGATTTTTGTGAAAACAGTCTGAAAGCATTCTTGACATCAATTGTTTGTCCTCTTCTGAATTTAGATTCGAAATGAATGGATTTAGAAGTTCTTTTATTCTTTGATATGTCTTATCATTTTGCAGAAAACAATCGTTAGCAGGGTTGATATATCGATACATTTTATTATTCAGGAATTAACAAGACATAAAGATTAGGACCATGAATCCTTCTTTCAGTTCGCAGTTAAACAATATTGAAATTTGATATGTAGATACGGAAATGAACTTTTATTTAGGATACTCAGATTTGTCTTTCTATTTGTTTTATTATATTCAACGTTTAGAACAATACTGGTAAATACATTGACAGTCGACGTGCCTCCCCCCTAGGGGAATGTCGATATTTAATAGTCTTATGCTATTGATTATGAATGAATGATTTCCTTAGAAAATAAGTTATTTGAAGAAATTGATAAACCTGAAGAGAGCAGAATTATTTCAGAAGATAAGGATAAAGGGATTTTAGAACGTGAAAGTAGTTGGACTGGACAAATTACAGGTTTTAGTTCATTTCCATCCGGGATTGCAACAGGTCATGGAATTTCAAAGATATTTAAAAACAGCTTATCAATTTCTAACTGGCTGGGAGTTTTTACTACTGATGAAGGGCAAGAAATAACTTTTATTGGAAAGGATGTAAATAAGGAAGGTAAGTTTTACGTACTTCGGACATTTTTTACTACCGTCGAAGAACTTGGATCGCTAAATGGGTTGGTATGTATTTTGTATGGAAGGCACGATATGGAGAGAAATTCATTTGTCTGTACTGGCTACAAGTTAATGTAGAATAATACGGCTACGTTATTTCCATCAACAACCCATCCAACACCGGCCTTATTCTTTTTGTAATTATCTCGTTTATGTCCAGTCTTATTTTTGGTAATGTCAAAAGAATCGGGAGGCCATGATATTAAGGAATTGTTAACAAGGTGTGATTTGGTAATGAGAGGAGATTTTAATTCTCGAAGAGATGTTAGTGCGTTCTGATTACTCTAACATCGACGTTGACTTTTTCCACATAGAACCACCTATTATTCCAACCCAAACAAAATAAATTATCATAGAGATGCCAATTTCAGTTGTTAGACCGCTAAAACCTAGATAAGCTACCTCTAGACCAGCATAAATGGTGATAGATCCCATAACTACTCCTGCTCCACCGACCCATCTGCTAATAATCTTATTCTTTAGAATTGCAATACCAAAGATCACTGCTACTGTCCCTTGGAGAATACGAAAGTAGGTATTGGCCCCTATCTCAACAAATCTAACCCCTTCAGCAACTCCAAAGGTGATAGTTTTGTTATCAGACGGAGCAGTAACCCAAGAATCTATTGCCAACTTATTACCAATTCCATCAACGGCCTGAAGAACTGCAAAAGCACTGGCCGTCATTATAGCCAAAGCAAGACCAATCCACGCTAATGTATGAACAGTGCTCGATCCTGATTGTACGAGCAAGCGAGATAGAGCTATAAATCCTCCAGCAAAAACCATTACTACACCCGCAAATTGGCCAATATGAACCGCTATCCATGATTCATCGCTGGCGTATGTCGTAAATACTAGGACATGGTTAGCTGGATCTTCAGTTGAAGCATGGAATATGGTAGATACAATTGCTATAATTGCGCCTATAAGTAATGCAATTGAACCATTTCTAAGCAGGGAACGTTGAAATTGAGGGATATTTTGTACCATATTAGTATAAACTCCCATAAGTGAACAGATTGTCCGTTTACTGTCTTGTTAACATTCACAATTTAAACTTTATGAGATAAAGTATACGTCACCTATCTTCCTCTCTAATCTGCTTTTCCATTGTCTAACTCATCCTAATTAGTATAGACATAAGGATTAGTTATTGTGACTAACTCATATTGAATTCTAATCAATTATCTCATCCTTGACTCTAAGTGACCTTTATGTTAAATAGAGTAACTGATACCTCGACTCAACATGTTGGTATCGATTAAGTTACTTTATCGCAGATAAGGGGTAGAAGACTTCTTCTCGTCGTCGTTTCATCCTTTACCTTTGTGTCGCTCAAAGGCTTTCGCCTTCGGGCTTCCTCCCTTAATCTTCACCATCTAAGAAGAATTGCATCTTATGATCTTGAATCTTTTAGGGTTTAGTTTATACAACCGATACATACCTTAAGTGAAGTTTTAATAGCTGGTAGGCAAACACATTCACATTGGATGATTCGACTTATCAAGAATTAAAAAAGTCTAAATTCTATCATCCTGAAGTTACAGAAGTCATTTACGATATTAACCAGCTTGAAGGCATGATCGCAGGAGCTATTAATGTAGTTGAAAGTGGATTTGATATGGTTTGGGATAAAATGATGTTTAATTTTCACTTCAATCACCTTCATGAAGGATATGAAGCGATGGAAAGATTAATTGATGAAAAGAATCTCAAGATTCGATTGATAGTCGAAGCAATTCCAGAAAATATCGATCAAATAAACTCAATATCAAACTATGAAATAAGACATTTAGACGATATTAGAAGTAATTTTGGAATTTTGGATAATCGAGCCTACGTCGTTTCCATTTTTCATAAAGGCAGTACAAAACCCCAACAAGCATTCTTTAGCAATTCGAGAATCTTAATAGATAAACAACAAACGCTATTTGATCAACTGTGGGAAATGGCTATTCCACTGGAAAAAAGGAACAAACAATTAGTAAGCAATGAAAGTCAAGGATTAGATAAAGTTGTCTTGAAATTTGATGAAATAAATGAAGAAATTAACTCTTTGATAGACAAATGCAATAGAGAGCTAATTATATTCTCATCAATCAATATCCTTAAACATTTTATTCATTCCGAAAATATTTGGAAATATTGTTTAATGTTACTTCGAAGGAATGCAAGAATTAAGATATTAGTTGATGGTTATGACTCCTACCTCCTGCATCAAATACAAAGGATAAATAAAGAAGCTAAGGTCAATTTTATTTGCATAGAATATTCATCTAAACTTGAAAGCCTGAATGAATGTTTGATAATTACTGATGGAAATAAATTATTGCGTATAATCCAAGACCATCACCTCCCTCCTCTTATAGCATCCTTCTCATCTGACAAGAATCACGTTCTCGTCCAAGAAATTCTTTTCGAAAAGTACTGGAATGAAATTAGCAATCTCGCATTATTAGGGTAGTGTAATAATAATTTGAATTAAAGGTAAGAACTTATCTATTGCAAATAATTTTACTATACTTAGATTTGTAAAAAGGATATTGCATAAAATGCCATAGATTCACTACCTCATTTTGTTGTCGTGTAATTTAATGTGTCTATTAGACTTCGGGAATAAATGAAATTAATTTTCCGTTACTTTCTATGATTATATCTTGGTCATTTAATATTCTAGAAACGTAGTTATTATATGGAAACTGATTTAGTAAAGATCTTGGATATGGACACAAATAAGAACCTTCCAAGGGGTTTCGTCGACACCATTCTTTTACTAGCATACACGGATGCAAACGTTTATTCTTAAATAACAATGTCGCACAATCTTCTGTTACTCGTACATGCTTGTCAACCCTATTTTTGTCCTGTTCAAGAATACTAATAATCTCTTTCTTAAAATTATCAAAGGATTTTAAGTTACCAACCATTGTATTTACATAGTAAGACGCCAAATCAACAAGTTTTAAATTTCCACTTTCTACATTTTCTTGGTAATTGACTATGTGTGAAGAAAAGTTTTCTAGGTATCCATTATTACCTAAACTAACAGAAGCATAAACACAAATCTGGCCTCGTTTTAATCCTTCATTAAGGTAAGTAGATATAGCATTATCTAAATCCAATTCGTTTTCATAAATTAAAATTATATTGGTATTAGCCACAGGATTAACTAAAATATTCTCGTCATCAGTATTCGGATGTGGTGGGTGATAGTTCTTCGGTTTTGATGAGTCGTCAGGATTATGATGGGTAAAACAAAGAGAAGGAAACAAAGGGACTGACGAACGATATTCTATAGTAATTGCTATAATAGCTTTGCGTTTAAAGTTGTCATGAGATGTCTAATACAAATTTATATAACTGGCGTGATTTGAACTCTTTTAATATGTATGTACTAATTTAATCTCTGTATCAAATCATCCAAATCTAGAGTTATCCTGTTTTGTAGTGTTGTCTCCTCAGCTTCAGTAATTTACTTTTACCTTTGTGTCGTCCAAGGGCTTACGCCTTTGGGCTTTTGCAATACTATTATTACAGAATTAATTCTGTCTCATCTTTGCTAACAAACTTGACCTTTCAATTCCATTGCTCTAATCTATTAGTAACGCTATGATTGTTGTGAGCAGGAGTTCCGTATCGTTTAGTGATTTAGTGATTTAGTCTTTTGTATAATTATGATACTTGTGATAGCCGTATAGAAATCTATGACATTACCGTTTTATCTATTTTCTCTTTTATCTCCTTTGTTACTTTCACTTAATGAATTTCCTAATATACAATTCTAAATCTATTAACATTATTGTTTTGCTGAAAATATATTATCCTCATATTTTCAATAGAACATTGATTGATTAGTTTACAGTTGAGTGCTAGATTAATACATTAGACTAGCAAATGTTTTTTCTGATTCTCTGAATAGAAAGTTAATATGGATGAAAAGCTCAAGGTTATGTATAAACAAATAGGATGAGGAGATAATCTGGGGTAATAGCGCAGGCATCAATAGGCGTCTCACACCCCTTACGCTTTTGCATCTACAGCAGAACAGACTATGACAATTTGTGTTAATGGAGCTTAATTAACACGCACAACCCTATCAAGTAGCGGCAATAGTTCTTTTCTGATTGATGTATGCTTATGACGTAAGTGTAGCCTGCTCAGGATTGCTTCTCCTCATCCTATCTCTCGTAGTCTGGTGTGTGTTTTTTTCCTTTGGCGGAGTTTATTTTATTTATAAGACACTATTTATCAATTCTTTAACATGCAAAATTAGGTCATCAGAGTATAGTCAACGGCAGCTTTTTCCGCCTTTCATCATAAAATCTGCATATTATGATATTTAGTTTAAAGAGACGAGTTGTGATAGATTCATTTTAGCGGGTAAATAAACGGTTCGTTTTATATACACAGCCTTTAGGGTAGCTGATATAGAAATATCTATTTCATCTATGTCATCGGCTCGAAACGGATATCAAGATAAAATGAATTATTATCTGTCTGCTTTTAAAATTGCTAATATTTCGTCTACTTTCTCTTCCAAGTCTGACAAGCGACTATTAATTCTCTGTATCTGGCCAAACACTATTTCTCTCTTTTTGTATTCAGGTGATTGATTAAATACTCGCTGTCGGGCCTCCAGCTGTTCTGTTTCTAAGTTACTATCTTGATGAGCATAATCACTTTCTACCTTAAATGATTGTTCCACGTTCCTTTCTGTACGAGTTTGATACAATTGATTGTCTATCTCAATCTTATGTGTCATTACCATCAAGTCCAAAAGTTAATGATAAAAGGGTTTTTCTTTTAAAAGTATTGGTGCTATGTGTCCGTCACAGAGAAATTCATCTCTCAAGAGCCTTGTGAAAGAATATATGGTTGCGATTGTTTGCAACCGAGACACCATCTCTTTATTCATCCTTGACGAATGGTCATTTAACACTGATAACGAGATGACATCACCCAGGTAACGGTCTGTGTCACCAAGTCTCTTTGTTACTTGTTGCTTTAGCTATATTCGCCAATAGATTGGTTAATGGGCCGTTACCTCTTTATTTAAATCTAATCATATAGGACAAATAAGCAAATTCTGTTTATGATTTTGATCTTAGATGATCAGAGCTTGAACGTTCTTTGAAAGTTTTTATTGTGTCTAACATTTTTGTTCTACCTTGGTGAATCAAATCTTTGATGGCTCTATTTGAAAAGTTAGCATTTTTAGATACGTTGGGTGTTTCAATTCTGTTTCTAGTGATCCTCATTACAGTATGAATCTCTGCTCCATAATTGTTAACCAATTCGTTATACTCTTTTTCTATCTGTTTAGTCAGAGGATGATCCAGACCTTGTTTATCAGATTTTTCGTAAAAGTCATAAAGATGTTCAATTAATTGAATTTGTCTTGTCACAAGTTTGGTCATTTTGATATTGTGTTTGGTTTTGTCACTAAATATTATGTCTTTGGCTCTATCCATCACTTCTATCATATTTGAGGGCAATCTATCAATTACCCGTGGATAATTTTCAACTATAAAGATGTGTTTATCGTTTCTAGGCGAAGATGCTATTACCTCTCTAACGGATGTATTACTTAGTAAACTACCATCCCATGCATACACCCCATTATCCACTTCTATCCATGGAAATCCGTAATTTGGATATGCAGAAGTGGCTAGCAAGTGATTTGGCTTGATCTGCATTTTCCAGATATCAAATGTTAGAGGTTCGGCAGTGAGAACCTTTACTGCAGTCAGAATGTCTTTTAGTATCATTAGTGGATTTGTTGATATCTTTATTTAGAAATAGTTTATTATAGTCTACATATTTGTCTAGTGTTTTTCTCAAGGGTGAAATCATAAATATATGTCCAATTTGCAGGGTTAAAATAATCCCTATCCTTGAATACGTTGCTCCAATCCCACATAGGGACGAACATTTTGGGAACCCCAAACAATGCAGCATTGTTAGCGGCTGATGGCATACGTTCGTAGTCAGAGGTTCTTTTGGAAGAATTATAAATAAATGCAGATGTTTCTGGAATAATCTCATAACTGCTATCAGATAATTCGTACCAGAATTCCTCAAGGTTTTTTTCAGGAGTATTGTTATCTTTACTACCTGCTATTATTGCAGCATTGATTCCACCTATCGAAGTGCCTGCAACAATATCTATTTTTATGTTTTCCTCTGCCAATGCCTTGTAAACTCCACATGAAAACGCCCCCAATGAGCCACCTCCTTGTAACACTAATACGTTCTCTACCTCTCTACTCGCTGCGTGTTTTGGATGGCTCTTAGGAACTGTGAAATTCATATACTTTATTGGCTTTCTTTGTTTAAAGACAGTATCACTATGATTAGAAATTATTTGCATAGGTTGGACAAATCGCATAAGATTTAAATTTTTCGCAAAAACAAATACATAATAAATAGGGTTCAACTCACGGTATTTTACCTACTTTTAGACTGATTGCTATTTGTAAGGCATTAAAACATTATACTAATAGATATAATGACTGGTAGGGCTTAATTGCTTTAGAAATCAATACTGCTTTATAGTCAACTCTCTATACTTTTTCCTCTTTCCCATCTGCGGAAGGATCTCGTTCTTAGCTTGTAGTGACAACATGGACAATACGGATTGTTTTCCCAGTTTATAAAAATCTCACAGATGCTAACCCTTTTTTGATCTTCCTTATGCCTTGATTGAATCTCATTATTCCTTTTGCTTTATATCTTGTACATATTCATTACAACTCATACCTATTAGAACTTGAAAAATACATTGTAAAGATAATAAATATTTTATTATATTTCATAGTTGATCCTGTCACCATCTCTTTTATTTTCCGTGTTATACCTCCTTTGTTGTGGTAACATCAAGTATACACATGTTCCACCACACATAGTACAGGGAACATTATTGCCTGGGTGTTGACCCGTATTTCGATAATGAATATCTTTGGCCTTTTCAGGATCAATTGATAAAGATAATTGTTTTTCCCAGTTTAATGTTCTTCTTGTTTCGGTCATTTCCATATCCCACTTTATCGCCTTTTCTCTATTTTTTACTAAATCTCCTGCATGAGCCGCTATTCTGTATGCAATTAATCCTTCTTTTACTTCATTTTCATTTGGAAGTCCCAAATGCTCAGCAGGTGTCAGATAGCAAAGTAAATCTACTCCCTCAGAGGCCGATATAGCGGCTCCAATAGCACTTGCTATATGGTCGTACCCTGAAGCTATATCAGTAACTAAGGGCCCTAATACGTAATAGGGAATGTCTCCTATCAAAGATTTAGCTAACCGTACATTTTCAGCCACTTCATTTAATGGAACATGTCCTGGGCCTTCAACCATTACCTGTACATCATTTTCATAGGCGATCTTGGCCAGCCTTGAAATGTTTATCATTTCTGAAACCTGTAATTCGTCATGCGAATCAAGTATCGAGCCAGGCCTCAAAGCATCTCCAAGGCTAAAGGTAACATCATATTTCTTAGCTATTTCGCATAGATAATCAAAATGCTCATGGTATGGATTTTCTTTATTGTATTTTAACATCCACGCGGCGGTTATGGTCCCCCCTTTGGATACAACTCCTGCATGTCTTTTGACATTCATTATTCTTTTTGCGATTTCAAGTGTTATTCCAGAATGGATTGTTGTATAATCTACACCGTCTTTCGCATGCTTCTCAAAAGCATTTAGGAAATCATCTTCTGTTATATTAAGTGGATTTTTGTATTTCTCAACACCATATCCGTACGCTTGATAAATCGGTACTGAACCAAAAGTAATAGTTGAGGCAGCTTCAAGGAGTTTCTCTCTTATACTATCAAGGTCACCTCCATCAGAAAGGTCCATCATCGTATCTGCACCATATTTGACTCCAACATTGGCCTTTGAAATTTCCTCTTCTATATTTTGATATAAAGTAGATGTGCCGATGTTAACATTAACCTTTGTTTTTAGACCTTTTCCTATACCAGTAGGTTTTATATCCTGTTTTCTTGCTGTATTTTTTGGAATTATAATAGAACCATTTGCAACGTTCTTTAGAATAAAATTAATATCAACCTGTTCCTCTTCAGCCACTTGAATCATTTCTTCAGTTGCAATTCCTCTTTTAGCCGAATTAAGTTGAGTAACCATATTGATGTCTATGTCGGATGCTATTTAATGATTGTTTAATCACCCATATCTTTATTTCATCTTGTTAAATGATGACCACAGTCTCTTTGTAAGTTAAATATATTATGATTAAACTAAATTAGTAAATGAGTTATCTAGATAAGGAAGGTACGATATCTCTTAGTTAATTATTCTCATTTGATACTATGAGTTATCGGTAGATCATGGTATCTTTTAGTCATTCATCTCAATAATTAATGGAAATTGCTAAAGTAATATTAGTTCAAATTAGCCACAATGCATCCAATGATGACTCATGTTACTTTGCGAGTAAACTATCTCAACATTGTTTATATTCTCATTTTCTACGATTGCAAATAAGGGAACGTTATTGAATTATAAATATAATAAAAAACGTGATACTATCAACTACGATAAGGTTAACTCACATCGATAATGATGAATGGAAAGTAGGTTGACTGTTATTGTTCCTATTTGAGAAGTAATAAAGATTAATGTCATGGTGGACAGTTACCATGCTTATGCTTGTGTAGCTACTAATGTCCCCTGTTAGCTATTATGGTCAAATTCGTAGTAATAGTAATATTGCAATGGTAAGCGGAGGTTTGGAAAATGCATTTAGAAAATATTACATTACTTAAACACTAGTAGACACTTATAACATGAATACAACCTTATTACTACTTCTCTAGGACAAATAGATACTATGACATTCGAAAGGACAGCATAGTCGTAGAAATAATAGTACCAAGACAATATAAATTTAACAATCTAGTCAAATTTCCTACTTTGCATTCAAATGATAATTTCCATACCATAAACTCTTAATATGCTATAAAATTTGCATAAAGCAAAATAGAGAGGATGGTTAAGTTGTCCTATTTGGAGTATTTTTAACTATTTGAAACAATCTCTGGGATGTTTATTAAATACAATGTGAATCACAAATTAAAAATGGTTGAGGAATTTATTCCATGAGTTATGACATTGTCATATTTACAGAAGTACTAGAGAATGTTCTTAGACATTATATCGAGGTCCTCACTTTTGGAATTGATATAGCAGCGGGTATCGTCATAGGTGTTTCAGCAATAATTGCTTTGATTTCGTTCTTGAGAATATTGACAATGTCAAGACCTAAACAAACTCATGAGAAGGAAACTATAAGGTTACGTCTGGCAAGAGGAATGCTCCTTGCGTTGGATTTTGAGGTAGGAAGTGACATTTTAAAGACAATACTTGTACCCGGAATTAACGAGTTGGCAATACTTGCAGTTATAGTTGGAATCAGAATCGGTTTGAGTTGGTCTCTATCAAAGGAAATAGATCGGCATCATAAAAGCAGAACTAATACGGCTACAGACATGAATGACAAGTCGGAAGACATTGACAGAAAATAATGTATTTCTAATGTAAATAGGTCGTTGATATCTTTTGCTGGTTTTTACCCAGGACATAGCTGAGATCCTAAGGGTCATAACATGGATATTGGACTTGTTTGCTGTTACGATAATTGCAGTATCTGTATTCCAAGCATTAGTATCTAGACCATTCGCAAAATTCAGTTTTCTTTTATCTCCTTATACTAATGGCCTTAGCAGCCAGAGCAAAAACAATAAAGATTTTAAAGAGAAATTATATAAAGGAAATACAACAATAAGGAACCTAGTTAGCGGACTTTTATTAGCCTTGGAATTTGAATCTGCAAGTGCGATAATAAAATTAGGAATTTTCACAACAAGCATCACTATGCCACATTCCATCTCCAATAACCTAGATGAATTCATATTTATTGTAAGTATTCTTTTTCTAAGAATAGTGTTAAATCAATCTTTGAGAAGATTTACCATTATTCGATAGGAGGCAAAAAAGATAGGTTATAGCTATCTCATAAAAGGTCGATTTCTATGAAACAAAATACTACATCAAGAGCATCATACCGATTCCTCCGTCAACCCATCCAACACTGACCTTATCCTCTTTGTATTTGTATAATTCAGATATAATTAAGAAAGGCTACGATTTGCGTTTTAAGATTGTGTAGGTCAATGTCCCGATAGTACCTTTGGGCATTAAGTCTTTAAGCCAACAATCCTAAGGTGATTACATAAACTAAAATTATTCATGTCATAACATAATTAAAATAAATCATAAAGTTACAAGATCAGGATAACCTTATTTATCTGAGGGGATTATAAATAATACCCTCATTGCTGTATGACAATTCTAAGATGGTTACGATATTCTGTTTTATGTTATTGGTGTTCCCATTGTTGAACTTAATATTATCACCATCTTTAACTTACTCACAAGAAGAAGACGAAAATATTATTCCATCTCCCACTAACTCAGATATTATCATTCTAGATATTCCAAATATCACAGTAGAGGAAAGTGTCACAGGTTTAACTTCTGTTGATGGAATGGTACAGAATAATTCTACCGAAAATGCAGTAGACTTAAAGATTAACGTCACATTATTTGATGCAGAAAATAAAACTATAAGAGATACTAACAGATTTGTTTCTGCTCCTTTTACAGTTTACGAACCAAATTCTACAGAAAGGTTTAGTTTTCTTATGAGTGTAGAAGAGTTTGAGAATTATGCGGCTATAGCATATGCAGAACGTACTTCATAAAGAATTGGATGTTATTTTTCTGAAGTATAATATTCCATCAAATAAAAATTAGCTATCAAAATCCTTAAAGGATGAATTGGCAAATAAACTAGATGAATGATTCTGGAAAGATATACTTTAGAGCAGAATTTATCATTAGTAAAGAAAAACTACATGAATATAAGAAGTTGGTACAGGAATTATGCAAATTTGTAGAAACTAACGAGCCTCATACCCTTGAATACCAGTTTTATTTTAATGACGATGAAACCAAGTGTGTGGTACATGAGACATATGCAGATTCAGAAGCGGCTCTTTTTCATAATGATGGAATAGCATCAAAAACAATACTTCCAAAGATCTTTGAGATTGCGCAAATAAACAAATTTGAGGTTTACGGCGATCCTAGTGAGAAATTACAACGAGTATTATCGACTATTAATACACAGAAATTTAATATATTTACAGGATTTAGCCGGTGATATCGAACAGCTTTTTAAAATTACTAGAACCCTATTTCAATAAATTCTCAGAACTATCTATTTCTTAAAATGGTTATGTTCTAGATATGCTCCAACCTTTACAAACGTTAATCCTTTAGATTAGTATTCATTTCTATTACAACACAGTCTGTTTTCAAAAATAAATGAACTTATGTCACCAAGAAATTCATGTTTCTGATTATCCTGTAAGTTCCTGTATCAATTCATCCAACACTGGTCTTATCCTTTTTGTTATTATCTCATTTGTGTCGGGTCTATAGTAGTGATTAACAAATACAGAACTCGAAATTCTCCCTTGTAGTAAATCTATTATCTCAGGCTCAATTCCTTTATTTCTTAAATAGGTCGCAAAGACCTTGCGACAGTAATACATATTCATCTTGTAATCATGCTTAAGGACTCTTTTTCTTAGTCCAACCGTATACCGTTCTTTATTCGGAGTAGACTTTGCAATTTCTATAATTTGCTCGTTGATGATACTGACATAGGCATTCTTAGTTTGTCTAAGAAAAATAGAAGGGAATTGATAGTGTTTTAGAATTCCTCTCTCTTTATCGATATAATCGCTCTCTTTGGTCTTGATTAACCAAATTGCTTTTTGAGCTTCATCCGGCCGGAGGCCGGTAAGGGTATTAAACAAGATTATATTTTGATAGTCTTTAGTTAGAATAGATACAACATCTTTAATCCATTTTAACATCGATGAATAGTTGTTGCCTTCATTCTGAAAAATGGCATCAAAGACTTTGAGACTCTTATTGTTATCAGACCACTTAAGTTGATACCTTTGAACTATTTTCTTCCACTCATCATATAACCCCATGTATTTCGATAATGAGGATAATGCTTTCATCGTGTGATTTCGTACTTTAAAAGAGCTGGATAGTAATTCCTGAGCATTTCTCGTCTCTAAAATATAATAATACTTTTTAGAATCGTTAACCTTATTTTGAATATTAACTTCACTTTGATTTATACCCTTTAGAAAGGATTTGAATCCGATCCAAAACTCTTCTGAATATTTGTCGTGGACTTGCTTATCCAGAACACTATTATCAAAAACGTTACTATTCTTTGGAGCCTTTGACCCCAGTTCGAATCTGGGCCGGGCTACTTGAGATAATTTTCTCTATTGTATATAAGCTGATTTCTCTACGTGTAAATAGCCATGGCGCCACTTGATGGACGATGTTGTATAACAGACTATTCTCATAAAATAATTATTCGAATAGATAATTCAAATGTAATGCTCATCATTGTCGGACAAATTTCAAGCTGTGGTTTCAGGATAAAATCGTCACAGAATTTCTAAAATAATGATGTAAGATAAAAGAAATAGGTTTAACGGTTTGGTACTAGTGTGTTATTTAGATAGTAATTTTTAATTGCCTCCGCCTATCATATTATTCAAAGATTCTCCTAGTTGTTCTAGCGGGCCTTGGGATTGATTCTGTTGCTGCGGTGGTTGTTGCTGACCTTGTCCAGTTTGGTTTTGCTGTTGTTGTGGTTGTTGCTGACCTTGTCCAGTTTGGTTTTGCTGTTGTTGTGGTTGTTGCTGACCTT
>Ga0196965_1000329_pt1 | contig 31656 bp, 19 predicted proteins | sample S1_20metaG_FD_148668 | JGI IMG/M metagenome (GOLD analysis project Ga0196965, IMG submission 148668) | Soil microbial communities from Anza Borrego desert, Southern California, United States - S1_20 | ecosystem: Environmental > Terrestrial > Soil > Desert | place: USA: California | collected...
AATAAAAGCTCTGATACTGACGCGTCCGAAAAATCCCAAACCTATAATTTCGCTGATTTCACCGGCTTAAGTGTGAGTGGATTTTTTATAATTAATGTAATGCAAGGGAATGAATACAAAGTCAAACTTACGGGAAATCAGAGAGACCTTGAAGACATAGAAGTTAAAGTACAGAACAACGACCTGGAAATAGATTTAAAATCAGATGAGAATAACTGGACTGGTAAAAATCATAGAGTAAAAATCGATGTAGTGATGCCAACACTTAATGAAATTGATTTTAACGGACTGACCAATTCTAACATCACAGGATTCAAATCTGACTTCTTTAAAGTAAACCTTAACGGAGCAGCAACCTCCTCTTTAAATATCATGGCTAATAATCTTGACATGGATATTTCAGGAGGGGCGCATGTAAAACTCCGGGGACAGGCAAATTATGCCAAAGCCGAACTAAACGGAGCAACCCATTTTGAAGGCTTTGATTTTAAAATCAAAGAGGGAGAATTTGATATTTCCGGCGCCAGCGCAACTAAACTTTTTGTTACGGACTATCTTAAAATTGATGCCGAAGGGCCTTGCGATATCCGGTATAAAGGAGATCCAAAGCTGGTGGAACATACCGCCTTCTTAAGCAAAATCAGAAGGGAGGATTAATAGAGATAAGACGCAAGATTTTTAGATGAACTCCTTTACTTCCCTACTTCCATCCTATCTTCCTACTTCCTTACTAAATCCGTATACCAAAATCCTGATTCTGCAGGTTTAGCGTCTGAATTATTGCAGTTGTAAGAAGAAGTACTGGAATCTTTTGGAGTTGCATAGCTTCTATAAACAGTTTCGCCAATTTCAATAGGAATAGGTTCTTTATAAATAGGCCCATCAAAGACAAAGGAATGATATTCTCCATTTTCGCCGGCGGGGTCCACATTTGCAGGTAAATCTTTGACAAGTTCCTTGTCTATTATTCTTCCTGCGAAGCTTTTATCCAAATACTTCTCATTGACACATACGATTATTGATTTAAATCCCAGATCAATAAATTCATGGACCAGCTTAGTAGTGTCCATTTTCCACAAAGGGAAAACAGCTTTAAAACCGAGACCTTCTAATCTATTTTCCCTGTATTTCCTTAAATCTTCTAAAAAAATATCCCCAAAAATAGAATTGGTTATGGCCCGGTTTTTTAATTCCTTAAAAGTTTTCTCCATCTCCTGTTCATAAACCTCCATGGTAGGCATTTCAGGAAGTTGGACTTTCAGCAGAGGAAGATTTAAATTTTCGGCTTGGAGATCAAGAAGTTCCTCTCTTACGCCATGCATGGAAATTCTATGATATTTACTGTTAAGGGTCGTCAATAAGCATTGCACATCAAACGTTTTTGTTTCCAGCACCTTATAAAGACAGAGGGCGGAATCTTTTCCGCCACTCCAGTTAAAAACCGATTTAGTATTTGTCAAGCTTTCCTGAGATTTTGAAAGCCAAATTTATCTATTCTACTGTCATTATCCATGCTTTTTCGAATCCTTCCAGTTGACGTACATCATAAGTCTCGGACCTTGCATCATCCACATCCTGGTATTGAGACAGGTAAACATAATACATTCCTGATTTAGAACTATATCCGATATTGGTATTGAAACCCGTTGCTTTTAATTGTTTTTGGAAGTTTTCTGAATTCCTTACCATTTTAAATACACCAACTACCACATAGTTACCTTCTTTTAATTCTAATGGATGTGTACTCTCCTTTTCCTCAATCTTCTTTTCCTCGATCTTCACTTCAGGCTCTGGTTCTGTTAATTCTTCTACTGGTGCAGGTGATGTTACAGGCTCTTCTACCTTTTCAACTTGAGGTGCTGGTTTTGGTTCTTCCTTCTTAACAGGTTCTTTTTTAACTTCAGCTGTTTTTATTTCTTTAATAATAGATTTCTTCTTAGGTTTTGCATTCTTATCCTTTCCAAACCTGATGCTTAACTGTAGCTCATGGGTACCACTGGTATATTGAGCTATTGAAGAAGTGGGTATTTCATAAGCATAGCCAAATTTAAAATTCTTAATATTTACTCCACCAAAGAAGGCTGCACCAAAATTCTGTCTGTAGGATCCTCCAACCCATACCAGGTTTTTGATATAAAATGTTCCCAAACCCTCCCATTGCTGAGTTATACCTTCGCCCATTCTATAGAGCACATAGGGTTCAAATGCAAAACCACTGTAAGAAAAGTTAATCCTGTAACTGGCTGAGAATAAATTATAATGAAGCTGAGCATATCTTACATCCTTCAAATTAGCCTTTTCAAACACTTTATTATCAAAAAGTCGTGGAAGTGCAAATCCTAATTTTAAGCCCTTTAAATTATAGGCTACGCCAAACTGGCCATCCATAAAATAACTTGAACCCAACCTAGATATAACGACAGGGTCAGTTGAGCTCTGATCATTTAGAATAACCGGATCTAAAAAGTAATTACCTACTCCACCAGATAAACCAAATCTAAGGTTATGATTTTCACCTAGATCAACTCGGTAGCCAAAAGTAGCCATTAACGCCGATCTCCTGAGAAAAGCAGAAGTTTCGGAAGCAAACGAAAGTCCTAAAGCTACAGAAGTTTTAGTAGGATATTGGATATTAAGTGTAGTAGTGATTGGTGCATCCTCAATCCCCATCCACTGTCTTCTATGAGTAGCGTTAGCTTCAACATAACCACTTGTACCGACAAATGCAGGATTTATCAAGAATGGGTTATTAAAATACTGGTTATAAACGGGATAACCTTGAGCAAGAAGCTCTAGTGAAGATAGAACTAAAGCAAGTAATAGTATAACTTTTCTCATAGCTGAATTTTTTACTAAATTAATGTATCACTCTTATCGCTCCTCTTTTAATTTCCTTGGTTTCATTACATTTAAGGATATAATAGTATTCGCCATCATTTGATGCCCCACCGTCTTTGACGATATCCCAATTATTTTGATAGGGATTGGCTTCAAACACCTTCATTCCTCTAGAATTGACAATTACTACTTCGTAAGTTAAATTACCGAGCCCTTCAATAAACCAAATATCATTTTTACCGTCTCCATTCGGTGTTACTATTTTAGGGGGAGTGATTCCTTTGGAAACCGCTTCTTCAACATTTACAATCAACTCATCATAAGCCAGTGCAGAATCATTATCCATTACCCTCAACTGAAATTTATATGTACCCGGAGCAAATTCACTTATATAGGCATTTGCTTCAGAAGGATTTTCAATAATAACAGGCGGGCCGGAAAGCTGCTCCCATAAATACTGAATAATTGTTCCATCCACATCAACACCATCACCTATGAGAGAGATTTGTGTTTCTTCCATGCTTTGTGAAAAATCAGCGCCAGCATTTGCCGTCGGTGCCTTATTCACTCTATTTACATTTATAGTTATTAAATCTGAGGCAGTGGCCAGTTCATTGTCTGTCACGGTAAGTTTAAAGATATACTTACCTTCAATCAGATCGCGGAACTCTACTGTGGCACTACTGGCATTGATAATAGTTGCAGAAGGGCCATCTTCCTTTGTCCACAGGTAAGAAGAAATACTACCATCGGGATCATCCGCCGAACCATAGATCACTACATTATTTTCAGGAAGAGTTAACACCAAATCTTCCCCGGCAGATGCCACAGGAATTTGGTTTTTTGCCTTAACCACTACATTTACGGTAATATCATCATAACCAGATCCCTGATCATTATCGGTCACAGTGAGCCTGAATATAAAAGTACCTTCCTTTAGATCTGATAAATGCAATACACTTTTGTCCATTTCAGGGGAAGAGAATGAAGGGCCTTCAATTTTCCTCCAAACATATGAGGTAATCGTACCATCGATGTCTTCCCCGGTGCCTTCCAATACCACTTCATTGTCAGGCAGGGTAATCGTAATGTCTTCCCCGGCATGAGCCACAGGCAGTTCGTTCTTAGGGGGATAAACAACTACCTTTACTTCATCCGACCCTGAAGCTTCTTTGTCATCAATCACTGTAAGTTTAAAAATATAAACACCTTCTAATAAATCACTTGCCGTCAATGTAGATGAAATCACATTAGCTAAAGTAGCTGACGGACCACTTTTCTTTTCCCAATGATATGATAAAATTGTACCCTCAGGATCTGACCCTGCACCTACTATAGAAATACTATTTTGAGGTAAAAACAAACTGATATCTTTTCCTGCATTGGCAATGGGTGCCTGGTTTACAGAGGCCGGACTGACGATAACGGCAACGTCCGCAAAAGCCGTTGCGCCTTCATTATCAGTTATTAATATTCTGAACACATAAGATCCTTCTGCTAAATTTGTTATGGTAACTATTGCAGAATTTTCATTGGTCAGTGTGGCATTTCCACCGCTTCTTTTTGACCAATGGTAAGACACCACATTTCCATCATCGTCTGATGCTACAGCTGCAATGTCCAAACTGTTTTGAGGTAAAGTGAGAGATCGGTCCGGTCCGGCATTTACCACCGGCGCCCTGTTTTCTTCATTAACTATTACTTTTACATCGTCATAAGCAGAAGCCCCTTTATCATCCTTTACAGTGAGTCTGAAAATATATTCACCCAGATTAAGTTGGCTCAATTCCAGCGTAGAATTATTGTTCGATTCTTCAGTGGTTACTTCCGGGCCGCTTATTTTTTCCCACTTGTAATAGTTAATAGCGCCATCGGCGTCGCTGCCTGAGCCGTAAAGCATACTGGTTCTTCTGGGCCACGTTACTATAATGTCTTCCCCAGCAATGGCTGTCGGAGCTTCATTAGTTATTTCAGAATGTACAGTAACTGTCACTTCATCCCAATCCGATGCCAGTCCTTCGTCTGCAATGGTAAGCCTGAATACGAAAGTCCCGGCAACTAAATTCTCGATGGTAACATTTGGTGAATTAAAGTTTATAAGGCTGGCTGCTGCCCCGCTTCTTTGAGTCCAATTGTAAGTCAGCTTTCCTCCTTCCGGATCTGAACCTGTTCCTTTTAAGGTTATTGTATTTGTCGGCAGAGTGATGATTCGATTTGTACCAGCACTGGCGGTAGGTTTTTGATTGGAAGTTGAGGGAGAAACAACTACGCTAACATCATCTGCGTCTCTGGCATTTTTATTATCTTTTACCTCCAGCCTGAAAACATAACTTCCTTCAAGCAGGTTGCTTAAAGAAACCGTTGATTTATTGGCATTGACGATGGTGACGTTTGGCCCGGAAATCTTAGACCAGGTATACGATACAATAGATCCATCCGAGTCACTTCCTGAACCTACGAGGTTTACGCTGTTTATAGGAAGTATGATGTTTTTGTTTAGCCCTGCATTAGCTACCGGAACTTTATTTGAACTATCTGGGAAAACAATTACCCTAACTTCATCCCACTTTGAAGCATTATCATTGTCGTTTACGGTAAGTCTGTAAACAAAAGTTCCCTCAATCAGACCACTTACTGTTGAAGCGCTTCTTTCAGCATTGGTTATTGTTGAAGTTTTAGGCCCCGAAATCTGAGTCCATTGGTATGAAGTGATTGTTCCATCAGGATCATTTGCGGCGCCCACAAGATTAGTAGAGCTTATAGGCAAATAAAGCTCAATGTTGTCACCTGCGGAAACGGTAGGTTCCAGGTTTTCCGGACTTACAACTACCTCAACATCTTCCCAACCAACAGCAGTTTGATTGTCAGTGGCAAATAACCGGAATAAATAAGCACCTTCCGTTAATGCGGTTAAATTGAGCGTGGCATGGATAGTATCCTCTAGAGTAATGGCTGGACCACTTATTTTTCTCCATAAATATGAGGTGATGGTACCATCAGGATCATAAGCCGAACCGGTAAGGATCGTATCATTATCCGGCAAATGAATATATACATCTGCAACCGCAGATACTATTGGTATTCTATTTTGGTAAACCGTATTAACGGTAATTTTTACTTCATCCCATGCAAGTTCACCTTCATTATCCTCTGTAATTAATCTGAAAATATATTCTCCGGCTTCGAGATCTGCCAATGCCAAATTGCTATGTAGACTATCTAGCAAGGTCACCTCTGGCCCACTCATCTTTCTCCATAAATATGAAGCAATAGTTCCGTCAGAATCTGAAGCAGATCCTGTTAAGGTGGTGTCATTTTCCGGAAGGGTAAGAATGATGTCTTCCCCTGCATTGACAACAGGTTTGGCATTTATCTTAATAACATGTACCCTAATTTCATCATAAGCTATAGCACCATCATCATCTGTTACAGTCAGCCGGAATACATAATATCCTTCCAACAAATCGGTTACTTGCAGATCAATGGTTTTAGTGAAGGACAAAGTAACGGAAGGCCCGCTTTGTTTTGTCCATAAATAATCTACCACTGATCCATCAGGATCACTGGCCGTACCTTTGATGGTAAGTGAATTATCCGGGAAATATATATTTTTGTCTACTCCGGCATAGACCAAAGGTGCCTGGTTAATCTCTTCAGGTAGAACAGTAAGGCTCATTTCATCCTGTCCGATTTCACCTTTATTATCCGAAACTGTTAATTGTAATACATACGTACCGGCCATCAGGTCACTTAGAGAGACTGTAGAATTATCAGTATTGCCTAGTGTTGCGGAGGGGCCACTTTTTTTAGTCCATAAATAAGAAACTATTTCACCATCTGAATCACTGCCTGATCCTGTTATATTGATTGTATTTGTAGGTAGATTAATTTGTTTATCCGTTCCGGCATTAGCCTCCGGAGCCTGATTAACTATGGCAGGATTTACAATAATAGCAACCTCATCCAAGTCCGTTGCCCCATCATCGTCTGTTACCTGGAGCTCGAAGACATAGGTTCCTTCCAAAAGATTACTTAATGAAAGGGTAGGGTTGGTTAAACTGGAAAGTGTAGCTTCCGGACCACTTTTCTTTGTCCAAAGATAAGAAGCAATAGTCCCGTCGTTATCCACAGCAGCACCTTCAAGATTTGTTTGATTGACGGGCAAGGTTATTTTTTGATCTGCACCTGCATTAGCTACCGGAGCTTGATTCACCACTTCAGGTTTTACAATCACGGTTACTTCATCATAGCCTTTGTCATTTAAATTATCCGTAACAGTTAATCTAAGGACATAAGTCCCGGCAACAAGACTTTTTAACGTTACATTAGCTGTAGCAGCATTTTCTAAGACCAGTGTTGGGCCACTTTGTTTGGTCCATAAATAAGAAACGATGCTTCCATCCTGGTCGCTTCCAGTGCCTTTTAAAGTAAGTGTAGTGGTAGGCAAAGTAATGGTTGCATTAGAACCCGCGTTGGCAACGGGAGATATGTTAGTTATTTCTCCATATTTAGATTGTTTAAGCAACCAATCCCACATTTTCTGGTCATTGTAAGTAGCAGTCCAGGCATCGTGGCCAAATTTCGGATACAAAGTCATCAATGGACTTCCACCTGCTTTTTTGATTTCATCAATCATTGTTGTTGTGCAGACCGAATTCACAATATTGTCTTCATTATTGTGAAAAGCCCAAAGAGACAAATTCTTCATGCCCGGTGCCTTATTTGTGGTTCCACATCCACAAATTGGAACAGCGGCGGCAATCTTATCAGGGTATGCACCTGCATATCCCCAGGTTCCATATCCTCCATAACTTAACCCTGTTATATAAATCCTGTTTTGATCTATTCTATAGGTTTTTACAACATAATCTACCAACTTATTTATTGTACTAGGTTGCCACCATTCATTTGGCGGTGACTGGGGTGAAATTAGAATAAAAGGAAAGTTTCGTCCGTTTTTCACCATCATTGGTGGTCCGCTATTAGCAACATTCCAGATTTGTGAAGTTCCATTGCCACATTCTCCTACACCGTGAAGAAATATAACTACAGGAAATTGAGTATTAGGTTGAGAATTATAATTTTCAGGTAAATATTCTAGATACCCATAACAAGGAGGCGTTCTAAAGTCAAAGGTAAACTGTCTGGCCACCTGTCTTTGAGACGGCGTTGTTTGCGCTTGCAAATAACCCGGTGTAACGATGTAGAGAAGAAGAATTAAAAATAAAAAGAATAATTTACACTTATTCTTAACTGTTTTTTTAAATAGACACTTCTTCTCTATATAGAAGTTGTCTGTTTCCATAGTTGGTTTAAAACAGTAAAATTAAATGAGTTATGTATTTATTTTAATTCTTTTTTTTCAAAAGATAGTACATTTATAGATTCAATATAAAGGAAGATCCCTTACAATACTGATGGAATTTTAAAATGTAACTATAATTATATTACATTCTATATTTACCAGTAACAATAGGATTATATCAATTAAAAAAATAACTTTTAATACACAATAAGAGAAGGAGGCGCCAAAATAAAAGTCTTAAATAGATAATATCCTACAAAAAAAGTAACATTTATCAATATTTATTACTTCATTATATAATTATTGACAATAAAATTTATTGATCTTCAAACCATATATCTGGCCTATGGAAATAGGAAGGGCCTCCTCATCGGTAATATAGACTTCCTCATCATTAATAAACGACACTGCTTCTTTTTGTGAGAAGGAGTTCAAATCCACCACGTTTTTTGTACCCTTAAAAAAATTACTTCCCTTAAAACAACTAAAGATCCAAAGTTTATTGTAGGACAACAAAACCAGGTTCTTCTTATTTGGACTAATGGCTGCAGAAGTGATCATGTATTCGAAGGCATTACTCTTTCCCAGAAAAAGACTGTCGGTTTTAGAAAGTTGGTATTTGCCCGGTCTAGCAGGCAACTTATAAACATAGACATAACCATTGAAAGGCTTGGTTCTGTTTTTTGTAAACAAAAATAAACTGTCATTGAAATTTACCATTGCTTCTACATCATAGTTCATTTTGTTTTCCGATGTAGGAAAGACTTGATCCGCATATGAAAATTCAATAGTTTCAGACTTTACTCTATCGTCCTTCACAGAATCAGGATTAAGGATCCTATAGATTTGAAGGCCTTTTCTTTTATTGGCATTATTCCCAAAATCGCCGATATAAAAATATTTTTCGTCCCTGCATATATCTTCCCAATCCACATTTGCCGCACCCACTACTCTTTTGGTTTCTAATATTTTTCCCGATGAATCAACAGCAAATAAAACCGGGGCATTTCCGCCATCATTATGCGCCCACATTTTATTTCTGTTCACCATTACAATACCGGAACATTCTTTCAAAGCCACAGGCAGCTTGGCAACTTTTCTTAATTCTACTCTACCGTCAGATAATACAGCGGGATTTACGGCGCTTGCACTGGCTGATTTAAGACTAAAAGAAGGATTTTTGTATTGCAATAACCAATCATACACATTACCAGGCCCATCAATATTTGAGTAAGTCCTTGTCCAGGAATCGTGTCCTGTATTGTCATAAACGGTCAGCTTGGGAGCAACCCGTGGAGCTGGTTGACAAGAATTTAAAGCTTCCACCATATCAATTGAGTGATGCACATTGATCATTTCATCCCTTGCTCCATGAAAGACGTTTACGGGGATGTTTTTAATCCTGCAAGCGTCTTTTTTCAAATCATTTTTGGTTTCGTTTTCAAAAGTCTGTCCGCAGATAGGGACCATTGCAGCCAATACATTAGGGTAATCAATGGCGTACCGCCAACAACCGTTTCCACCCATACTCAAGCCCGTCATATAAATCCTGGTGGTATCAATATTATAAGCCTTAATGGCATGAATAATCAATTCGTGAATAAGGTCCGAATTAAATCTTGGAGCATATTTTTTTCCAACGAAATGGGATTGCTGAAGTGAAATAATTACCATGGGAAATTGCTTGCCTTCATTAGCCAGTTTGGGAGGACCATATTTAAGTACCAGATCCAAATCCTTTCCTACCTGGTCAATTCCATGCAGAAAAATGAGCAGTGGATTTTTATTCGCTGCCTTTTTGTAGTTCTTTGGAAGATATACAAAATAATTTAAGTCCTTTTCATTCACATAACTTGCCAATCGGGCTTTTACCTGCTTTCCCGGAGCGGGGACTTTTTCCTGGGCAAAAGACTTTTGAAAGGAAATAAAAAAAACAGCTACCAAAAGTAGCTTTAAGGATTTGTAATAAGGATAAGTCATAGTTTTAAACCTTTTTCCAGACTGTATTAAATCCTCCTGTGAATTGAGAGGGTAAAACGTCCGCTATTTTGCAATCTACAAACTGCAGGGCTTTTACTTTTTTAGTTACCAGGGAAAATGGAAAAACGTCTTCTACAAAGTTTGATTTTCCTAGTTTTACAATTGAAAAATTATTCTGTTTGGAAAGCTTTTTCAGTGCTTTATGAGTAAAAAATTGTACGTGCGTTAAGTCTTCAGCATCCGATTGAATGGTTGTGCCATTATATCCAAGCGTCTGTTTGGTTTTGCTGACAAATTTCCACAAGAAGTTATTCTCTTTTCTCATCCATTGCATAGGCTTTGTCATAAACAATTCCCGGGGACCAAAACCATTAGGAACCGTTACTATAAGCACACCATCATCCTTTAATATTTGATGAATTACGGAAAGCAATTTTTCAGGAGCGTTCAAATGCTCCAGCACTTCACTGCAGATAATGCCGTCATATTTTACGCCTGAAGCTACAATTTCCTCGGCGCTTCTCACCTCGAATTTTACATTAGGAAGGTCATTGTAGGCGCTTGCTTTGGCAATGGCTTTGTCGCTGATGTCTATCCCTAAAACCTCATACCCAAGCTTACCCAAATGGATACTTATGTTTCCATTGCCACAACCAACATCCAGGATTTTCTTTCCATTAGGAGCATACCTTTTTAAGTTATCGGTGATAAAGCGTAGCCTTTTAAGGTCAATGGCTTTTGTGTATTGAGAATAATTACTTTTTAGATAAACACTCATATTTGTTTTGTTCTTATTATCAGAAAATCTTTTTTTATTCAATCGGGTCTGCAGGGCTTTTTGATCAAAAAGCATTATTTCATGCAGGTTTCTCCCGAATTGATTCTTTTTTGTATCAGTTTATGATAAATATTTTCCACTTCTGTGGTCATCTTTTTTACATTATAATGATCCTTAATGGTTCTGCCGGCATTATAGCCCAATGAATTTCTCAGGTCTTCATCATGATGCAGAAGTAAGATGGCTTCTGCTAGCTGCTGAGGGTTTCGTGGATTGACAAGCAGGCCATTTTCGCCTGTTTTTATTAAACCTTTTGTTCCGTCTACAGCAGATGCTACGATGGCTTTATTCATTGCCATTGCTTCCAATAACCCTATTGGCAGACCTTCCCATAAGGATGGTAAACAATATATGTCAACTGCCTTTAGAATCGCGGGAACATCTGTTCTGAAATCCTGAAAAACGATGTATTGGCTAACCTTAAGTTCCTCCGCCAGTTTGACGGTTGCCTCTTTAAGATCACCGCTTCCTACAATCAGAAACTTGATATTTTTTTCTTTATCCGTAACAATCTTAATGGCTCTGATTAATGTGAGTGGATCCTTTTGTTCCGTTAATCGTACTATGTATCCAATCAAAGTAGTTTTTGTAGAAATATGAAACTCCTTTCTCACATCGGAAAAATCGTGTTCAGGATTAAATTTATTCAGGTTAATCCCATTATTGATTACGACAGAGTTTTTCAAGTCCAGCAAATTGATTCCATCCTCCTCATTGCTCCTGGAAACGCAAATATTCACATCGGCTCTATTACATAAAAAAGCTTCGGTCTTTTGTCGGAATGTCCTGATTAAAGGTTTTTGATTAGGATGAAATGACCAGCCATGAACGGTATAAATAAGCGGCCTTCCCAAAGACTTTGCGCTGCTGTATGAATTAGAACATGCCCGGGTACCATGCGCATGAACAATATCTATGTTTTCTTTTTTGATCAGCTCTTTAACTTTTCCCCAGGTAAAAATATCAAACGGACGTTCGGTGTGAATTACATAATTTTTAATACCCATTTCATTGAGCCTTGTAATCATTTCCCCATCCGTAAATGACAAAACCACAGATTCAAATCTTTTTTTATCCAGGTGATCCACCAGATCCAACAGGTGAGTTTCGCCTCCGCCTATTTTCCCTTGCCGGATCGTTTGAAGTATCTTTATTTTACCCAACATATTTGAAATTATAAATGTTAACTGTTGAATTATAAATGAAGGATAGAAAGAACCTTCAACATTCAAAATTTAACATTTTTAATTATTTTTTTGTAGCTATTACCATGATCTCCTTGATTCCGAAAATCCTTGATACCAGATTAGTACAGAATCTATACAGACCAAAATTGATCTTTGCCAGAAAAAGCAATTTTTCGTAACCTGCGCCTCTTAAATATTTGTTTTCATTGATCTCGAAACCGGAAGTCAAAAGCAGATTATTGATATTCCTGAAATTCCACATATATAGATGTTGGTTCAAATCCAGCTTGAAGTCCGATTTTCCATGTCTTTCATAAGGAATAACAAGAAATAACCTTTTTCCGGTTTTTAATTTACTTCTCATATTTTCAACCATTTCCTTGGGATTAGGATGGTGTTCCAATACGTGAGAAGAAAAGACAACGTCATAACCTTCATTTGGCAAAGCGTCCAAATCATTGGTTACATTAATTCCCTTACTTCTGCAGAAGTCCAAACCATATTGAGAGATATCATATCCGGTGGCATTGGTCATATAGTAAATATTCTGTCCCATTCCGACACCATAATCCAACAGTTTAGTATCCTTAGGAATGTCTTTAAAGAATTTCTTTAAAGCTATTCTTGCTCTGGAGTTATAATAATCCTCATTGAAGTGAGTACTATGCCTAACTGCATGATATTCTTTTTCATACGTTACGGCAACATCTTTAACTTCTTTAGTGGCAGTTTCCATGTTTTATAATTAGTAATTATGTTCGTCTATATTAATTTAATTAAAAAAGTAACTTAATCCATCCATTTTTCCCTCCACATTTGGAAAATAAGCATATTCCAAAGTTTTTGGTGACTCTCTTTGTTTCCTGAAAGATAACTATCCCTAAGTCTTACCACTTCTTCTGCATTAAACAATCCTTCTCTTTCCAGTCTTTGTTTATCAAAATAATGCATAAATAATTCCTGGAGTTCTTTTCTAAACCATATTGTCAATGGGGCAATAAAAGGCATCTTGGGCCTATCCATCATTTCTTTTGGGATATATTTATGAACAACAGATTTTAATATACTCTTGTTAACTCCATTTTGAATCTTATAATGAGAAGGCAACCTACTGGTAAACTCCACTATTCTATGGTCAAGCATTGGTTCTCTTCCCTCTAACCCTACTGACATTGTTGCCCTATCCACTTTAACCAGATTATTATCTACCAAAAAAGTCTTATAATCGACGGCAAGCATTTTATTAATCCAGTCATTGGAATCATCAATTTGTTTTTCTATTTCGAACGCCGTAGCTCTATCATCAAATTTTACGGCCAAACAATTTCTCACATCTTTCTCCGTAAGGTATTGGCTGATATATTTCATAGCAGCAACTGCGCTTTGTGAATTCCAGATCAACTTCATCTTTTCATAACGGCTGGGGAAATTATATTTCTTGTTGAAATAAGGTATGTGTTCAGGATTAAAAAGCGACATACTTTTGCTTAATACAATTTGCAGCCATATTGGGTAAGAAGTAAATTTTACCGCCTGGTTGAATTTATTATAGCCTGCAAAAATCTCATCTCCCCCATCAGCAGAAAGCGCTACCTTAACTTGCTTTCGCGCCAACTTGCTCACAAGAATTGTTGGTACAATTGAATTATCTGCAAAGGGTTCATCATAAATACTAGATATCTCCGGTATAATGTCTTCAGCTTCTTTAGCAGTGCAATAATATTCCGTATGATCAGTACCTAGATAGTCCGCAATTTTCCTGGCTTCCGGCGCTTCATTGAAATTGCTTTCATGAAAACCTATTGTAAAAGTCTTGATTTTGCTAGTCCTTCCTGTTTGAAGTAAGGCTGCTACGGAAGAGCTGTCGTATCCTCCGCTTAAAAATACACCCACCGGAACATCTGCCACCATTCTGTATTCGTAGGCAGATTTCAATATCTTTTCGGTTTCTAAAATCGCATCTTCTTCGGAAATATTTAATTTAGGAGCGTTATAGGCGTCTACTACATCCCAATATTTTTGTTCCTTTAATTCCCTTGTTTTTAAATTTATTTCGAGAAAATGGCCCGGCTTTAATTTATAAGTATTTTTAAATACACAGTGAGGAGCAGGAATATAACTGTATTGCAGATATAACGCGACACTGTCTGTATCCAGTTCTTTTTCAAACTGAGGATGCTGATGAAAGCTTTTAAGCTCGGAAGAATACATCAGACAGTTGTTCTTCCAGTAATAATAAAGCGGTTTTACCCCTGCTCTATCCCTGAAAATGTAGGCCTTTCTTGCTTCATTGTCATAGATTACAAAAGCGAACATACCAATAAATTCATGTACCGCCTTTGTTCCCCAATAATGGAATCCTTTTATGATAACTTCTGTATCACTTTCTGAAGTAAAAGTATATCCCGCCGCTTCAAGCTTTGTTCTTATTTCCTTAAAATTATATACCTCGCCATTGAAAACAATGGACAGATTTTTAAAATACATTGGCTGATGCCCCAAAGGAGAAAGATCAAGAATAGATAGCCGTCTCTGCCCCAATCCTATCTGAGCATTTTCTTCTTCTACAACAGCATATCCTGAATCATCAGGTCCTCTGTGCGCTTGCACATCGGCCATCCTTTTCAACACTTCCTCTGAAGATTTTTTATTAAAGTCAATAAAACCAGCGATACCACACATATAAATAATTGTAAATTGTTTAAGCCTTATGTACCTGGTTGAATCCTAAATTCCAGAAAATGGCCTTTGAAAAAGCCTTAATGTGCAAAAACTCTCTATTTTTAACAAAGACAAATAGGTTTTTAGGAATAGTAAAACAAGTAAAATAGGCTAAAAAGACCAGAAATTTCGAAATGGACCTGTTTCTTCTCATAAACAAAATCCTGCTTCTGGTCAGATAATATGTTTTTAATAAACTTCCTTTTCCTACTGTTAAGGACTCTTTGTGGAAAATGGTAGCTTTGGGTTGATAATAGATTTTGTACCCCGCCTTCTTTATTTGTTCACACCAGTCAAACTCCTCATAATACAAAAAGAAAACTTCAGGCCACATGCCTACTTGCTCTATCACATTTCTTGGCACACACATTCCTCCGCCATGAGCATAATGTGTTTCAGAAATTTCCTCGTATTGTCCTCTATCAATTTCATGCCCTCCGACAGGTGTATTTTTTGCTGTATAAATGCTTACAGGATTATATCCGGCGTATTCAATAAGGTTAGGGTGAAAATAATAGTGAAACTTTGGGCTGACTGCACCTGCTTCCGGATAAGTAGCGAAAACCTCAAGGATTCTTTCTATCGCATCAGAGGTAATTTCAATATCGTTATTTACAAAAAACAGGTATTTTCCTTTGGATTCTTTTATTCCAAGGTTGTTTCCTCCGGCAAAGCCCAGATTAACTTTACTTGAAATCACCCTGATGTTCATTTCAGGAAATTGTTCCTTTACATGAGTTTCCGGATTTTCCCTGGACGCATTATCTACAATGATTACTTCGTAGTTGGTATAGGAAAGCATTTTCAAAGAAGCCAGAAGCTCCAATGTTACCAATGTTTGATTGTAATTAACAGTAATTATTGAAACAAGAGGTTGCATATTACTTTTTACTCTAATTAATTAAGCTTTTATCTACCTTCACATTGGAGTGCGGGGTATGAATAAATTGCCGGTTTGCCCCTTTAAGCTTGAACAGTGAAATAAACATGATCACAAAAGCCTGGGGTAAAGAAAATATTGCTTTAAGTAATTTTTTGTTGTATAGTTTTCCAGGTATTGATAAAAAGAAGGTTAATATATATAACCCAAAAAGAACCAACCAGAAATAATAAGGGAGTGTTGTATAATTCTTAAAAAGAACAGCAAGCATTGTTATTACGGTAATCAAACCCAACATCAAGACTCGTGGCAATAGGATGTTATTTAACACCCCCATATGAAAGAAATCGTAATTGCCTTTAAATAAATGCTTAACTCCTGTAAAAAAGTACTTCTTCAGATAAATGAACTGACTTGCCAGCCATCTTTTTCTCTGGTTTTCAAAGGTCGATGACTTTTCAATTTTCTCATCAAAAACAATGGCATCTTCCAAATAAAGGATTTTTTGTCCTCTTCCTATAAAAGCAAGCTGAAGTTCTCTGTCAAACCCGCCAACTGCCTGGATTCCGTCCAACGTACTTTTAAACAATCTGTAATCAAAAGCCATTCCTGACCCGATAACCGCAGAAGACAACCCTAATGCTGTATGCCCCTTTCTGAAAATATGATTGTTGATCACTTCGCTGATGGTATCCAGGATTGCAAAAGATGTATTCATGTTTTTTGCTACTCTTCTGCCTTGAATGGCAACATACCCGGCATTGTACGCCTGATTTATTTTAGAAAGAAACTCCTCCTCCATTACGTTATCGGCATCCAACACTACAGCAATATCATACTCATCTCCAATTTCAGCCATGGCTGCATTTAAAGATTTTGCTTTGGTGCTTTTATCAAATGAAACTTTGATCAGCTTTATTGGAAGCTGGGACAATTTTAAAAGCGTAGCCTCTTTTAAGGAATCAGCAATAACTATAACACTAAATTTTGCTGAAGGATAATTTTGCTGCAAAGCAAGTTGGGCCGTTTGCAGGATCACTTCATCTTCTTTGTAGGAAGGGATCAATACAGCCATTGAATTGGACCGCAATTCCTCTGCCTCAATCACTCTTCTTCTGAAGTTTCCAGCTATTGCAAACATCAAAGTGTGAACAACAGCAAAAGTAAAATAAGATAAAATTATAATTTCTATAACCAGCATGTTCGCTTCTTCTTTCTATGATTAAACTGATTCCTTTTGAATAACAGCAGGAAAAGTTTTCAACATAATTTTTAAGTCATACCAACTGGAATATTTGTCAGCATAGGTGATATCCAATTGAATTCTCTCCAGTTCCGACATTTCTTCCTTGCCTCTTTTGGTTACCTGCCAAAGACCGGTAATGCCTGCAGGAGCTAAAAACCTTTTGGCCAACTGATCTTTAGTTAATTTCTCAGCTTCATATAGCGGAAGAGGCCTGTTACCCACCAATGACATATCTCCTAATAATACGTTTATCAACTGTGGAAGCTCATCCAAACTGGTTTTTCTTAAAAATTTCCCAAAATTGGTCACCCTTGGATCGTCCTTTATTTTAATAAAAGAAGATTGACCTGAATATTGATTTAAGTGCAGCAGGTCTTTCAACTCTTTATCTGCGGTACTTCGCATGGACCTGAACTTATAAAAGTTTATAATTTTATACCCAGTACCCGCTCTCTTGGAAGTATAAAAAACAGGCCCCCTGGATTCTAGTTTTATGATCAATGCAACAATCAAAAACAAGGGACTTAAAATCAGTAATGCTGTTAATGAAAATAGAATATCAATGGCTCTTTTTACCTTTGGCATTTTCTTCTCATACTTAATTGTTACCTCCTTCTTTGCCTTATCCTTCTCTCTTTTAAACTGATGCAGGAAGTTAACTCTGTTGTAAAGGTCGTCACCATTAAAAGGTAAAACATAAAAATCATCAAATCCTTTCTTTAAGGCTTTAAGTTTTTCCTCCTTATCGTATTTGTCTGAAATAACGATAAACGGAATATACTTAATGGCTTTAAAACTTTTGATATAATCAAAAAGTGAATAAGCATCTCCGCCAACAAATTCAAGGTCGGAAATAATTACATCAGGAATAGTATTAAATGACAAGGCATTATACTTAAGCCAGGGAAGCGCTTGAAAAGCATTTTTAAAAATGATGCATTCGAAATCAGCTTTTAATAAACTATTGGTGATCATTAGATCGTGTTCACCAATGTAAACTAATTTCTTTTTTGCAGGCTTTTCGGTATCAGTTGAATTTTCTAAAAGAGTGGTAGAATTATACATATCTGATTTCTTTGCTGTCGGTGATAAGTTGTTTGATGTTTTTAAGTAGGTCAGAAGGGTTAAATGGCTTCACCATGAATAAACTTGCCCCTTCGCTGAAGCATCTGTTTCTTGCTTCTTCGCTGTCCCATCCTGATAGCATTATAATGGGTATTTCCCTGAAAAACCCACTTTTCCTTATATTTCTGATAAATTCATATCCATTCAACCTTGGCATATCAATATCTGCCATAATCAAATCCGGAATATTACCGCTATCCAGCCACAGCATTCCTTCTAACCCATCAGCTTTGGTTATTATGTCAAAATGCTCTTTTAAAAAAAGTGCCAACAGGAACCTGACACTGCTGTCGTCTTCTATAATAAGGATTTGTTTTTTCATTGGTTGCTTTACCATTTCTGTTTTTCTTACCTGATTGTTAATAAATACATTGCCACTTTTTAATCAACCCCAATCCTCTTTTAGGTCCAAAATACAACTTGCTGATTTTCAGTATTTTTAATTTAAAAATAAAATATAAAAAAATTATAAAAAATTAAAACTGGGGAAATTATTTACACAGATTGTGGATTATAATGTGATGAAAATCATAACAAAATCTCTCTATTAGCAAGTTACATTTCCAATCCTATTCATTAGCGCTTCAATTAGTTGTAAAAATAATAGAAATGTTGCTGTTAAAACCACTTATATGTTATATTTTTTGGAAAATAATTTTCCCTTGACTGTTGATTTTTGTGAGCCTTGTAACGATTTATGATTTGCATAGGAACTACATATAATGCAAAAATCACTTCTCCATTTATTTAAAAAAGGAATATTTATTTTGCGCTCCAAGACTTTCTCTAAACAGGGCAGTAACTACACATGCCCCTTTTAATCATTGCGTCCTGCTGTCCAATTATTGATTTTTCCTAACCAACCCTCCCTTCCCTCCTTTTTTAAGCTTGCCAATCGGCAGGCAGGGAGGGATGTCGGTACGACAGGATGGTTTTAATGATAGTCCTGAGTAGCTCCGCAGGCGATATTGGTTTACAGCAATTATAAAGCAGGCAACAAACATGAATTGATGTTCTCAATACTAAGCGGTTTAAGGAAAACATCGGTACAATCATATTCCTTAAGTTTTTCCATTACAGTAGGCCTGACGGACATAGTGGTAAGAATAATGATCTTACTTTCCAAACCCAGCTTCTTGTATTCGGCGATAAAATCCAGGCCATCCATGCCAGGCATATTGAGGTCAAGAAAAATTAAATCGGGTTGGAATTCTTTCAGATAATTTAATGCTTCCCTGGCGTCTGATTCTATCTTAACAGAAATATCATTTTTTACTTTAAGGAGCAGTTTTTTATTTAAAACAGTGGTAATGGGGTCATCATCAATTAATAATGCAGAGGAGATCATATCTTATAGCTAGTTAAAAAGGGGCGAATTTAGGAAAAAAAATGAAAGTGAGAAGGTTTAACCACTGAGTGCACGGAGTTTTCACAGAGGGCAAAGGGAATTCGTAAGTCTCGGATCAACCGGAATTTCCGGGGGGGGGGAACTGGTAGAAAGCGATTAGCTTAATATTAGGTATTTTTTCTTCATTAATTAAAACCGTATTATGCGGTCAATATGGATTTACTGTCTTGTAAAGTACAATTAGGATTATCAATTTAAAGTGTATATTATTTTCAGTTTTAAGTGCAACAACTGTCAACTTATTTCAGGAAGGGTCATTACCAGAACCTTGAAGGATGACCAAAGGATGCTGGGAGGATCAACGAAGATACATCGCTATAAGGTCACTATAAAGTCGCCATAAGCTCACTATAATCTCATTATAAGGAGAGGAGATTTTCAGGGAGGATTACTCCTTTTGAATGAAAGTCAAGAAGTTAGATTCCAGAGTTCAAATTACAAAAAAGTATTCATTACCGGAAGAACACTTTGACCTTTTTTAGACACCAATAAACCTCTTGTTTGATGATGAAAAAAGGTTCCTTTTCGTCTTACTTAATTGTCTTTCCCCCAATTTTCCCGACAGATCGTAAGTCTCTGTGTATTTCTCTATGCCCTTTGGTTAAAAGAAAAAGAGCGCTCTGGGTTTGCCATAGCGCTCTTTTTAAATATTAAATTCAATTAGATTATTCGAAAGCCACTCTTTTATTTACAACCGTTTCTCCGCTTATAAATTTAAACACATAGATGCCTTTCTGAAGACTCAGTTTCTTAAGTGTTGTTTTTCCTTTCTTCACTGAGGTGGTATGGATCAGCTTTCCATTGGAATTAACAACCTCGAGGTACAAAGGTTTTTCAAAACGCGAGCTTACTGTAATATCTGCATGTGCAGGATTTGGATAAATATTTAATTTAGAATCAATAATTTTACTCATATCCACTGCCTTCATAGGATAGATCTTAAATTGCCCATCCACATCCACTTGTCTTAAACGATAGAATAAAGTAGTAGAAAACAACTCCAAAGCCTCTTCATCTTCAAACGCATATTCGATACGCTCAGAACTGTTGCCTGCAGATTCTACTCTGCCGATGGCTTTAAATTCATTGGCTGTTTTACTTCTTTCTATAATAAAATGACTGCTTTTTGTTTCAGATAAAGTCGCCCAGTCGAGGAGGACGTGGTCTTTTTCAAGATTTGCATTGAAATGGGAAAGGTCTACAGGGGTTGGTGTAAAATCTCCACCCCCAACGCCAATATTAGAAAATCCTGTTATCCCTGTCCTTGACACCGAGGTTATGGACGTTGACGGAGTTTCCACCGGAGTACCTGATGCGTGCCAAGCTCCTGAACCTTCTCTTTTAAAAACGGTATAAGCTTCATTGGTTCCAGAAGTAAATCCAACAGGATGTAAAACTACATCATATACAGAATTTGTATTATCGCTGCCACTCCCGTTAATCACCCAATATCCTCCTTCGATCATTCTATTAAATGTTACTCCAGCTTCAGTGGAATCTTCAACATTAGTTCCGGGAGGTGCATCTGAAAAACTTATAGAAACATAATCATTATCCGACCCTGTATTTGTAAAATTAATGTCGAATTGTTGAGTACTACCGCCGGAAACGGCAACATTATAGGTATAATTAACACCTGTTGTAACTGCTCTTTCAAGGTTGCCTATAATTTTTCCAGTTCCTCCATAAATTATAGAATTCTGTGTATTATCAGTAATCCTTAAATAGTTTGTTGATACATCGCCAACATCTAAATCTGAATTACCCAAATAGAGATTAGAACATGTTGTTAGAGTACTTGACACTGTTTTGGTTCCAGTTCCGGTAATCGCTAAAACATAATACGGGGGGAAATTGCCTGTTGGAGAAAGAACCACTTGACCATCCCCACCACTATAAGCAATGGATGAAGATCCCATATTGATAATTCCAGAGTTAACATAATTAAGACTTCCTGTTAAAGAAACAGTACCTCCAAAGGTAAGACTAGCGCTGCCTTTATCAATGGCTAAATTAGGAAGTGCTGAATTTCCAAAAGTTGAAGTACCTGAAACGATTTGAGCGGCTGATGTATTATTTAACAATACAGTTCCGGTTCCTCCGCCACCACTACCCGTATTAGATAAAGTAACATCCCCCTTTACAGCAATTGTACCCGTATTGATAGAAATACTACCTGCTCCGGTTATTGAAAGAGTTCCACTAATAGTAACCTTTTGAGAAGGATCTAAAAAATCAATAGTTCTAGTTGTACTACTAGTTATTTCTAAATTAGGTAATGGCATTTCTCCTAAGGTTGTTCTCCCTGTTACTATTTGCCCCCCTGATCCGTTTAGGATAATGGTTGCTGTTCCTCCTCCAGAGGTAGACCCGGCAGCACCAAATAAAGTTGTTAATGAAAGATTTCCTGAAACGGTAATGATTCCATTATTTAAATAAATTGGCCGATTTGCAGCATTAAGCCCCCCCCCTGAATTAATTATAAGGTTGTTAACTGTGATAGAATTATCAATTCGGAAATTTAAAACAGTGGACGCCCCAACTGCGTTAGAAAATTCCACATCCCAGAAATTTGGAGAATTAAATATGGTTAAATTTCGAGAACTGAATCTAACTGTTCCATTATTATGATTAAATACGCCACCAGAAGATGTAAAATTATTTCTAAAATTAGTAACTGAAGATCCTGGACTAGTGGCATTAAAAGTACCACCGGTTTGAGTAAAAACACCTTCAATATTTACTTGATTTGCTCCAGGAGAGAAAGTTCCTCCAGCAATAGAAAAACTTCCACTAACATTTAATGTTCCGGCTATTGATTTTGTTATTTCACCAGGAAAACCAGAATTAATTACAAAATTGCCTAACCCAGCAGGATTTACATCAATTATACAATTATCAATAGAGGTGCCATCAAAAATAGCATTCTCAGTCGTTGAATTTGGAGGGCCGACAATGTCTCCTCCTGAATCAATCCAATTATTAAAATCACTCCAAAGACCATTACCTGTATAATTTGCCCATATTTTATTTTGAGCAAATGATATATGATTAAAAAAGATAAAAAGGAAAATAGAAAAAAAGATTTTCAGCAGTAAAATTTTCTTCATAATAAAAAGAGTAATTCAAAACAAATGTATAAATAAAACTACCTCGAAATACAAAGAGGTAATGTTTGTAAATATTTTAGATGGTTTTCTCCGGGGTTAAGAGAGAAAAACAGGTCGTCTTTCTTATAGCTGGGTAAGATGGGTACAAAAATAAAAAAGGAAACGGGGATTCCTATTCATTTAAAATATTTCCCGAAAAAATACATTAACTACCTCGATAAGTATCAAAATTATAATGATCCATTCCAAAACCTTACTTTCCCGGTGCTGTAATAGATCCATAAAAATAGAGAGGTTGTCCCGAACGGTTTTTAGCTTATAATCCAGGTCCCTGAACCTCAATTGTATATCCAGGGCGTCTTTCATTCCCTTGTTCACCATTTCCAGGTATTCGTCTTCCCAAACCGCCCCGGGATCATCAAGAATATAAAGATTGTCCACTATTCCATTCTTCACATTAAGGGTCCGCCCGATAAATTTTAACAAGGCCTTCTTGGTAATTTTTACCCTTCCGAACTTTTCAAGTTCATCCACATACTTATTGGTCGTACTGATGATGGAATACGTAAGGTTTTCATAATAGTCCAGCGCAACAGATTGTGCCACATTAAGCATAATGATCCTCAGCACTTCTTCATTAAACTTTGAAATGATAACAGAATCGTACCTGAAAATCGGCCTTCCGGTGTTGGTGGTAACATCCACAAGGTAATCATCAGAAAACTCCAGCGGCAAAGGTTCTTCGAGGTAAGGTTTGAGGTACCGCAAAAATTCACTTTTCTCCAATTGGTCATAATTGGCAAATACCACCACGCCATAGCCCAGTAAATAGACGTATTTTTCGCCTTCCTGCAAATAAAAAAGTTCCCAGTTGCTGGCATAATTGGGCTGTGCTACAAACTCGGCTTTAAATTTCTTTAAATTCAAAGCTTCTGCAATTTGAAAGGCTTCTATTTTAATCATAATTAATGGCGAATTACGAGTGACGTATTGTTCATATATAAGCTTTTAACCACGGAGATACACAGCGTTGAGAAGTGAGGTACGCTGAGGTAACGATTGAATAAGGTTTATAAAACCTCCGTGTAACTCATTTATTCTCCGTTGCCCCTGTGGTTAAATATTTCTAGTACGAATTAAAATTTCCCTTCGTTTGTTAATGATTTAAATTCTTATTTTTAACGCATGATCAAAATAACAAAATCACGATTATCACCTTATTTACTTTCGCTTCCTTTGTTACGTTAGCACAGGTAAAAACGAATAATACATCAAATTCAGGAATAAAAAACAAAAATACAAAAATGGAAAAAGCTACTTTTGGAAATGGCTGTTTCTGGTGCACAGAGGCTATTTTTCAGGATTTAAAAGGTGTGGAATCTGTAGTTTCGGGCTACTCCGGCGGACATACTGAAAATCCCACATATAAAGAAGTATGTAACGGAACGACAGGACATGCGGAAGTGCTTCAAATTACTTATGATCCCTCTGTAATCACTTTTGATGAGCTTCTGGAAATATTCTGGGAAACCCATGACCCCACCACACTGAACAGACAGGGGAATGACATTGGCACGCAATACCGTTCGGCAATCTTTTACCACAACAATGAGCAAAAAGAACTTGCCCAGAAATACAAAAAGAAACTGGATGAGTCAGGTGCATTTCCGCGACCAATAGTAACTGAAATCACACCTTTTACAATTTTTTACAAAGCAGAAAACTACCATCAGAATTACTACAACCTCAACGGCTCCGAGCCCTATTGCTCCATGGTAATAAGGCCCAAGGTGGAGAAATTCAGGAAGGTGTTTAAGGATAAGCTGAAGTGATTGCCTTAGATGAATACAGCTCAGGCAAAAGCAGATGCTGAATTAACCCTAGCCACGCCGCTACTGTCATCCCCAAAAGGGAACTTGTTGAACAGACAAGGAACAAGCCAGCTATCTGGCACGAATTTCATAAATTCAGGTTCGGACAAAAGCAAATAACAACTCTATCCTGATCTACGAACAAGTTCCCTACGGGATGACAAACAGAGGTTTGGTGGACAACAATTAATAGAAAGCATCGAAAACCTATTGCACGCTTATAGGAAGGATTTTAGAACAAGACCACACCGCTATTGTCCTTCCCGAAGGGGAACTTGTTGAGCAGACGAGAAACAAGCCAGCTATCTGGCACGAATTTCATAAATTCCATTCATTCAGGTTCCAACAACAAAATGTTTTGAACTGTGATGTAAGTGATGGACATGATGATGGAACTCATATGCCTCACCTAAATCAGAACTATCACAGTTTAAAACGAAAACAAATGCAGAAATAAATTCGGCAGGACGGTCGGAGCTAAACCTTTGGAGGGTTTGGAAACCCTCCAAAAGATGATAACCTCTAATTCATTTTATCCAACTCCTGGTCCAGCAGCTTGATAAAATATCCGCCTACCACACTTCTGGCCTGGAAGCCTACTTTTGTCCCGTCGGTGGTTTCATGCCAATCGCTTAGCGGAACACTTGAAGGTGTTTCTACAGCATATTTAAAAACCGGAGCCACTATTTTTTCAAAATCAGATGAATTGGTAGTCAGTACAGAAGTCCACAAAATCCAGTCTGATTTGGTATAGGTTTTACGACTGTCCAGCGGCAAGCCAAATTCATTTTGCTTGGTCAGATAGTATTTTATTTCTTTCTCGTACACTTCCTTAGGGAACAAGTCCAGGTCCAGCAGCTTATCCCAAACCAGGTTGTACTTCTGACTCCAGGTTCCTTTCTTTTCAAAAGCCAGGGTATAATGATCGCCATCATCTGCAAGCTGCATCCATTTTTTTACCATTTCTTTGGCTGAATTCCTGTACTTCTCAGCCGTAGCTTTTTCTCCCAACATATCAGCCATCATTGCATAACTGCCAATACCGACAATGGCTTTTACTGATAAATTGGCATTTCTCGCCAAGTGCCCGGCAAAGTCATCGGTACACAATTGGTTTTCTGGATCAAAGCCCTCTTTATTCAGGTATTCAGTCCAGGTGGTGAGGGTTTTCCAATGGTTGCGTGCATATTCAGGATTGCCTTCTGTTTTTACAATTGCTGCAGTTAGAATCAACAAGTTTCCAGCCTCTTCTACCGGCATATCTTCCCCATAAACTTGTCCGGTGGCTATAGGATAGGTACCTAAATCATGCGCAGGGAAAGGTTTTATCCATCTTCCACTTTCACTGTAATGAAAAATACCGTTGAGCATTCCCTTCAAAAGGTCAGGATTATATACCAGGTACAAAGGTGCTGAAGGATAAGTGACATCGACAGTATTGATACATCCGTTGCTGTAGTTTTCTTTAGAAAGGAACAAAATTTCTCCATCAGGACTTTTTACCAGATTGTGTGCCGCTATAGATTGACGATAAGCAAGCACACAGAGTTTGGCATAATTTTCACCACCGGAAGCTTTAGTATCCTCATATAACTGTTTGTCGAATGCATCGCATTTACTTTTGATTGATTCGTACCCTTCATAAGCTTTGGTTAGCTGATCTTCAAACTTGTCCGCATCACTTTTTTTCCACCATGGATTCAAAGTATTATCGAAATACTGGATGGATTTTATTTCATCATAGCCAAGTAAAACAACCTTTTCTATTGGACTGGCACCCACTTTGCCTGCCTTCAGAACAGTATTTAAAACAAGTTTTTTCCCTTCTTTACTTTTTTCTTTGTCCGAAATATTGCCATTTATAAATCCTTTCACAGCATTTTCAGCATCTGAAATAAACTGAACGGTATTTGCCGATTTTGGAGTTGCTACATACAAATAGCCCCAATCGATTCTCAGGTCATCTCCTTTTTTCTTTAAAACCGGTTGTTCTTTAGTGCCTGTTTTTAAAATCGAAAGTTCACCGGTGACCAATTGATTTGCCGTAACAACCTGGGAGGGAACATTTACCGCCAGCGTGGAAGAAGTACCGAGATACACTTCTGCATTATGTTCCTTATTGTCATTGGACTTTAAACTAAAGGTTAAATAAGAAATAGGTCTTCCCAGTAGATCAAGGTCTTTTAACAACAAGGGAGAGGTAAAGGTAAGCGTGAGGTCAACATTTCCAGTGGTAAATTCATAAATGGTCTGAGTAGCTTGTACTGTTACATTTTTCTGCTCTGCAACCGCGATTTCCTTGTCGCTGTTGTCGACTTTTTCGTTAACAAAACCAACATCCAGCCAGGCACCGCCGCCAGTGTTTTCTACATGGATTGCCAATACATTTTCTCCCTTTTTCAACTTTCCTTTTGCCGCTTCATCCAGGGGAAATACCTGTGATTTGCTTAGCCAGCCTTTGTAACTGTATATTCTTTCTCCATTCAGATAAACTTCCGCATTGTCGTCATGCTGGATCTTTAATCCCAGGTTTGGAAATTTATTGTCCTTTAAGTTGAATGTCCTTCTTACCCAAATATCAGGTGATTTCCAGACGGTTCCCGCCACTGAACCATTATCACTAATGGGCGCTTTTCCGGTCTTCCAACCGCTTTCCTTAAACTCAGCTTTCATCCAGTCTGCTCCCGGTTTTGATTCTGTATATTTAACTGAATAATTCTCCTCTTCTGAGGTAGGAAGAACGGTTTCATACGATTTGCCCTTTGCACCCATAAACCGGTACACTTTCCCATCCACCTTGATGTAGCCGGTCAATGGCTGATCAGCGCCCGTCCAATGCGTTGTAGGTGTGGCAGTCAATTGGTCTGAAAATGACCACACACTGAAGTATGGATTATGGGTAATTAATGGGTAGGCAGGCGCCTTTTCAATTTGTGCCTGTAAAAGTGAAAACTGAAACAGCGCCAGGAATAATAAAAGAGATTTTTTCATAGTTTAGATTAATAATTTGTTTTAAATATTTTGTTTATAATTCATCTTATTCTAATCGGAAGCCTTTAAGCTACCTGCCTGAAATGCATCGGATGCTGAAATAAATTCAGCATGACGGGCAAACATACTTCAGGAGTGGAAATAAATTCAGCAAGACGGGCAAACATGTTTTTAAACATCCTCTCCATCTTACTTTACCACAGGAAACGCTACAATTCTCACCTTAGTAGTTCCGTAGGGAACAAGCGTAATTTTCTCCACCGTCGGACTTACCTCTCCTTTAAATAGACCATAACGGTCTGAGACAGGTTGAGGCGCGACATCGTTTACAATTTTCCAGTCAGGGATTTTCTTAGCCGACGCAATTATTTCAATAGGTGCATGCTGAAGGTTCCATACAAACTGGTCGGTTACTGGCTTCACCATTTTGACCTCCAAATTTGCTTTCGGATCTTTTACTATACTTTCCAACAGTCCATAGTTCCAATCTCCTTCGGGATACACATTGAAATATTCTCCTTCTTTTTCGTCAACGCCTTTTTCCCACTTCTCATTGAGTTTTAATGCATAGACCAAAGGCCCTCTTTCGACCGCTCTTGAGTTACTGCCCCAGTTGGAGGTAGTTACTTCCATCGGAAGATGAAGAGTAAGCTTGTCTTTGTTTTTCCAGGTTCTGTCAATTGTGATTACCTGGCCGCCTTTTTCAGTCCTTAGCTGTTTACCATTTAATGAAATAAGAGCCTCTTTACACCAGCCCGGAATTCGCAGATGCAATGGAAAAGAAACTTCTTTTTTCGTAGAAAACTCAAAGTTAATCTGGTCCTCAAATGGATAATTAGTGACTTCATTGATTACGACCTCAGTATTGTTTTTACCAACTTTTGCAGTAATCTGATTAGGGCTGTACATTAACGCTGCCAATCCGTTGCCTTCGGTTCCGTACCACAGATGCTCTGCAAATTTCGTCCAGCCCTGGTGCATATTGGCAAGGCAGCAAGTATAACCGCTGCGCATTCCATAGACATTGTTCATCTCCCTGTCAAAGGGAAGTGAAAAATTAAAAACGCCTCTTTTTACTTGCACCTGGTTGGCTATCTGGAAATATTGTTTCGAATTGTAATCATCGGTAGTTTGAGTAGGAAGGGCATTAAAGGTCATTCTTTCGAGGGCGTCCATATAATGAAGGTCTCCGGTAATCCCTATGATTTCTTCCAGGGAAAACATGGATTCAACAATGGCGCAAAGTTCAGTTCCCTGTGTAGGATCATTTCCATGAAGGTCTTCATCTGCAGAAAATATCCCCATTGGCAAACCATGAAGGGTCATCAAATCATTAAATCCGGTTTTTAGCTGATGAAGATATTTGTCATCGCCTGTTCTTTGATAATTGATGGCTGGAGATTTCAGCGCCATGCCGACATTCACGCCATGCCTTTCCATCCATCTATCTTCATTTTGTAACGTAGCCGCATTGATCACCCAATCCCTGTTTCCCAACAAATCACTCCAGGGAAAAGATTGTGATTCGATCAGCGACGCCAGCTCAAGCAAGGATTCTTCCCCGGTAATACCATAAAGCCACTGCGCCATCATTACATTATCTGTTCCTCTGGATTGCGCCCATTCTGTCCATTTCCCGATAGGGCAGGATTTTAAAGTCTTCAACTGGTAATTAAAATAATTTGACATGAACTTGATCACTCTGGGGTCTTGTGTGGCAGTATAATATTGCCGGATTACTTTTAACATGACCATTTTTGGCCACCAGTCCTCCCCAGCCTCACAGTTTGTTTCCGAAACTTTTATTCCTTTTTCCTTTTCTTCTTTGGTGATCGGACCGAAATATCCTGAGGGGCGTTGATTATCAATTGTCCAGTTTATGTATTTTAATACTTTTTCCTTAAGGGTTTTGTCGTTGAGAAGGTAGGCAAGCGGAACGGCGCCATCCAGCCAGTAAGGGGTTTCCTCCCACCCATCCCCTTTTCCGCCAAGCCAGCCATTGTCATTTTTTATCTTTTCATGCACTTCATCCAGGTGCCCCGTGGTGCCATCTTTCATGATGACCAATTGATTTAACAGCCAGCCTTCAGGTTTTATGGATCCTAAGGGAAGGGTTTTGTAAACCGGAGATATGTAATTGATCTTTTCATCCTTTGTCTTGGAAGTAAAGCCTTTATACAAGGGTTTAAAACCGAGGATCAACAAAAGGGTAAAAACAGATAAGAATAACTTTTTTTTCATACCACTTGTAACACTTAAACAAGATAAAAATACAAAAAGGCTATAGACACGGGTAGTATCTATAACCTTATTAACCTTATTGAAATTATTGAATTGTTATTTTTTGAACCGGGCTAAAAAGCATATCCTCCACTCCGGCGATTTTTACCCCAACCCGGGCAAATACATAAGTTTGAGAAACCGAGGGTACTTCCAGGGAAAGGGTGATATTGTTCTGGTCCACGATATCCCCACCTCCCAGGTCAGCAATTTTTATATTGCTGGCCCCCGAGACAAACTGCGTTTCATTTACATATAAAGAAACCCGTTCCACATCCTTTGCATTTTCGTTTGTAATTATTTTTTCCAGGGCAAAGGTGGAGGTGAGCACTTGATTGCTCATTGAAAACTGAGGGTTTCTGATCATATAAAAGGGAGTAACCTCTATATCCAGGTTTTGAGAACCGTTAAGCTTTAACTGATAAGGCTCACTCTCGGTATAAGGCGCTACAAATGGCCCTTGATTTGGACGAAATGCCAAAGTAAAATCACCATTAAACAATAGTTGAGAGAAGGAGCCGTCCTGGGCAACATTTACATCAATGGGTTTCACTCCAACAAAACCTGCTTCCAGCAATTGAAAGGCTACCTGATTGTATTCCACATTGATGGGTTCGCCATTATATACAATATTCCCTTTAAGAAAGGATCCCGGCTCGTCATAATTGTCTTTAGCACATGAAGTAAGGACAATCAGCAGGGCAAAAACTATTTTATATTTAAAGTTCATATTATAAGTATTTATAAATCAACATCAATTATTAGGATTTTGAACTATTTTAGGATTGTTTGCGATAACCTGGTCGCTAATCCTTGAATAATAATTCCCGGCTCTGAACCTGTCTGCTCCGGTTACTGCATTCGGTTTGGATATGGTGAATACCCAGCTTCCATCTTCTGGCGCACCGGGAGCATAATACTTATAAGGCATCAGTGCAAATACCTGGGTCATTGGCTTATCTGCTTCTCCAAGATTTGATTTTAAATCTGCTTCAGACATAATGGATCCGTTCCAAACCTTATCGGCGAGTCTCCATCTTTTCATATCCCATAAAAGGTGATCTTCGAAAGCAAGCTCCATTTTTCTCTCGTGGACGATTCTATCGAAAGTGATTTCACCGGCGCCTAACCCGGTTGTAAAACCTGCTCTTTGCCTGACCTGGTTCATATAACCGGCAGCTACATCGGGAAACCCAAGTTCAAAGGCTGCCTCTGCGGCATTAAGTAAAACCTCAGCATAGCGGATATAAATCCATGGCACTTCGCTTTGCGTACCCAATGACCCTGCTCCTCCTGTAGGATCGAGGAATTTACGGATATAAAAACCTGTTTGAGCCGTATATTCTTTGCCTGGGATCGGACCATCTTTACCTACTACAATTTCATCTGCATCTTTTCCGGGTAATCTTTTTAAACTACCGAAATCTGTACTTGTAATTATGCTTTTGTCACTTAGCATATAACCTGCCCAGATGTCTACGGTTCTACCTTTAAACATAGAACCAGGCGCCATAACCGTACCCAGCAACCTTGCGTCTCTGTTGGCAAAAAGGTCAAGGGGATGGGCGTAGAAAACATTGTCTCCGGTTTGAAGCGGTTCAAAAGTATTGTCCAGTTTTTCAAATTCCATTACCAGGTTCAAAGAAGGATTTAGTAATCCACCAAAGGATTCTTCTGTCATGGAAAAAGGTTGGCTTTCTACGGTGAAATTATGAAACTTATGTTTTAATTTGAAGTCCTCGATAAAGATCGTTTCAGGATTCCCGCTTTTATCCAGAAATAGATTTGCAAAGTTTTCTGATAAATCATCAGGCTGCTCCAAATACAGGGAATAACCGGTTACAGCCTGAGCAGAAGCCAATGCTTTTTCATAATA
>Ga0196965_1000330_pt1 | contig 31627 bp, 37 predicted proteins | sample S1_20metaG_FD_148668 | JGI IMG/M metagenome (GOLD analysis project Ga0196965, IMG submission 148668) | Soil microbial communities from Anza Borrego desert, Southern California, United States - S1_20 | ecosystem: Environmental > Terrestrial > Soil > Desert | place: USA: California | collected...
TCGAATTGGACGACAAAATTTTTAATCGCTGCAACGACCTCTTGATTAAAATTCTACAGGGCGGAAAGCAACTTAGCCGCGATGATATAAATCAGGAGTTTAAAAAGGTTAAAATCATTGCCAGTGGACACCGTCTGAGCTACATTATGATGAATGCTGAGTTGAACGGAATTATTTGCAGCGGTGCAAGACAAGGAAATAAATTCACTTATGCCCTGTTAGATGAAAGAATTAAGCATAAAAAATTGTTGGAAAAGGAAGAAGCATTAGCCGAACTGACTACACGCTACTTCAAAAGCCGAGGTCCCGCGACTATTAAAGATTTTGCGACCTGGTCAGGTTTGACAATGACCCACTGTAAAAAAGGCATTGAAATGATGAAGCCATTCCTCGAGAAAGCAGCGGTTGAGGGTCAGGAATATTTTTTTACTTCAAACATTTCGTTGGTTGACAAGCAATTTGAAACAATTCATCTTCTACCCATATATGACGAATTCGTAATGGGGTATAAAGACCGGCGAGCAATGATGCTATCTAAAAGCGACGCTACATTTCACTTTGACAATATGATCCTTTGTGAAGGACAGGCAATAGGGACATGGAAACGAACGATCAGAAATAAATCACTCCGTGTGGAATATAGCTTTTTCATGTTGCCCAACAAAAACCAAATCAACACATTTACCCAATCCGTTCACCGCTTAGGTGAATTTACAGGTATGCATATTAGCTTTAATTAAGCAAAATTTTGTTGTCAGAACTTTAAACACCCCGTCTTGCCGACATCCCTCTTAGAAAAGGAGGGAAAGGCGGCGTTCTCGGATAAAATAGCTTGGATAACTCCCTAGTTAATACTTAATCTCATAGTATAGTCTCCCGTTGGACCGCTGCTTCCCCACCAGTGGGACATTGCATTGCCATAAATACCTAACCGTTTTTTAATGCCGCTCTCACCTTTGGCGCAATTTTCGTCCCGAAGATTTCTATGGATTTCATCATTGACAGGTGCGAAGGACCGCCTACATCCATATGGGCAGAAAAGCGGGTAAGGTCAAAGAGCTCCTGCATCTGAAGTATTTTCTCGATCGCTTCGTTTGCATCTCCAATAATTAAATTGCCGTCTGCCGCACGTCCCATTTCAAATTGCTGCTTTTGGTAAGGCGGCCAGCCTCTTTGCCGGCCAATGCGGTTCATTTGCGCAGCATATACAGGATAATATTCATCGGCGGTCTGCCGACTATCTTCTCCGAAAAAAGCATGCATATGCACACCTACCTGCAAAGTATTGGTATCATGGTCAAAATGGTTGTAGACCTCGCGGTAGTAATCAAATAAAGGTTTGAAATGTGCAGGATTTCCGCCTATGATAGCGAAGATAACGGGTAGTCCTAATCTACCAGCCCGAAGCACCGATTCTGGTGTACCTCCTACTGCTACCCAGATAGGGAGGCTATCGTTTACCGCTCGCGGCAGGACTTCCTGGTTGTCCAATGAGGCCCGAAACTTTCCCTTCCAGCTCACTCGCCTGTTTTTATTGATTTGCAGGAGCAACTCCAGTTTCTCTTCAAACAGTTCGTTGTAATCAGAAAGGTTATAGCCGAATAGCGGAAATGATTCGGTAAAACTTCCCCGGCCCACATTCAGTTCCGCTCTGCCGCCTGAGATCAGATCTACAGTTGCAAAGTTTTGATACAAGCGCACGGGATCCGATGAACTGAGCACCGAAACGGCGCTTCCCAACTTGATTTTCTTTGTTATGGTAGCTGCTGCTGCTAGTATGGTTTCAGGACTGGAGACTACATAATCCGGACGGTGGTGCTCGCCTATACCAAAGAAATCCAAGCCCACTTCGTCCATTAACCGGATTTCTTCAATGATCTCCTGCAACCGCTGCTGTGCAGGCTGCGCTTCACCTTTGCTGTTTGTATGCAAATCGCCAAACATGCCTACGCCTAATTCCATGTTGAATAATGTTTATATGTGAAGATACTTAGAAAGTGAGAAAAAAGATTTGTGTGGGGGGAAGATGATCTTAAACGAGGATCCTTTAATAATTATTAATCCAGGTGAAGTATAATTATTTGACCTCCTTATTCTGTTTCTTTATGATTTTTTACGAGTCTTTCCTCGCTTATTAATTCTTTATTTAGAGCATTAATGCGTTCTCTACACTTAGAAATTTCAATATTTGAAGAGTCCAAATAAATTTGCATGGATCTAGGATAATAAGTGATAATTTCTTGTAATCTCATATTAACATTTCTGGTTTTTATAGAAAAGGTAGTTAGCAATACAATTAAGAGGAATACTATAAGATTGATAGATAGTAAAACTATTTTTTTTGTCATAATTTAATTTTCTTCTTTTTTAGGTATTTTTCTTCTTTCTTCAACTTCCCTTTCCAACTGCCTTGCAATGGCCGCACATTCTTTCAATTTTCTATTATTTGCCTCTGCAGGATTCTTATATTTCTTTCGGAAAATCTCAATTTTTTCCCCTAAAAAATCATTCTCTACCTTGAGTTGAGAATAAAACATTAGCAACAGAAGCAGAATTGCTATCTGAAAAAATAGAATAATTTTTAAAAATTTCATATAACTTTTAATGCCCTAAATTGTTTACGTTTCACCCATTGCCCCGGCTTATTTCCAACATCAAAAGCACTTTTCAATCATGAACCAGTGTTAATTAGTACCGTCTTTTTGATGAATCATTTTCCGGCACTATTGATTTTCCATCTTGTTTTCGTCCCGTGAGAACAAGAAACTATTACTTTACATAATAACCATGCTTAAAAGAATACCCAGTAATTGAAGTTGAATCAATACTATTTTCTTCATGAAAAAATATACCAGAAATTGCATTTTTCCCAGCACTAACCGGTTTCTCTGAGTAGTGAAAGATAACATTATCATCGCTTTCTACAATTTCAATTGTATCAATCAACTGTGCTTCAGCATCTAGTTCTCCCAAATAGATTTTAACATCTGCTTCTAATTTAATCCCTAAGCAAATATTTACCTCATAATTCTCCCCTAGACTTATTGTATCGGCTTTTGATTTGTAAAATGGTAATATTGACTCATCAACTTTTCTGTTATTTGCAAATTTTGAATAGTAGATCAAATAACCATCGTTATTATATAGCTGTCTTTCAATCAAATTACCATTCACATCGTAAAAGAAAACATCACCTACGAGTTTGTCGTCCTTATAAAATGATCTAGCTGTTAACCTTCCGATCTCGCTAAACTCTTTAGCTTCACCATCTTGTTGGCCATTCTTCCAATGGGAAATAATACTTACTTGGCCATTTTCAAAATAATTTATTCCCTTACCATTTAGAAATCCCTCTTTCCAAAAAGATTTCGATTTCAAATTACCATTTTCATAATACTCATAAAACCATCCTACTTTCTCCCCATTTATAAACTCCCCCTTGGATTTTATATTTCCTGAATCATAATAATTAGATATCTCCTTTTTCTCAGCGCAAGAGATTAAAGTGAGAATAAAAAAAACCATAAAAAATATTTTATCCATATCAACTTTTTATAACCGTCAGTTCCCAATGATTCCAAACCTAAAATCGTTTCCTAACATAAACCAGACGCCGGTGTTTAGATCAAAAATCAACTGCGGGTAATTCATAGTTATTGGATTTTTTTAAAAAATAGAGTTCTCTTTAAAAGAGTGTATCCTGAAAAGTAAAAGATCTGAGTAAAATAACAAAACCAAATACAGTGACAAAACTTTTGCATAGGTAGTTTAATCGAAAAAACACAGTGAAATTAGCAGTGATTACTAATTTCACTGAGACTAATCCTTTTTTACGAATCCTCAGACTTTTACTTTATGCTCCTGGCCTGCATGGAAATAGAAAAAACCATTGAACTTATTTTCCATCCCATATCTGGGGTGGCGACCATCGTAGCCAGCATATTTCCTTTTTCTACTTTTATCCCATCCTTGGTAATAGTATATTCTGAGGAAGCAACAGCGGTCAGTTGATCGTGGATATCAATATTTACATCCTCCAGTTTGATCTTCAGATTGCTAACGTTTTCTGGGATTGAGCCATAAAAAGCGGATGCTGAATGTAAATCGTCCGAATAAGCTTCTTTTAATTTCCCCCGGATACGGAAGCAAGGTACATTGGTACTGGTAAATGCACTTTCATAGGCATTGGAGTCCTTTTCGTTTATTCCTTTTTCAAAAGCTTTAAACGCAGATTCGGGTGAAGAATTAATGGAAAGGGAAGAATAATCTCTTTTGTCATCCGGGTTGACAACAGTGGCAGAAAGGCTTAAAATTTCCCAGCCCTCCTGAGTATCTACAAACATAAAAAGATCGGTTCCATAAATATCTTCCTGTTCGTTTTTATATCCCCTAAAATCATGTTGATTAATAGCGACACCTCTTTCTATATAATACTTATCGTTACCATAAACAGGATAGTAGTCATAATCCCAACTGGTAAAATAACCGATCCATTGGTCCCTACTAAAGGGTATCAGCATAGGTGAACCATAGTTTTTGAGGATGAAGTTTACCTTGGAGGAGGAGGATAAAAACAGATCTCTATGCGCCTCGCCGTCCTTCACTTCCTCTGTTCTTGTAAACTCTTTAAGAATGAGGTCTAATTTGTTTTTTGTAGCGGTATCTGGTGTTGAGCCATAACCTCCCCCTTCAAAATCTATTAGTTGACAGGAGGAAAAAAATGACAAAGCAAATAAGGCAATTAAAATTGCACTTACTCTTTTCTTGGTAAATTGACTTTTCATCGTTTTTTAAAATTTTAGTTAGTGAAAGATCAATAGTACCTTGTCAGTATTTAGAAAGCGACCGTCTGCATGCAGATGAGCAAACTCCTTAAATTAAATACTTGTGGATTCTGATTTACTGTTTTGGCTACGAACAGTATAGTGGTTGGCTTTATTTTCCAGTGACAGTGAAAAATGTTCTGTGGAATTCATTTTTTTCACATAAGCGCTGGGCGTAATCTTAAGGTAATTCTTAAAAGACTTATTGAATGTGGTTTTGGAATTAAAACCTGTCTCATAGGCCAAAGCAAGTAAAGTGTGGTGCTTGTGTTCTTTATTATTAATTTTCTGAATAAATGCATCAATTCTGTATTGATTAACAAAATCATAAAAGTTACAACCATACCCTTCGTTGATTAGCCACGAAAGCCTGGTGGTATCCAGTTGCAGTTTTTCAGCTACTTCATTTAGTTTCAGCAACGGGTTGAGGTACAGCTTTTCCTGTCGCATTAATGCTTCAAGCCTGATCTTATACTCGGCAAGCGCCTTATCCTGCATGCGGGAAACAGTCTTTTTCTTTTCATGGTAGCTCACCCGCATAGCATCCGGTTGAATAAGGGCAAACCAGGAAATTGAATACGTTAAAATGGGCAGGATGATCCACCCCAGGTTCATTCCGGTAAAGGAAAAAAGCTCAATGCCAAAAAAGTAATGAAGGCTAAAAAGAATGCCTACCAGATAACTGATAAAGGCCGCGCCTAAAAAGGTGGCCAGAAAGGTAACGTTTTGATGATACGAAAGAACTTTTTCTTTTTCTTTACTGAATTTTATCAGCAATTGAACAGAGGCAAGCCAATAAACAAAAAGCAAAAGAACAAGCACGCTGAAAACAAAAGCCCACTGCCCTATTAATTCACCTTCGCCAGCCAAACGGGTATATTCCTCTTCTGTATACATGAAAAGAGAAAGTGCATACAAAAAATGGCAGATGGCAGGCAGAAAGTGCAAAAAAACATATTTGGGTTTATAAGAATGAAATAGAAATTTAGCTATATAAAAATAAAGTGCGGGGGCAAATAAAAAGGGGATCGTATCGAGAAACGCGTGGCTGTGTATGGTCCATTGAGACAGATGAACGATATTTAAGAAAAGAAAAGTAGCTATAGCGGCAAGCGACAGCAGTAAGCAAGGATTTTGTTAGCTTCTCTGTTTGACTTTGTCAGCTTGGGCAGAAAGAAAGCCAAAAACAACCCTTGAACAATCCCGGAATACAGAGCGATTTCTATCGATTTAGAAAGATCCATAACTTCAGCTTTGATAATAAACCAAAGGTATTATTTAAAAGGAAAAGATTGTGAAAAGAATTTTAAAAGTTAAGACTAATGGGTGCGTCTGTATGCAAGCGAACGTTGAGAGACTAAAAAAAACAAAGGCGTATATCTCACACTTTTCTTTCAATCCCCTTCGCGCCGGCTTACCTACAAACTTCATTACCTTTTATAATCAAGGGTTCTAGTGGGAAGCATTCGAAAAAATGCCAAACCACACTTATATTGGCACAGAATCTAAAGGACAACTTGCACTTCTTTACTTATTCCAGGAAACAGGAATTTTAGTATAGTGCTTCATCTCATTAATGTTATTGTAAAATGGCCTTACAAGTCTCAAAAAATCGGAAAATTCGGCGCTCTTTCTGAAGCCATTGAGGTGGTCTTCCCTGGAGGTCCAGATTATGGTAACAATGTAATGGTTTGGCTCCTCATCACCGTGCAGGATTTCGTAGCCCTGGCAATAGGGTGATTTTTGCAGGTAAACACCTGCTTCCTGGTAGACTTTTTCAAAGCTCTCAAATTTATCCTGAGGGATGGTGTATCTAATAATTTCTACAGAGTAATCATTTTTAGTATTCATATTATTTGTTTGGTTGAGCAACATCAATTTCCCAAGGAATAAAAAATAGTCCAATAAAAAATTCTACACTTTTTATATTACTTTTTCGAGTAATTTTCGATTCAAAGATATTCTATGTGATTGCAGGAGTCAATAACTTACCAAATGGTAAGTACCACAAAATCTGTATTTATGATCAAACTAAACGACAAATTATATACTTGCCCAATAGACGTTAGCCTGAGCTTTGTAAGTGGCAAATGGAAGATCCTGATTCTTTCACATCTTTTTCAATTTGACAAAAAAGGTTTTAGCGAAATCAAAGAGAATCTTCCCGGAATATCAGAAAAGATGCTGAGCCAACAGTTAAAACAGTTGGAGAAAGATGATTTGATCAGCAAGGCGACACTATCATTAAAACCCCATAGGGTAGAGTATTCCTTAACCGAAAAAGGCCGGTCTTTGTCTCCGTTGTTTTCCTTTCTAAGCAATTGGGGAATTACGTTTCTAAAGAATAATGCCATTGATTATATGAAGGACCAATATTTATATAAATAACAGGCTTACGACATCTGCTTTCATCCTCTAAGTCTGAAGCCAAGGACTATTGCAAATAAAATCACAAAGTTTAATGCAGTTGCTTTCCATCCGTGGCTTGCCTCTGACAAGCTATGCTTTCAAACCCTATATTCATTTTTATTGCTGACACAAAATTAAAATCGTTCTGTCGGGGGGCAGACCGAGGAAGAGGAGGTCCGAGTTGCAACTGGAACCACCCGTTTTTATTTTAGTTCTTGAAAAATAGCCGAAAGTCCATCCTTAAGCCCTTCATAATATTTGTCGTCTTTAAACTTTGGAATCATGTATAGGTCGATTATTTTTTTAGTTTCCTCGTCCGTTAATCTTTTCTCAATTCCATAACCGTTCTGAATTCTTATTTTTCTAATTCCTTTTCCAAATGCAATTAAAATCCCATTGCTTTTACCTTTTTGGCCTGCACCCCAATAATTTGCCAGGTCAAGAGAATAATCGTCTATGCTTAGCACACGTATTACTTACCCATTCTATAATCAGTGTTTACAAAGTTCATAGCCGAAAAGTCATAAAAAATGAGAATCCTTTTTTCGTTCGTCCAAAAGTCCGGAATGACTTCAAACTTACCTTTCGGAAAACTTATTTGATCACCTATCTTTATGAGTCTTTGTCCACCATTTATGCATTTACAAAGTTGTCCACGAACAGCTGTCCCATAGACGGATAAAGTTTCTTTGTAATCATGCTTCCAAGTCTTTTTTATCTCTTGGATTTTAATTCTATTATTTTTTATCAGTTTACGAAGTTCGTCCAAATAATCACTGTAATTTTCAGGAAATTCAAAATTATCTCCTTGAAAAAAATCAAAGGGATATGACCTTTTGCCTAAGCAACATGAATCAAATTGATTGCGACTATAGAATTCATGCAAGAACACAGAATAGATTGTTGGTTCTTTGTATTCGTCAACCTTTTCATACTTCTCCAATTCAGCAATCCAATAGTATACGAAGGTCCTATGTGAGTCCTTATTTCTGTCCATCTCAAAGGTCAGTATAACGAATTCTTTTACATTGTCCTGTTGAGAAAATGCTTTGATTGATGAAAGAAATAGTAATATAATTGTAAATTGTTTGATCACCTTTTTTAGTAATATGTATGTTTCCGATTGCTAATCCCAGCAAATGTGGAAAAACAAAAAATACATTAAATTTTCTCCTGGCAGATTTTCCTCAATTCCATATTTCATTCATCTCTGTCAATACAATTGGTTTACCGTCAGTAACAATGATGGTGTGTTCGTGTTGCGCCATAAAACCGCCCTTGTTTCCTACCATTGTCCAGCCGTCTTCCAGAGTTTCCGCATAGGTGGAGGTCGTCGAAATGAATGTTTCGATAGCAACTACAGCGTTTTTCTTAAACCTTGTAACATTAAATTTATCCCTGAAATTGGCTATTTCACTCGGTTCCTCGTGAAGGCTTCTTCCTATTCCGTGGCCCGTCAGATTTTTAATGACCTTGTACCCCCTTTTCCTGGCTTCGGTCTCCATTAAAAATCCGATGTCAGAAATGCGAACCCCTCCTTTTATATTATGTATCGCTTTATGTAAAATTTGTTTTGATGCCTCAATAAGTTTTTGGTGTTGGTTTATGTCTGATCCCAGCACAAAGGACCCGCCGTTGTCCGACCAAAACCCATCTAATTCTGCTGAAACGTCAATATTAATCAAATCACCTTCATGAAGGATTTTATTGTCGGAGGGTATGCCATGGCAAAATTCATTATTTACACTTATGCAAGTCCAGCCAGGAAAACCGTAAGTCAAATACGGCGCTGATTTAGCGCCCATGTCGTTGAGGATCTGTCCGCCAAAGTTGTCTAATTCCTTCGTCGTCATACCCGGCCTGGCAAAGTTTCTCATTTCTTTTAAAGTAAGGGCAATGGCTTCACTTGCCTTTTTCATTCCCACTAATTCTGACTCTTTTGATATTGACATATTAATCGTTTTATTTAGTAAAATTATTTATTGTGTTTGTCACATCCCAATAGTGCTAGCCAAAACCAGCGGAGGTGCTAGCAGAAAGGTTATTTTCATGTTCGACAGTTTCACTTTTCAGAGTTTTGCTGTTATTGCATTACTTCTTTAAAATCTTTCTACTAATAAAAACCATAGAAAATCCAATAGTAATTAAAATCAAACTGAATATAAGTATTTCCCAAGTATTATCTACATATCCGGCATAACCATAAAATCCTTCAACTTTTCTGAAAAGATGTAGAACCCCTATTGCAATAATTACTTTCCCAATGAAATTAAATTTTCCCATCTTTTATGATTCTGCACAAGCTGTCCAATATTGTCTTTAATAATTGCTTCAATATCAAATGTCACAGGAATATTATGGGGTTTGCCCAACAGGTTTGTTCCTTTGTGAAATTTATTACCACTGACTCTTAATTCGTTTTCATACCAACAGTCAAAAAAGTTTACAAAGTCTTTAAAGTCGTTGTTGGTTATGATTATAAAATTTCCTGTCATGTTATGTCCACCTGCTTGAAAGTCCAGGTAGCCGTCAAAAGTGCAGTTGTCTATTGTCAGCCCGCCTAAAAAGTAAGTGAAAGAGAATTGGCATTTTTTGAAATGGCAGTTTATTAGTTTTACGGGTTTTTCAAACTGCGTAACACTACCGGAAAAATATTCTATGATACAATTTTCAAACACAACTTCTTTGTCCCAAGTGTCTGAGACTTCCGATTTTAGTTCACCCTCAACATAACTGTCTATCAATGGTTGTCCGTCTTTTAGTAAGTCAGCCGCCCTTTCTGCTGTTATGTTATGTTTCGGTTGTGTTGTCATATTAGTATGATATACAAACGGCTTTTATTTTTAGCGAGGTTGCCTATGTAGGTAATGTTTATCTTACTTAGCTGGAACATTATTATTTAATGTCTCTTTTATTTCACGGTGTAGCATCTTTAAGGAAAGATCAGGATTAAGAGTAAAAGATTGAGAGAAAAAACTTTTGACATTTATAGAAAAATAAATTTTTTCCCCCTTCTTTAAATAAATAACATAAACATTTGGTGAAAAAAGAATTCCTCTTTCTATATGATCGTATTGATCTTTAAATATTTCCTTCTTCCTAAAAAGGTTCCTTATTATAAGTTTACCAGGGCTAAGATAAACCTCGTAGAACTTTAAAACATGCCTATTGGTAAAAAAAACAACAATGGCAAAAAATAAAAGAAATATAAAGCTATCAAAGGTTTGATGCTTTAGTACAACAATAGAAACTATTAGAAACAAAAACAATGATAGAATTAAAACAACTATTTGAATTATTATTCCAAGGCCAACACTCAATAACTTCATCTGATTATCTTTTATTATCCTTTTTATATGTCATTTGAATCCCACCTTAAAATAGTCGCTAAATTCGGGGGCTTTGAGATTTTCTTCAATTACTTTTTTCGCAATCCCAAAGTTAACTACCAACTTCCATTGTCCCACTTCCAATACTTCCACCATCAAATTATAAACGGGCATATTTAGACTCACGTGACCTTATCTTAAGCGAGGACGCTTAAATAATTATAAATCTATTTACTCAATTATTAATTCGTCTATATTTATTTCTTGTGATTCAATTTCTTCTTGTTTTTTTTCTTTCAATTCGGCAAGAATGTCCACTAACATGATGATTATGAATACAGCAAGTAAATTAATTTTAATAAAAAATCCATTATCATTGTTAATTGACATATTGAAATTTGACATTACTGCGGCGAAATTAAAATTGAATGATACTCCTTCTATGCCTAATACTAGCTCTGCCCCGGAACTATAGGAAAGGCCAAAACCGAACATACTCCATTGAAAGAGCTGAAATATTTGATTAATAATTGAAAGAATTATTCCGGTAGATTTATCGCTATCTTTCAGAAGTCTTCCACCCGAATATATTGAATAGGTAAATAGCCCCAACCCTATTAAGAAGATCAGTAACAAAGGTCCGGTTATTGTTTCTGTTTGTAGCATTAAATATGCCATAAGCCAAATCCCAGTAACTCCTCCGATGATCTGTAACCAGCTAATAATCTTTAGAGTTAATGAAGTGTTTTTAATCCTGATTCTCATTGTATCAATTATTTTAAGGCATTCTGCCAATAATGTTAAAATAATAATCCTCGTTTTAAGCATTTATTCTCAGCCTGAACTCAATTTAATTCCGCGGCCGCTGTTATACAAGCAAAATTAGTTCTAATACTCCTTTACCCGTTCCATAATAATCTTTGGCGCTCGAATATTTCCAATGTTCTGCACATTCTACAAATCCTGATACCATAGGGGCAGGACAATTGTAGAGACAAGGCATGCCTTGTCTCTACAATCCGCTAGAATTATGGTTATTTTTATTATTAAATCCTAAATATGATTTGCCAGTTACAGAATCATCGAAAGAGATGGAGGTCCGAGTTGCAAACTCGAACCTCCTTTTTTTGTTTGTCGATCTTTTAAACCTTTTATAATAAAATTGTGTTGGCGCCAACAGGGGAGTTTACCTCATCCTTAACTTTACTAATTTTTATTCCTTTACTGATATAAAGGTTTCAACTTCTGCATTGTCTCCATCGTAATATTTTTTACCGTGGACAGTAAAATCGGCTTTGTAGGCACGCTTTAAGTTCAGTTCTTTGTTTTGCCATATTTCTAACCAGGTATTGAAAATGGCTTCCGGCATTACATAATAATATCGCAGAAAACCTTTGCATACAAAAGCATGAAAGCGGGAAACATCTCCCGCCTGCAGAAGATATTGCCGTTTTCGCAATTTTTTAAATAATGAAACCGATTCAATTAACTCATATCCTCGTTGGTTAAAGTAATTTTATCTTCTAAATATTTTCTGAAAATGCCAAACATACTACATTGGAAAAATTAAGTGTTCTTGCCGGTAAAGTTATGAATGTTTTATGTGCAGGATGTCATTTAGGGTGACGTACAACGGTTAGATATAAACTGTACAGATTAAACTGCAGTTTCTTATCCTTTTAAGCTAAAGTAATAGATTGAAGTGAACTTTCAAATTGAGGGGGAAAAGGTATAGTTTATATCTTCTGTTAGGTGCCGTTTTTTTTAAGCTTGTTACTCTTTTCTTACTAATTCATATTCGCCATTCCAGCTTAAAGGAGTTTTCGTTTTGTCATCAGTATTATTGTAGTGAAGATCAATTGTCAAATTTCTATTGGTAATAGAAATGTTCCCTAATAAATTATAGTAACCTTTTTTTGTAGGTATTTCTTTTCCTTGTATTATTCCTGTTGCTCTTGGAATAAGGAAGCTTTCAGTTTCAATATAAGTGTCTCTTTTTAAAGCCGAAATAGGATCATGGACCATATACAATCTTTTGCCTTTTACGGTCAAAGAAAATTTCCCATTTATTTTTTCTAGGGACGCTTCCTTAAAATTATATGCGAGGTTATAAAAAAAGAAATACCAAATCAGGCTTACGAGAAAAATTCCCGATAGAGCAATGAACCAAATTTTAATTTCTCTACTCCTTCCCAAAGTCTCTCGTTCTTTCTTTTTTAAAAATGGCACCTAACTTGTCTATATCCACACATATATTTCATATAACTGCTCCCAATATACATTTTTTTTAATACTTTTCCCATGGTCTGTGGCACACAGAACATCATCCTTTTCGTCCTGTGAGCCACAGGCCGAGGAATAAGAGCCAGTTTTTTTTATTTGTCAATCTTTTAAGCCTTTTAAGATTAAAATTGTGCTCTTGCCAACAGGCGATAATAATTATATGGTATAGGCAAATTGTGAAATAGGAGTTGAAAGTATTAAATTCCTCATCGTTGTTAAAGGCTTTACGTTATGAAAAATATTCAAATATTCTTGATTCTACTGTTTTTAGACTTCACTCTTTACATTATAATAAATTTAGGTTCTTGGAGAGAACCAATTTTTAAATTCGCTCTACTAATTAGAATTATTACAACCACTATAGTTTTTGCTATCGGAATTTTGTACCTAAAGTCCTATTTATCATCTTTTCTTTCTAGATATAAGGCTCTAGGTATATCACTTACATTGATTTATTGTTTCTGCTTTGCTATAATTTTACTTCTCGCTCAGAAAAAAATAGAATTGGATAATATTTCATTGTGGGAATATACCCTTGAATTTCATACTAGCTTTAATGGTTTTGTTAGAATTAGCCTTCCTTACATCCTTTCTGCTAGTACCACTTATCTGTTGTTTAAAAAAAATGATACTGATTCCAAGCCTAGAGTTAAAGACTCATGTGGCTAATACAGGGGTATCTTTTTTTCATTACTTTTTTTACAAGAACAGCTATATAATATCAGCCAGCGTGAGAACTTCACTGAGTCAAAGGCTCTGTTTTTCATTAAGAAGCACAAGTCTGAAGAAAGACTTGCGCTAGCAGAAGCATTCAATGACAAATCATTTTCAGGTTGTTATTTATTTTAAAAATGGCAGTGAAACCTGGATTTCCAATGTATGTTTGTTTGGTTATGCAAAGTTTTAATTTGATTGAATATAACCAAAACCAGTAATTCGCCCCTTTATATTTCCCTTTGAAGACTTGTATGTGATTGGAAATACATCTGCTCGCTTTTTTCCCAATCCCTCATAAAATTTAGCTATATACTGTACCTCTGGTCTTACTATCCCAAACCAAAACCTATAAGAGTCCTCGTTGATGAAAACGTGTGGTTGTGCATAGGAAATGCCATCTTCATTATCATTGGTATCTTGAGGGGTGAAGAAACCTTTCAATACTGTACCATCATTCAATTTGAAATCAGCCTTTATTAAATAATCTTCATCTGCAGAATTAATTTTAGCTGTGTCTGTATAAGGTCTATACGTTTCCTCATCTGTATCATCATACCATGGCTTTTCATAATCTACTGAACGACAACTTATCCATATCGTATATCTCTCAAAGTCCTCTGTCGCTAAGTCAGAAAACTGCTTTAATATTGGCATTTAGTTTTTTCCATGAGGCTAATTAATTTTGGATAACTTGTTTATTGTAGCAATTACTGCTACAAATTTTTTCCATGGTCTGTGGCACACAGAACATCTTCCTTTTCGTCCTGTGAGCCACAGGCCGAGGAATAAGCGGTAAATTTTTACTTCAAAACTTTGTATCTAATGTGTGTCACCACGCTGGTTCCTGTTACCTCAAGTGCTTCGAGCTTGAGATTTGTCACCCCTTCAAAAAGTCGCGACCCCGCCCCAATTGTAACAGGGACTACATGCAGCCACAGTTCATCGATGAGTCCAGCAATTAAATACTGATTGACAGTATTGGCTCCTCCCATGATCTTTACATTTCGATCTCCTGCCGCTTCCGTCGCCTTTCTTAATGCCGACTCAATCCCATCCGTAACAAAATGGAATGTCGTTCCGCCTTCCATTTCTATTGGTGCGCGTTCATTATGGGAGAGCACAAAAACTGGAGCATGATACGGTGGATTGCCGCCCCACCATCCTTTCCATTCTGTTTTGCCTCTTCTGTCTTTAGGCCCAAACATATTACTGCCCATAATAAATGCGCCCGCATCCAGAATACCCGCTATTTCGTTTTTATGTTTATGCTTTTCTGGCTCAGAAAACATCCAACGATCCAGCAAGTCCGAATCAAAATTATCTCCAAATGGTTTTTCAAAGCTTTGATTAAGGCCGGCGGCAAACCCGTCAAGAGACATTGTTAACCCCGATGTTACTTTAGTTTTTTTCATAGTTTGTAATTTTTTAAGTCATACGCAAATGTGTTTAATTTCAACGGAGTGTATGGAACCCTTCGACATTTCTTTCTTTTTTGTGTTAGTTTGTTCCATGAGGGTTTCATGTATTTCATTTGTTTCCTATGATCTATTCCTCTGCCTCAAAGGACGAAGAGCATGATGTTTGGTGTTCTAATAAACATTTTTTTATTTTCGACTAGTGTAGCTGATGGAAAGCTTACTTCTGGCCGTCTTTAACTTTAAAGTCGGTAATGGTATTTCCATTATAACAATACACTCCATTGGAGCCATACCAAATATTTCCAGCATTATCTTCAAAAATCCCAAAAATCATTTGTGAGGGTAAATTTGTTTGGAAAACGGTGGTTTTTTTATTGAACAATGACTTTTCATCATAACGGGAAAGTGCCCAACCTCGGCCGTTATCACTTTCTGAACTAGTCCAAATATTGCCTTTTTTATCTTCGATTATACAAGCAACAAACTTTTTTGAGAAATTAATAAATGTACGGCCGTCATAGCGCCAAAGACCATCATTGCCACCCAGCTAAATATTGCCTTTTTTATCTTCAATTATAGAACGAACATTTGTGAAAGGCTTACCGTCCTTCTTCATAAGAATGATAGATGTTCCATTATAAACGCAGGCATCGCCTCTCGTACCAAACCAGAACTTCCCTGCTTTGTCTTCAATAATGGAATTAATATCATTATTAGTAAAATTTCGAAAGGATTTCCCATCATAGCAGCTTGCTCCGCTTCGAGTGCCAAACCAAATGTTACCGGTTTTGTCTTCATAGATATCATGAACCGCATCATGGGCAAGCCCATCCTTGGTTGTAAAGTTTTGAAAGGAACTCCCATCGTAGTAATAAACACCTGAACCCAAAGAAGCGAACCAAAAATTTCCTTTTCTATCTTCTAAAACAGAAAAAAAGCGCGCCGCACTCACTTTACTTGTGATATGGGTAAAGGTTTTTCCATCGTATCGAAAAATACCATCAAATGCAGCAATCCATATGTTGCCCTTTTTATCTTGCATGATTGTACGAGTGATCCTGTTAGGGCCGTGGAAGGTAATTACGTCTTTGGTTTCGGAGCCAGCATTATCTTTTGGTGGTTCTGTTTTATTTTGTCCTTTACAATAAGTGGGGAAAATAAACATTAATAATACTGAAAACATAGGAATACATAATCCGCTTCTTACGTGCATTGTTGTGTGTAGTGCCATTTCACTCCGCACTAGTTTGCAAAAAATGGTCCAATGTCCGGGATTTCATGAGTTAACACAAATGTCCACTTCATATTATGGTGACTTACATAAATATCGTCTGTAAAATCATCCATTGTTATTTCTGGAATTCTGTCCGCCTTTATGCATTTCAATCCGTACTCAAGTCGTTCGTTGAAAATATATAAGTCAGTAGGAAATTGATTTTTATACTCCTCAACTGCGTTTTCTCCTTCAATTCCTTTGTCCTTATGGTAGCTGAAAATATGCCACTTGTAATACTCCAAAGCCGGAGCAGTGCAAGAGCCGATGAATCTTGCCTTCCATCTATTTTCAACTTCTTCTAATTGCTTGTCCGTTAGAAATTCAAAGACGAATCCTTGATTGAAAAGTTGTTTAGTTACGTCTTCGGCTAATTTTTTTCTTGTCCTCATTTTTCTAAATGGCATTACGCACAACGAGCAAGGCTTTGCGACGATGGCGAACAGAAAGCACTTCATTGTCGCCAGGCACAAAATTAGTTAAATGTAGAAAATTCCGAGAACAACGTTGACCGCCATTTTTCAAAGGTGGTGCTGTGTGCCGTACATCCTCAGAACATTCTTAAAGCTTTTTCTGAGCCTGCTTTTATGCCTTTATTTTCCATTTCCCTTAGAAGTTCTTTTATTTCCTCTCGCTCCATTTCAACGTTAAGAGGTTGCATGTCTCTATCCAAAATTTGTCCACCTAAACGCTTCTGACAATATTTAATAGCGATTATCATGATTTCATGCACGTTTTCTGGATCAGCACTTCTCGGAATAGAGAAGCCAAAAACCAGATTATTGGGATTCATGTTTCCATCCTTTACTTCTTCAGGCAAAAAGTATCCCGGTTCTGTTGTTGTCCATACGCTGAAATGTTGGTCGTGTCCATAATCTTTGTCATTTCTCCAATGAAACAAGTCACCATCGCCCCACTTAAGCCCAACACTTTGAAGCGCGTCCCACATCTCCATACCGTTGAATCGCTTGTCGCTTTGTAGCACAATTAGGGCATCCCTATTGAATTCTTGATAAATATTGACAAGTCCTTTTGCTTTTTGAATGGCGCTTTCAATAGATTCCTTATGTTCGAGTCTTAACTTAATTGGATATTTTTTGATTCTCTTTTCCAGTTCAACAATATATCGTTCGAGCTTGTTCTGGTCGTAGTTTGGATTTTCGTCATTGAAAATATCTTGAACATCAATTGCGACTTGAACCTTAGTGTAGATATCCGGAGAATCTCCCGCGTCAGCAAACGTCCACCCATTCTCTTCAGAGGAAAACCCATAGATGGTCGACTGAAACTTGCTTCTCCAATCGTAATCAAACATTTTCGAAAGCTCTTGCTTTTTGAAACTCTCTCCATTTACAGGTAGTAGATCAATGACCCAATCTTTGTCAGGATTTGCTTTATATTCTGCATTTTGCCTTTTTATAGCTGGAAATGACAGCTTAGTTGTGTCCAATATATATGAAGCGTCTTCAGAGGGCGTGTCAAGGTTCAAATTTTTAACCCTTTCGTTACTTTGGGATTGTGTCGAGATGAAATAGTCAGCAGTGCTTGACTTTTGTTTTGATTTCAGAAAAAAATAGGCAACAAGCCCCACTAGTAATAATCCCGCAGTAATGTAAATCGTCATTCTGTTCATTGTTTGTTGGCTGTGTTCCTGTATAGCACCTAACGTTCATGAGTTTATATTGTGCCCGATTAATAGCACTTCCGTGTCGGGCCGCACTAATGTATCTAAAAAACAGAAAGCTTCGAGAATCAACTCATACCGGCATAATTTAAACATGGTGTTGTACGCCGCTTATTGTCTTAGGAAATTTAATACAATCGGTCGGTATTCCTCGTCTTTTTCACGTAATTCAAGCCAATTCTCATCTGCATTTATGTTCAAATAAAGTTCTGCATATTCTTGGTCTCCAATACCTTCAAAAAACAGCTTGTACTCATTCGCTCCTGTCCATTGTCCTTCTTGTCCTGTGAGGCTTTTGGCAAATTCCTTTAAATTTACATAATTTACACTACGGCTTTTTATAAACCTATTGGCGGAGTCTGCCTTTTGTTTGTAAAGTTGAGAAAGTACTCTAAGCAAATTGTCGCTTTGAGAACCGATGCTTTTTAATGTAATTCCTTGTCCGAAACCTTTATCTCCTTCTTTTGCTTTCGGCACAAAAATCATAAGTCCTAATTCTTTGCCTTCAAAAGATGAAATAGCTTTATAAATTTTTACTGTGTCATTTTCAGATTTCTCGACTATAGAAAGTTGGATGTCAGCACCCCAACCTTCCTCTTCGCCATTATCAATTTGTAAAGGCTGAACTGGATAGTTCGTTGTCTTATTTTGATTAGTTGAGCAACTAAAAACTGTCGCAATGAAAAAGATGATTGTGATTCTTTGCATAATTGTTTAAACGGCGTACAACGGTTTGTGCAGAAGAGGGCGGCATTAAATTGGAGTCGCCCTTCCTGCTTGGCTAAATTAATAAATATCAGTTTTGTTTCAAGTTGAAATTAGCGATGCTCTCTACCTCAATTTGTTGGGTGGCTTTCTTTATTCGGTATTTTATAACCTTTAATATCAAGATTCCAACGGTCAAAGGAGTAATGATAATTGAAATTCCGGCTAAGACTGAAGGAACTATTAAACCAAAAAAGGTATCAATCTCTTTATTAACGATTATATGAACTAAAATAAAAACAGACCAGATTACAGCATTAACGACCACAGAATACTTAAATGAAACTAAAAACTCATTTTTACTTAAAGAGATATCTTTTGCCATCCATTTTCCACTAAACCAAAGAATTGCGGAAAAGGATATTAACAGAAATAATGTGGAATATCCATTTAAAACCAAGAATCCTATAAGAAATAAAGTTTCTCCGGTTATTGCGACTGGTATTATTGTAAAAATTATTATTGCAATTAATCCTAATGGCAATCCGATCCCTAAAGATGTTCTTGCACCTATAGATTCAATTGTTTTTTGCTCTATCATTTTTTCTTTTGCTTGCGCCTAACTTATTTATTGTGGACTTATTGCCTTTCCCATGGTTTGAGGCATACAGAACATCTTTCCCCATTGGCCCCAGCCTATTCCAAACCTCCAATTGTTTTCCAATTATGAACCTGCGTTAGTTCAAGGTCCGCTTGGACTCAATATAATGCAGCGTTCACTGTTATACAAGCAAAATTAATTCTAATATTCCTTTACCCGTTCCCCGGCAATCTTTGGGCACTTGAGTATTTCCAATGCTCTGAACATTTTACAAATCCTGATACCACACGGGCAGGACAATTGTAGAGACAAGGCATGCCTTGTCTCTACTACTCGCCCGAATGACGGCTATGTTTTATTAGTAAATCCTAAACATAAATTGCCAGTTACAGAATCATCGAAAGAGATGGAGATCCGAGTTGCAAACTCGAACCAGCTTTTTTGTTTGTCGATCTTTTGAGCCTTTTATAATTGATATTGTGCTCGCGCCAACAGGGTATATTTTAAATTCACAAATAGGCTGCTTTAGGATTTCTTATTTTGTATTTAACACTCATAAACTACCAAAACACAAAATATTTCTTTCCTCAAATCATTAGATGAGAACTTCACCGAGTCGAAGACTCTGCTTTTCACTTAAAAGCACAAGTCTGAAGGAAGACTTGTAGCAGGGGCAGAGATAAACTATTTATGCTGTTCTGGCGCTCGCATAAATATGTGGAAAGAACCGGAATAGGTTTGTACATTTTCCGAATTAATCTTCATTTTGTATTTTTGTTGCCTTATTGAATTTCCTATTTTTTTAATTACTTATTACATATATATGAAGAGCAAAATATTGCCAATTATTTCTATTTTAATTATTCTAAGTAGTTGTGTTTCCCGAAAAATTATTAATTACGAAAGGTTTACAGAAAAGCCTTTAGCGATTGATTATAAGGTCGGATTTATCAATATACAAGATCTGAGAAAAAACATAAGCTCCCAACCCCTTCATCTGCCATTCATTTCCAGCCCCGGGTTACGTTGGAAAAACGTCCCACCAGTTGAGGGGTATAGAGAAATGATTAATGAAACTATTAAAAGAAATTTTACCGGAACGGATACCCCAATCAATCTTACAATTTATTTAGAGGATGGATTCAAGGAGTTTTCAGCTTCATTCTGGAATGAAACTGAGTTTACTTTTGTAAAAATTCAGATAGAAGCAAAGGATGGGAATAACAACGTTTTGGCTTGTTCTTCACAGGAAGGATTCACCGTTAAGTCTCCTGATGCGAAATACAAAAGGTTTGAAAAGCAATATCAGGCGACCTTGAAAAACGCCATTTATAACTGTCTGAAACGACTAAAATAAGCATCGTTATTTTAGTGGGTTAATTCCAGGTTTTTAACTCCGCCCCTGCTAGCCCCTGTTAGTCCGAGCATATAAAAATGCTGGTGCGCGGCTGTGCCTCGTACCTCCATCTCTTGCCATAATACCAGCAATGCAGATAAACTTAATACTCAAAAAAAAACATATTAAACAAAATCCATTTCTATCAATCCCTTTCCACCACTATAATCTATAGCACTACTATTTTCCAATGATGTGCTTCCAATACAAAACCAGCTTCTACCGGATTATTATGAATGTAATTCATCTTTTGTTCTGTCACCTCCGGGCTCCATAGCTCAATGGGTTTATTATGTTGTTGCCAGAATTGTCGCTTTTGAACGTTACTATTTTTACTGGCAGCTCTTTCAAAAAACCATAACATCCATTCCCTTCTGCTTTCCTGGATGTTTTCTTCTATGCATTTTACTGTTTTTTGGGAAGTGTAAGTTTTTAAATCACCTAAAATATCTCCCGGATTGTTTTCTTTTGCCCAAAAGATTAAATGAACATGGCTTGGCATTATACACCAGCAATAAATCTCCATGCCTTTATTATCCCTGCAATATTTAAGACTTTCAACAATTATGTTGGAATAATTGTCTCTGACAAAAATATCTATCCAGTAAACCGTTGCAAAGCTTACAAAATATAAGCCTTCCTTATTTAGAAACTTATGTTTTCTGCTCACTTTAGCGATATATAAGCTTTTTTGTTTTTTATAAAAATTTGAGGTGGTAATAGTATTTGGCTAGATATTTTATTTTACGGGTCAGGCTTTGATAGAAGAAATGGAGGTGGTGCATTTGCTGACTTTATCGAAAGAAATGGTGGTACGAGGCACAGCCTCTTATGCTCGGACTAGCAGGGGGGACATTCTGTTCTCGGTTGTAAATTTTTATCTTTCCGATTCCATTATGAACACAGCTACCTCTTCAAGTGATGGGCTATACACACATTACTTCTGATCCTCTTTACCTTTTAAAGTCGGTAATAGTATTTCCATCATAACGATACACTCCATCAGATGCGCCAAACCATATACTTCCATCTTTAGCTTCTAAAATCCCAAAAAGGTTGAGCGATTGCGCTATTTCAGTTACAGTAGGCTTTTTATCAGATAATGACTTTTCATCATAGCGGGAAAATGCAAACTTTCCGTGCTCATCATGACCACTCGTCCAGATGTTTCCTTTTTTATCTTCGTAGACATAATTAACAGGATTCTCGGTGAAATTGGTAAATGTGCTGCCATTATAGCGCCAAAGGCCTTTCCCGCCTCCAAGCCAGATATTGCCTTTTCTATCTTCGATGATTGACCAGACTTCCTCAAAAAAGTTATCGTTGTAGGTGAAAACGGCAAATGTTTTTCCATCATAAATGTAGGTGTAGCCCCTTGTGCCAAACCATAACTTCCCTGTTTTGTCTTCCATAATAGCATTAACATTTCCTCCTTTCGTTGTAAAATTTCGAAATTTTTTTCCATCGTAGCGGCTTACACCTCCATCAGTACCGAACCAAATATTGCCGGTTTTGTCTTCATAAATAGTAGAAACCAGATTACTGGCAAGCCCTTGCTTTGTTGTAAAATGTTGAAAGGATTTCCCATCGTAGTAGTAAACACCTGAGTTATATGTACCGAACCAAAAATTTCCTTTTCTATCTTCTAAAAGAGAAAAATAGCGGCCTGCACTCAGTTTACCGGTGATATTGGTAAAAGATTTTCCATCGTACCGAATAATGCCTTCATTTGAAGCAAGCCACATATTGCCTTTCCTATCTTGCCTGATGATACGAACTGATGTGCTTGGCCCGTGGGTGGTGATCACCTCTTTGGGTACGGGCTTGATAGTATCCGGTGGTAGATTAGTTTTGTTTTGCCCTTTACACAAAGTGTAAGAAACAAACATCAATAAAGCATATACGGGTAGGTGTTTCATTATTTTGTCTTTTTTATTACCGCTAACTTGTTCATATCCACACCAAGTGCGAATATATTTCATATAATTGCTCCCAATATACATTTTTTTAAATCCAAAAACCCAGCCCCCCTTCCCTCCCATTTATATATCCATAAGGTTTATTCCCTCCTCGTCGTCAATCTAAAAAAATAACAACCTAATTCCGAACATTTATTTTAAAAGCAGGGATTTATAAACGGTTGTGATCCAAGCCTACACAGTTTCTCAGGGGAAATTCTTATTATCAGAAGGAATTTCCTGCGGAAAGGATGAATTTCATAAAAGGTAAACAAGGAGTTTATACATTAAGATCGGAACCACAAAAGTCAAAAGAAGGCTTACAAACCAAATTTTTCTATAATTATTGGCGGTCTTTCTTATTGAAATTAGAAACGGATCTTGTGTTTCAGGTAAGTTTACAGGAAAAACAGTTTCAAACACTTTCCCAAACCTTGCTGTTGACTTTTCTGATCGGTGAAAAAGTCCACTTCCATATATGCTATTAATATACTTTGCTCTTTCCAACCACATTAAAAATTGAAAAATAATTGTCACCACAAGAAATATTAAAAATAGTATCGTGCTGATTTCTCCGGTTTCATGTCTTACTCTGTTCTCTCGCCGTCAATCTAAAAAATTAATGACCTTAATCCGAATATTTATTTTATTTATTTTGAAAAGCAGGGGTTTATAAACGTTGTCGTCCAAACCCACGGTGCTTAACAATAAAAATCGAATCTGCCGGAAGGAATTGGTTTGGGGTTAGAAAAGAATAATTCTGCAAATAATTGTAGGGGCTTTTATTTAATCCACTCCTACATATTTAGCAATCAAAACAACCAACACAAGCAATAGAGAAAGAAATAAAAGCAGTCTAAAAAATATATTTCCTTTTAACTTTTTTCTATCCATTTAAAATTTTTCCCTTAGATAAAAATAATATACCACAAATTTTATATCCCTCTCGCCGTCATTCTAAAAAAATAACAACCTATTCCGAATATTTATTTTAAAAAGCAGGGGTTTTGTAAGTTCCGCTGCTAACGCAAGCAAGGGGTTATTATCAAGACCCGCTTTTGGAAATAAGTGTTTATGCAAGTTTATTGTTTTGCACTCTCATAATATTTGTAAACCATTGCAATTAAGTTCCACCGGTTATTCTCAAATTTGAAAAAACCAAATTCTAATTGTGCGTAATTAGACCTATATCTTTTCTGATCTAAATAGAGAGCAATAGTGTTGTTACGAATAAAAATAGGTTTAGAAAAAGTATAAATTATTGAACACATGTTTTTCGCTTTTTCTGTTGGCAGGTTTTCAGTGATATCAAAAGTCGCCTGAATATCTTTTCGTTCCAAACACTTGGAATAAGGAAACATATCTGCTGTCCACCTATGGCCTTTTAAACGATCAAGTTCCTTAATTAAATAAACTTGTTCGTCTTTATTGATTTCAAAAGATTTTGAATTGCTTCCTCTATAGAGAAAATATACTTCAAACGACTTGTTCGCTTTAATTCTACTGATAGCTGAGTCAATAATATGTGCCTCTACTTCGGCTGTATAATACATAGTATCACATTCAAATTTTTCATGCTTCCATCGATAAACCCAATCAGAATAAGGATCTTCAATTAAGTTATATGTATTTTGCGGGATTTTGGCTTTTTCAGAGTTCTCTTTAATGGATTCAACTTGTTTATTAAGTCTGTAGAAAGACTCAAGATTGATTTTCTCAAATTTCTTCTTTTTGTCTTTAAGTATTTCTTCTACCTCGCTCAATCTATTTTCATCTAAATAGCTTCGAATTAAATATCTTGTTGTTGTAGCATTGAAAATTGGATCATAAGCTCCAGCTATTTCAGCCCAAACTAACGATTGAATATTATTTTCTTCATTCTCCATTCCTTTTTCGAAGTAAAAGAAAGAAAGCAGCCCCATTGCCTTTGGATTGAATTTCTCAGCAGAACGCAATAAATATTTTTCGGCCAATGAATCGTTTTTTAGATTCGACTTAGGATTGAAATAACAAAAACCAACTACGAATTCAGCCATTGAGTCACCTGATTCTGCAAACGGCTTCAATAGTTTAAAAGCTTCTGGATAGTCTCTGGAATCAAAGGCCTTTATGCCTTTTTCGTAGTTATTGTCCTGTCCTAAGGCAAAAAAGGAAGCAAATAATAGTAAAAATGTAAAAGTATAATATCGCATCTATCTAATCTAATTTACTCAGCCGATTTATCGTAGAATTCATCGCTACCCTTATTTCAGCATTATTGTAGCAGTAGTAAATATTTAAAAGTTTATAAGAAAAGCCCAAAAATCAGTACCTGAGAAGCCCCTTTCACCCATCTCATTTATATATCCATAAGTTTTATTTCTCTCGGGGGTCAATCTAAAAAAATAACAACCTAAATCCGAACATTTATTTTATTTATTTTGAAAAGCAGGGGTTTTATAAACGTTTTTCATCCAAAGTCTTCATAATTCTGTTGGAAAATGATCATTTCTACCGGAATCGTTGACGTTTCTGGTGGAAAGAATAAATTTCTATCGGAAATGATGACGTTTCTGTTGGAAAAAATTAATTCCTATCGGAAGTGAGACCATTTTTGTTGGAAAAAATCAATTTCTGTTGGAAGTGTAATCATTTCTGCCGGAAAAAAGCATTTTCTATCGGAAATAATGACGTTTCTATCGGGAAACTTTCAAATTTTAAAAACAAAAGCGGATTTCTTAACAGGCTTTTTGTTCTTCGCCCAGGAAACATTTACAGTCTTCTTATTCAAAAAGCTTAAAAAAACGTTTGCAAACTCGCTCATGACTGAGCGGATACAAAAAAATTTATGGCTGAAGCCTGCATGAAATAAGGAAAGTGAAAATATTTATAGAAAAAACTTAAAATTTACTTGACATAATTATATTTTTTTATTTATTTCAAACCGTTAAACAGTTGATCCCTTTGCTAGTGAAGCAAATACGATTTTTTTATTTTGCTTTTTTAAACTGTTCGAATAAAATTTTTTGAGTTATTTTTTATAAAAGGTCAGCGCGCTATTGAATCGCCTTCTTTAAATGTCAATCCAAAAAGTTTATCCGAAGCAGGTAATAACATAAAACTCTCCGCAGCAATTCTCTTAGAGTGTTTAGGTGTTTTTTGAATTTTTATTATACTTAATTTTTATGAGATCCACGGGCTGAAGATGCCCCGGCGATTGCTTGACAAAACCATTATAAACGACTTTTATCAATAGGTGGCTGATTCGGGATTGTATCATGGCTGCTGCATTTACTCAATCAGGCCACAGTTATTGCGCTCCCGCGGGATCAGGAGCGGCAACAGCCATCGGCCAGGAATTGCCCCTAAACCCCTGAAACAAACAAAGACCAATTTCACAAAATTTAAAAAATTATGAAGAGAAAAATCTCAAGAGGGTACCGTAAACTGAACAACGGGCACCTTGTAACCTTTACCGGTCACGTAAGTGCATCTATGACGGGAAATGTAAACTTTCCCACGCCGGTTCCTTCCCTTGCAGTCTTCGATGCTGCGCTGGAAGCGTACAGCACGGCGTGTACTAATTATCAGCGGGGAAACATCCTCACCACTACTGTCCGTGACGAGACGCGAAGGGTCTTGCTTGAAAACATGGACCTGTTGGCAAACTATGTAGAGCTGACGGTGGAATTTAAGGAAACGCTCCTTGTAACGAGTGGCTTTGACCTGGTAAAGGAACCTTCTAAGCGGCCGATTCCGTCCATTCCGGTGATACTGGAAATAGCGGACGGCGTAAAAAGCGGGCAGATCAAGTTAAGGGTGGATTCGGATGCGCATGTCCGCAATTTTACCACGTTGTATAAGGTGACCGGTAGCGAAGTGCAGCCGCAATATAAATTTGCGGACACCCGGCGCACGATCACCATCGACGGATTAACTGCAGGACAATACTACAGCTTCCAGGTATCGGCAGCTAATGCAGCAGGCGAAAGCGGCTGGTCAGCGGAGCAGTCGTTTTTGGTGCGCTGATGGGCCAATGATTATTTTACAACCCTGTCTGTGGTGGAAAAGCAGGCAGGGTTGGCCATTCAAGTTTTCAAAAGATCAGCTGGAGGGGAAAGTATTCTTTGGGGTTTTAGGGATTTTATTCCCACCATTCTTTGGATTTGGCAGATGCTTTCTTTCTTGTTACTGCCTCATTTGGAACTTGATTTTCCAAAGCAATATCGAACCAACCTTTATCCCAGTATTTTTCTGACACGGTAAATTCGCCCACTCCAATGTCAAAATCCTGATTTGCTTTGGGAACCCGATAGTCCCCCCAATTGCAGATTTTCTCTTTTCCCGTTTTATAACTTTTCCAGACTCCAATGAATGCATTATTCATATATCCGTCGGACATTAATTGAATATCATCATAGTGAATCATACTTTTTGAGTCCAAATACCATTTGGAGTAAAGTTGTCCTTCAAAAATCCCGCTATGATTTTGTTCTATATTTTCTTTGAACTTGTAACTGGCAACTAAGATTCCTTGTGCTTTTATCCCTTTGTCGGCATATTGATTGTCAACGCCGAAATGCAGATCCTTGACTTTCCTTATCTCTTTCAATTGGATCGTTCCCTTAAAATCACAAATTGTTTGTTTTACACTGGACTTTCCATAAACAAAATACTCGTTTGGATTAGAGGGACTTTTCTTTATGGAAATCAACTTGATTTTAATCCGTTGGTGTTCAGCTCCGATTATTCCATAAATCAATTGATTTTCAGATTTCGTCCACAATTCTTTAAAGTCATAATCATTGTACTGACTAAGAGAATTATTCGCTTCAAGTTGGTCGCCCTGCAAAAAATCTGTTAGAAATTTCTGATCTGTTTGAGCAAACGAAATATTTGTAAAAAAAATTAAAATCAACATCAGCCTGCTGATCGTATTTCCTGCTTTAACCTTCATACCTGTGAAATTCGGTTATCGTCAAATAGTAGCCGTCAGGATCTCGGAGTGAAAATTCCATTTTTGTTGAGTTTGGATTTAAATGGATATCTTCTACCACCAGGCCGCCCGTTTTCTCAACGTTTTGCCGGATACCATTCATGTTGTCAGTCTTGAAGTAAAGGATCAGTCCATTACCTGGGGTAATGCCCGGATCCTTCATCGTAGGGTGCTCGTGTGCTCCCCATTGATGGAGACAGAGTAAAACTTCATCATTTTCATCGACCAGCACCTTAAACTCTTTTCCCCCGTGCATACTTCTACAGCCAAATATGGATTGATACCATTTGGAACTGGCTTCCACATCTTTTACAGCTATTATAGGGTCAATTTTTGTCATGGGAGATTTTTTTGAATGCGTAGTTGCTTTATGTCTGGTTTAGCTCTCTTTCAATATCCCGCCCCTGTTTTCAATTTTGCATGTCTCATAGCTTTACTTCTTAATGCTATCAAGTTGCCAAATTATATGCTTAGGGTCAGAGTAGTTATTTAACGGCTTTTCACTTTTAAATCGCTTGAAAATATTCTCATTATCAAGATACCAACGTTGTTCTAAATATTGAAATCCGTCTTTGTTGTATTGGGTATGTGAGTCGGGATAGAATTCATTCATTTGCAACAAGAGTACGAAAGTTGCAACTCCCACTATAGGTGTCCAAATTACAAATTTCCTTTGATTCCAAAATTTGATTACTGAAAATACTGTCAGCGCAAATAATAATAAAAAATTAAAGAGCGCCGCAAGTTGAGCAAACAATTCACGTCTGTCGGATGGGGTGGAAGAAAGTTCTGGGCGGTCAAAATACAAGCTATATGGATTCCATATTAACATATAAGCCAATAAGGAAGTACACAGAATTGTAAACAAAAACCCAATTAGCTCAAGGTGATCACTATAGCTCTTATTATTTAAGGGGTTATTCATACACTCGCATTTTTTAACCTGGCTAACACTTTATAATAACTCCCAACCCCCTTCATATTCATCACCTGTAATGGATTCTAACATTTCGCACATTTTAGTCCAACTGTTAAATGCGCCTTCTCCTCCTTCAATAGCAATAACATTTAACCTATCTATATAATCAAAGTCCTCCTCTCCAGGAATTACACCATAATCCTTTTCAGAAATTTTAATGAAAATTGTGTCAAAATAGGAATTATTCCTTTCCAGTTTTGGCTCTAAGTACTCATGAATCAGTGCGCCTGGTTTGAAGGCTGGTTTGCCCCAAAATTCAGTCCTTTCTCCAATAATTTTCATATCTTGAAGTCCGGTTGTAATTTCATCAATCTTAGCCACTTGTACCTCTGCCTTAGGCCAAAATTTTAGAATGAAGTCCGACATGATTTATGATTAAGTTATAATTATCAGTTAAAATTTGTCAAATAAAACCTATCTTAGCCATTACTTAAAATCCTACATTCTTTTATTCATCTTCAACTTCCTCGTCATTAATAAATTTACTCAAAAATAGAAAGGTCAAAATAAACATTACAAACTGAATGATGAATACAGGAAAAAGTGATTCTGATTCTGCATATCTATACCCAGAACTTATTATTGAAACGGGAAATGTAATTATAAGTCCCAGTAAAGACCAGCTTCCATAAAAAAGGTCATCTGGATAAACTGAACAAACTGTCAAAGTCGCAAAGCCGACATAAAGGAATGCAATTTTTAAGGCTCGTTTTCTCTTGTTGAAGTAATCTATCATTGGCACTTATTGGGTTTAGTTCTATTGCCCGCAAAGATTGCGAGCGGTATCAATAACAGTTGCATTATCTGCTTGGTCACTCCTTCACTTTTTGTTAATTTTTTAGTCTATCAAATTTTATTTCAAATAACTCACCATTTCGGTTACCTACATATAGAACACAATCTTGTAACTCTTTTCTTATCAATTCAAACTCCTTAACTGCCATTGGAAAAGCATTCAAATCATCAAAATCTTTGCAAAACCATTCTCCTCGTTTATATCCATTTTCTCCTAATTCTATCTTTAGAGAAAGGTTATGTAGCAGACATTGAGATACTTTATCTTTATCTGGCCATTCCGAAGGCCCCAAGAAGTTTTTGCAATGACTGCAATCAAGCCCAATAGAATCCCAGCGAGCAGAATATGAAAAAGTATCTTTCATTTTTTTATTTAATTGCCGTAAGTTATTTATTGATATACCGCTCTCGTTAATATGTTTCCAATATATTGTTTTGCTTAAAAATATACAAATCCCAAGTTTTTATACCACAGAATATTAAAAAGAAAGAAAACAACTACAGCAGTAAACTCGCAGATAGCCAAGTCCCCTCCTTTTTTCAAGGAGGGGATTTAGGGGTGGTTTAATCGTCATTTCAGCAAGAGATCCCTGCTTCGGCGGAAGGACATTCTAAAGTGACCTTTGTTTTTCCATATATATCTTAACCAGGAAATTTTCTGGTCAGGACTTCATTAAAACCACCCTGTCGTACCGACATCCCTCTTTGAAAAGGAGGGAAAGGCGGGCGTTTTTGGGTAAAAAATTGGCTTTGGAGATAACTGAACATAAATCAAAAAATATCAGTGCGATTAAGTTAGAGAGCAGAGTCTTTTACAAGAGGCTCTACTGGGAAAAAAGGCTAAGTCCAGCATTTACTTTATCCGTCTCAAATTTTGTTATCCCTTCAATTCCAATGCTGTTATTATTTTATCTTACCTTTTCTGATTATTACAGCTATAAGTTTAAATCCATCGTTTGTTCTCAAAAATTCGATATGGTCTTGAATTAAATCTTTTTTGTCGTTATAGCTTATAACAATGCTCTTTACTGGATGTATCCAGTCTTTCGGCTCGCCGCAATTATTGAAAAACCCCTTGTACTCTTCTGATTCATAGATATAAGGATTAAGCCCATCGCTGAAAATATTGTAGTCACAGGCTTCGAAATTTAATTGAAGTAGCTTTGCTTTGATAAGCTCAAAGTTTTTATCCATAAAGCTGCCTTTGGGCTCACTTGTCCAACCGTTAGGCTCTTTCCAAAAAGTGATCTCATTGTAAGATGCATTTAACAAATTTTCTTTTGTGAGGTTATTAAGCAACATAGACTTTAACCAGGTCTGAAATTCCTTCTCAAAGTTTATGAAAGAGAAATATTGACCTTTAATAGTTTTAAAGTTTTGCCTGATAGGATCGGGGTTTGGCTGCTGTGAAACCAATAATGAGAAAAAATTAATGTTAGTGTCATATTTGAAACTGTCAATAAGTAGATTATTGTTTGTATCAATCAAGATTTCTTTACCACCAACCCAACTGTAGTGTTCACCAAAATATCTCTTCTCTGCACCTTTTAATGCGACGATCATTCCATTCCTTACCCTTGTCAAATCATTATATCCCGCAGGAACAGCTATATCCCCATTTCTATTAAACATCCCGACTTTGTCAGTTTTATGGTCTGTAAATCGAATAAAGCCCTCGCTTTCACAGTCAGGACCGTTATCGAATATGTGTAAACTGTCTCTACCAATTATTCTGCCTGACTTTGTCAGGTAATAGCTTTCCCAATTACTGTTGGTTTCTTCGGTAGCCGCAATTATATTCTCAAACTTCCTGGCACTTATATATCCGGTGAATTTGGGTTCGATCTTTACAATACCATTTTTATCCTTAAAGCCAATCAAGGTAGTGTCCTTATTCCAAAAGGCTGTCCAGGTGTCATTATCTTGTGCACACGCGGTACAGTAAATGAATGTCGATAGAAATGAGAGAATAAAAAGTTTCATTCTTTGTTTGTATGGCCTCTATAAAATAACAGTCAACCCATCTATTACCTCAATTGTGTCAATATCGCTTATGTTTCCAATATATCCTTTTGCTTAAAAATATACAAATCCCCCTGCTTTATGCTCCAGGATATTAAAAGGGAGGGAACAACTACAGCAGTAAACTCGCAGATCGCCAAGTCCCCTCCTTTTTTCAAGGAGGGGATTTAGGGGTGGTTTTAAATAGCTTTACTGAAAGGCTAACCTTCGCCAGGAATAATATTCAAAAGCGCCTTTCCTTTATCTTTCTCTTAACCGAA
>Ga0196965_1000331_pt1 | contig 31487 bp, 23 predicted proteins | sample S1_20metaG_FD_148668 | JGI IMG/M metagenome (GOLD analysis project Ga0196965, IMG submission 148668) | Soil microbial communities from Anza Borrego desert, Southern California, United States - S1_20 | ecosystem: Environmental > Terrestrial > Soil > Desert | place: USA: California | collected...
GGTGTAGTGAGTAAGTCGCAGGCTGAAAGTGAACTACAGGAAGTAAACAATAAATTAATGGCGTTGCGGAAAGCGGTGCTGATGGCAGAGAAGATTTAGGGAAGATTGAAAAATTGTAAAATTGAAGATTGGAAGATTAGAAAATTAAAAATTGCAGGTTGAGAGATTGGGAGAATGAAAATTGGAAGAGTGCAGGATGAGGTTATAAAAAAAAGATTAGCTGAACGACATTGATTTAAACTTAATAATTAAAAATAGTTGTGTCACAATTTAAACTTTAAAACGATGGGAAAAATTAAACAATTTGAGGATTTGCAGATCTGGAAGGATGCTGTAAGAATTGGGGTTTTGATTTATAAGTTAACTTCGGAGGGGGCGCTTGCCAAGGATTTTTCGGCGAAGGATCAATTGAGAAGAGCTGTCATTTCAATTTCGAATAACATCGCAGAAGGATTTGAATACAACAGCACTAAATCGTTCATCCGCTTTCTGAGGTTTTCCAAAGGTTCTGCTGGTGAACTAAGAAGCCAGTTATATGTCTTAAAAGAAGCTGGTGTAGTGAAGATAAAAGATTATAAAGTGCTATACGATGAATTAATGAAAGTATCAAAAGGTATTCAGGGATTCACAAAATATTTAAAAGAGTTTGATACAAAAAATAATACGAAGACGGATAATAATTCCTTCCGATTTTAATTAAAAACAAAAAGTGTTCGATGAAAATATTGGTGTTAGATAATTACGATTCATTTACCTACAACCTGGTGCATATTATCCGTGGTTTGGGATACGCTGTGGATATTTTCCGCAATGACAAAATCGGCCTAGAAGATGTAAAACAATACGACAAAATACTACTTTCTCCGGGTCCCGGCATTCCGGATGAAGCTGGAATTATGAAGCAGGTGGTATCAACCTATGGTCCGACCAAAAGTATCCTGGGAATTTGTCTTGGTCATCAGGGAATCGGTGAAGTGTATGGCGCGTCCTTATTTAATATCCCTAAAGTATTACATGGCGTCACCTCAACTTCAGCGGTTGTTGATAAGGATGAGCCTTTATTTGCAGGTGTAACTCCAAAATTTCAGTCAACACATTATCATTCCTGGGCCATTAAGGCTGATAGCATTCCTGCTGAAATTCAGGTAACGGCAGTGAATGATGAAGGGCTTGTGATGGGGCTACGTCATAAGAAATATGATGTGAAAGGTTTGCAATTTCATCCGGAATCGGTGATGACACCGGAGGGGCCGAAGATGATTAAGAACTGGCTGGAAGGTTGAGGAAATAAAAATTAAGAAGATTGGGGAATTTAAAAATTGGAAGATTGGGAAAGTGATTGGAAAATTTAAGATTAAATAAACTATAAGATTGGATTGGCGGTTTTGCCAGGCCAGTGAATCTGATGAACAGGTATGAAACAAATACTAAATGAATTGATCGAACACCGGTCATTAACGAAAGAAACGGCAAGGAAAGTACTGGTTGAACTAACGACCGGTAGATTTAATCAAAGTCAGGCAACTGCCTTTATGACGGTGTACATGATGCGTAGTATTACTGTCGACGAATTGCAGGGATTTCGTGATGCTATGCTTGAGCTTTGTATTCCTGTAACCTTCGATGCACATGTGATGGATGTGTGCGGAACGGGTGGAGATGGTAAAAATACTTTTAATGTATCTACACTTTCGTCTTTCGTTGTAGCGGCGGCAGGCCAGCCTGTTGCTAAACATGGTAACTACGGTGTTTCATCGGCATGCGGGTCTTCCAACTTGCTTGAGTATTTTGGCTATAAATTTACCAATGATATAGACGAGTTGAAGCGAAGCCTGGAGCGTTCTAACATTTGCTTCATGCATGCTCCGCTGTTTCATCCGGCAATGAAAAACATGGCACCGATTCGAAAAGAACTTGGCGTTAAAACTTTTTTCAATATGCTCGGACCAATGGTTAATCCTGCTTTTCCAAAACGGCAATTGGTTGGTGTCTTCAGTCTTGAACTGGCACGGCAATATGGTTATCTTTATCAGAATACCGACAAGGATTTTGTTATACTACATTCCATTGACGGCTACGATGAGGTATCACTAACGTCTCCGTTTAAATTTTTCTCTAATGAAGGTGAATGCCTTTCGGAACCTGCTGATCTGGGGCTTCCTAAACTAAAGTATGAAGACCTCCGTGGTGGTGATTCGGTAGAGGAGTCGGCCGCTATCTTTATGAATGTGCTGGAAGGAAAAGGAACTGAAGCACAAAATGCGGCTGTCATAGCAAACGCTGGAATGGCTTTGTATGCCGGACATCAGAAGCAGGGGATAACCAAGGCAGTTGATAATGCCCGCGAAGCGCTAGTGTCTGGAAAGGCATTGTCGTGTTTTAAGAAGATGCTTAATCACTGATCAAACTGGAAATAAAATTAAGTCATGAACATCCTTGATAAGATCATTGCCTATAAACGGAAGGAAGTCGAAGAGCAAAAGCACTTGTGTTCTGTTAAATCATTGGAGCAGAGCGGCCACTTCAATACACAACCGTTATCCATGCGCAGGTTTATTCAACGTGAAGATCTTACGGGTATCATTGCGGAGTTTAAAAGAAAGTCTCCGTCGAAGGGAATAATAAACGCGGACGCTCCTGTCACTCAAACCACAATGGGGTATGTTCAAGCCGGTGTTTCTGCGCTGTCGGTTTTAACCGATACGCCTTCGTTTGGTGGAAGTAATGATGATCTCATGGCAGCCCGGAAAGTTAATTCGTGTCCCATCATCCGCAAAGATTTTACAGTTGATGAATACCAGATCGTAGAGGCAAAATCGATTGGTGCGGATGCTATTCTTTTGATCGCGGCTGTATTGTCGCCACAGCAAACGAAACAATTTTGTAAGGTAGCCCATACGTTGGGACTGGAGGTGTTGCTGGAGGTACATGATGAAGCGGAACTGCAACAACACCTGGATGCTGGCGCAGACCTTATTGGTGTGAACAACCGCAATCTTAAAACCTTTGATGTAAGTATTGATGTTTCAAAACGACTAGCTTCGTTGATTCCTGATCATGTTGTAAAGGTTTCGGAAAGCGGGATTTCAAACACGGGAACAATTTTGGAATTACGACAATATGGATACCAGGGTTTTTTGATGGGTGAAAATTTCATGAAACAAAGCCGGCCTGATAAATCCGCACAGGAATTTATTCAGGAATTGCGAAAAGCAGAATTACAGAATAAATAGATGGGAAATCTGGTGAAATTGAAAGTGTGTGGAATGCGGGATCATGAGAATATCATGGCGGTAGCAGCGCTTCAGCCTGATTACATGGGATTCATCTTTTTTGAAAAATCACCGCGATTTGTTGGTGCCGATTTTACAATACCCCACGATTTCCCGGCGCATATATCCAGGGTAGGTGTGTTTGTAAATGCGCCGACAGCGATGATACAGGTCCAGGCTAAAAAATTATCCCTCCATTATGTGCAGTTGCATGGTGCAGAAACACCGGAACAGATACGCGAGTTGAAAGAAACAGGGATAAACGTTGTGAAGGTTTTTTCTGTAGATGATGCTTTTGATTTTGCTTCTGTAATTCCGTACGAAGGTCTCGCTGATTTTTTTCTGTTCGATACAAAAGGGAAATTCTACGGTGGTAATGCAGCTACCTTCAATTGGAATATACTTAGAAACTACAGTCAAAAAGTTCCGTTTTTTTTAAGCGGTGGAATTTCACCGAAAAACGTGGAAGCTATTGCCTTATTAGAAGATATGAATTTGCATTCACTCGACGTAAACAGCGGAGTTGAAACGGCACCTGGTATAAAGGACACGAAGCTGGTGCATGCCATTTTGCAACAGATTGAATCATCAAAAACGAATAAATAATTTATGAAATATACAGTTGACGCTAAGGGCTATTATGGAAAATTCGGAGGTGCTTTCATTCCCGAAATGCTTTATCCGAATGTAGAAGAACTTCGCACGCGGTACCTGGAAATTATCCAACAGGATGAATTCCGGAAAGAATTTGATCACCTGTTAAAAAATTATGTCGGGCGTCCAACGCCGCTATATTACGCCACGCGCCTGTCTGAGCATTGCAATGCTAAGGTGTATCTTAAAAGGGAAGACCTTTGTCATACAGGTGCACACAAGGTAAATAACACCATTGGTCAGATCCTGTTGGCAAAGCGACTTGGCAAACAAAAGATAATAGCTGAAACCGGAGCGGGACAACACGGTGTGGCTACTGCTACGGTGTGTGCGCTCATGGGAATGGAATGCATTGTTTACATGGGCAAAGTCGACATGGAGCGTCAACGTCCTAACGTAGAGCGTATGCGCATTCTTGGCGCAAAGGTGGTTCCGGCAGTGAGTGGTAACATGACGTTGAAGGATGCTACGAACGAAGCAATGCGTCATTGGATCAACAATCCGACAGATACACATTATATCATTGGTTCTGTGGTGGGGCCGCATCCTTATCCGGATATGGTAACGCGGTTTCAATCAGTGATCAGTGAAGAGATAAAAACACAATTGCAGGGCGAAATCGGAAACCCATATCCTGATTACGTTTTTGCCTGTGTAGGGGGAGGAAGTAATGCTGCCGGCGCTTTTTATCATTTTCTTGATGATGAACATGTTCAACTGATCGGTGTCGAGGCCGCCGGAAAAGGAATTGACACAGGAGAATCGGCAGCAACCATTGCATTGGGAAAGATTGGTGTACTGCATGGCAGTAAGATGCTTTTGATGCAAAACGAAGATGGCCAGGTGATCGAACCTTATTCGATTTCCGCAGGATTGGATTATCCTGGAATTGGTCCTTTACATGCTCACTTATTTGATGTGGGACGTGTAAAATTTGTGAGTGCAACAGATGAGGAGGCTATGGATGCAGGCATTCAGCTCAGTCGTTTGGAAGGAATCATCCCGGCGATTGAATCATCACACGCACTTGCCGCACTGAACCAATTCAAATTCGATAAAGATGATGTTGTTGTACTTAATCTTTCGGGCCGTGGTGATAAGGATCTGGAAACCTATATACGATGGGGAAGGTACTAGTTCATGGTTCAAGGTTCAAAGTTCAAGGTTTAAAGTTCAAAGTTCAAAGTTTAAGGTTCAAAGGGGATCTCGGTAACGAGGGGTTGGTCGAAAATTGTTTGAGGTTTGAGGTTGGTTTCGATTAAGTACGAAGTTTTTACTTCTCAAACTCGAGGCTCGAAGCTCGTGGCTCGCAGCTTCTTCGAAATCCCTGTCGGTTATCGCAACCACCCTGAAACTTACAGCTTGTAGCCTGAAGCTTATCGAAAACATTAAAGAAAATAATTACTAATAAGTATGAATCGAATACATAAATTATTCGCTGGTAATCCGAAAGATATTCTTTCCATTTATTATACGGCGGGGTTTCCGAAGCTTGATGATACGGTGCGCATTGCTGTAGCGTTGGAAAAATCAGGTGCCGATGTAATTGAAATTGGGATTCCTTTTTCTGATCCTGTTGCCGATGGTCCGACCATACAAGCAAGTAACAAACTTGCGCTTGATAATGGCATGACTTTAAAGTTGTTATTAAAACAAGTGAAGGACATTCGTAAGCAGGTGAATATACCCATTATTCTCATGGGCTATTTAAATCCTGTGTTTCAATATGGGATCGAGAAATTTATCAGAGATGCTGCTGATGCTGGTGTTGATGGTTTGATACTTCCGGATATGCCCATGGATGTATACCAGCATGAATACAAATCTTTATTCGATGCTGCTGATCTCACCAATACGTTTTTAATTTCTCCAACAACATCTGAAGATCGAATTCGAAAAATCGATGAAGTGACTGACGGTTTTATCTATGCAGTTTCAGCATCAAGCACGACAGGCGCAAAATCGGGATTTGCATCGCAGCAATTGGAATATTTTACACGCCTTCAATCTTTGAAGTTGAAGAATCCGTTTTTAATAGGATTCGGTATCTCTGATAACGAAACCTTTAAAACAGCGTCGTCGTATTGCGCAGGTGCAATTGTTGGAAGTGCATTCGTTAATCTCCTCAAAGAATCTAAAAACTTAGAAGCAGACGTGGATCGTTTCGTTAAAGAGATAAAGGGAGAACTGGTAGTTCAAAGTTAAGAGTTCAAGGTTCAAGGTCTGACGGTTCAAGGTTCAAAGTTCAGGATTGGTTTTCGAAAACGGGGGCTTGCGACAATGTTTGAGGTTTGCGGTTTGGTTCGAAAACAGTTTTAGATAAGCGAAAACAACGGGGAGCGTTATCGTAACTCTTAAATCATTGCCCAACAAACTCGAGGCTCGCACTTCACATATCTTTCCATCGCTACCGTCATCCTGAATTGTGCTTGCCACGCAAGCGCGCAATGAAGGATCCCCGGAAGAGCAGTAGCAGTCTCTCGTTATTGAAATCGCTTTCGCGTTGGGTATCCTAGACTTTGACTTTGACGAAGCACGATTGTGAGTGGACGATAACGAGGAACTGGTCATTTGATTGTGACTTGCCCTGCTAGCGTGATTTTGGTTTTTCGATACGAGTGATTTATTCCGCTGTTCCGGGGGATCCTTCATTGCGCTGACAGCTGACGCTATCAGCAATTCAGGATGACGGATCGTAGAGAGAGGGGATTGACGGAGTAGATAGAAAATGATGACGGATCGTAGAGAGAGGAGAATGACGGAGTAACATTTCAAAGTTCTTTATCCTATATCAAAGCACATAAGTTACTGCCCAACAAACTCAAAGCTCGTAGCTCGAAACTCATAGTTTTTTTGCAAAGCCCATCAAACATAAAAAAACGCCTTTGCAGCTTTCAGCCTGAAGCTTGCAGCTCATCGAAAACTACGATTGTCTACGAAGACCGATTGCAGAATTTTGTACCTTAGCAATATCACTTCAAGTCCTATGCCGGTAGCAAAAAACTATACCCAGGAAGAATATCTTGACCTTGAAAGAAAGGCAGACTATAAGAGTGAATACTTTCAGGGGGAAATATTTGCAATGTCTGGTGTTTCGCGAAATCATAACGTGATAACAGGTAATTTATTAGCATATCTTCATGGCGCGCTAAAAGGGAAACGGAGCCGGCCGTATTCAAGCAATATGAGGCTGCACATACCGGCGAATTCACTTTATACCTATCCTGATATTATGGTGGTTTGTGGCGGTGAACAATTTCTTGATCAGGAATTTGATACCCTTACCAATCCTGTTTTTATAGCAGAGATACTTTCACCTTCTACCTCAGATTATGATATCGGTGGAAAATTTACCTTATATCGTTCGATACCTTCGTTAAAAGAATATTGGACGGTTTCTTCGATAGATTATCATGTGGAGAAATTTTTAAAGAACGATGCTGACAATACCTGGATTCTTAGTGAAACGACCACGCTTACCGACAAAGTTTTATTGAGTTCGCTGAGTCTCGACGTTTCATTGGAGGATTTGTATGCTGATGTTAAATTCTGAATATTGACACATGAATAAAAAATTAATCGTTTACGGAATCAAAAATTGCAATACGGTGAAAAAAGCGCTTCTGTGGCTGGATAAAGAAAAAGTATCGTATGACTTTCACGATTACAAATCGAAAGGCATTGATACTGATAAATTAAAGTCATGGTGTAAACAGGTAGGGTGGGAGGCGCTCGTGAACAAGAAGGGCACTACATGGCGTCAACTTGACGACAAGGCAAAGGGGAAAGTAGTAAATGAATCCGCGGCTATTGACTTGATGCAGGAGAAGACCAGTGTGATAAAGCGTCCGTTAATTGAGGAAGGTGGCAAAGTAAAAGTGTTGGGGTTCGATGAGCAGAACTATTCCGAAGAACTAACATAAGCGGAAAAGCAAGAGACTCCCTTTTTAGGAAGCCTCTGTGATAGCAAGATTAGTGAATAGATTGATTAGTAGAGACGTGGAAAAAGCTTAGACACTTTGAAAGTTTCTGGGCGAACTTTTCTAAAAGAACCACTTCGTATTATTTTATTATGCCTGTTTGAAAAATTTACACGACTGCTGGATGCCTCTTTGGTGATCGGAGATATATCGGAGAATTCACCGTTAGATAGTCGTATTGTTTGTGCGATTATACTTGGTACGGCAGTATTAGTCCATTTGTTTTTATGTTCAGCGGTATAGGTTTGAATAAAAACCTCTTCTTCCCCTAATGGTTCGAAGTCTCCATCAATAAATTCAATAAAAGCAACTTCGAATTCTAATGGATCTAATGTTCCATCATAATAGGTATATGTCAAACCAAAAGTTGTGTCATCATATCCCAGGTCAAAGAGGTCGCCAGAAAATGTACGTGGTAGAAATACAAATTCATAATTGTAGTCAAAGTCGCGGTAGGCAGAAGCGGTTAATATTCCATCCCATGAAGGTGTTTCCGACGTTTCGCCAATCCGTACAAACATGTCCATATCAGCAAGGGTTCCTTCCTCGGTACCAGGCCAACTCATGAAAATCCACATGCCATCTTCTTGTGCAATTGTTAAAGTAGCTTTATCATTTGTGCCGACTTGTACCTGCCCATCTTCAATTAATGTTATTTCTAAAGTTTCAGGATCCTCCAATTGATCATCCGAATATAATCCTACTTCAATCATTGCTGATGTTTGACCGGCGGGAATAGTTATTGTTCCATACTCTGATACAATAATATAATCGGAAGGTGGCGTTTCGTCAGTTTCTGTTTCAGCATCCTGCGCTGTTCCACTTAATTCATATGCAACTGTGACGTCTGTGTCAGCCGCCTCGGCTAAAGTAACCTCGATTTCAATCAATCCGTCAGATTCAATTGCTGTAAGTTCCGTTTCTACAAAAGAGACAGTAGCTAGTGGCGCATCGTCGTCGTCATCAGTAATTGTTATAGTGATCTCATCCTCCGATCCAATCTTAATCCCGTTCTCATTTACATCATCCAATGTTATTGTAATGACTTCATCACCTTCGTTTGTATCGTCTTGTTTAACGGCGAGCTGAATGGATGCACTTGTTTCACCTTTATCAATATCAACGCGTCCAAAGGCACCTTGAATGTCGAAGTCAGCGGTTTCGGTAGTTCCCTCGATGGCCGTGCCACCTACGTCGTATGTAAGCGTGAAGTTACGGGGGGCCGGCTTGTTAAGTTCAATTTCAACATCAATCATTCCATCGCCTTCTCCGATTGTCATAGCGTCTGTGGTAAAGGAGATTTCTGCACCGGATGCAGGTTCATCGTCATCTTTACAAGATGTAAACAGTAGACTTAGGGCGGCAAAGACAACCAGGATTGGCCGCAGCAGTGTAGTGGTTTTGAACATATGTTTTATTTTATAATCAATTCTGTCGAGGGCTGTCTTATCCAACGCGATATTGGACGGACACCTTTATAAGTTATTAATTTCCACGGACAAAAACAACGCTCCATCCCGTACACGGATTGTGAAGTTCGTAAACGCCATCATTCAGCCGGAAAATGTATGTATTATCTCCCTCGGTGAGTGCATTGAGGTAGATGTTTATGTTTTCAACATTGGCTTGTGTTGGGCTGTTAAAGATTGAGATAGTTGGCTCAAAATCAAAGATTATCCGGTTACCATCCAACTGTGGTGTAAACTCGCGAAGCGCAAAGGTTACCGATCCATCCGGGTTTTCGATATAAAATCCAATGCCGTAGAGCCCGCCGCTGTAATTATAATACAATTGCATTTCCAGGGCGCCTTGTACATTTTCCATTATTTCGTCTCCAACGTATTCCCCATTGTCGAAAATGTATTCCAACGGCGCGAAATAAAAAGTTGTTGTTTCTACAAAGTTTGCACCGCTGAGGTCAAGTAGTGTTGTTTCAACCAATACATCATCATTTGTGGAAGTCGTCGCCTCATAGCTGTGAACATTGATTGGATCATCGCATATATCAATTGATCCGTTAACAAGCGTATTAAATTTCAAGCCTTTCAGGGTTATATCCTGGCCGAAGAATTTTCCGGAAAAAGCAGTATTTAAAATCAATGAATCACCCTGGATAAGATATCCGGTTGTGAAATTTACATCTTCCACGTTTGCACTATTGGATTTTCGTGATACCGCAGAGATGCTTAGGACCCGCCGGGTGCCATCCAGTCCTGTGTAAAGTGCAAGGTCTTTATCTTCGTAAGCAATGCGCAATGAAGACGTGAGCTTATTCAGGTCGTTGGCCATGGTGTTGAGATTTTCCGCCACATCAATACCTATCAGATTTTCGTCTCCGGCATTGGCTTCTTCAAACAACAGCCGGGTTGGTACGCCAACATCGCTTTTGCTTAGAAACACTAGCGCATTGTCCGGGGTTTTATTTACGTAATTGAATTCGTATTCGGCGGGAAAAGTTGCATCATCAAGTTCGAAAAGAAAAGAAAAAAAGGAATATGTTTCAAAGATGAGTTCTAATCCCAAAGAACTGTCGATCCGGTATGTTAATGTTTGTTCAAAGAATTCACCATCATTGGCACCCAGGTCGGACTTGATTGTTACCGTATTGTCATCGTTAAAATTAAGCAGTACCCAGAATGATCCTGATGTTTCGTCGGGTGTGTATTTCATTTTCCAGGGATTGGCAATCAAATCATTTTTAAGATTTGCTTTTGCTTCGGCCACACGTTCATCAGCAGATTTATCAAAGACTTTTTGATCATCGTCTTTGCAGGATGTGACCAGGAGTATGAATACCGGAAGGAGGTAGATTATATTTTTCATCACTGATATTTCGCTTGAATTAAGGCCCTTACTTTTAAGAGATCGACACCTGTATTCTGCTTGTAGTGTGTCAAGATTGCATTGTATTTAATTCTGAGTTTCGCTCTTCCTTCATTGCGCGCAATACAATCAGCGGAGGTGCAATTTTCAGTTTCATCGATGATGTACTTTTCGTAGAACAGTGGATCGTATAACAGGAACGCTACTACTTCTGCGAAATCTTCGTTAAAAGAACTGGTGCCATAAGGAGAGACAAATCCGCGTTCAAGGGCTTCAATATCACTTAATGTGTACCACGACCCAGCGCCCGTGTAGCCCTCGGGTGATATTTGCTCAAAGTTAGGCGGCAAAGTATACCGTTGGTGCATGATGTGCGCAAACTCATGATAAATTGTTCCCAGCTGACGAAATACCCAGTCCTGATTCGTAATATCGATATCGTTAACTTCGGTGAGCGTAATACGAGCTCCGGCATCGGCGGTTCCTAAAGTCACCGTGCCATCTTCATTAAAAATGGAAGAACCGATGAAGACAATTTCTGCCGGGACATGATCTCTGAAAAACTGACCACCGTTTTCTACCCCAAGAAAAGGTTCAATCCAATAGTCGCTTAAGAAATCCAGCATGGGAATTACGACATCCTTGTGTGGTGGGGTAACCCGTTTTGTAGGATCAACATAACGGTCTACGAATCTGTAACGAACTGCTACGCCAAATTCATCAATGAAATTCTCCTGGATATAGTTTTCAAGTTCATCCTTCGACGTTGGCGTTGTTTTTACAGGTGCAGTAATCTCTTCATCGGGATAGCACGAAGAAATGCCTGCAGCGATTAGCGCGGACAGAAAAAGAGTATATATTTTCGTTTTCATATTAATCTCAATTATCTCGGGTTTGGTTCGAGTCCACCTACATCAATGGCAGCTTGTGGAATTTGTAATACTTTTCTTGGGTCATTTTCTTCAAGAATAATAAGGCCGCCATCTTCCGTGTCGTGGCCCACAACAAGTCCAAAGCGTTTAATATCAAACCACCGAAGTCCTTCGTGAATAAATTCTTTTCTTCGCTCATCAAGGATAAAAGACAGCACAGCGAGTTGATCGCTTGAAGCGTTATAATGATTTCGCAGATCACTTATCGTAATGACGGGCTTTTCGAAATATCGTTTATCAACGTAAAATTGCAGATCGGCGATAGCGAGATCAAGCTCATTATCAAAGGCATAACTCTCTGCGCGATTTAGCAAGACCTCTTCCCCGCGGAAAACCGGCATGATCGTGTAATACAATCCCACATTGGACGTAAGACTTGAGCGCTCAAACAGGAATTCATATTTTGCGACAGTCAGTCCGTTGGTACCTCTTTGAAAGATGGGGTATCGATCACTCCGACGCACATCTTCGGCAGAGAATGGATTTACCAGGTATAAGTTGTTGATCAAATTAATGTTTGGCCAGTAACCCACCGTTACCGGGAAGTTAGTAACGTTACGGATCAGCAAAAGATTGCTTTGATCGGCAGGGGAGGTCAACAGTCTTAAGAACTCGTCGGTGTTGGAATAATCTTGAAGGATAGAGGGCAGGTCTTTAACAAAAACGCCAGGGTCAGCACCCAGCATTTGGGTACTGTATTCAATGCATTTGTCAATATCAGCCTTAAACAAATAGAAACGCGACGCAAATGCCAGTGCTGCATTTCGTGTAAAATGATATTTTCCAGAGTTGGCGTAAAAACTTCCATTCACTAATTCGAGTCCGTCCAGCAGGTCTCTTTCCACTTTATCATAAACTTCCTGAACACTGTGGCGATCATATTGTTTGACAAAAACAGTTTCCGGTTCTTCCACGTAGGGGATACCCGCATCGGAAGCAGCGGTTTGTTCGTTGTAGTGTTTTGCAAATAAATTCACCAACATGAAATGCCCGTAAGCACGTGTAAGCAGGGCTTCACCTCTTACTGCATCACGTTCTGCTTCGTCACCTTTCAGATCGTCGATCACGGCAAGCACTTCATTGGCATGTGCAATGGCGCTGTATGTTGTTTCCCAGAAATTGGTTGGCGTGTCTTGCTCTACACTGGTGATATCCTGCCATGCATAAGCCTGGTTGTGTTCTGTAAGCTTTGTTGTTCCCAGGGTGTAATTTACATTGTCACTCATCCATTCTGTAAAAGTATAAGCGCCACTCGCGTATGCGTTTGTAAGAAGCTGGGCTGCTTTTGTTGTGGTGTTCAGCTCAACGCGATTGTCAGGATTCTCCGAAAGGAAATCACCACAACTTCCCAGTGTTAACAATAGAGCAACGTATATTGTTTGGCTGGAAAACTTCTTCATTTTGTTTAGGAACTTATTCATCACTTGTTCAATTAAAATCCTATCGTTATTGCTGTTGTTATTAGACGTGGTTGTGGTAAGGCTACACCGCCGGAGGAAAAGAATTCAGGATCCTGCCCATTCAGTTTCGAATCTGAATACAGTAAAGCCAGGTTTTGTCCTTCTACCGAAAGCTGCGCATTCGAAGCACCAATTCGTCGTATCCAGTTTGCGGGCAGCTGGTAACTCAGTCGCACCGTCTTTAGGCGGATGTAACCGCCATCTGCCACACGCACCGTACTCTTATTAAAGAGATCATAAGCATTAAGCAGGTCCGAATTTCCGCCGAATACAACCTCGCGGTCAAGAATCACCGGAATGTCTGTTTCATTTTCGTCCCCAGGAACGACCCACCTGTTTACGAAACTCTGTGATAAAGAACTGTAATCAGTGTATGCAGGATAAAACGCATCATCGAGTCTGATCTTATAATCAAATTTAAAAGAGAGGAACACACTCAGTGAGAAATTTTTGTACGTGAACATGTTGGTAAGGCCACCAGCACCCCTGGGTTCTGCCGGACCTTCATACTTCAACACACTAGTGAGATTTTCGCGCTCCTGAAGATCGTAGTAGTAAACGACTTCATCATCGCCATCGTAAAAAGTAGGAATACCGCGATAATCAAGGCCTGCGTATTTTGTTGAGAACAAACCCCTTCGTGGCCCGCCCTGCACGGCAGCACCGCCCTGTACAATGGCATCGGCGATTCTTGGATTGTAATCCAGTCTTGTGATCCAGTCGCGGGTGTAACCGACATTAAAGTTTGATGTCCAGGCAAAATCGCCACGACGCAGGTTCAGCGTGTTAATGGAAAACTCAAATCCGTTTGACTTCATGTCGGCATAGTTGCCTGACTTGTAGGGTTCGCCACCAACGCCGCTGTTTTGAAGAATGCCAATAAGGTCAAAGGAATTACGTGTGTAGTAATCAACTGTACCGGAAATTTTATTACCGAATAGGCCAAAATCAAATCCGACATTAAATTCCTTCAGTTTCTCCCAAGTCAGATTTGAGTTCTCAAGATCTTCAATTCGTAGGTAGGTTTCTACGTCGGTGGGTCTGAGGGTTACATCGGATTGGATATTTAACAATGCGCTTGTATTAGGTCCAAGATTGGCGGATAGGCCATACGTGGCGCGCAATTTAAAGTAGTCCATCCAGTCAAAATCAAAAAAAGCTTCCCTGTCAAGGTTCCAGGCACCACTCACATTCCAGGTGGGCAGGTACCTGGCGTCGACACTTTTACCTAAACGGTTTGAGCCATCATAGCGGATTGTTCCATTAAAAACATACTTCTCATTATAAGCGTATGCCGCATTCAAAAAGAAGCCGGCAAAGCGTTCAGTGTCTTTGTTGAGTTCGAAGATGCTAATGCCCTGGCGATTAAGGAAGTCAATCATTGATGGATCGGTGTTAACCACACCTCCGTTCTCATACACCACGCCAATGCCATCCGCCCGACGACTCATCCGATCCGTGAATTTAATTTCTTGTCCGCCAAGAAGTGTAATAGCATGAACCGTATTGATTGTATGCGACCAATCCACGCTGTTTCGGATGTAGAAATATTTTAATTCATCGGTATTTACATTATTGAAACCGCCTTCAGGTAATACAATTTTTGGTTGACCAGTAGGATCGTCCGGATCGCGAAATAACAAGGGGTTCAATTCCTGAATGTATTGGGTATCGTCCGCACGATACGCTTCTGCCTGATTGGAATACTCATGAATAACGTGCTCGCGTTTTGTTGTGGCATATCGGCCCTGGATCGCACTCCTAAATGCCAGTCTTTCATTGATCTTATAATTTAGATCTACCTGTGTTGAAAGATCTGCAACATTAATATTCATATAGTTTAGATCCAACTCGCGAAGGATATTGAAGGGGGCATAGTTGCGCCTGAAATATTCGAGGCTGCCATCGTTGTTGTAGGGCCGGATTGAGCGACTGGTATTCAAAGCATAGCTTAATGGGTTAATATCAAAGTCTCTTCTGTATCGTCCGGTGATGGGATCGAAATCGCGGTTTTGTGTGCCGGGTACTTTTTGTTCCCGGTAATTGGCTGTGAGTTTAAGGTCGAGCGAGAATTTGTTTGAAAAGTAAAAACTGTTCTTCGCTGTGCCGGCATAACGTTTCACATTATCCGCAATAGTCTGTCCATTGTCGTTCAGAAAACTAAGTGAATAATAGCTGTTGTGTTTTTCAGTTCCGGAAGTGAGGCTGAAGGAATGCTGTTGCTGTACTGAATAATCACGGAATAAAACATCAAACCAATCGGTATTTGCAGTTTCATATTGGTTTAAGAATTCTTCATTGAGCGAACCATAGAGTCCCCAGTTCTCCTCATGTTCGGAAATCAAGGCAAACATTTTACCCATAGCACCATAGTTCTGTGCTTTCACCGAGGTGGTGATATCGATCAGTCCCTTCTCATACATTTCGCGATACACGGACATTTCATCGCGCGAATTCATGATGTCAAACTGATTATATGTAGGGCGTAAGTGTACAGAAAAATTACCTGAATAACTTACCTTGGTAGCACCGCTTTTTCCGCGTTTTGTAGTGATTACGATTACGCCGTTTTTAGCACGGGTACCATACAACGCCGTTGCGGACGCATCTTTTAACACTTGAAAGGACGCGATGTCGTCAGGGTTAATACCAGCAATAGAGGAGGCTGTTAGGGTGTTGGCATTTCCGGTGATGATGTCATCAGCGCTGACAGAATTTAAATCTTCAAGGATAACACCGTCCACGACCCAGAGCGGTTGATTGTCTCCATTAATTGAGGTGTTTCCACGTATTCTTATTTTCGGACTTGTACCAAAAGTTCCAGACACATTATCAACGGTAACACCAGCAATTCGTCCTTCCAACATCTGACTTGCATCGCTCATGCCTGGAGCCCTCACATCATCCATCTTAAGACTAACTGCGGAACCAGTAAATAGTTTTCGCTCTACTTCCTGAAAACCGGTCACAACGACCTCTTCCAGTTCAGTGGCATCTGGCACGAGTTGCACATCGATTGTACTGCGCTGACCTACCACAATTTCGGTGGATGTAAAACCAATGAAAGAAAATACGAGGGTATCGCCTGGCTTCCGAACATTTAGCTCGTAAAAACCATTGATGTCCGCAACTGTACCCCTGGTGGTATTTTTTATACGGACGTTAACAGCCGGTAATTCAGTTCCGTCTTTAGCGGATGTAATGCGGCCGGATACTTTAAAGTCCTGGGCGTTCAGGCTGGATGATATTAACCAAACAATAAACCCTCCAAATAGAAATTTCTTCATGCGTTCGCAGTAATCTTTCGAGAAGCTTTTTAATAAATGTTAATCTGAATTTGATGACGATTAGACTATGCGAACATTATACCGCCAATACACACCGCGACAGGTCGCTTGAAATAATGGGAGAAACTAATAGCGTAAAGATCTAATCATAGTTGCAAATTACAGCCTTCTAAATTAAGGATTAAACCCTATAAATCAAGGCTAGTTGATATCAGAAGAATTTATTTTTAAAAAACAAACGGTGGAATACTTTTCTGTACCCTGATTTGCGTTATAAACTGAATTAACCTGGCCGGTGATGCCCTTCGAAGGATTTTATGCTTCGAAATCGCAGCAGTTACCCGAATTCTTAAGGGAGGTCTCTGTTAATTTATTGTCTTAAAATAAAGGTAAAAGGTAGCGCCGATTCCCGGTTCAGAAGATACCTTAATTGTACCGTGGTGAAGAGTCATGATTTGCTTGGATAAGCTCAGTCCGATGCCTGATCCTTCTTTCCGGGTTGAAAAAAATGGTATGAAGATTTCATTTAAAGATTGTGCCGGGATACCGACCCCGTTGTCTGTCACCTGGATGGTGATTCCCTGGTCTTTTCTAAATGAGGTTATGGTAATATTTTTGTCGACCCTCTGATCCAGGGCATGAATGCTATTGGTGATCAGGTTGATAATAACTTGTTCGATGAGTTTTGCATCGCCTGTAAATGGTAATGATTCTTCATGTGTATGAACGTGGAAACTAATGTTTTTACGCTGCATTTCCTCCTTCATCAACAGTTGGATCCGAAGTAACAGTTCAGTTGCATCAAGCGGTTGCATTACCGGTTTGGGGATACGGGAAAACTTCCGGTAATTTTCTACGAAATCCAATAAACCGTCGCTGCGTTTTTGAATGGTATTCAGTGAAAACCGAATGTCGCTAATGGTCTCATCCGACAAATCCAGTTTTGTTTTTTGTGTTCCGGATTTTGTAATGAGCATGTCCTGCATCGTTTCTGTTAAGGAGGAGATAGGGGTAACCGAATTCATGATCTCATGCGTGAGGATGCGGATGAGTTTATGCCAGGCTTCAATTTCTTTTTGTTCAATCTCTGAATTAATATCCTGAAGCGTGATCAGTTTGTAAGGTTTATCAAGGATGACGAGGGTACTGACATCAACAGCAATAATTTTTGATTCTCCTTTAATCCTTGCTTCCAGGGGTTTTCTTCCGTTATCTCCCAGTTGTTCGATCTCTTTTGCAAGCACGGGGTTTTGCTGGTGAAGTAGTTGCCAGTTTGTTATGCGGTGAAGGTTCAATAACTCTTCTGCTGTGGAATTGATGAGTGTGATGTTGGTTCCGTCCAGTGAAACAATACCAATGTGTATTTGTTCGACTAGTCGTTTTAAAAATTGATACTGAACTTCTTTTTCAATCTTAACTTTTCTGAACGATTCGATAATTTCCCCGAAACTGTTATTCAGGTCCTGAAATGATTTCCCAAAATGGTTTTCGCGGAAAGAAACCGAAAAGTCCGCATGTCTGATGGCCAGGAAAAAGCGTGTTAATTCCCTGTTGGTATGGTTAACAAAATGAATTAGCTCACCAACTTGTCCTGCCAGAATCGCACTTAAGATTACCTGATTAAAAAATAGCTGGTCATCTCCAAAGATCCACGCCAGCAGAAATACATTACCTACGATAAGTGCAACACGAAGGATGATACGTATGCTGAAGTGTTGATGAGTCATTGGAGGAGTATTGATTGAAAGATTGGATGAAAATTTAAAAATTGGGTGATTATAAAATTTAAAGATTGGGTGATTATGAAATTGGAAGATTACTTTTAAGTTGGCGATAACTAACCGCAAAGGCGGAAAGGCGCGAAGTTCCGCAAAGCTGGTAACAACTTTTGAATACGTTTCTAATCGGTTGTCGAAAAATCAAACCTCAAACTTCAAACGTCTAACCTCAAACCCTGTCGCACTTCCATCGTTACCAGAAACCCAATTTCAAGCTTTGACCCTTCAAAGCTCATGTTTTTTCATTCTTCGATACAGCGCTGTGCGGGTCATTCCCAGGGTTTTGGCGGTATTGCTTACGTGGCCGTCGTGGTCTTGCAAGGAACGAATTAAAAATTGTTTTTCCATTTCATCCATGGTTAACGGCTCGTCGTTTTTCTGACTTTGGATTCGATCATGCATGAAAAATGCTTCCGTGGTAATGAGCTTGCCTTCAGTGAGGATCACGGCTCGCTCTACAGCGTGCTGAAGTTCACGAATATTTCCAGGCCATGGATATTTCTTCAGTTTAGCGATCACCGGCTTGTCCAGTTTCATTCCTGGTCGTTTGTATTTATGGCTGTAACGTTGTAAGAAGTGTTCGGCTAAAAGGGGAATGTCTTCAATCCGTTCGCGTAAGGGAGGAACCCGGATCTCCACTGTATTAATACGGTATAGGAGATCTTGCCTGAATTTTTTTTCAACCACCATATTGTTCAGGGGCATGTTCGTTGCGCAGATCAGCCGAAAATTGACTGCAATTTCGGTGTTAGATCCCAGTCGCTGTATTTTTCGGTTTTGAAGTACGGTGAGTAGTTTTGATTGAAGAGATAAGGACAGGTTGCCAATTTCATCGAGGAATAATGATCCGCCGGAGGCAATTTCAAATCGTCCGGGTTTATTTTGTTTCGCATCGGTAAACGCACCTTTTGCATAGCCGAACAACTCACTTTCAAACAACGTTTCTGTTAACGATCCAAGATCAACTGATATAAAAACGTTGTTCCTACGGTTGGATTGCCGGTGTATCGCACGGGCGACCAGTTCTTTTCCTGTTCCGTTTTCGCCGAGAATGAGTACATCAGCCTCTGTTGCGGAAACGCGATCGATGAGTTCATGAACTCTGCGTATAGCGGGAGAGTTACCAATGAAATCCTGGTACGGGTGATCAATATCGTCACTTAGTTTCTCACTGGTGTTCTTTAATTTTTCTACCTCCTTTTTTGATTTCCGGAGTTGCAACGCAGCGAAGATGGTCGCCAATAATTTTTGGTTTTTCCAAGGTTTGGTAACAAAATCGACCGCGCCCTGTTTCATGGCTTTCACGGCCAGGTCAACTTCACCATACGCTGTGATCAGGATAACAACAGCGTCAGGATCAATTTTTAAGATATGGTTCAACCAGTAGAAACCTTCTTCGCCATCGTTTACCCCTTTTTTAAAATTCATATCCAGCAGGATAACATCGTAAACGGTGGTTCTCAGGTGGGCGGGTATGCGGGCGGGATCATCCTCAAGTTGAACAATGGCAAACTCTTGTTTCAGAAACATACGGGCCGTTTCCAACACGTCGCGGTCATCGTCAATAATTAATACTTTTGATGGATTCATGGCAGGATGAGACTGCCTAAAGTTATTTATTTTGTATCAAATACAAACATTGGTGTGTATCGGAAACGATACAATAGATGATGGATATTGAATTGTATTATTCATAACGTATTGAAAATTAATTACTTATAATACTGGCATTTGGTTTGGCAATCGTGTTGCATAATTCACTGAAACATGGTACGAAGCTATTTGGTACTCGCGCTACGCAACTTCTTAAGGAACAAAAATTATACGCTGATCAACCTCCTAGGTTTGAGTATTGGGATCACCTCTTGTCTCATTCTTTTTCTGGTCATCCGATACGATCTCAATTTTGACAAGTTCCACACAAAGTATGAATCTATTTACCGGATCGTGCAGGAATCTTCGTCATCGTCAGGAACAGAATTTTCATCCGCAACACCATACCCTGTAATCAAAGGTGTTAGAAATGATTTTCCCAGGATTCCGTTGACAACGCAAGTTCATTTCGAAGGTGAAGGCATAATCAGGATCGACGAATCAAAGTTTAAAATTGAAGACTTGTTATTTGCTGATTCTCTTTTCTTCGATGTTTTCGATTTCGAAACGCTTTCTGGAAATCCTCGTGAAGATCTTGCAGAACCAGGAAAGGCATTTGTTACACCAGCTGTCGCACAAAAAATCGGTTATCAAGAGCATACACCGTTGCGGGTAAAGATCAATAACCTTATCGAAGTAGAGGTAGTGGGTTTGGTTCAGGCTCCTCCGGCAACTTCTCACATTCAATATAGCATGATTATATCGATGTCGTCCTTTACCGGAGATTTTATTGGCGGCATGCCTATTGATACCTGGAACCTTACTTCGGCAGGGTTCTCCTACGTCGTTCTTCCGGAATCAATGTCTCCCGAAACAATGGAAGAGCAGCTGAAAGGATTTGTAAAAAAATATTACACTAAAAATGAAGGTAAAGAACGCGCTTACAAGCTACAACAATTAAAAGACATACACTTTGATGAACGGTTTACTGAAAACCCAACGAATATCGCGAATGTATCGTATTCTGATTTAATCGTAATGGGTATTCTCGGTGCTTTTATCCTGGTGATTGCCTGCATTAATTTTATCAATCTTTCGACCGCACTGGCCATTAAAAAATCGAAAGAGATTGGTATACGCAAAACACTTGGTGCCAAACGCAGTCAACTTACCGTTTATTTCCTTGGAGAAACTTTCCTGCTTACGTTACTTTCTGTTTTGATTTCACTCGGACTTGTAGAATGGATCCTACCATGGCTTAATCAGTTTTTGGAAAAAAGAATTTCGCTTGATCTCTTTGGTGATCCGATGTTGATGTTGTTCATATTGGCAATGGTATTATGCACGACGGTTCTTTCTGGTTTTTACCCGGCGCTCATCTTATCTGGTTTCAACCCTGTGGCTGTATTAAAAAATAAGATCACAGCTCACGGAAGTACAAGCGCTGAGGTGAGGAAAAGTGCTTGTCGTATTCCAGTTTATGATCGCGCAGTGTTTGATCATCGGTACACTAGTGATTGCCGGCCAGATGGAATATTTTAAAAATAAAAATCTTGGGTTCAATAAAGAAGCGGTTATCGGCATTTCAATACCAGATAACAAAAAGGAGACACTGGAATCATTCCGTAGCCGGTTGGAAAGGAACTCAAACATCAGCAACATTTCGTTCTCCATTGGAGCGCCTACATCAAGTAATAATTTCGGCACCAGTTACTTTCTGTCTGAAGGAGATTCAAAAGATGTATTTGTTGTGAGTGTTAAACCGGTGGATCGCCACTATCTCACAACATATGGGATAAGCCTTGTCGCCGGAAGATGGTTTACGGAAAGTGATGAAAAGCTGGCTGACCCTTTACTACCGCGGGATCAGCAACAACATGTCTATATTATGAATGAATCAGCCGTAAAACGATTGGGTTTTAACAAGCCGGAAGATATTCTGGGAAAATCTGTCACGACAGGTGTAAACAGAATTAAAAGTGAAGTTGTGGGTGTGGTAAATGATTTTCACGTCTCCTCTTTGCACGATGAGATTAAGCCTGTGATACTGATGAATTTCCCGGAATTCTATTACGAAGCCGGAATCAAAGTGAATGCCGGGCAACTGCGCGAAACAGTAAAATACATTGAAGCGCAATGGACAGCGCTTTACCCCGACTCCTATTTTGAATATTTCTTTCTCGATGAGGAACTCGCTAAACTTTACAGACAAGATGAACGTACTTTTACCTTGTTTAAAATATTTGCTGGAGTTTCCATTTTTATCGGTTGTCTCGGGCTTTATGGTTTGATTTCTTTTATGGCAAATCAAAAGTTAAAAGAAGTTGGCATACGAAAAGTAATGGGCGCTTCAGTGGCCAGTATTGTCGTATTATTTTCTAAAGATTTTATCCGATTGATTGTGATAGCGTTCGTAATTGCCGCACCACTGGCCTGGTATTTTATGAATCAGTGGCTGCAGGGCTTTGCCTATCATATTGATATACATTGGTCGGTGTTCCTCATTAGTATTTTATCAACGCTGTGTATTGCTTTGCTTACGGTAAGTTATCGTTCTATCAGGGCTGCGGTGTCCAATCCTTCAGAAACATTACGTACAGAATAAACGATTTCTTTAAATCAGTTTAAAAATATTGGCCATTGTCTAACTTGCAAACTACAACATGTTTAAAAATTATTTAAAAACCGGAATCAGAAATATCAAACGCGACGGTTATTATTCGGTAATTAAAATTGCCGGCCTTGCATTGGGTTTGGGTACAAGTTTAGTACTGTTCCTGTACACATCGTATCAGCTTAGTTTTGATGAATTCCATCCTGATGTTGATCGACTATATCGGGTAAACCAAACGAATATCTGGAGTCCGTCTGGCGGCGTATTCAGCTCGACTGGTCCGGCAGTAGCCCCAGCGTTGGCCGAAGGATATCCGGAGTTTGAAGGGGTACTTCGTATCAATACGCCAGGAGGAAAAACAATACGCTATGTCAAATCCAGTGGTGAAGTGGTTGCTTTTAATGAGGAAAGTATCCTGGCTGCAGATTCTAATTTCTTTTCATTTTTCGCTTTTACGTTGACGGAAGGTGATGCTGGTTCCGCTTTACTGGGTAAAGACAAGGTTGTTCTCTCTGATAAAGCCGCAAGGCGGTTATTTGGCGATGCACCAGCGCTTGGCAAAATAATTCAAATGGGTGACGAGCGGACTGCGCTCGAAGTATCGGGTGTTACTGAAGAACAACCATTAAATGCCCATTTTCAGTTTGATTATCTACTCTCCATGCCAACAAATACCGAAGTGAAGAACATGGAGTGGAGCTGGATATGGACACAGATGGTAACGTATGTCAAGGTGAAGCCCATGACAGATGTCGTGGCGCTTCAATCAAAATTCAAATCAGCGCCTGATCAATATGCACCGGCAACATTTAAAGCGCTTCACATGGATTACAATGAGTTTGTAAGTGAGCGTGGCGCGTGGGAGTTGTACCTCCAACCTGTGCGGGATATTCATCTTTACTCAGCAGACATTGGCAACCGCCTGGGTACTGTAGGTGCCATCCGGAATGTTTACATTTTTGGATTTGTAGGATTGTTCATTATGTTGATTGCAATCATCAACTTTGTTAATCTTTCTACGGCTCGGGCAGCAAACCGGGCCAAGGAAGTAGGCGTAAAGAAAGCGCTTGGGTGGGAACGCAGATCTTTGATTGCCCAATTTCAGGTCGAGCATATTTTAGTGACTATTACATCGATGGCACTGGGCTTGGCGGTTATGGAACTGCTGCGGTTGGTTATTCAGCCCATTACAGGCATTACGATTCCGATGTTTAGGTGGAATGACCCTCGAATGCTATTGCTTCTTGTTCTTACACCACTTGTTATTGGATTTCTCGCCGGGTTATATCCGTCTTTTTACCTTACCTCTTTTCATGCAGCACAAGTATTGAAAGGTAAAGTAACACAAGGCCTTCGTGCATCCGGTTTGCGAAATTCGTTGGTTGTATTTCAGTTCACGATATCCATTGCACTCATGGCGGCCACGGTTATCATCTTTAACCAGCTTTCGTTTTTTCAATCAAAGAGCATTGGATTTGAAAAAGACAATTTGGTCGTTTTGAAAAATGCTGAAAAGCTCGGTGATCAATTGGTCTCGTTCCGCGATGAGCTACAAAAGTTAGACGGTGTTTTAGATGCTTCCATATCAACGGATCTGCGGGGTGGATTTGAAGACATTTTTATGCGTGAAGGCAGCACCATCAAATTGCCGATATCGCAATATAAGGCTGACGAATATTTCTTTAGTACCCTGAGGCTGGACATGGCGGCAGGTCGCGCCTTTGATGAGCGGGTATCGGATAGCCAAAGTGTGGTTATCAATGAAACGACAGCAAGACTTTTTGGATGGTCACCTGAAGAAGCCCTCGGGAAAAACATAATTTATATTGGCGATGATGTAAGCCCCAGCGAAATAATCGGCGTGGCACGTGATGTTCACTTTCAATCGTTACGTCAGCAGATCGAGCCTGTCATATTTTATCATACCGAGTCCAGGATGTGGGGTGATAAGCGGGTGATTCTTGTAAAATATGAAAGTGGAAAGGCGTCCACGTTGATTAATAAAATCCAACACCGCTGGAATGGCTTGGCAGAAGCTTCTCCTTTTGAATTTTACTTTTATGATGAAGAGGTAAAGCAGCGTTATAACCAAGAGCTTCGTTTGGGATCATTGTTCACCATCTTTACGGGGCTTTCGATCACCATTGCAGTGATCGGTTTAGTTGGATTAGTATCCTATTCAGCGGAGCAAAGAAAAAAGGAAATTGGTATCCGGAAAGTATTTGGTGCATCGCTTACACGCATTTACATCATGATGAACAGCCAGTACATTAAGCTGATTTTTATTGCTGTTCTGATTGCTACACCGTTAACCTGGTGGTTCATGCAACAATGGTTGAATTCTTATAGTTACAAGATAGAAATAAATGTGTTGATCTTTATCGGTGCAGGCATGATTGAATTATTGTTTGCATTGACATGTGTGGGTTACCTGGCGTTGCGTGCCGCTTCACTTAACCCGACAGATGTCTTGAAGGAACAATAAAACTTGTTTAAAGATTATGATAAGAAATTATTTTCAGACTGCTTTTCGCAATCTTACAAAAAATCTGAATTATACGCTGATCAATCTTATTGGATTGGTTGTTGGGTTGGCTTGCTGTTTTCTGATTGGACTTTATGTGCGATTTGAATTAAGTTATGAATCATTTCATGAGAATAAAAACCAAATCTACCGGTTCATACCACGATCAGCAAAGTTAGGTGAGCTTTCGATGCAAACCTATACACCCGCAGGTTTGGCACCTTTTGTGAAGGCAACATTTCCGGAGGTAGAAGCTTTTACGCGGTTTGTAGTTTTTGATTATCGTCCGTTTTTCAAAAATGGTAATCAGGCGTTAGCGCCAGAAGCTTTTGCGCTCGCTGACAGTGCTTTCTTTAAGATCTTTTCTTTTGAGTTAACTCAGGGTGATCCTTATTCCGCACTTAGTCGTCCTCTCACAATGGTGATTTCTGAAAGTGTTGCCAGGAAGTTCTTCCCAGGACAAAATCCGTTAGGGAAAGTAATCGATTATAACCAGGGAATTAGTTTGGAGATTACTGGTGTCTTTAAAGACATACCTGAAAACACCCACCTTAAGTTTTCCTATCTGGCTTCATTTGTTTCTCTGCCAATTTTGATGGATAAGGTGTACGCCTATAAAAATGATGCGTTGTTAGATGACTTCGGTGCTTCGAATTATGCTTCTTATTTTTTGGTTCGTCATGGCGATATCCATGACTTGCAGGGCCGAATTTCGAAATCGTTGTACGAGCACACGATGAAGATGTTTCCCACCAACAATTATAGCGAAGACTGGCTTCAGCCATTACCAGCAGTCCATTTTACCAAAGGCATAAAAGGTGACCCAGGAGGAACTGGCAGCTTAAGTTATGTTTATATCTTCTCCGCTGTTGCGGTCTTTATTTTGCTTATTGCCTGTTTTAATTTCGTGAATCTTAACACGGCGCTTGCATTACGGCGGGCTAAAGAGGTGGGACTTCGGAAGGCGTTGGGTGCGTTGAAAAGTCAGCTTGTGTTTCAATTTATCGGAGAGACGTTTTTATTGGTTCTCATTGCTATTATACTGGCGTTCCAGGTAGTCGAACTTGCGCTTCCGGCATTTAATAGTCTTATGGGAATGGAAATATCGTTGGTTATCTGGTCTGACAGTGTGTTTCTAACTGGTGTATTAATAACAGGTTTAGTCACTGCGCTATTGGCGGGAAGCTACCCCGCATTTTATCTTTCATCGTTCGATGCGTCGAAGGTGTTGAAAGGCAATGTGTCAAATAGCGGTCGGTCAGGGCTGCGTAAAGCCCTTACCATTGCGCAGTTTGGTATTGCGACGTTTATGATCACCTGTACAATTTTGGTGTATGAACAAATGCGCTATATGAAGCATGCGGATGTAGGTTTTGAAAAAGAACATGTAATCAGTTTCCCGATAACGCCGAAATTGCACGCGGAATTCGACACATTCAAAGAACGGTTGTTACAATACAACGGTATTCAGGCTGTTAGTTTGTGTGGTGGTTTACCAGGCCAGACGCTGAGTCATTGGCGGTATAAATTTCCCGACGGAGAGCATGACGAAACAAGCATTAATACAGTTGCCATGGATTATGATTACCTGGACGTGGTAGGGGTGCAGCTTGTAGCAGGTAGAAAACTGTCCAGGGAATTTAGTACAGACGATTCGCTGGCTTATCTCATTAATGAAACAGCGGCACGTGAATTTTTGCTTGAAAAACCTGTCGGTACTACGTTCCAGGTTTTAGATGGGCAACATCCGCCTGGAAAAATTGTAGGTGTTGTTAAAGATTATCATTTCCGCTCACTACAGCATAAAATTGATCCATTGGTACTTCGTATTGAACCTGGCAACTCAATGTTTGCTGCAGTTAAGCTGTCCGAAGGCGATATCCAGGATAAGGTTAAATTTATTCATGGCGTGTGGAAAACGTTTTTACCAGATTATACTTTTGATTACTCATTTTTAGATGAATCCTATGATCGGTTGTATAAAGCCGAAGAGAAAACATCTGTATTGATGACTGTATTTTCATGCCTGGCTGTTCTCATCGCCTGTCTTGGGTTACTGGGGTTGACATCCTTTTTAACACAACAGCGTAGGCGTGAGATAAGCATCAGGAAAGTCCATGGCGCTGGCGTTAATGATGTAATTGCATTGTTGTCGCTAAATTTTCTCAAACTTGTAGGAATAGGTTTTTGTTTAATGGCCCCGTTAGCCTGGTATGTTGGGAAAAAATGGCTTGAAAGTTTTGCCTACAAAACCAGTATTAGCCCATGGATATTTCTGTTTACAGCAGTGCTGCTTTTCGTTCTGGCCCTGATTACGGTAAGTTATCAATCGTACAGAGCTTCGTTAAGTAATCCTGCGGATGTGTTGAAAGAACACTAATGAGAGCTGCGAGCTTCGAGTTACGAGCTTCGAGTTTGTTCAAACTTCAAACCTCAATAAAGTTCCGCAAGCGCTTCGTTATCGAAATCAACCTTGAACTTTGAACCTTAAACTTTGAACTTTGAAACTATGAACCACTGACTTTAGTCAGCACCTGACGGCTCATCAGCTTATTATTTTTATCGTAATTTTCTGATTTCACCATGCCAACACCTTTCGCATACCAGATGAGTGTTTTAATGGTACCACTACCAATACCACCTTCCGAAGTAGTTGTAAAGCTAACCTTAAAGCAATCGTAATTTCCAGAGCGAGTAGTAACTGATTCTTTAGCTTCTACTTTACGATTTTTCACATGGAAGCTTTTGTTCATCATGGTCATTCCATTTACCGCCATTTTTATCTGGTAAGTCAGGTCTTTCAACGTTTCTCCAACTTCAAAATCGTTGGGGATATCCATCTGGTCTCCGGTTACATCCATCGTCATACCACTTCCACCCATGTTGGGTTGTGCCTGACCAGCAAAGGACATGTTATTTATTTCAAAATGAAGTGTTCCATCATCACACTTCCAGTCTGATTCCGAAGTTCCGATAAGCTCATCTTTTTTAACATCGATCATCTCCTGTACCATAGTAGCGTTCATCGTGTTTCCTGAGCCTTTTACATCTTTAAACCACTGTCGGGTGCGCAGACTTAATTTCTCTTTCTTATCAAAGTGATCATATTGATACTTTACATTTTCCTTCATAGGAAAGAATGAATTGCATTGCGCCTTGAGCGCCAACGTGCTTATCAGAAAGAGGAACGAGAGGGCACTTGTTTTCATAGGGGTCTCATGTTTTAGAATGACTAAATTAACATTTTGAAACCAAGCATAAGCAATCAGCGTTTTTATTTCCAGTTGTTACACAATAGCCTCACAAAAAAACCTGAAGTTTCACCGCGTAAAATCAAAAACTTTTTTGCGTACCGCTGTGCTCGTTTGTGTCACAACAGGTGTTTTCACCGTTGTTCCAGGAAATTTTTAAATTCTTCTGTGTCGTAATTGGCTGTTCCCATTTCGCTATAGATAACGCTTCCATCAGGCGCAATTACAAAAGTTGTTGGTATGGAGCGAACTTGTAACAGTTGGGGTAGGGTACCTGCCGGATAATAAACCGGGAATGTGAAATCATTAGACTGAATGTACTTTGGAACTTTTGTAAACGGATCGTTATGATCTATTGATAACATGATAAAGGCCACCTTGTCACGATCTACTTTTTCGTAAAGACTTTGAATTGACGGCATTTCTGCACGACACGGACCACACCATGTCGCCCACAGATTCAGGAAAATTGTTTTTCCTTTAAATTCCGAAACATCGATTTTTGTTTGGTTCAGATCCAATAGTTCAAAGTTATAGTTAAACTTCTTGTTTTCTTTCACCGGCGCAGTATTGGCATTCATGGCGCCGGTTTGAAGTAAGGCGCGGTGCGTAACATCCGAAACACCGGCCAATATTCCGCTGTATCGCAATACCAGGAACAATGCGATGTAGATTGCCCAGGGTTTTATCTTTATCAGGATGGCCTTAATTTTCGGATTTAGTTGCATATTTTTTGTGGATAGCGGGTTATTGCGATGTCGATTATTCAAATCTCATGATTTTCTTTAATTTCGAAAGATAAATCTTTAGAAATGAGAAAAGTGGCTTTACTCAGCGTTTTAGTTCTTTTAACGTTTTCGGTATCTCCCAGTTGGGGTCAAAAGAAGGTAAAATATAAGGATATTTTTGCCCTGCTCAGTAATAAACAATATGAGGAGGCCGAATTGTTCCTGGAAAATTATATAAAGGAGAACGATGATAATCCAAATGCCTACTTGTATATGGGTATTATCTATCAGGAGAAGTCCGGAAAAGATGATGTGTTGAAAAATACGCACATGGCGTTGGCTCACATTGATTCTGCGATTTACTTCTACATGAAGGCTTATAGCGGACTTAATGAAAAGGAGGTAAAGCGGAATAGTGAATATTACCAAATGTATAATCGTCGCGATTTGCGTACAGGAGAGTTTGGTGTGAAACTTTCCGATGTTCAGTTTGACCTTGAGAAAAGGAGGGATGCTTTAAGGGAGAAAACTGATCGTATAAAAATGATTAAACATTTCTTCGATCTGTCTGACACCCTGTATAAAAAATCAAATGCGCTTTTTGTTTCCATTCAAGAACAATTTCCAGGTGAAAAGGAATTTTACCTGAGGGCAGATAGCAATACCGTTGACCAGTTGGCTAAACTCGCTGTGAAGTTCGATTCAGCCATGGATGCCTTTGATCAATATAAGTCCAGTATCCCAACCGTTGGTAAGATCGGATACAATCAAAATTTAAAGAAAAAAGACATCGTCAATTTTAAAGAGGATGGTAATTCTACGGCTGACTTTTATCAAAACGAACTTCCTGTTTGGGATTATAAAACCTTTGCCCTAAAGGCGAAAGAATCGATTGAAAAGGATATCTTCCCTATCCGGGAAAATTTAGTCGCGTATGATATTGAAATTAATAAACTCCACGAAAAGCTCGGCACTGATTCGGTATCGGTAAAAAGCGACCTGACTAAGCTCATTGATCGCTTGTTGATGGAGCAGTTGAAAAAGTACGACGAAAATCCATTGCCAATGGATATCTTTAGTGTTAAGATCGCTGATCTGACGTATCGTTCAGCACTTTTGGAAGATCAAAAGCACAGTGATTCATCTAATGTACATTTCCAGGTGGGTATAGCAAAGAAGGAACTGCATTTGGTGACTGTGTTGGACAGCCTGGCCACTCGCCTTGCAAGCCGCGACCTCGATGCCGACACTGAAAATTATACTGATTTTATTCAGAACACATACCGGAATAACACCGTATTGAAAAGCTTTATCAACGTGATGAAAGAATATGCTGAACGGGAAAAAGGTGAAAAGACACAGGCCTTGTTGGACCGCGAGTCTTCCATGCGATGGATGGTGGTGAATGCAGATTCTATTCCTTTATTTCTTGATGGTACGGTTACGAAATATTGTCCTCTGTCGATTGTCGAAGAACGTTATACGTCGGGAATTCAATTGCAGGATTCTTTGAATGCTTCGGGTTATTTTTATTCGATTACACCATCGCGTATACCCGATATCAAAATATCGTTCCCGGTTGATAAAAATGCTTTCAGACCTTCACAACTCAAGAATGCACGTACGTTAACGTATTCTGACGCGGCCGGACAATTGTATTATGTCTTGATGTATTCAGAAAACGCTACGAAAGAAAAATATCCTGCAACGCTCGCCAAAATATACAAGTCAGACGGATTGGCCTGGAGTAAGAATTATAATCTGAATTTTGTTCCGAAAGAAATTGGATTTCGCGCCGATACCGGGGAGTTGATTATCAAGGCTGATGCCATGGAGAATGTGATTGATAAGAACGGTAAGATAGTTGTAAAATAGGAGAGGTTTTATCTCTCACAGAAGCCACAGAATAAACCACGGAAAGATTGAGAGCCATTCTGTGTATTCCTCCGTGTATTCCGAGCTTTCCGTGAGCTGAAATGCATTTTATCTCTCACAGAACACACAGAATAAAACACAGAAAGATTGGAGAACCATTCAATGTATTCTTCCGTGCATTCCGAGGTTTCCGTGAGCTGAAATGCATTTTTCTCAGACCTGAAATAGAGTTTTTCAGGAAGCGTTTACAAGTTTTTTCCAATCCTGGAAACGCATATCGATCCGGGTTTTGATTCGTTCGTAGTTTTCCCAGCTATCGGTAACGTGGTATATTGATGGAAGCGTTTTTACGAGAATTTCGTCGTAATCATTTCGGTATAAACCACCGCCGTAATAATAATAGGTAAACATATTTCCCTGGCGATTGAATAGCTCATACCCGAGATAACCATCCCAGATTTCACTTAGAATGGTACACGAAATCTCCCGGCGTTTAAAGCGAAAAATTTGATTGGAAGCTTCGTCTTCAAAGTATTCGGAATAGGTACCGGTGTCAATGATCCATCCCAGGTACATGCCGATGTGTACATACGCTTGTTCAATCGGTAGGGAATCGGGAAAGTTTCCCAGGAAGTGTGTTTTTGCGTTATCGTAGATGGTCTTTTGAATTTCCGCTTTCTTTTCCATATAACAATGATAACCTCGTTTGCTCAGTT
>Ga0196965_1000332_pt1 | contig 31459 bp, 19 predicted proteins | sample S1_20metaG_FD_148668 | JGI IMG/M metagenome (GOLD analysis project Ga0196965, IMG submission 148668) | Soil microbial communities from Anza Borrego desert, Southern California, United States - S1_20 | ecosystem: Environmental > Terrestrial > Soil > Desert | place: USA: California | collected...
TGGCCGAATACATGTTCTGTGTTGTACGGCAGCGCTCGCTGTGCCACCTCGTCACCATTCATGTTGAGCACCTTCATTTGGAAAAGCTGGTTCTCCTCCCCTGTCACACGAACAGAAAATTCAGATACAAACGGATTGGGATAAGTGGAGAACTCCACCTCATTATCTGTTTCAGCAGTGATCTCTGTGTCATCTGCATCAGTGGCTGCAACACGTCCGGTAGCGCCGTCGTCATTGATCAGGAACAACTCCCAGCCGTAAACTTCATGGGACATACTCAGGTATACCTTTCCTCCGGCAGCGCCTAATGTCTGTGCGTGACCGTCGTAGTGAATCTCGTAAGTACCCTCCGGTGTTCCATCGGTTCTAAATACCTGTGTAAGGCCTGTTGTGTAATTGAAAGTGTTGATATAATAAACGCCGTTCGCCGACGTCATATTGGCTTCGGAGTGCGCATTGTCTGATCGCATCAGCATTGTTGTGCCCGCAGCCGTACCGTTGCTCGACCAGAGCTCATAGCGGTCGTTGTATGTTAACGAGTACACAATGGTGTTTCCGTTGGCGCCGATCATGGTCGCCCCCGGCGCACCAGCGAAGTCGATTACTGGTCGGGTACCGTTAGCCGTTCCATCACTTTTCCACAGCGCGTTGACGCCTGTCGGCTTGATCGCCGCGAAGTAAAACACATCGGTGGCGGCCACCATGTTGCTCAGGTCAATCGGCGCCAGTGTCTCACCCGAACCAAGGTCGTCCCTTCGAATATCTTTTACGATAACTGTTCCTGATGCAGTGCCATCACTTTTCCAAAGCTCGTAGCCATTGCCGCGATTGTCGGCCTGGAAGTAAAGGTTGCCTTTAAACGCAATCAGGTTGATTGGAGTGCTTCCCTGGTAATGCAGCTTGATGTCGCGCGTGAGTCTCGGTTCGGTAACGCCATCGTACACGAAGAGCTCGCGTCCCCAGGCAGAGACAGCAGTGAAGTATAGGTTATCACCGGCTACTGTTAACTGATCCGGGTTGGCAAATGGCTGCTCGTGATATTCCTTGTTGGAAACTGTCTTTGTCCCTTCAGCTGTACCATCACTAACGTATAAGTGGCTTCCATGAAAAGGCGACTTCGCTGCAAAATAAACCTTGCCATTGTACGCGGTCAGATTGTGCGGGTCGCTGCTTTGATTCCATCCGCTTTCGTCGTTGGTGAGATCGGTAACCATGACCGTGCCCCCGGGTGTTCCATCACTCTTGTAGAGCTCATTATTTCCTGTGTAGTCGGCGGCGGAAAAGAAGACAGTTCCGTTCACGTTGGTGATGTTACTAATATTTGAGAAGTAGCGCTCTGTCGACACGGTTCCGGCTTCAGTTCCGTCAGTGTGGTAGAGCGTTGCGTAATACCCACCAGCACTGAAATACAATTTACCATTGACATCGGTTAGGTTAGCAGGATTGCTTCCCAACTGCTCACCAAAACGTTTGATCACCTCGATGCCGTCAGGAGTGCCATCCGCGGCCGACAGCTCGCCTCTTGCCGTCATGTAGATCCGGTCTTTGTATACGGTGAAGTTTGGTTCAGTGGAGTAGCCATCACCAAGGTTGTCGTATGCCATCGACGTTCCGGCAGCAGTGCCATCTGTTTTCCAGAGCTGTAGGTTGAAATTAAAGTTTTCGTCGTAGTTGGAACCACCGAAGTAAGCAAGGCCCTTGTATTCAATGACGCCGAAATGTCGCCATGGAAATCCAGGGTTATTCTCGAAGGTGATCTGAACAGTTCCTGCTTCTGTTCCATCACTGGTCCAGAGGTCTGTATAGTCTTTCGCTACGGCGAGAAAATAGATCTTCCCATAGGCTTCGTTGATGAACGAGATATGTGGTGTGGCGTATGCGGTGGCGCTTCCGGGTCCCGGTGTCAGGTCTTTCACCATGTACGTACCTGATGACGTTCCATTACTTGCCCAAAGCTCATTGCCATGAATGCCGTCGTTCGCCATAAAAAATACGCGATCCCCCATCTTCGCCAGTCTCGTGATGGCGCTGTTGCCACCCGGGTTGATGACTGTAACCAGGGTCGCATCGCCAATAGCACCGGTACTCTTCCATAATTGCTTGCCGTTCGTGCCATCATTAGCGGTGAAGTACAGCGTGCCGTTGACGTTGACCAGCTCCTCTGGCGCGCTACTGGATTTCACTGCAGGGTTGATATCTTTTACCATCACTGTTCCTGCTGCCGTTCCATCACTGGTCCAAAGCTCGTAGCCATTGGTTCCATCATTGGCGCTGAAGTAAAGCTTTCCGTTGAGCGCGACGAGGTAGCGCGGATTACTGTGTCCCGATACGCGAAGGATGTCCTTCACCATTATTGTTCCTGCTGGTGTTCCGTCGCTCTTCCAGAGTTCCTGTCCGTTGGTCGGGTTTCTCGCAGTAAAGAAGAGTGTGCCATTCACATCCACGAGACTGAAAATGTTTCCACTTTGCTCTCCCGGATAAATGTCTTTCAGTAAGATGGTACCCTCTGCTGTTCCATCGGTTCGCCAGAGTTCCATTCCTGTGTCGATCTGGGTTTCCTGATCGAAGCGCGACGCGGTGAAATAGACAAACGGTCCGCTCGATACCATATACTGGATGGCGTCGAACTCGGCAATGCTAACGGTACCTTCGGGGGTTCCGTCACTTTTCCAGATCTGCTCGTAGAATTGGAAGTAAAGATTTCCATCGCTGTGATGGATCTTCATTTGCCTGAATGCATCCGGATCATTGCTGTTGCCGGTGGCAATGTCCTTCACCAATGAAACCTGGGCGAATGAGATCTGGAAAGAGGCCGCCATCAACAATGTCAATAGCAGGGATCGGGTTACGAAAAAGTTGCACCTGGGTGCGCATGCAGTGTGAGTAACGAGTAGACTTTTTTTCATAAGCGGTATTGTTGTTTCCAAACTGTTGCTTGCCTTCTTCTCAGCGTCTGGTGAGAGGCGCAGCGTGATCACACCGAAAAAAAGAATACCGAACTATATGCGCATTCATCGTGGCATCGAGACGATTCATCCGTGCAATCTGCATGTACCGCTTTTGGACGAATGTGAGAATATACAGTTGCTGAAATTTATTTTACTGCTGATGGGATGTGTTGTTGTGTCCTGGCTCGATGGGTAGTCAGATGGGGAGAAAAATTGGGTCGCATGATCGTATTGTGGATTTCGGGATCGAAATCCGTACTCAAAAATGACTATCGGCAGCCGGCATCCTGGTGGCTGTTTTTCACAAAAGGTAAATGGGAACTCTCTTACTTCTCCCCCCTCAGAGTCACCCGTTAAGGGGACGCTGAGGCTACTCACACCGTTGTTAACAAGTCATCGCGTAACACTCTTCGAAATCATCAAAGTCCTCTGCGAGTGATTCTGATGGGGTTGACTGCGAGTGACACCGAGGGGGTGGAAACGTAAATAGAGACTCACTTGCCAGAAAAACAAAATATAAAAGTCGTTCTCCCCCCTCAGAGTCACCCGTTAAGGGGACTCTGAGGCGCCCCTTATTTTTGGCAAAACGTTATCACGTTAAACTCTTATAATGAATAAGATGCTCATTTTGCTCACCTCTTTCATAGTACCCGGCACTTGAATGTGAGTACCTTGTAAAATCACTCGCAAGATCCCATTTGCCGCTCACTGGATTGTGATGGATGTAATCTAACTTCTGCTCTACTAACTTTTCTGTTGTGCATTCACGGCCATCGAACGACAAGTGAAAAACCTGATGCAACTTGCCTTTCCTTTTTTCATTAGCCTTAACACCATTCTCAAGTTCGCGAAGCAGATCAGTTTTACCAAGAGCTTTCAAACGTTTCACTATGGCATACGCCATAAACCTTTTGCCCTCGGCAACAACGCGATTTAACGAAGTACCTGAATGTCGCATGAATAAAAGACAATGAAGGTGGTTGGGCATGATCACATAGCCAGTTAATTGACAACCATCCTTTGGTAGATGACGAAACCATTGATAAACGCAATCATACGCGCTTCCTTCTTCGAAAAGCGGAAGCCACTTGTAACAAGTGATCGTACAAAAGTAAATTTGAAAAGGTTCGTCGTGAACACAGTGCAAGGCCATGGGTCTTAGTTTGAAAGCAAGATAGGTAATCGAAGTAATAAAGAGAAGATAGTTAACGACCTCAGAGTCACCCGTTAAGGGGACTCTGAGGCTACTCACACCGTTGTTAGCAAGTCATCGCGTAACACTCTTCGAAATCATCAGAGTCCTCTGCGAGTGACTCTGATGGGGTTGACTGCGAGTGACACCGAGGGGGTGGAAACGTAAATAGAGACTCACTTGCTAGAAAAACAAAATATAAAAGTCGTTCTCCCCCTCAGAGTCACCCGTTAAGGGGACTCTGAGGCTACTCGGCATCTGTTAACACGCCATCACGAAGCAATCTTCCAAAAGATCAGAGTCCTCTGTGAGTGACGCTGAGGGGAAAACTTCTAAATTGTAGGGCGAAAATGGTGATAAAGGTTTTACTCGGCATTGCATCGAAGCGACAACTATTTCGACCTTTTACTACTTTTGTATCTTTTGATCCTCTTATGACAAAGACCTCACCACTCCTACTTACGGCCATTTTCTATCTCTCGATCGACGTGTCTGCGCAAATGTTTGAATCGATCCCCAGCAGCGGCGATGGTTTCAGCGGAACGCAGTCAAAAATTGTCGTGGCCGACCTTGACAACGACGGTGACCCTGATGGCATCATCTCTGGCATTGGGGACATGGCGGTACTCAAATACAACGATGGATCACTCATAGCTAAGTCATATACAACATTCTCGTTCGATTGGAGCAGCTTTTCAGTAGATGCCGGCGATGTCAATCGCGATGGGTTCATTGATATACTCCAAGCGGGACATTACTACAATGGCTACGCCGACCCTTCGCCTTTCTTACTCTTGAACAATGGAACGGACCTTATCCCTTCTGGCAATGCGCTCGTATCAGGGGCGGCTGGTGGGCCTGCATATTTCGGCGATTACGAGGGAGACGGTGATCTGGACATAGTCTCGGCAAGCTCAAACGGAATCCTTCTTAACAGCGATAATTCTTTTGTCGACTATGGCCCCTATTTTCCGCAATATGGTACGTGGTACGCAAACTGGTGGGACCTGGATGGCGACTCACAGCTCGAGATAGTCCGCACTTACGGATTTCCTGGTTCAGGGTGGGTTGCCGGTACTCATTTCCTGGAAGGTGACCCCTCCGTTATTTCGCAGTCAACGCAATTCACGTATGGTGGGGTTCAACTGGAAGGTGTAGTGGTAGCAGACTACGATGCTGATGGTGATCTGGACATGCTGTTAAAAAAAGTGGAGAATGCTGGAAACAAAACCCGCATCTACAGAAACGACAATGGTAATTTCGTCGATTCCGGGATTTCCTTTCCATGGGGCAAGTCGGTGGAATTCGGAGATATCAACAACGATGGTCTATATGACGTCATCATAGGTGGAATGATGACCACCACCTGGATGGTCTTTGAAACTGCTATTTATATAAACCAGAACAATGGCATATTTAGTTTGCTCAATGCGGGGATAACGTCGTCGGAAGATGGCCGTGCTGCCGTGGCAGATTTTGACGGCGATGGCGATCTGGATATTTTTTCGCTCAACGGATCTTATATGAATAACAGCACGGTGGTTAACGCTGCACCTGCTGCACCAATTACTGCGGGACAAAATGTTTCGGGCACATCCGTGAAATTGATGTGGCAATCCGCAAGTGACGACAAGACGCCTGTCAACGCACTTACCTATAACATCTCTGTTCGCAGTGAGGACGGAACCATCATCGTTCCGGCTCACGCACTGGCTAGTGGTAAGCGCCAGCTTTACAGGCCCGGAAATGCCTGGAACCACCTGTCATTCAATCTAAGTTGTCTAAAGCAGGGAACTTACTATTGGAAGGTACAGGCAATTGACGCCAGCTACCAGGGCTCGTCATTTTCTGAAGAACAAAGTTTTACAATTTCAACAGCATCACCCATTGCGCCGGGAGATCTCACGGCAAGCCCAGTATCCGATGAAAGCATCAGCCTTACGTGGACTGACAATAGTGAAACCGAAGATTTCTTTATCATTTTTCGCAGGCCTTCAAATGCCGTTAATTTTTATGCAATCGATTCTGTGGCGGCAAACCAGACTCATTACGTTGACTCGATTTATCTCTCACCGAAAACGAATTACGACTATCGCGTCGTAGCAAGCAACTGCGCTTATCCTGATAACTTTTCGACCGAAACTTCTACTGCAACTTTTCCCACCGCATTCGAGGAGAGTGACTGGCTCGCATTGGGGGAAACAGAAGGCTCTATGGTGTTGCTTGGCGACTATGACAATGATAAGGACCTTGATATGCTCCTGCGACATTCCGGCTCGAACAATACCCGGTTGTTTCGTTTTGAGAATAATGAGTATGTAGACTCAGAAATCAACCTCCCTCCAGCGAAACACGCCTTCTGGATCGACTATAACAACGACGGTTTCATGGACTTGATACTCGCTGTAGAAGTCGGGTCCTGGGAATTAAAAATGAAGATGTTAGAAAACGTTGGAGGTAGCGAATTTGTTGAGGCCGCAGGCCTCGTCCCCGATATCGCGGACATACAATGGCAGGCAGGAATATCAATCTCAGATTACGACAATGACGGCGACGAGGACATTCTTCTCCAGGCTGCGGGCCAGGTCATCGCGCTTGATAACGACGGCTCAGGTCACTTTATACAAAACCCAGATCTCAATTTGACTACCAATATGAGAGGGTCATTAGCAGACTTTGACCTTGATGGAGACCTCGATATCGTGGCGAGCAAAGAAGTGTCCTGTTCGTCAAATGTACTGGTGATTTATGAGAATCTCGGCGATAAGCACTTTGAGGAAGTAGCGCTCGGTGAACTGCAGGGTCTATTCCGTGACTACTTGAACTTTACTGGAGACATAGCGTGGGGAGATTATAATAATGACGGGTATCCTGACCTGGTAGTAGCCGGACAAAATACGTGTGGAGACGGCTCGGGTATAACCCGGATCTATCGCAACAATGGCGACAAGACATTCACAATGACGGCAGATCTCGTGGAATTGATCTACGACGTTAATGTGGATTGGGGCGATTACGATAACGACGGCGACCTTGACCTGTTTGCTTTTGGCGATCCACGCTACAATTGGTCACATACGAGGATATACAAAAACAACGAAGGCAATTTCAAAGAAACAAATATTGATTACCTGCTGGAACGTCAGCAATATGGTAAGGCAGCGCACGGCGACATCGACAACGACGGTGACCTGGATTATGTGATACTGGGTCAGATCGATTACCTTAATCCCAGGGTGATCGTGTATAGAAATACCTACGCAGAAAGCTGGGGATTGCCCAATCACAGGCCAACCGCGCCTGCTGCGCCGCACAGCGAAACAGGGTCGAATAAATCAGTTACACTCTCATGGAACCCGGCGGATGATCAAGAGACGGAACAAACCGGACTTACCTACAACTTTTACCTGGTCGATCAAAACGGCTCAATCGTCGTGAACAGTTATTCTCTGGCAGATGGCTCCCGCCAACTGGTTTCGGCAGGCAATGCTTCATCGAAGACGAGCGTAACATTAGAAAATCTGAAGCCCGGCACTTATACCTGGGCCGTGCAGGCGATCGACAAAGGCTTTGCAGCTTCTGCGTTTTCCGAACCACAAGTGTTTACCATACTGCCACCACCCCCAGCGATCAGTTCATTCTCACCCCTGGTTGGATGGACCGATGATGAGATCACCATCCTGGGCTCAAACTTTTCAGATGCAAGCGAAGTCAGGTTGGGTGATGCGGACGCAGAGTCCTTCACAATACTCGACAACTTTACAATAAAGGCCGTCGTCGGCGAAGGATCTACCGGAAATGTGATGGTAGTTACTCCCTGGGGAGTTGCTGTTTCAACACAGAAATTTACGTTCTCTTTGGTGACATCCATTGAAAATTCTCCTGCTCAGCAATCAGAAGTTTACCCGAACCCTTCATCCGGAAAGCAGATCAATGTAAAGCTCTTGACCACTGATTCGAATTTTTCTGTAAAGATTACTGATGTGAGCGGGAAAATCCTTCCTATGGAGTATACCTTTTTTACAGCGGAAAATAGGTTACAGGTTGACCTTCTCGACCAACTCAAACCCGGAATTTACATGATGACAATAATCATGAACAAGGAGGTCGTTCACAAAAAGATAGTGGTCGAATAGCACGCGATGCAGTCAAGTAAACTACCGAGTTCATAACAAATCAATCTTGATCGCATGTACTGCGAGTCCTCCGGTGAGTGGCTCAAGCGGGGCTGATTTCAGAACTAAACGTTTCCTCCCCCTCAGCGTCACCCGTTCAGGAGACTGTGAGGAGTGATCATTGTGTTGTCACACTCTTGTTTTTGCGTAAAGGTCCTTAGCGTCCTCTGCGAGTGACGCTGAGGCGGTGTGACTCTGGAAACAGGGCGATAACTTTTTTATCAGGCGATGTCAGCACCCGATATTGCTATTCATAATCTAAGAACGCTTCAGCGATCCGCCTAATTCTGCTCTACTGCTTTGGAAGCCTTTCGGTAAACGTATTCGTGATAAATGTGTCGGCGGGCGAAGCGATCGGGTGTAGCCGAATTGATGAACTTCAGGTAGATGTTGCGGGGAACACCAAAATATTCATAGGCACTTCCGTCGAGAAAACTGATGGTAAGTGTTTGTCCTTTGTATTCAAATTCGACCAGACGGGAGTTTGTAATCGATTCAGTATACCGGTCAAGCTGTTGTGCATGCGTTTCGGGCGCTACGCTTACCAGCAGATGGTACGCCTCAATGAAGGCCTTGCTCTTTTCTTCAGCCTGTGATTTTCTCTCCTCATCATCCTGTATTTTATCAGGATGCCAGTCTTTCATGAATGTCCTGTAAATACTTTTCAAATCCTTTAATTCAGCGTTTTTGTCCACGCCCAGGAGCTTACGCGCTTCTATTATTCTCTTCATTGGGCCGCAAAGATAAGGCTTCTGAAGCGCTCAACAAAGTAGCGGCTAAAGTCCGGAAAGGTGAGGCAGCAGTCTGGATTGTACTTGCTCTCACCATCACACGTCCGCGGATTTAAATTATATGCCATTGTTTGACATGGGATTCTTCTTTGCGAATTCCAGACATTAAAGTATCGGTTAAGAAAACGACCGAGCTTCAAAAATGGTTTTTATTTATATTTGAGGTTCACTAGAATAATTGTACGTGGCCCACTTCAGAATATACCCGAGAATTTCTGTTTCCTTCTTTGCAATATTTTTCATTCTGGGATGCGAGGGTGAGGAATCTGACCAAAAGGAGGCGAAATACGTTGTGCACGTCGGAAATCAGGTTGAATACGTCGAGGTAAAGGAAAATAATGTTCGGACCGTTCAGGTTAAGGTCCTGGCTTTTGATTCTACTGCTAAACCAGGTGTAAATGTGTTTTTCTCGGTTGATGATGGAACTGCAAGCATAGCTGAAAGTTCTGTAATGACAGATGTTAATGGAATCGCCGCTACTACGGTGACTTTGAGTACCGCGTCGGAAACCGTCATCATTGGTGCCCATGTACCCGGCCTGCAAGATTCACCATTGCGTTTTTATTTTTACATGACCGAAACAGTCCCTGCATCGATAGAGATAATTTCGGGGAACTTTCAGGAGGCTCCGGCTCATACCACGCTGGATGAAGAACTTTGGATTAAAGTATCTGATAAGTTCGGTAACCCAGTCCAGCACAGTCAGGTAGTATTTACTGTGGAAAGCGGAGGTGGAGACGTATTGTGGAATACATCAACTACGGACCAAAATGGAAAAGCATATAACGAGTTTACGGTGGGTGGGAACGATCCCGTCAATGTCATAGCGGCAAAAATAGGCGACGTTCAGACAACGTTTACGCAATACACTCTGGTACCGGTAACGCTGAATGAAGCAACATCAGAAAGCGGTCACGTATTTTTATCGTGGACAAAAAATACTAATCCAACCTTTTCGGACTACACCATCTATCGATCACCGGACCGAGTCTATAATTATCAGCCGATAGGTCAGATCAGCGATCAGGAAGTAACTACTTTCAATGACGTGACGGCCAACATCGGCGAGGACTATTCTTACTATGTTCAGGTAAATACAGCGCGGGATAAAAACGTAAAGAGCAACTTTAAGACCGGGCAGCGGGGTGAGTACATTGATCTAAAGTCTGAATATAATGCAAGGGATATTGAAATCAGCAACGATAAAGCTACGATCTATGTTGCTGACTGGATGAACAAACGCATATTGCTGATCGATACGGAAACGTTTTCCAGAACAGACAGTATTTCTTTATCTGTAGCACCTAATAATATCTCACTAAGTGTTGACCAGACAAAGCTGTACGTTGCCGTGAGTGGTACAAGCAGGTTCCTGGTGGTTGACCTGGCGACGAAAAGTGTGTTGCATGATATTGATATCGGCACAGAACTTAGTAGCACGTCCATCGCTCATGTTTATCAGACAGCAGACGGTATACTCTTTGCATCCGGATATGGCGGCTATATTGTGCGGATTGATGAAGATGACAATTTCACAGCTTCGCGGGTAGCGAGCGGGCTAGCCTTTTTTTCAGGAGTACCACACTTCATCGGTGATCACGGTAGTTTTCTTTATGTCGGGGAAAGTCATCTATCACCGAATTCGTTGTTCAAACTGGATCTTTCCGTTGCGGATGCTCCCCTCATTCTGGAAGATGAACATGGGACTGTTGGTAATATTGAATATGCTGTTCTTTCCCCTGATGGACAATATATACATTGCCTTAGTCAGATATTAAATACAAACGACTTTAATAGTGAAGGTGAACTTGCTGGTTCGGTCTATGGGCTCCAGGTTTCGCAACTTACCGACAACCTCTTTGCATGTATGTATGGAGGTTCGTTCGCGAACCCCTCGAAGTTAAGCGTTATCAACCGAACAATGCTGACCATCGAAAAAGAAATTCCAATAGGATTCCAAAGCCGACAGATATTCCTTTCTCAAGATGAAACTTTTGCGTTCATGATATCCACACCTGATTCCCCGCTGTACAGAACACGCATCTACAAAATCAATTTAACCCTCTAATTTTCATGCGTATCGTATTAGGAGGTTTTTTGAACCTCATCATTATCACAATACTTGTCTCCTGCAATCGGAACGAGGATCTACTCCCCTCTCCTACATCTGTGATCGCTGCAACACCAACAAAGCAGATCGGATATGCCGGTAAGGTGTCCTCCCTTCCCGCCGCGGTACAGGTTTTAGATAGAGATGGAATCGGAATCAACGGCATAGAAGTAACTTTCACGCTACTGGATGGAGAGGCAGAGTTACATAACGAACGAATGGAGACTGATAACAACGGCACTGCTTTCAGCTACGTGACGTTTACCGACCCCACAGTTGTTAAAATAGAAGCCACCGTACCCGGCTTGAGCGAATCTGTAACTTTCGAATACCAGGTCTCTACCTCCAGGGCATCGATGATCAAAGTGATGTCCGGAAATTACCAGGAGGGGCTTCCTGGTGAGACGGCAGCCGAGTCGTTGAAGGTAGTTGTCACCGATGACTTTGAAAATGTCGCAAGTGAAACAGATGTTAAGTTCCTTGTAACGGAGGGCGACGGAACGGTGTCCGAAGAAGTAGTGCGGACAAATGAAGAAGGTATCGCAGAGACTTCTTTTGTGTTTTCCTCAATGGGTACATCTAATTCTGTTGCTGCAGTTACTTCATCCGATACGGCATTTTTTAACCTTTTTAGTTTACTCCCGAGTGAAATATTGTTCTTCACGAAAACTCAGAAGGAAGTCACTGTTAAGTGGGAACGAAGTCAGTTTCCTGCGTTCAAAGAATACAGGCTCGAACGAAGATCCGAACCGTATAATGGTTTTGAACAGGTTATCCGCCTGTCAGATATCGAAACCACAGAGTATGTGGACAATGATCTGGTTGCAGGGGAAAATTATGAGTACAGGCTGGCGGCTGTGTCGCAACATGGTCAGGAGGTAATCAGTTCAACAAAGTCTTTGAGTTTTGGTGAATTCATTTCGCTCGATGCCAGGCCTGCAGATTTTGAATTCGATCAGGAAAGAAATCTCCTTTATGTTTCCATCTCCTCACTCAATGCGATTGAGGTAATTGATCTGGCTACGCGCGAACTGAAAGACCGCCTTGTTGTTGGATCGCAGCCTGCAGGGATCAGTTTAAGCCATGATGGTTCTACTTTATACATTGCGTTACAAGGATCAGGTGATGTTGCATTCCTGGACCTGGAGACCATGCAGATCAAAAAAGTAAGTGTTGAAGACGAAGTTGGGGATGTAAAGGTTTCCGATGTGATCGAAGGCGCACCGGGGAGGGTTTTTGTAACTGGCAATCCTCAGCAATCCGGCATTTCTTATGTGACTGTTATAAAAACCGACGAAGGAAACAAGGTGGAACGGTTCTTAAATGCAGTAGTCAGATTTGATCCCATTTTAGAGGCGAGGTATGGTGAAAAATTATACCTTCTGGAAGAATATGGCTTTTATCAGCTGGATCCTTATGGAAATTACATGGATGGCGCATGGGGTCCCGGAAGGTCCTTTGATGCTCACACCATGGTACTTAACCCCGCTGGCTCAGAGTTATATATCGGTGGAGAGGTATGGAATACAGAGCCGTTTTCGCTACGGCACACGTATGAATACGGAGTACCCGCAATCAGCGCCGATGGCGCTTTTGTTCATTATCAAATGACATTTCAGATCAGATCATATAATACAGCAACTTTCGCGAAGACACATGAAGTACCATTCCGGGCTGACGTGCATAGGAAATTTGGAGTTACTCCTGACGGTTCGACTTTTGTTATTTTCTGCTCCGACTACACTTGGGGTGAGCGGTTATATTTCGTTAACAACGAATAATGCTTACTGGAAGGACTGTAGGAACACTTGAGAAAAAAAATAATGAGCGCCTTGGTTTTTACCGCCCCTTTTCCATTGCGCCGTGGGACAGCGAGGAATTCCGCGTCCTTGTCAACACGTCATCCTACAGATTTTCGTAGTTCATATCTAAGGTGCTGCTGAAAATAAGCAATGGAATCCTTTTGGGTTTCTATCGCAGTGTCGGCCAAACTGCAAGCAGAAATACAATAAGATTGATGCACGCTTTTTTTTTGACATTAGCTTTTCAGTGTACTTTAATTAAACAGAAACCTAAAAAAATACGTAATGTTTGGAAAAACCTCCGCTTCCCGGGGACCGGTGACCTGAAGGAGTGTTATTATATAGCTTTAGCAGAATTATTCGATCATTCCTATCAATGTCGATTTTAAACCGCGTGCGATAAGTGACTAGTATTTTACTTTAAAAGTGATATTCTTCGTATCTAACGAAAGCGCACCCTTGACGTTGATGCAGCTGCTGTAGTAAAAATCCTTCTCGATCCGCGCCATGTAGTTAAAATACAAAGCATAACCTTGCAGCTTACTATCTTTGGAAAAAGGATACTTTGTCACTTTGCCCGCTGCATCCATCTCCTGAACAACAATCATGGCATTTTTACTGTTGAAGGGCTCTACCTTTGAATCAGTCGGTTTTTTCGAAAGATTTTCTTTATCGTCATTATAGATCACCAATACTTTATCGCCAGCAGGCACAAGAATATGACCCGACAAACCCTGCATCGCCACCTGCTTCTTCTGTACCGTTTTTGTCCAGTTAGGAGAACCATCTTCCTTAAACGAAAGAACATACGCGTTATACGAATGGTGAATATGATACTTCGTATCTACAAGGATCGCTTCGACAGAAGCCACAATGCTGTTGTTGCTCAACGATACCATATCTGAAATTCGCCAATCCTTGGTATCGAACGCGCGCACTTTTGATGCTTTGTAAAAATCTTCCGGCATGGCGCTTACCCCCAGGTTTTCAATGGCCTGTGTCTGTGTGTTTACTTTGGCGATGAAGTACTTTACGTTCTTTTCATTTTCATTCAATCCAACCATGTAAGGCTTATCTCCATTCAAAAGCGTAAGCCGCGTTCCAAAATTCTCCCCTTCTTTAGGCCCGAATGAGTCCGACTTCAGTGATTTGGATTTCCAGTAATAGGAATACAACATCGGCATGTTCACCTTGCCCACCTCAAACTCCATGAGCATGTAAAGATTCCCTGCGTTGTCCAGATCGATGGCCTTTACGTCAACTTCTTTGTCCATGTGGTCACACTCGATCATTTTATACCAAATCTCTGAAAAGGATTGGTCTACCACTTTGCATTCGATCTTTTGTTTTTCTTTAGCCTTTGTGTCGTAGAAACGGGAAATCAAAATAAACTTCTTGTCTTCAGAAGAGACGACCGACAGATCCATGCCGTACTGCTTCAGGTTTTTGAAGTTCTGAAGGATCAGGGGCGATCCCAATATCACCATGTCAGCACTCACTTCGTTGACATAAACTGAAAACTCATCACGTTCAGTAAATTTCTGACTGTAGATGACATACATCTTTTCACCTAGTGTGATGAAAGCGTTTAACGTCACCTTTTCATCGATGGATTCAGCGCTTAGTTTTTTTACACCGGTGTAGGTCAGATAGTCTTTCGCTATCGAGAAGTTGAAAGCTTTATCCTTGAAGCCGAAGCCCGTGTACGTCAGTTTTTTCTGGGTATTAAAGAATAGGGTTGATGAGTAACTGAAGCCTTTGAATGCCGCAGAAAAAAAAGTCTTAAAACCGCCGACATCCTTTCGCAACTGCCTGGCGTCTACAACAGGGCTTGCGGTAACTTCCAATCGTTGAGCATACCCTGCGACGGACAGGCAAAAAATAAACACTATACTAAGTGTGACTTTCATTGTGAGGTTTTTTTTTCGAGGTGCAAAGATATAAAAGTTACATACTCCACAATGAGGCTTTAAAAAATCATGTTAGCCTACATTTAAAATCAGTGGTGCAGAAATTCAATTTTAAGCATGTGGAAATCAAATTGAATAAGAAAGCACTCACATACCAATGTGCAGCACGCCGGGTAAAGGATAAAGTTTCGTGTAATGCTTTCGTGGAAGAACTTTTGAGAAGATTGTGTGCTTAAAGCAATTTAAACACTGCAAAAGTTATAGACCCCTTAAGCTGCTCAGCTGATTTAAATCAGTATCTCAATTAACTGATCATTCGCATCAACATGGCGGGCGTAAAGAATTTCGTCAACGAATCCGATATGAATTTTTGTGCCGTCCTGGAGAATGTATTGATAAATGTGGATTCCACTACCGATGTCGTTATCGGGCTCACCAAAGGTGCTCCTAATGTTCTCCAATGTCATGTCCGCCTTCAGGTGCTGCTCGAAATAAGCAAAGGAATCCTTTTGTGTTTCTTCCGCAGTGTCGGCGCAAGCTGCAAACAAAAATCCAATCAGCATGATAAGAGCGGTTTTCATAATGTGAGTTCGGAATGTTCGGATATAAGATAGACACCTGAAGATACTGAATAGTTGGAACACGAGTTATATAATCACCCGTCAGAGTCACCTCTTAGAGACCAGAAACCGCCGCGCCCTGAAGGGGCGAAATCAGCATGCGGTGGGCAAGGCCCATCGCGTTTGATAGGAAACATGAATCTCTCCATTGCTCAATTTGTCGTTACATCATCACGCCTACTTTTCCCTTGCTTCCCCAGGAGAATCCCGGAAGGCTAAGCGGCGGTGGATCATGAGGGGCGGTGTGCATGGATGCGGGTACGAATAAAAGTAACAAAAAGAGAAGGGGACAGCCAACGATGTTCCAACTGCTCTTCCACACCGCACCCTCCCGATAAACCGGGACATGCCGCTCGTTGGCTGAGGCCAACGCGCCTCTTCCATCAAGACTTCGATTAATGACCGAAGAGTTCGTTAGAGACGTTAATAAGTATCACCCCCTCAGAGTTACCGGCCCAGGGGACTCTGAGGGGATTACTTCATCCCACTTTTAACATCCTGCATTCTTCATCACCGCGTATAATACATCACCTGAGACGTAGATCTTAAACACGCGTCCCTCGTTAAATTTATCTGCAATATTGGTGTAAACAAGTTTCCATGTTTTACCCATGTCGGATGACCGGAATATGCCGTCGGGGTGACCGCAAACCAGATACTGACCGATTTGTTTGATGGAAGAAATCGTCAACGCCGGGCGAAGTTCTGCATCGATAGCCGCCCACGTTTTCCCAGTATCAAACGAGAGATAAATCCTCCTGGATTTTGTTAGCGAGCTATACGCTATGGCAGCAAATCCACCATCGATGCGTTCAATAGTGATGCCTACCCCACCCTCGCTGATCACCGATTCCCAATGTTCACCATTGTCGGTCGAACGCATGATGCCGTTTTGTCCCGTGCCCACGAGCACACCATCTGATTCTACCAACTCCGTCACCCAGCCTTCACCAACAACCTGTCTCCAGCTTTTTCCGTTGTCGGTAGACTTGAATAAACCGTTATCACATCCCAGGAATACAGTACCATCAGATGTTTCGAAGATGTTATTTACGACTGGTCGTTTGAAAGATGTATAGAGTGACGACCAGCTTCCGATGGCGGGCATCTTATAATAAAATTGCGCTTCATGATTGTATGCGATCACGCCTGAACGATTGAAAGCAATGGATGTACATTTCGGGTCAAGCGAAATCTCCTTTTCCCAAACCGGCATATTGAGGCTGCTTCTACTGCGATACATTTGATCGTTAAGACGCAAATAGATCTCCGACTCACTCGCAAAAAAATCTTCGGGTTGTCCGCCATCCGGCAAACCATGACTGATGTCCTGCCATGTTTGTCCGCCGTCTTTTGATTGTAAGATGAGGTTTCTGCCTCCGGGTATCATGGTACCGTTGGTGTTGCCGGTTCTTTTCTCACAGCCTGCTGGCAAGGTGGCGGATACATCGTTTGCGTTTTGTTTTGCATCGGGTCTGCTGAGAAAGGAGAACAAAGCACCCACGATCAGTATTAAACAGGAGATTTTAATTTTGTTGTTCATGGTCGATTAAGTTTTAATTTCGGAAGTCGAATTGAAGTTCGCCTGCCAGCGAATTGCTTTACTTTGCATATTCAAACTTACGCGAGGGTGTTGCCGGTCATTGTAAATGAATTGTAAAAAGAACTGTAAATGCGTGTAAATTTTTCGTTTAAGCATTTTTCCAGAAGTCAGTTTGCGGCGAGCACCGGCATCGGATTGTTTATCGTTGGCATTTTTCTTTTAGCATCATCTTTTACAAAACCTTCCAACCGTGACGCCCTTGCAAAGAAGACGAACCTGATTGTCCGCCAGCTTGGTCATCGGTTACTGCTTCAGGCGGGTGATTCAACGTCACGGGTTTTGCCCGTTTCCGAAATCAGGGAGGGCACGTTCCTGCTTCAGTTCGAAAGGAATTTCGTTTTCAGTCATGATTCCCTGATGAGCCTGTCGCGGGCACTCCTCCCGAAAAGCGAGTTTCCCGCAGGTTATACCGTTACGGTACATGAATGTGAAAATACCAGCATCGTCTATGGCTTCCAGGTAAATAAATCAACGCCCGACATCCTGGCGTGTCAAGGCAGAAGAGAGCCCGCCGGCTGCTATACCATCGAGATTCTCTTTCCTGATCTTTATGAAACATCGTTCGATTATCCCGTTGCGGGCCTGGTTGGTAGCGGACTGTTATTGTTCAGCGTGAGCCTGTTGATCGGACGTTTCTCAAAGAATCCAACTGCGACTACATTGCAACATCAGCACCAGTCAATTACAAAAGAGTCTGTTCTTGAATTGGCTGCGTTGGGAAAATTTTTATTTGATGTGAAGCATCAGCGCTTGTTATTGGGAGATGAAGTGATCAGTCTCACGGACAAGGAATGCAGAGTTCTCGAATTGCTCAGTAACAATTTCGGCGAACTGATTCCCCGCGAAACGCTGATGGAAAAAGTCTGGATCAGTGAAGGCGTCATCACCGGTCGCAGTTTGGATATGTTTGTATCCAAACTTCGAAAGAAATTGAGTAGCGATCCTGACCTGAGAATTACAAATGTTCACGGGAAGGGCTACAAGCTTGAGATCCCTTGATAACAGGTTTCATGATCCGAGTTAATTCTCATCCAATTTAGATGCGAACACATCTCGGCCTAAGTCACTTTTGCGCAGCACTGATCACTTTATTCTGACGTTCCAGTTCCGCCTTTATGGTATCATTCTCCTCCTTTAAAGCAATAAGGTAAAGGGTAAGTTCTTCCACTTTCTTCAACAACAACATGTTCATATCGGCAACGTTTATTCCGTCGGCTTCCATCTCCTTTGCGGATGGAATTTCGGGGAGATGCTTCTCTTGCTCAATGTAAGCCTTTAAATCGTCGAGTGGTCGGAGATTATACTGGGGTTCAAAAACATAATCGGGACCTGGATTAGTCAATGCTACCTGTACTTCGGTAGCCCAGACTTTTCCGTCAACTGCCAGTTTGAAACCTTTGGGGTCATTTGTGCCGATTCCGACATTTCCCTGGTTGTTGATCCTCATTGCTTCCAATGTATTCGTTCCATTGGAGACATGAAATGCAAGCACTGAACTCCATGATAGGTATTTGACCCCGAACGCCTTTATATTCACCTGCGAGATCCGGTTTGTGTTGTCGTAGCTTCCATCAATACCGAGACCAGAAGAATAATACGAATTGTGCGTCGGCGTATTAATGAAAAGAGAGCCGTTTCCACCGATCGAGCCAATTGTTACCAATCCGCTGCCTTTATTTCCAGACTCCAGCCAATCAAGGCCCTGATTACCGATCACTTCCAGGGCAGATCTTGGAGAGCCGGTTCCGACGCCAATTTTTCCATCAGTCTTAAATGCGATCAGTGGTGGGTTCGTATTTCCATTTACGTGCAGCCTCAAGTCGCCGTAAGCGCCTGTCTCAAAAACATATGAATCGGAAGAATTATTGTAACGTTGAAGCCTCAAGGCAGCACCTTGTCCTACCGTAGAGGTAATACTGATTGCTGATTGAGTTGTCTGGCTATTGACATTAAGCGGGGAATTTTGAGCTCCACATGTAAGCGATAGTCCTGAAATCAGGGAAATGGCGAGGGCTTTTTTCATTGCGTGTACTGGTTACCTTTTCAGTTTTAGTCGCTGGCAATTTAACACCTTTACCACAATAATTTTGGCTAACGCTAACTACTGGCGCACTAGTCAGCTTATGTCAAGTTTGATAAATCAAAAAGCCCAGGCCTTTTCACCTGAGCTTTTGATCAAAGTCCTGTAAGAATCTTAATTAATCTATTGCATCATTCATTCGCGACCATTAACTGTTTTTTGTTTCTTTTACACCTACAATTAGGAGCCAAAGGCAAATGCCAATCTCCCCTAAACTGGCTGGAAGTGAAACAATGCGGCTGATACCCAAATCAGTATAGTAGTCAGGAAAGAGAAAATTTCCCGTGAAATTTATGAGGTAGCCGAAGCAGCCAATCATTAGAAGAATTCCTAAGATTTTAGGGAGGAACCCCGATTTAAATACCAGGTATCCGAAAGGCAGTAGCCATAATCCCCAAAAAACTGAAATTATCTGGATGCCATTATTATAGTAGTCGATAGACAGCATTACCTCAGCTTGCAATCGACCCAATTCTATCGTTTGAAGGTATTCCTGGTTGCTAATTAATGTCAGGATATTAACTTTATTAAGCAGGTTGACCAGAGAATAGGGAACGGTAACCATAGACAAAACGACCATTGCAATGGCATGGGTTTTACTTACAGGACTAAGAAGTTTATATAGAACGATGGGTAAAATCAAAAAGGCAGTATAACAAAGTATCCCTGCAGCAATACTGAATCTAAAAAGGGATTCTGATTCTATTATATTATTAAATGTTGCATCAGCATTGTCCCACCTAATAATTTCAGAGGGAACATACATTAAGGTAAAAAGCCCTGTCAAGACAACTATCAAATATAAAAATCCTGCAATTCTGGCTGTTTTTTTATTGGAATCCATAGTAAAATCTATTGGCAGGACGGATATCCCAGCAAAATGTTACTTGCTGCGTAAATTATTATCACAATCAATCAATTAATCCATCCAATAATAAAACAAAATGATCACTTCAATGATCCAGTGAACTGCACTGATAAAAAATTCTGCTCAGTTCAGTCAGGCCTCACAACAGCAAAGCTTCTTGCATCACTATCGTACCTGATAACGCTGTTGCCTTTTGGCTCGATACAGGATCCAAAAAAAGCCCAGGCGTTTTCACCTGAGCTCTCTCGTATATCGCGAATAAAATCTTAATTAATCTCTTTCATTAAACTGATGCCATAACGTTCCGGGTCGCGGGGTGGTGAGGCGTTCCAATCACGATAGGAATGTGATCCGTCTGTTTCATAATAAACTCTGTATGAACCTTTCGGGAGAATAACTGTACCATTAAACAGTCTGTTCTTGCTCGCGCCGCCTGCAGGGTCTGTGTTGCGGTAGGTCATCTCCCAAACGACTTCCTTTGTATCTACATTTTCGATCCAGCCATAGTCAAACATTTCACCGTCGTCGCCCTCACCCACTGCGAGAATTCTCAGGTTAGTATCTTTATCAAGTGTAAATAATTCGTTTAGATGCTCGTCATCCCGAACTCTCAGGATCTCGACAACAACTTTGTCATTCTTATACTCCTTTGGCTCAAACTGTGTGACCTTTGCCTGATCTGTCTTGTTCGTTGCCCAGAGCGTGATGCCATAAGCGTCCTGTTCATGCGGCGGTCCATCATTCCAGTCCTGCCATGAGTGTGAGCCATCGGTTGAATAGTATGCGATGTAGTCGCCCTTCTCCAAAGATATCAAAGCGTCCACCATCTTGTTCTTCTCCGCACCACCTGCGTGTTCTGTCCGAACTTTGTTCATATCCCAAACAACCTCACGCGTCGCGGCATTCATGATCCAGCCATTGTCAGCCATCTCGTCATCGGAAGATTCACCAATGCATAACACCCGAAGATCCATCGCGGATGCGAGCTTGAAACCTTTCGATACATATTCATCATCGCCGATGCGCGTCAGCTCAAGGACAGGTTTGCTTTCCTCTGGTGCGCGGTACGCCACAACATTGCTTTTGTCTTTGTCACTGCTGGCCCAGATGGTAATGCCACTGAATTGCGGATCGTACGGCGGCAAAGAATTCCAGTCATTGTAAGAATGAGAACCATCCGTTGAATAGCTCACCATGTAGTTTCCTGCAGGCAACGTAATCGTCTCATCCGCCGCGATATTTTTATCTGCACCACCTGCAAAATCAGTGTTCGCATAATCCATTACCCAGACACGCTTACGAGTGTCCGCATCGTAGATCCACGCATAGTCGAATGTTTCCTCCTTCCCGCCTTCCCCGATCGCGTAAATTCTCAATGACGTTGGCGCATTGAGCGAGAAATATTTTTTCACATTGTCATTGTCGTGGGGCTTCAGGATTGAAACGACCGCGCCAGCGACCTTCTTATCTATCAAATCACTACTGCTCACTTTTGTCAGGCCGGGACTGCTCACCGTTACGCCCATTCCCGCCTGAATTTCTGGTGATAATTTTTCTTTGTTGCGGTCACTGAATATTTCGTCTAACATGCTACTGGCAGTATAAAGATTCCAGTCGCCATTCCAATGGTGGAACGCTGCGGTAAAGTAGAGTTCGTACGTACCTTTCTCGAGCTTCACGGATGCATCGATGTCGAAGTCGCCATAATCAAACCTGCGCTTTTCAACTTCGTCGGCGGCATGCCACACGAGCTTGCGTGTATCCGCATTGATGATCCAACCATAAAAAACAACACGACGGTCGCCGAATGATTCACTTCGGTCATCGTGCTGGTAAACGCCACCGCGTCCTGATATTTTTACTTCTTCGGCATTGTTAAGGGAAAATGCGGTGTATGCAATTTTACCGGGATAGACATCCCCTACTCCGGTTTTACCCTGAGAATGGGCGGGAAATGCGGCGATAAGTAGCATAGCGCACGCCAGGATGATTACGTTAAAAGGTTTCATGGTTGTTTGGTGAGTGTTTAAGTCAAGCCTGCGATCCAATCATTGTACCATTTGCGAAAACCGTGTATTTCGTTCCGTTTGCAGGGGTATGACCGCACAACAGTTCAAAATCGTCCGGCAATTGTTCGCTTTAGGACAGATGATTTGATTTCAACGCGTATGACGCGAAAAGAAAGGTGGAGGTTGCATGAAAGTTTATTCACATGTGCGTTTTAGCGCCGGATTTGCACGCTCTGCCAAAGGATTTCAACTTACTCGTGAAGAGTTGGTCTGCACTTAAACTAAACGCGCAGGTGAAATTGGTTCGGGCTTTCACCGGGTACGCCCGTGGAAATGCTTCGGCGTCCCTCTCGTGCCTGGCGCCTCTTGCATAAACAACTGCTTGGAGTAGAAACCAAAAACGCGCGTCATCGATCCTGCGGCGCACTGGCTTTGTGCGCTGCGCCCAGGGATCTCAACTCAGGCGCAAGGATTTGGTCTGAACAAATTTATTCTTCGAAGCGTCTCCCCTGGTAGCCATAATGTACTTGATTGACGGAGCCCTTTGCTCACGCATTCCAACACACCGCGCTGAGTTGGTGTTACTTCAAACTATTGGCTTCAGAACGGCCTAAGGGATTTCTGGCATCTGCTTTGATTTAACCTGCTTATGCGATTTATAATTCAAGGTAAGCTCGGCGTCGTCCTTATTCTTCTTTCTTCCCTTGCATGTTTTTCTCAGCAGCTTCCGGCAGATTCCTGTCATCAGTTCGTTAAAGGCTCGTTTATCATTGAGGGAAGGGAACACATCAGGATCAGAAGAAGACCGCATCGCCAAATTGAAAAAGACACCAGGAACAAGATAACGTGGAGATATAAATTAAAATGGGTAGACGAGTGTGCCTACACCCTGATACTGATTCGAACATCTGATAAAGACCGGATAGCGAGGGACAAAATTGGTGCCTCGCAACCGCATGTCATTACGAACACAAATGGAACCCGGTATACTTATACAACAAGCTTTTCTTTTCTATCTGCTGATCAATGCGGAACCCTCACAAGGTTTGAAAGAAAAGAAGAGACGCTGATTAAGGTCAGATAACAAACCTGGACTCGTAGCATTTCATGGATCCCGCGCAAGCAATATCATCTGCGTCTATTGCAATCATTGTTCACGTTCTTAAGTTCAGATATCCTCATTCTTTCTTTCTAAGAAAGAATGGTATACCGAATCCGGTAAGCGTATTACTTAGTTCGTCGGTGGCTACTCGTTCTCCATTCCTGAAAAACTGAATTGTATTTTGTTGAGAGCTAACACGCACGCTATCGCCTTTGGCTACCAGGTTGCCGTTCGGCACAAGGAAGATGATTGAATCCGCGGCTTTGTGGAAGATCAGGTATAACTTATCGTGATCTTTAAAGAAGGGTTTCAAACTGTCTTCACGGTGCACTTGCGGATCTCCGGCCGTAATGCGGCACCAAAGACGTCCCGTTTCCTCGTTAAACATCCGCACGCTATCTACCTGCGCAGAGAATTCGTAACGCAATTCCCTGGAAAACCACTCACGTTCTTCATTCATGCGATTGTCTTGCGACACAAACAACCGGATCACGAGCAGCAGCATCACCAGCGCGACACCACCAACAATAAGCCACGTCTTGTTCATGTGACAACGATAATACAGTGCTGATTTATTTCACAAGCAATTTGAGGTGATTTTTTTCTTCGTAGGCTATTGACGCTCGAAAAAATCATTATGACGGATACATAAAAGTGTGTAGAACCGATGAGACTGTTGGAGTATAAGACGGCAATGCTAACGAAAGAATGAAAGGGCTAAGCTACGCCGTCACCAGGGAGACGACTGCTGCTATCAGCAGAAAAACAGCCCACAACAGAAGCTCCGCTTTAAAAAGCCAGATGCAACCTCTGAGAACACGCGAAAAAAATGATTTTAGTCGTGACATATCAATAAAAACTGGTTTGGCAAAGGTAAGGTTTCCGTGCCAGATTCAAACAGGCGTCAGACGTCCGGAAATCGTGCATCAATCAACTTGTTCCCGTACCTTTATATGATGATGCGAATGTATGCTTGCCTGTTCCTCCTTTCGATGCTCTCGTTTACAAACAGTCCGGCACAGAACATAGACTCGTTACAGCAGGCATATCAAAATGCAGACAATGAGGTCCAGTGTTCAATCGTTCTGCAGAATATCATCTCGTATTACCAAAAGTCGTATCCGGATACAGTTGCCACGCTATGGACAACGGCATTGAAGCTTGCCGAAAAACAGCGCGACTCCGCCATGATGTATAAAGCATACAATCAGCTCGGTGTTGCTTATTCATCGGGTGGCGATCTCTCGGCGGCGCTCACTAATTTCCTGAAAGCACTAAGTATAGCCGAAAGCCTAAATGATCTGAGAAAACGATCAGCGGTATATAACAACCTTGCATACATTTACTTTGTCCAGAAATCTTATGAGAAAGCCATTGAAAGCCTTGAACAAAGTTTGCTCATTGATCGGCAACGCAACGATCGCAAAGCAGAAGGCATTTCACTGAATAACCTGGGCATTATGCAACGCGCGCTCGGGCGCTTTGATCAGGCAGAAAAAAACTTTAATAAAGCGCTGGATATCGGATATGAAACACGTAACGACACTGCTGTGGCAAACACACTTGGCAATCTCGGCGATCTGTATCATATTAAGGGAGAATATCATAAAAGTCTTGAAAAGATTAACATTGCGCTGGAAACTTCGACACGCGCGAACCTGGACTACATCACTTGCATTTTCACTCTCTCCCAGGCGAGAACCCACCAGGCATTGGGGCGAACAAAGGATGCTTTGGACGCGGTGGAAGCCGGACTTGCACTCGCGCGAAAGAATAATTTCACCATTCACCTGCAGCAAGGCTATTCCCTTCTGAAAAGTTTTTATGAAAGTCAGCAGAACTATAAACTGGCAATGGAAGCGTATAAAAACGAAATGGCTTACCAGGATACAATCCTGCGTCAGGACAAGAACGACCAAATGGCAGCGCTTCAGGTAAAGTATGAAACGAAGCTCAAATCGCTGAAGATAGAACAGCTTCAAAAAGAAAATGCGCTCGCCAATAACAGACTGTACTGGATGATAGCCTCAGCAATTCTTCTTTGCATCGGATTGGTGCTTACTTATATCATGCTGTCGTTACGTAACACACTTTTACGTAAACGCAACGAAGAACTTGTACGAAGGCATGAAGCTGAGCAGCGCATCACAGCACTTGAAAACGAAAAATTGCAGCTCAGCCTCGAGTTTAAGAACAGGCAGGTTGTATCAAATGCTGTGTTAATCGCGCAGAAAAACGAAGTGCTTTTCGAATTGAAAGACATGGTTAAAAAGATTTCGTCGGCGACCAGGGACAATGAGATCAATAAAGATCTGAAGACCGTTATCCGCGAGATCAATACCAATATTGAATTGTCGGACGACTGGCAGCATATCAAACTACATTTCGAAGAAGTACACCCTCAGTTCTTTGAAAAGCTCCTCCAACTCCACCCTGATCTTACGGTTCACGAGCAGAAGTTGTGTGTTTATATCAGGATGAAAATGACCAACAAGGAAATCGGACGTCTGCTAAACATTACGCCGGAGAGTGTCAAGGTGCTGAAGTACCGGTTAAAGAAAAAAATATCCCTTCCTGAAGATGAAAGTATCCAGCAAGTACTGCTTCAGGTGTGACAGGCAGGCCTTGCGATCTATTTGCATCCATGATCACCATTTGTTAACCCCCCTTTTCTCACCTTCCAGCCTGTTTTAGCAGTTCTTTGTGGTCATTCGTTAACCACAAATAATTACCTATGACCAAAATTTACTTCAAAAAAGGCCATTCTTTGACAAAGCTAGCTAGCCTGTTCCATACCATCTTTTTAAGCCTCATATGCTTCTTTTTGGTGAATTGTTCAAGTGAAGACAATCCGCAGCCTGCCACCCCGGTGGATGTTTACTTCTGCGGAGACGGGGACATTGGCGCAGAATATCGCGTGGCTGCCTACTGGAAGAATGGTGAGATGGTAGCACTAACGGATGGGACTTCACAAGCATACACGACGAGCATCGCCGTTTACGGCGATGACGTATACGTTCTTGGAGCAGTGGGAACACCCGCGGGTTGGGTAGGATGCTACTGGAAGAATAATGAATTTACCCCACTGGTAGAGGGGAGCTTTTCCTCATTCCCTAATTCGATTGCGCAGGATAACAATGGCGATGTCTATATGGGTGGACAGGAATTCAATGGCACAGATTGGGTTGGCAAATATTGGAAGAATGACATGCCCGTCGAACTTGAGGTGCGTTCGGAGGTTTCTGCAATATTTGTTTCAGAAGATGACGTGTACGTCGCTGGGCAGCACTACGACGGGGTACGGTACCGCGCCCGTTACTGGAAAAACGGAATGGTAGTTCCGCTCGGCGAAGAGGATCGAACTTCGTTGGCATCAGGAATTCTACTATCTGGAAGCGACGTTTATGTTGCAGGGCGGGCGCAGGAGGCTGATGGCTTTTATAAAGCCCGTTATTGGAAGAATGGTGTGACAGTTCCGCTTTCAATGAAATCTTCTGAAGCAAACGCGATCGCCTCCTCTGGTTCGGACATCTACATTGCCGGGGTTGAGTATGGTGAGTTAAACGAGAATGAACAGTCCATCGCCAAAGCGCTCTATTGGAAGAATGGCGTTCCTACGGAATTGTCTGATGGAATTGCTGATACCCGTGCAGTAGCCATCACCGTTGCCGGACAAGACGTTTACGTAGCCGGAAAAAAGCCGAGTCCGAATTTACAATTCAATCACCTGCTCATTTGGAAGAATGGCGAGCTTATCTTTGAAATTGAAGATGCATACCCTACCGGGATCTTCGTGAAGTAAAGTTTTCTTTGCGTGACTGCTTTTCGCGTCAGCGTCAAAATCCCCACAAATAAACTAGCCGTCGTCATTCGAAGACGGCTAGTTTAATTAGGTGTCTTCTTGATCTTGAGTGCACATGTTCGATGTCAGATAAGCTTCAGTCGCTGTTCATTCCGGTACGCGGAAGTGTTTCATAACGAAACAGTAACCCATACCAGCCGTAGATCAATCACATCAACCTCAACAACTTAACAATCTGGTCCGCCGTTGGGATGTAATAGACAAAAGGACAACGTATGTTACAGAACTACCTCAGAATCGGCTTAAGGAACCTTGCCAAGAACAGACTTTTTACTTCGATCAACATCGGCGGCATGGCCGTCAGCATCGCCTGCTTTTTGATCATCGCCCTGTTTGTTTACGATGAACTGCGGTTCGACAAGCACATAGAAAACGTATCCGATAAGTACAGGGTCTATACCGATCATTTTAACCAGGATGGATTTCAAAGGAAGGCGGCGATGATTCCACCGATGATCGCACCCACCATGCTGGCGGAGTTCCCCGAGGTGAAGGCATATGCACGTATCATGCATCTGCATAGCCCGGTGTTGTTTAAATATGGCCATATAAAATTCGCAGAACGTAAGGGAGGCTATGCCGATCCTTACATGCTTGAGATGCTGAGTTTGAAACTATCGGAGGGCGATATCAACACGGCGTTGAAAGAACCAAATATGATCGCCATCAGCGAAACGCTGAAGAAAAAATACTTTGGTGATATTCCGGCGGTAGGCGCTACGTTACAGGTTGATGACAAGCACATGAAAGTGAGTGCGGTGTTCAAAGACTTCCCTCCTGCTTCTCACCTGCGGCTGGATTATTTCATTTCCATAGAGTCACTCATAGGGCAGATACCGGAACGCATGCAACGATGGGAATGGGATGCATTTCATACTTACGTTGAATTGCAGCCTGGCACCGACGCTGCGAGCGTTGATGCAAAGCTGAAACCTTTTGCCGAACGTCACGCGTGGCCAAAGATGGAAGAGACAGGATCATACTACATTCCGCACCTGATGCCGGTAGCAGATATTCACCTTCATGCTTCTGACCATGCGTGGGACATTGCTATCCGCGGCAATGCGCAGACGGTTTACATATTGTCTGGAACCGCAGCGTTCATCCTGATCATCGCCATACTCAACTTCATCAACCTGTCGACTGCAAGAGCCGTTGCGCGTGTGAAAGAAGTCGGCGTGAGAAAAGTCGTCGGCGCATTTAGAAGCCAGCTGATTTATCAGTTCATCAGTGAATCTGCGATTGTCTCATTTATTGCCTTGTTGATAGGTGGTACCGCCGCGGAACTTTTGTTACCAGCCTTGAACAGCTTTGCTGAAAAGAATATCCCCTATGGAATTTTCCTGGATCCACTCATGGTTATCGCGTTGCTCGGCGCGGCGATTGTCGTCGGAGTTCTGGCAGGCGCTTATCCGGCGTTTTACATATCAGGATTCAAGCCCGCGCAAATTCTATATAATAAACAATCTTGGCGGTCGGGCAAGGCTCTGCTACGCAAAGGCCTCGTCGTTCTCCAATTCATCTTGTCGTTCGTGTTGATCATCGCAGCGTTCATCGTGACGGATCAGCATAGATTTCTACGAAACAAAGATATGGGCTTCAACATGGACAACGTAGTCGCTGTTGAGCTAAAGGGCGATATGCAACAAAACCTTGAAACCACGAAGCACGCCTTTGGAGATCATCCGGGTATTGTCAGTAGCTCGTTTCAATACGGCTTGCCTGGCGAGGCATACGCAGGCGATTCTTTCAAGGACGTTGAGACTGGACGAGAAATTCCGATTTCGATGTTGCTGGTCGACCACGACTATATTAAAACACTCGGACTCGAACTGATCGCGGGACGTGCTTTCGACAAAAACAGACCCTCAGATCTTCACGATGCTTTTATTGTAACGGAAGAAGGCGCGAAAGCCCTCGGTTATTCCAACCCCGAAGATGCACTCGGTCACCGGGTGGCATGGCCGCGTTGGGACGCACCGGACTCATTGAAACAAGGTAAGATCATCGGTGTAGTGAAAGACTTCCATTTAAACAGTCTGAAAGAGAATATCTCCCCGGTAGTAATGCATATTTTTCCTTACGCGTACAGTTCCATCTCATTACGCATCGACGGTGATGACGCGCCAGCTACTTTGAAACACCTGGAGTCGACATGGAAGCAATTCAATTCTGAGTGGCCGTTCGAATACAGATTCCTTGACGACAACTTCGATAAGCTTTATAAATCGGAAGAGAAGCTGGCAGTGCTGTTTAGCTTCTTTACAGGATTTACGATTTTCGTCGCCTGCCTTGGATTGTTTGGATTGGTGGTATACAGCACAACGCAGAAGTACAAGGAGATCAGCATCAGGAAAGTGTTAGGCGCTGCGGAGTCCTCATTGGTTTTCGGATTATCGAGAAGTTATCTGATACTGATCGCGATTGCGTTTGGGATAGCCATCCCGTTGAGCTACTACGCGGCAGACCAATGGTTACAGAAGTTCGCGTATCATATCGAGATCACACCGTTCCTGTTCATCAAGGCCGCGGCTTTTATTATGACGATCTCCTTGCTGACGGTGGGCATTCAGTCATTCAAAGCAACCAGGTCTAATCCTGTCGATGCGTTGAAAGAGCAGTAACACGCGAAACCGTGTAGGCAAAAAAAAAGAAAAAGGTGGCCTTATACCTGCCACCTTTTTCTTTTACACCTCTTTGAGTCTACAGCGTTCTTTTCAAAAACACGTCGGCAGCGACGAGTTCCTGTCTGTTCTTGTTTGCCGCCCCGGCAACGTTGATAAGCGTTGAGTAGTACATTCTTGCTTCAGTCGAATTGTTGGCCTTCTCACTCGCAAAGGCAGCGCCATACAATGAGTTAAATCTATTAGGGCGTTTCGTCAGATTGGCTTTGTAAGCCTCGGCTGCTTTCGTGTAATTACCCGCGGCCATGTACATATCTCCAAGCAATTCGCGTGCAGGCACAATTTCTCCCGGTGTGACTGAATGCTTTTCGGTAGCGTCCTCCATATCTGCAGCCAAAGTCAACAACTTTAAGCCCTCCTCTTTTTTCCCCGACATAAACTGGATCCATGCTTCCGAAGCTTTTAGCTGGATGCTTACCTGGTTGGCTTCATATTCCTTTTTGTTCTGCTCAAGTGAAGTGTGGATTTTCTCCAGCTCTGTGAATTCCGCATTGGCTGTGGCAATATTTTTCAACTGCACCGCGCCCATCAGTTTACCGAAGTGATGAATTGCTTTTTCCCATTGGTGTTTATCCCACGCGAAGTTCGCTGGCCCAAGTTCAAGTGTTGCCGCGGTTTTCCAGTCCTTTCGTTCCATTGCAAAACGCATGGGTGTTGCGGCGAATGTATAAGCGTTAACCCCTGACGCGGGAAAAACGTCAGTAATGGTCTTCAGGTACTCAACCTGTTCTTTTGCTTTCTCATCATTTCCCTGTTGCAGGTATGCGTAAACAAGATAATCAAGACCGTGAAGCTCCTGATCCCAATGACCTGGTTTGCCCAGTTTCTCTGCATAACATCTTGCGGCATCCATCGAGCTGATGTTCGATTGGATGGACTCTTCCCACAGCCCTAGTCTTGTAAAGATGTGCGAAGGCATGTGCAATGCGTGTGCAGACTTCGAAGCGATGGCTGCATATTTTCTTGCTGCTGGCAACGCGATCTCTGCTAATTCCGGATAGTCATAGATGTGAATCAGATAATGCGCGATGCCGGGATGGTTCGGCTCTGCCGGAAACATGTTGCGCAAGATCTCTCCCGCTTTCTTTTGCTTTTCGAAGGTTTTGTCGGCCGGATCTGCTGATGCTCTCAAGGCGAGTGCGTAGAATATTGCCGTCTCTTTGTCTTGCGGATATTTGAAATACAGGGCCTCGCTGGCCTCCGTAAATTTTTTCAGGCGGGTTTTGTGATCGCTATTCTCCCAGCCATCAAAGATCGTCGCGATGGTTTCAATGTATTGCGCTTCGCGCGGCGAAGCAGCATCCAGTTTCCGGGCAAGCTGAATTGTTTTTAGCCCTTTGGATAGTTCTTCAGGGCCTGGAGGAGACCATAACGGATGAAAGTTTGCCATCGCAACGCCCCAGTATGCCATGATGCATGCAGGATCGCGGTCAATGATTTTTGCAAACACCTTTTCCGCTTCCGTGTACTCGAATGAATGCAACATCGACGTTGCCAGGTTAAAATCCTGCTGTACTGTCTCTGCGCACGAAAGACTGAAATCGACCTGCCCGAAATCACCTGTTCCGCACAAAGCAATGTCCCCACGTGACAGATTGATATCCTGGAGCTCAGCCTGGATCTCGTCATTGTTTGGCCTGGTCTGGCATTGCAGCAGTGCCGCGATAGCGCAAACCGAAAAGACTTGGATGCTTGTTTTCATA
>Ga0196965_1000333_pt1 | contig 31245 bp, 15 predicted proteins | sample S1_20metaG_FD_148668 | JGI IMG/M metagenome (GOLD analysis project Ga0196965, IMG submission 148668) | Soil microbial communities from Anza Borrego desert, Southern California, United States - S1_20 | ecosystem: Environmental > Terrestrial > Soil > Desert | place: USA: California | collected...
CAGGGTTTTATGGGCTCCGAATTTAGATTTTTAAAAGTAGCCGGATCAAATTCGCCATTAACATCTAGTGTGGTTCTGGAAATAATATAACCAGCTTTGTTGGCATTGGTCCATCCACCAGGCGTTCCAGGCGCCCATCTCAAAACAATACTGTCACCATAATATCGAGCCAACAAATTTATTTCAGTTTGGTAAGCTACATCAGCTTTTATGGTGTCTGCAAGCGTTGTAGATGCGCTTTGATTTGTTTTCCCTTTTGGCTTTTGCGCCAAAGAAACAAGGGAAAAAAAGATCAGGACTAGTGTTAGGATTTTATTCATTTTATAAGCTTGGATTTTGGAATCTTGTTGGCTTCAACCACCCCTAAATCCCCTCCTTGAAAAAGGAGGGGACTTGGCGATCTACTATTTCATTGAAATATTTATTTTTCTTTCTGTTTAATGTTTTAATTCTTCTTCTTGTTTTTTTAAAAAACAATATTTTAAAAACCTTTCCAACTTGCCTTCCCCTCCTTCCTTCAAGGAGGGGTGTCCGCAGGACGGGGTGGTCAGAAAGCTAACTGCCGACAGCCAATAGCTCCACCTCAATATGTGAAAGTCTTATTCACCTTACTTCCCATAAAGTAATTATTATTTCCTACAGGGAAAACATATTGAAAATCTACTCCATATGTACCTCTGGTATATCTATAATTTAAGGCGCTTTCTCTTAAAATCCTGTTTGCTCCGTTGAAAATAGTTGTATGCCGCGTTCTTAAGGCATCCCTGATAGGGTATCCAATTCCCAATGGTCTAAAAGAAAGCGTTCGGCTGATATCCCTTTTCAATACCATGAAATCCCCCCATACGCTTGCGCTTGTGCCGTAGACCATTTCAAAGTTAGGAAGGTTAGCAATCGCATTATATCCTCCTGAATAACTTGCAAAGGAATAAGTACTTCTGGTTCCATTTAAAACTCCGTAAGCTGAATAAGAAACCGCGGCGGAATTATTCAAACTTGCAAATTTAGCAGTTCCCGCTGAAGTTGACTGCGTAGGCTGAGCCACTTGGGGATAAGCCGGATTTTTACGATATTCTCTTTCAACATCTCCCTGGTCAATACCATTTCCTAACCGGGATCTTGTTCCAACTGTAATGGTTTTATCCGGCGGAAGACCTTTTCGGTGAGTATTTAAAGCAGTGAAATAAACGGATCCAAATCCTTCTCTGACTAAAGCGGATTTATAATTTCTATGGAGATCATATAGTCTGGGTTTTGCCAAATTATTGTGATAGGCATATCGCCAGGGGTCTTTGAGATCAAGTAAAGGCTCCATTACTTTTACACCATTTTTAACTAATCCGAAAGCTTCGAATTCATCAAATGGTTCGTCTAACCTTGCTTTAAGCTCAAAAGCTTCCACAAAAAGCGCATTCTTATAGGTAGAAGTAAGGTCGATGGAAGCCACTTTCTGGCTCACCGTATTGTATTTACTTGTCTTGAAATAAAATTTATAAAGAAGCTTTTCACCAACTTCAACTGCTTCTCCAGGCAGGAGTATTTTCCCCGTGCTTCTTACGCTTACCGTACCTGCGTCCGGATCAAGCCCTAGCGCCTTTTTCGTGGTTATTGAACCGATATTAAATCTCTCAATTGCACTCGTCATACTTGGACTGATTGCAGATCTAACTAGCTTTCTTATGATCTGCACCGCGTACATCTTTTCATTATCAAGGACTGGCAATGGCAATTTAATTAGCCTTCCTGCAGAATAAGTTATAGGTAATTCTACATTTTCTCCTCCAGCAACAGGGATATAGCGTGCTAAATAACGATAAGTATTTTTACCTATGGTTGTCCTGAAAAGTCTGTCCACCGGATCCCTTAACTGCATCACCCCTTCATTGTTCCTGATTTCTCCTTTTAGGAAATAAGATTGATTTTCAACAGGATAAGTATACAAAACAATGTCTTGAGGAATGGAATCAGGTTCAGGGCCGGTTGTAAAGGTTATTGTCTTTTCATCTTTCCAATCAGATCGGTCTTCATTTTTGACTAATCTTCTTGGGCCGTCAGGGAAAAGCTCATAAGCCTTAACAACTATTGTCACTTCATAATCAGTTCTTCCCGCAAGCATTTCGTCTATTCTGAATCTTAATTCTGTATTGTTAGACTCCAAGGTATAACTGCCTCTCACGTTATTTCCACCTCTTTTCTTAAATATAAAACTGTCAACAAAAGGATAAAAAGTTCTTGTCACTTCGGTTCCGTCGGCCGCTGTAATAGGAAATTCCAAATTCTTGCCTACTGGAAGATTGAAGGAGACGGCAGGATTTGTAAAGCAGGTAGCATTTCTTTCACCATTATCAGGGAGGATATCCGCTATATAAGCCATGCCACTTAAAGGATTTGGGGTAACAAAAGTACATTTATCCCCGATTTCCATCTTGAAGTTACAGTTACCCTCCACCATACCTCCCAAAATAGAATATTGAAGTCCCGCCCTTCCCCTAAATCCTGAGGGATTAGGAAAATTTCCCTGCATCATAACCGCGGCAGCCATTTCAATAAAAGGAAACCGGCCCTTAATAAAGTACAGATCCACTCCGACGCCCATCTCTCCCCATAGGCCTGCATAAATCTGTCCCTGTGCGTACCATCCGTCTATTCCCTGAGGAGGAAGACCGGTTTCCACGCAAATAGCTCCGCCGGTATTCTTGGAAACGTTAATATCAAAACCCAGCATTGCTTCCAGACTTGCATAGAAGATCGCGAAATTCATTTCCGCTCCTAATTTCAATGAAGTTCCAAAGGCAAATCCTTCTCCCGTAAGCGCTTTAAGCTGGTCGACAGGATTCATTTCCCGGGTATTGAATCTGCTGACTGTTTCTCCCTCCCCCGCTATTCTTCCTCCTGATCCTCCTAAAACCGACATTATCCGATCCGGAAGAGGGGGTAAATTGGAAGGAATGCCATGGCCTACCATTAAATAAGAAGTAAGCTCTGCGTTAACAGGTCCTATTGAAGCGACTAAACCGCTTCTATTTTCAGGAGTACCCATGTAGAAGTGCCAGGTCTCGGAGTCTACATAAAACTCCGCGTCCACGAATTTATAACCCGTTCCCCTACCCTTCAGGAATTCTTCCACCTTAACAAATACTCCAAAATTTCCTGTAAACTTAGGTCCTTCAGCAGGTCTGTTATCAAACATGATGGCAACAGTTGCCCAAACTTTTGAATTTGTCCGGTCTGTTCGGGAAGCCATAAAATAACCTCCTCCTTCGACGCTTATAAAATTCAGTCCATAAGAACTGTTAAATTCTGCTGCTAAGGTCACGTCCATATTGAAGGTTTCATCCGTAGGATAAGTACCTAAAACAGCGGTGAATTTTAAGCCAAGGGCTGTATTGAAATTAGGGATATAGCGTACACTTGTCCTCGAGCCTCCTTCTCCTGCTGTAAGTGTCGCTTGCGGACTAGGCAACGTTGCAGGATCGAGGGTCATGTGATGATAGGCGCCGCCTCCAAAACCATATATAGCAAATCCTGAAAAGATCTGTATTCCTGGGAATGTAACCATACCGTCTACAAACCAATAGGAATAGTGTTCTGCCGTTCCATATCTTCCTGTGGCATCGGAGCCTATGGTACCAAAATACGCGGTCAAACTGCCGGAAATGTTCATGGGTAACTCAACAGTTATAGAACCTCTGGTACCATTACCATAAACAGGATCCGCTTTAAAAAACTCCAATTCCCCCCGTAGCCTTACCTCACTTATTTGTGCGTCTATTGCAATCCTGTCCACATCCACACCGCCAAATCCTACTACAAAATTGCTCCCAACCTTTTGGAAAGTGGCGAACACACCTATATGCGCCTCTGCGCCGATGGTGGTGCTTCCTTCAGCAAAAACAAGCATGAAGTCAAAATCAATCCCCGGCCGGGCCGGACTATTCAGGTTAAGCCCAATGTTTTCAATGTTTACAGGAAAGCCTGCGGCTGATTTTTGTGGACTCGCATGGGCCACATAAAAGCTGTCTATGGCAAAATATCGCCCAGCTTCATCCGCCCTTGTGCTTAATTTGAGTCCTTCAAAATTTACTCCTCTGAAATTCAATCCCGGTATTGCTCCAAAATCACCGGTAAGATGTATGCCTCCATGCAAATTGGCTGAAGCATGATCGCCTTTAACAGGATCATTAAAACCTATGACAATATCAGAGTTGGGCTTAAAAAACATTTTCGCGTTTCCCCACATGGGGATATTCAAGGTATCCCTTGTGTACACCCTGAACTGGTAAGCGAAATCATCTTCTTCGTAAGAGAGGGCCATTTTATATTTTAAATGGGCACCCGGCTCAAAGATTGGCATTCCGATTCTTCCTGCCATTCCAGCTTCCCGGAAGGTATTGGAAACAAAGGCGATATTTACGGTATCTATCGCAAATCCCCACCCTTCAAAATTTCCTTCGGATACTTCAAGGATGTTTCTTGCAAAAATATTGGCTGAAAAACCGGTTTTATCTATAATAATATGATTTACCCCAAAAGAAGTCCTTCCTCCCGAAGTTGTATTGGCAAATTCAGGAGGCATCCTTACTTCCACCACTTGCATATAAAAGCCTTGCCAAGTATTTGCCAATCGGGGATTGGCAAGCAAAGCAGAATCCGCATAATGTCTGGGAAATATTAAACCCACCGGATTCTCCAAATCTGAAAAATCCAGATAGGCGTTAGAGGCAACCCATCCCCACCCATCAAGTCCCGCTACCTGGAAAGGAGTGAAATCAATCGAGGCGATCCAGTTGTTTCCACGACAAGCTTTGGCCGAAAAAGTGCCTTTTACAAAACCTGTTCCTGCTGTTCCATCCACATTGTCGGGCACGACCATATTTCTTGGAAAGGTTGCCTCTCCCCTTACCTGCATACATTTAAATCCCCTGCAGTCCCAGGCTACATAAGTGGCTCTCGTTGTATCTCCAGCTTCCGCGCCTTTAAACGCGAATTGTGTTTCCCCTTCCTGCACTACCAACCAATCACGGGCTAAATAAAGTCTTCCTTCATCCCCTAATCCAGAAGGAGTGATGCATAAATCTTTTACACCAAAAGCCATCAACCCGTCGCCAATTGTTGGAAAGTTTAAATTCATTACGGCATCTACAATGGCTCTTTCGGGAGAGAACTCAATATTCACCACTCCTATTACATACCTGTTCCCTTCAATTTCACGGTCAATCCCAATTGGCATACCTATTTCCCTTGTTCCTGAAAAGAGACTTACCAATCTTTCTCCATCCTGAAGGAAACCATTCAGATTTTCCGACTCGGTTTCACTCATGGAGAGAACACCGCCAATTCCAGTAGTAATTTCTTCTGTAGCGAAAGCTCTGTCTGCCTTGGCTTTGACTGTTCCTGCAAATATTGCTCCATCAGAATTGTACTGAATACTGGTGAAATCAACAAGGATCTTAACATCATTCAAAAAGGGAATGGTTACAAAACCCTCTCCTGTAAATGTATTTACGGAAGTACTTGAAACGGTCCTTACTGTTAAGGTGAATTTTCCTATTCTTAAGGTATTTCCTGCTGTCAATCCTGATGCAGATGTTCTGTTGGTGACAGCTTCAGCAATGCAAGTACTGATGCAGCCGCCGGGAATAGAATCTCTCTCCGCGATTTCCGGAGTAGCCGTATTACTGATTATAAAAAACCATGTCGGACTAGTAACATAGAAGGAATTATCACTTACATTGTCAGGAGAATTCATCCATTTCACCCTCCAGTAATATTTTCCATTGGCAGTTATTGTGAAGTTTTCCCGAAGGTCTTTGTAAAGCTCGTTTTTAATAATGGTGGGATCAGTATTCAGATCCGCATTGTATCCTAGTCTTCCCGCTATGGTATGCACGATCTCTGAAAAACGGTCATCTTTACTTACTTCAATTACCCATCTTTCATCTACTATTCCGTTGAAAAAAGTTGTTCCAGTAGCCCTTGTTGCCTGGACAATCGCAAAGTCTGGCATCAATCTCGCGGGTTCAGGTCCTGTCTTCCAAACAAATTCTATTGAACCGGGAGGAATGGTATCTCCATTCACAGGAAGCTTTAGCTCGGATGGTCCCATTCCAACTTTAAAATTGACCGTTCCCACATTTCCCAAATGACTTCTGCTTCCCTCCTCAATCTCAACATTTGCCGTCCATTGGTAAGTCTTCGTTTTATCAAAACTAAAATCGGTGGAAATCTCCGTTTGATTTTTGCCCACAGCAATATGTTGAGCCTGAGATTCCGTAATATCTCCAAAACCTGTAACTTCTCTTTGCGCGCGAAGCGGCCCTCTCGGCCAGTTGAGATCTCTACGATGGCTGTATTTTTCTGAAGATCCTTCAATTAATCTAAAATCAGATATAAACCTGGAATATGAATTATTATAAGGTTCATATTTTACAATAAATGGAAAATAACTAAAGGGAATAACATCACCGTCCTGGGGATAAAAGGCTGAAACACCAAAGCCTCCGGAACCCGGTAAAGCGTTTCCATAAGTAAATTTGCAAATTTCTCCTTTCCCATCTCTCTCAAAAACTATCTCTTCATCCAGGTCCCTTGCTGAGATTTGGAAGGCATAAACCCGTCCCTGCTCCAGCACTACGTCGTCAGGAATTAATAAATTATAAGAAGTAACATTTTGAACATCCACTTCAAAAACGGGTGGCGATGAAAGCATGGCGTCATAGCTGCTTCTGGTTGGCGGCTCTACTTCCACCATTCTTATATGAAAATTAATATTTCCTGATCTTCCCGCAGGAGGAATCCAGGTCCAGGTGATTGGAATATTTCCTCTTGTACCGTCAATTACTTCATCACATAAAGGTTGAATAATTACGGGAGGATCAACATAATTTACTTCAAACGAACCACAACCTGAAAAATCATCCGGAATTGGAGAAAGGAATCTTCCTGGCACCATGCAATCCATCAACCGTAGGCAAAGTTTATAATTCCCGTCTGGCAGGGCTTGATTTCCCCTGATCACATCCATGGTTGTGTTTCTGTATGAAAGTCTGGAAGGATCAAACATTTCGGCAAGGTCCATTCCTGTCAGGGTTATTCCCCCAGGTGGAACCTCTATGCATGAAGTTCCCGGATTTGCAGGATCGCTGGAAATGGATAAATCCCGATCCTCATTTTTTAAGCTTCCTGTAATCACAACCTTATAATTCTCTGTTGTAGGATTTGTGATGTTTATAAAAACATTGCTTGAAGAAGAAACGAAGTCCGTCAACCTTATGGGATAAGGTGGAGCAACCGTTACCCTCACTTCAAGAGGAGTAGTTTGGGTAAAAGCCCCATTTGCTCCTCCTGCAAAAATTAACAGGGCAAAGGTCAGCTTCAGAAAGTTTTTAAATATAAGTTTCATTCGTAAATGGGTTTGAGGAATGAGGTTCGGGGTACGAGGATGTTAAATAAATACTTCATTGTCTCTTTCTTTCAATCGTTCATTTTTAGCGTATTTTGTGATGCTTTTCTTAATTGGCTTACTTGTCCCAAATTCTTTTCGGAATTAGCATATGAGCACATTATTAATTATCACATTTACCACGTTTCATTAAAAATTAAATGTATATCCTAAATTCGCCAGGAGGTCCCTGATCGCTTTTATATCATCGCTCACCGCTGACCTGGTGATGAAATTACCACTCAAGTAAAGACTGTGATGTTTATTGATGTTGTAATTTCCTCGGGCATTTAAGGACATGGTATTGCTGTGTTTTTGCCCATCCATTCTGTTGATAAAGTAACTTAGGCTTCCATTCAGGGAGAGCTTATTTTCCAAAAACCTTTTGTTCACTCCAAAGGAATATCCCCACCTTACCGTGGCATTTTGTGCTGTTTCAAATTTGTTCACATTGATATTTGCATTGATCCCAAACTTGTTGGGATTATTGCTGAACCTGTAGGAAAGATTTGGATTGATAGAGGTTGTATTACTGTTCACTTCCGACATATTATTATCGTCAAGGAAGGTTTGATAATTCAGACCAAGATTAACTGTATGCCGGATGTCTTTATTTCCCAGATTTAAAAAGGTATTAAAATTCAGGTTGTGGGAAAATTGTTCAAGCTTTAAAGTATCATATGAGGTTCTGATGTTTCTTTCCTGGTTAATCCTGTAATTGGTATAAAAAGCGTTTACCCCGAACTTCCCTGTGGGTGTATAGGATATATTGACGGAAGAGATTCTTCTTAAGGTTTTATTCAATTTATCATTGAAAAGGTTATTCCTCTGAAATCCTACACTCCCGTTAATCCTGACTTTGCTTTTAAACATTGACCATGAAGGTGCTATGGTAATATTCTCCATGTCATTGTTTAAGAAATAGGAGCCCATGGATTGATAATCAGGCTCTACCCTTGAATATTGAAGTCTGAGTTGAAGAAGTTTCAACCTCATGTTCAGACTTGCTTTTCCGGCCATCGTAAATTCAGTGGACGCGTTGGGAGTAAGTAAACCAGTTACAAAAAAAGGAATCCTATATTGTTCGGTATCTATTCTTTCGGAATTTCTATTATGGGTATAGCTGCTGAATCCATAGTCCAGATCAAATGAAAATATCTTTAAAAAGACTTGCCGGGATTTAATTCCATAAACCAGGTTTTCCGCTGCAACGGCTACTGACGCGAGTGAATCAGTCAATGAATTTACGTTGTCCCTTCCCTTAAAAACTATCAGGTCCAAAAAATTATTATTCGTGCCAATTCCTACTTTAGCCGCCCATCCTGTTCTTGAGAAGGCAGGGCGAATGATCTCTTCGGCTAAGGTATCAATCGGCTGTTCAATCGCTTTTAAAAACCTGCCATACATAAATCCGAGTCTGAAAATAGAAGGATCCGCTTCAATCCCAGCGCCTAGAAAAGTATGATTGGACAAAGTATAATCGGAAAAAGAAAGGCTTCTATAACCCAAATGAATTTTAAGCCACTTATAATAAGGACTTACTCCAAATTGGTTAAATGGCTGACGAAAATCCTTGTTCTTTTGACTAAAAGCGAAGGAAAAAGGAAGGCTAAGTCCATAAATTGAAACAGTTGGAGATCCTGAAATAGTCCAGAAAAAAGGATCTCTTGTAGGATTTTCCCTTGAACTCGCATAGGTATTTAACCTGAGCGAAATATTCCCGGAAAAGTCCACAGGCTTTTCATTCTTTAAATTTCCTAAGTCTTGGGCACCGACGGATGTAAAAATGGCAAGGAAAAAAATCAGGAAAATAAAAGTAGCCGAATAAAATTGAGTTGGCTGCAGCCAAAATTGCTTCTCCTCTCCTTTTGATTGTAAAAATAGCAGGTCTGACGTCTCTTTCATTTATTCGATAGTTATCAGCCTGATTAATTGATTACCAAAATCCGCTATATAAATTGTAGTGTTCGAAGAAACAACCAAACCCGTAGGTTGATTGAAAGTAGCATTTGTGCCCGTTCCATTAGCGCTTCCCGCGCTGCCATTTCCCGCTATTGTGGTTACTGCGCCTTGTGGTGTAATTTTTCTAATGGTATGATTGGAAAGTTCAGAAACATAGACGTTTCCTGAGTCGTCACAGCTCAAGCCATAAGGATTATTAAAAGTCGCGGCAGCACCTGCTCCGTTTTGCAATCCCACCGCTCCACTTCCGGCCAAAGTTGTTACTACTCCGGTTTGCGTTATTTTTCTTATTCTATGATTATTCCGATCGGCTACATAGACATTTCCATTTCCATCTACAGCGACATCTGTTGGGAGATTAAATCGCGCAGCGGTTCCTGTTCCATTTACAAAATCGGCAGTTCCATTGCCTGCCAATGTCGTCACCACTCCTGCTTGAGTTACTTTTCTTATTGCATTATTGTTTTGATCTGCTACATATAAAATTCCCGATTCATCAATCGCTAATCCTACCGGATAATTAAATTGTCCTGTTGGAGAATTAGGCCCGGAATCTGCAAAACCGGCCTGAGGAAAACCAGCTAAAGTTGAAACAACACCAGAAGTATTTATCTTTCGAATACAATGGTTTCCATTGTCGGCTACATATACATTTCCCACGGCGTCTACCGCTATTCCTGCCGGATGATTAAACATGGCTTCTGTCGTTTTACCATCATTGTAACCCTGCTGACCAGTACCGGCATAAGTTGTAATCACGCCTTGGGGAGTAACCTGTTTAATTACATTATTGGCATAATCCGAAACATACAGAGTTCCATCAGGGCCTACCGCTATTCTAACTGCCTGGTTTAATTGAACAAAGGTACTTACCGTAGAAGTTTGAATATAGGTAAAGACTGGACCTGTCGCGGTAATTCCATTTGTAGTTACTGATACTGTCCCAGTTCCCGCGGCATTGGGAACTGACACTGTAAGGGAAGTATGCGTAGCTGAAATAATAGTAGCCAGTACCCCATTAAACCTAACCGTATTTTCATCGGTTACCGAAGAAAAGTTTGTTCCTGAAATCATTACCTGCGTTCCGGTTTGACCTGAGGTTGGATTAATACCGGCAATTGTTATGGGTTTGGTTGTAATTTCTACTTTATCCGTACTTGTTAGATTGCCATCAGAAACTTCCAAAATCAGTACATATTTTCCGATTTTATCCAATGTGAAATTTGGATCGCTCTTGTGGGTATCACTAAGAGTTGCACTGCTTCCAGGAGGTTTACTTTCAAATGTCCAATGGTAGGTTATAGGATCCTCATCAGGATCTGAAGAGCCATTGCCATTGAGGACAATGTTTGCACCGATGTCTACACTTTGATCAATTCCAGCGTCAGCGACAGGAGGTTGATTATCTAAGTTGGCTGTAACTACAACCGTATCCAAAGAAGTATTGGTACCGTCAGAAACCGAAAGTTGAATTTGATACCCGCCGGGAAGGTCCGGAGTAAAGTCCGTTTTAATTGAATCCGCTTTTATAAAACCTGCCCCACTTTGAGCAGGTTTAGAGATAAATGACCATAAAAAGGTAAGATTATCTCCATCAGGATCAGAAGAGTTACTCCCGTCTAAAACTACCTCAGCACCAACCTCAACAGACTGATCGCTTCCCGCGTTCGCGACAGGCGCTCCATTCCCCTTCAAAATAGTTATTACAATTGAATCCCTTGAAATGTCAATCTGATCGGAAACAAGAAGCCTTACCATGTACACTCCTTCAAGATCAGGAATTATTCTTGCCTTAACAGAATCAGGGTTTACAATATCCGCTTTGCTTCCTGTTGGTTGCGTAACTACAACCCATTGAAAGGAAAGCAAATCATTCTCTTTATCTGAAGAATTATTCGCGTCTAAAAGAATTAATTCTCCCGCTTTTGCAGATCGGTCCTCTCCCGCCTGTGCTATTGGAGGAGAGTTAGGGATAAGTTGATCAGGTTCCCTGCAGTTAAGCAAGGAAAAGAACAGGATAAGAAAAATTACTTTAGCAGGTAAAAGTTTCATGCATAGGTTATCTGTTTAATGCTTTTGATAATTGGTTGCTGCTTCATGGCAGAAAAAATTATAATTATCCTAAGCCTTACTGTTTTTCAAGTCTTATGAATATTGTATTTAAAATATTCAGTAGTTGCTTGTCAATTGATTTTTACAAATTCAACCCTTCTGTTCAAAGCCCTTCCTTCTTCTGAATCATTGGACGCGACCGGTTTACCCGCGCCTTCTCCTTCTGTTTGTATCCGATCTTCAGAAATGTTGTAATTTTTAATTAAATACGCTTTAACTGCATTGGCCCTTTTCGTAGAGAGCTCCTGATTATAAGCATCTTTACCTATGTTATCGGTATGTCCTATAATTTTGACGCGAATATAATTATTTTCTTTTAATGCTTGTCCGAAGCCATTTATTATTCCAAAGGATGAGGACTTTATCTTATCACTGTTAAAGTCAAATTGAATTTCATTGGTGGAAACATTTCCCTTTTCCATCCACTCTTTCACAATAGCGCTTCGGGCATCTGTGCCTGCTTCCGCAATTCTGAGATTGGATATATAGAAGGGTTTTTTAGAGGCAGGCAATATTTCGGCTGCCCTGAAATGAAAGTTATTTCGCAGAGAAGATGGTTCGAAAGCCCTGGGCAAATCAAACACTTTCTCTTCGTCCATATAAAGCCTGATGCGACTTTTATTTACCGCTATCCCAACATGGATTACCTTTCCAGCCATTTCGGCTACCGGGAACTCCTTTGTACTTTCTCCGCCGGAATAGAGCCGTGAGGAACTAGCGATAATATCCGAGGCATGGTCAACTTTAAAGTAAAAGATCTTTTTATACTTCAATCCATCTTTTGCCGGGTTTTTGTTTTCTGAAAAACCAAAGGTTAAAGGACTTCTTCCAGGCTTGGTAAGATACACAAGATCAAATTCGATAGTAAAATTCTCAGGAAGCACCTGATCGGTTTCAGCAAAAGTGATGGTGTTATCTGGAATACTTATCCACTTTCCGGGGATACCTTCCATGCTTATTATTTCACCTGAACCATTGGTATTCCATTTAGCAGGAAAGTCGCCAATGGCATCTTTTTCAAAATCATCAGAGAATAATAATTTATTCCCTGGTTCAAAATCATAATTGGAGTTGACTTTAACTTCAACGTTGGTCGCCGCTTCAACTCCTTCTGTCGATTCATCAGGATCTGCAACAGCCGGTTTATCTGATTTTTTAGGCGCTTTCTTTTTAGCTGAAGAGCTTTCGGTTAGTGCGTCGTCTACGGGTTTATCTGTTTCGCTGTCCGCTTTATCCAGCACTTTATCAATATTTCGGTCTACTTTTTCTTCCACCTTTTTTGATACTTTTCTTTCTAACTTTTCATCAAAGTCTTTAAGAATTTGTGAATAAGCAGCAAGAGGCGCTAATAATAGAAGAATGAAATAAATTTTATACATGGCCGGTAATTTAAGGTGCCTTTCAATTATAAATAGGTTTGAGGTAAGAGGTACAAGAATTTGGTCAGGAGCTTCTTACTTCGTTGCTTCAAACAGACAATGTCATTCGCTTTTGTTTTGCTAAATGAAGAAATGATGGTTTCATTATAAAGTGCATGTAACAATTACCTAATTCATTTTTGTATAAATGTATTGGTATTCTGCCGGTTATTTTTTTAAATTGGACGATTGATCCAATTCAAAGGACGGTTGGGTTAGTTCATTTTCCATTTAACTAGTGACTTTAATTTTCCCTTTTAAAATCTGTAGTATGGCAGCGATCCCTCGCGCATTGATATGGTTTTCTTTGCTGTTTTTATTTTCTTTTTTTTGTAAAGGAATACCTGCAGATACTTTAAAAATGAAAGGTTTTAAGGGAATGTCATCATCTCAGCATATTCCTTTCCTACAAAAATTCTATGGGGAAAATGAAAAGAAAAAGTTGAAGGTTCCACCTGTTTTACAGCCGCTTCTAGAAGATGACAAATATGCTTCATACACCTACTGGTATAAATTTCCTGTCAAAAACAACCAGGACATTGATGATACACTTTATATTGAAAACAAGTGGTTCTTTGAGGCTTTTTGTTTTGTTTTATCAACAGAAAACGAACTTTTCTTTTCGGACAGTTTAGGATTATGGGTGAATCCTTATAACAGGTATTTTCCGAATGAACCTTATATAGGTGTTATTCCCATACCTGCCCATACCACTGTGGAGGTCTACGTAAAAAGTACATTCCGGAATGAGGCGTCAAATTGGAAACTCCACGACAAAGCTTCCATTTACCAGTACATTTATTATCAAAAGCAGCGGTTGGGAGTGCAGACCTTAATTAACACTTTGTCACTGGGCTTTTTAGGTTTTGTTTTTCTCTTTTTTCTTTTATTCGCGGTTTCCGCTAAACAAAAGTTACATACCTCCTATTGCTTTTACTTATTTTTTGCGCTCGTCTACTGCTTTTCCCAATGGAACGAGCTTCCTAATCATGCGCAGGCATTGATGTATAAGTTGTCAATGTTAAGGTATTTTTTGAATGAGACAGCTGTAGCCTGGATGTTTGCTTGTTATATTGTTTTCTCCGACCTTTTATTGGGAATTTCCCAACAAAAAAAATGGTTTGGAAAATTGCTGAAAATAGAAGTTGGCATCTTGTTTATTTATGGACTGCATCATTTGGTTTTTAAATTGGCAGGTTGGGATGAATCGGAAATACTGAATTATAGTTCCTTTTATTTTCGAATAATATTTATGCCAAACCATATTATTATTCTGGCCTATATTGCCTTTGCTATAAGAAGCAAGCTTAAATCTTTTTTTTTACTCGCTAATCTCTTTTTGCTGGCAGGAGTCGTTGCATCAATTTCGGTGGATTTCGGGCTTGGCGTCCTAACCCTGTACAGCAATGTTATTCATCCTGGCGCATTGCTTCAAATGGGTATTGTAGGGGAAACCATCTTATTCTCACTGGCACTTGGATACAACCATATCCTTATCACCCAACAGCGCGATCAGCATAAAAAACAATACATAGAACAGCTCCAGGAAAATAACAAGATCATTGAAAATGAGCGGAAAGTATTGGCTCAAAAAGTTGAGGAAGCAAAGAAGGAAATTCTTGAACAACAAGCCCAGATAGAGGCACGAAAAATGGCCCAGGTAAAAACAGAATTTGAAAATAAAATACAGGATCTAACCATCCAGTCTCTTGAATCGCAAATGAATCCTCATTTTTTATTCAATGGACTAAGCGCAGTGAGGGACCTGGTCCTCAAAAATAGGAAGGATGAGGCTATGCAATACATGAATACTTTCGCTTTGCTGTTAAGGACGAGTTTAAACCATAATCGAAAACAAAGTATTTCATTGCAGGAGGAACTTGAAAGTACCAGCCACTACCTGCAAATTGAGAAACTTCGCTTTGGAACGGAGTTCAGCTTTGATATAAAAATCTCTCCTGAGGTAGACACTGAGGATGTTGATGTACCGCCGAAATTATTACAACCCATTGCTGAAAATGCTGTAAAACACGGGTTACGGCATAGCAGCAAAAACATAAAGAAAATAAGCATAAAAGCCACAAAGGAAAAAGGAGATATCTGGATACACCTGGAAGATAACGGAATCGGTCTGGCGGCATCACAAGTATTAAATGAAAAATATCCACTGGAAAGAACGCACTTGGGGCTAAAACTGATCGAAGAAAGACTTGTTGTTTTTAATCAGCAACATGATCATATGATCAGTTTAAAGATTGAAGAAATAACTAATAATCAGGGAATTGTAGAGGGAACAAGAGTGGCTATCCGTATTACACAGGCAGTATAAAGACTGAACACAGCATGGAAATAAAAACAATAATAGTAGATGATGAACAACATGCGCTTGACAGCTTTGTTAAGATCGCGGAAATTACTTGCCCGGAGATTAAAGTAGTTGCGACATTTACCAAACCCGACGCGCTTTTGGAGCATCTCGTTAAAGAGGAAAATCCTGATTTGTTGTTTCTTGATATAGAAATGACTCCCTATTCAGGATTTAGGCTGGTAGAGTTGCTCCAGGAGAAAAATAAAAGCTTGCCGGATTTCGATATCATATTTCTAACTGCTTATGATCAATATGCTATTAAAGCGTTTGGCTACAACGCACTGGATTACCTGCTTAAGCCATTAATACCTGAGGATCTTAAAAAGGCTTTGGAAAAATGGAAGCAAAAAAAATACAAACATTTTCATCCGATCCAATGGGAGCAGTTACATTATTATATGACTAATCAGGGCAAGGTTCAGGACCGGATTGCCCTGCCTACGCTCGAAGGATATGAAATCATTCATTGCAATGACATCATCCGGTGCGAAGCTGACAGGAATTATTCCCATATTTTTACAAAAAACGGAGCATCACATATTGTTTGCCGGTCTTTAAAAGAGGTAGAAAATATACTTTGCAACCATAGTTTTTTGCGAATCCACCATTCCCATATTATCAATCCTGCCTATGTGTTAAAAATCTTAAAAATAGACGGAGGTAGTGTAGAAATGACAGACGGCACTCAAGTACGGATCACAAGGAATAAGGAGGAGAACATGGAGAAATTATTTGGAGGGATTAGGAAGCTGTGAGGTTTAAAATTTATTTAAAAAAAAGAAAACACCAATGTTTAATAAATACATTTTACTTTTTTCCCTAGCCCTACTTTCATCATCAAGCCTTTCTCAGGAACTATCAAAGTCAATTGACTACCTGGGTCAAACACCGCCAAAGGAAATACCTGAAATATTCGCACCGAATATCGTATCCCTCAAAGGAAGATTTGAAATGGGATCCACTTTTTCCCCCGATGGAAGACAGTTTGCTTTTGGTGTAGCAGAAAGCCCTGAGATAATTTATATTTTATTTATGAAGAAGGAAAAGGGTAAATGGTCTTTACCTTCCAAAGATTTTATTCTGAATAATCAGAATATATCATTACCAGCATTTTCGCCTGATGGAAAAAACTTTTCCTACATAAGGGAAATAAACAAAAAAGAAGGAAACATATGGATAAGTGAACTGTCTGAAATTGGAACTTCTAATGAGAAAATTTTGCCGGAAATAATTAATTCAAAAGAAAGAGAAGGCGGACATTCTATAACCTATGATGGAACATTATATTTTACTTCAAATCGAGGCGGCAATAATGGAGATGTTTTTCGATCCAAACAGATAAATGGTAAATATTCAACAATAGAGAAGCTGGACTTTTTAAATTCACCAATGGATGAAGAGAGCGTATATATTTCCCCGAAGGAAGATTATGCAATAATCCAAACCGGCAGAAGATGTGAAAATTGCTGGGCTGATTTATACATTAGTTTTCATCGGAATAATGATACCTGGACAGAGCCTTCTATTTTAGATTCTGCAATTAATACAAATCATCATGAACATAGACCGCTTATTTCTCCTGATAGTAAGTATTTATTTTTTAACCGAATGATAATTGGAAGTGAGCCCATTGAGTCGGATTTATATTGGGTCAGTACAAAACACATTTTTAAACCATTTCTTAATAATGCTTTACCAGATACAATTGTAGGAATGAATAACAACTTCAAATACAACTTACCCAAAAACGTGTTTAAAGATATAGACCATGATAAATTGAAATATTCGGCAAAATTAAAAGGAGGTAAAAGTTTGCCTGAATGGCTTCAATTTGAGCCTTTTGACTTATCTTTTAAAGGAATTCCAACTGAGGAAGATTCTTTATTAATAGAAGTTTCTGTATCTGATGAATTTATGAATACCGCAACAGATGAATTTTGGCTGAATGTTTCTGAAAATAAATTGAACATAGACTAAACATAAGGCATATTCCTTATAAATGCGAATTATAAGCCATATGCCTTATAATAGGAAATTATTAGTCGAGTGATAATTCCTAAAAATATCGCGAAAGTAAAACTCATTAAAGTTCCTACCAGAACATATTCGGTTTGCTTTCTTTGAATTGCACTGCTCTTATCTCCGAACCTTAAAATAGATTTGGCAGCGATCAGAAATCCTATAGCGGAGAATTGATCGGTAAGCACAAAAGTCATTACCAGTAATCTTTCAAAAATTCCTATCCACTTCCCAGCCTCATTCAGGCTGTCCCGCTCGGGAGTCAATGCTTCTATCTCTATTCTCCATTTCACAGTGGCTTTTCCAATTACATAACCGGCTGGCCAAATTATGATCAGGTAAGCAATTATTAATGACAACGTACTTTCATTATTCAATACTTCGAAAAAAACGGGCATCACTTCCTCAAAACCTTTTGATAAGTATAACCAGGCAATACCAAGTACAATTAAATGAAAAATTTGATCTACAAGAAAATAGATCAAATTGTCTTCTTTGTGCAATTTCCAAAGGTCAATAATAAAATGTGTTATCGCAATAAATAAGGGAACCTGCCACTGATAAGGATCTCCTAAGATGAAGTAGGTGACCGCTCCTGTAAGCATTACATGCAGATACAAATAAATTGATTTATATCTTTTCTCCTTCTTATCTTTTACCCATTTGTTTGGCTGGGCAACAAAATCTGTAATGATATGTGCGATAATAAGTTTTAGTAGGATGATCATTATTTTCTGCTGATAACTATATTTTTATATCTGTTTAACATAAAGTCAACGGCTTCCCAGTTGGCGCTTTTTTTCCTTTGGTTTACAGCAGATTGACTTATTTTAAGTATATCTGCAATTTCTTGTTCTTTATACCCCATTAATAGCAGATAAATTACTTCTGCAGAAGCAGTAAGCCATTTATCCGTAATGGCATCTAATAACTTGCATTCCGTTTCAAACTCCTGATTTATTTCTTCCCAGGGTGATTTAATAATCACTTGCTGACCTTTTGCTTTCATTTGATCCAAACTAAGCCCTGAGTTTCTAAATGCTTCCCCATCGGATTCTCCTGGATTTTCTTTTAAGAAATCAACAGAACCCAGGCCAATTGCCATTCTTGCATTAAAATAAGGCTTTAAGCCCTTTGCTTTTTTTGTATTTCCATTATCCCTCTGTAGTTTATTAAGCAGGGATTTGATTATAAAAGAGATGGTAAGTGCCTCTTCCGGAATTTGAGTAAAGGCCTGAAAACTATCTCCCCGGAAAATTTTAAAATCGACCAAATAAGAGTCCTTTAAAGTCTCAAATTCTTTTTTTAAGATCAATAAAATTTTATCCCTTTCCTCTGTTTTCATTTTAGAGGAATTTGCCAAGTCACCAGTAATTACTGCAAATAGATTCACATCAAACTATTTATAAAAACAAATATAAGGAATATACCTTATAATATGAATTTATAAGGCATATTCCTTATAATATAGATTTATAAGGAATATGCCTTATAACAATCACCGATACCTAATGGATTGGTTTACTTATTTAATGAGGATAATTATAAAAATACATCCATATTATATTTCGAGCTTAGTAAATTAAAAGTCCAAAACATTATCCAAGTCCATTAATTTAAAAAATTAAATTTCAGACAGAGGAATTTTCGCCAAATTAAGCAGCATTTTTATCATTTATGATATTCGCCTATTTTTAAATATTCAGAGGTAATAATAAAATAATGGTAAAAAAATATTTAAAATATTTGATAAAATTTTATTGCAATGGTTTGCATAATAAAAATACTTCTATTACCTTTGTATTGTTGTTCAAACGAAGAAAGCGAGAGAGGAAAGTGAAGTTGAATCTTTTTGGATTTTTGAATTGCTTAAGTAAATAAGGGTTAATAATAGAGAAATGCGGTTCCGAGGTCTTCCTACGGAACCGTTTTTCTTTTATGACCATCCTGACTGTACAATAAAAAGATCATTTGAATTTCCGGGAGAAATAGACATTCATTTTTCAGTATTGAGACAATCAGACACCTTAAAATAATACCAATTATGCCTACACCGAAGGAAGAGCGAACCTACAGCGAGCCTACAGCGAACCTAGACAATTCCAGGAAAACGGTTTAAAAATTAGAATAATACAAAAACCTTATCTTTTTCGGAAGAAAAATTGAAAGCTCCGGTTTCCATCTTTTATCGATATCCAATTTTACAGCCAACTTTTTCGACTGATCAAAAAAAAAGCCCCTCTTGCAGAAGGGCTTTTTTATATAAAAGCACATAAATTTACCAACCAAGAACCCAGGCAAAAATCAAGGGTGCAACTATAGTAGCATCGCTTTCTACAATAAACTTAGGTGTATTGATGTCCAGCTTACCCCAGGTTATTTTTTCATTTGGGACAGCGCCAGAGTATGATCCGTAAGAGGTGGTTGAATCTGAAATCTGACAGAAGTAGCTCCAGAAAGGGACATCATGCCACTCCAAGTCCTGGTACATCATCGGAACTACGCAGATGGGAAAATCTCCCGCAATACCTCCGCCTATCTGGAAGAATCCAACGCCTTTTCCACCTGAATTCTCCCTATACCACTTCGAAAGCCAAACCATATAGTCAATACCACTTTTCATGGTAGAAGATTTTAATTCTCCTTTGATACAATAAGAAGCGAAAATATTTCCCATTGTGCTGTCTTCCCATCCCGGACAAATAATTGGCAAGTTTCTTTCAGCAGCAGCAATCATCCAACTGTCTTTGGTATCAATTTCATAATGCTCTTTCATCACTTCTGATAAAAGGAGCTTATACATATATTCATGAGGGAAATATTGTTCTCCCTTGTCATTGGCATCTTTCCAGAGTTTAACAATGTGCTTCTGGATTCTTCTGAAAGCTTCTTCTTCAGGAATACAGGTGTCCGTAACACGGTTGAATCCTTTTTCCAGCAGGTTCCATTCTTCCTGTGGACTCAGGTCACGATAATTGGGTACCCTTTTGTAGTGAGAATGGGCTACAAGGTTCATGATGTCTTCTTCCAGATTTGCCCCTGTGCAAGAGATTATATCTACCTTTCCCTGGCGGATCATTTCGGCTAGAGAAACCCCAAGCTCGGCAGTACTCATAGCTCCGGCAAGTGTAATCATCATTTTTCCACCTTCCAGCAAATGCGTTTCATATCCTTTTGCTGCATCCATTAAGGCTGCGGCATTAAAGTGACGATAATGATGCTGGATGAAATCTGAAACAGGTCCTTTTTTAGTCATGTTTTTATTCTTTACTGTTTATTTAAAATCAAAATTTTATAGTAATACCTTCTGATACCACAGAATACTAAATAAAGTTCTAAAACTACACACTATTCCCAGGCATCCGAAATGTTTTAGAAATTTATGACTTAGGCGGCAAAGATACGGAGTTGACTTGAAAAAGGAAGAAGCTTGTTGAGGTGCGAGGTTTGAGGTTCGGGGAAGTACACTTGGACTCCTTTTATTGTGCAGATCGCCATCTTCCATGTGGTTTTTAATTATTACTAGTAGGTCCGATTCTTTTTGGGGACAGCATTATTGAATATACATTATAATTATTCAGGATATAAAAAAAGCGACTTGATTAGAGTCGCTTCTGATATTCTTTTAAAGAAATTAAAACTATTTGTTAAGCTCCTTGCTTACTTCATCATTAAAGAATTTAACGAATTCTTCAATGGTAAATGAGCCTAAATCTCCTTCGCCATGTTTTCTCACGGAAACCTTTCTTTCGTGCATCTCCTTCTCTCCTACTATGATCATAAATGGAATTTTCGAAACTTCGGCATCCCTGATCTTTCTACCAATTTTTTCATCCCTATGGTCAATTACTCCTTTTATGTCCGCTCCCTGAAAGGCTGCAAAAACTTCCTCTGCATACTCTGTAAACTTCTCGGAGATCGGCAGTACAGTGATTTGTTCAGGGGAAAGCCATAACGGAAAATTACCGGCGCAATGCTCAATCAATACCGCCACAAATCTTTCCATTGAACCGAAAGGCGCCCTGTGAAGCATTACGGGTCTATGTTTCTGATTATCTGCTCCGATATACTCAAGTTTGAATCTTTCAGGAAGCTGATAGTCTACCTGTATGGTTCCTAACTGCCATTTTCTTCCCAAGGCATCTTTAACCATAAAATCCAGTTTAGGTCCGTAAAATGCTGCTTCCCCAAGTTCTGTTACTGTATTCAGACCCTTCTCGGCTGCTGCTTCAATAATTGCACGCTCTGCTTCTTCCCACTGTGCATCTTCACCTATATATTTTGCCTTATCTTCAGGATCTCTCAAAGAAATTTGCGCAGTATAATCTTTAAATCCAAGAGAGGTGAAAACATAAAGCACAAGGTCGATTACTTTCAGGAATTCTTCCTTGACCTGGTCTGGTCTGCAGAAAATATGCGCATCATCCTGAGTAAAACCTCTGACCCTTGTTAATCCATGCAATTCCCCGCTTTGTTCGTATCTATAAACAGTTCCAAACTCTGCCAGTCTTAAAGGCAACTCTTTATATGACCTTGGTCTTACCTTATAAATTTCACAGTGATGCGGACAGTTCATTGGTTTCAATAGGAACTCCTCATCCTCGTCCGGTGTATGAATTGGCTGGAAAGAATCTTTACCGTACTTCTCATAGTGACCGGAAGTAACATAAAGTTGTTTGCTTCCGATGTGGGGAGTAACCACGGGCTGATAACCCGCCTTTGATTGTTGTCTCTTTAGGAATTGTTCAAGTCTGTCCCTTAAAGTAGCGCCTTTGGGCAACCAAAGCGGCAATCCCATTCCAACTTTTTCAGAAAAAGCAAAAAGCTCTAATTCCTTACCGAGTTTTCTGTGGTCTCGTTTTTTTGCTTCTTCAATAAAGGTCAGGTATTCCGTTAATTCTTTTTGTTTTGGGAAAGTGATACCGTAAATCCTTGTAAGCTGCTTCTTGCTGGTATCTCCGCGCCAATAAGCGCCGGCTACATTGGTTAATTTAACCGCTTTAATGAACCCAGTATTTGGAATATGCGGTCCACGGCACAGGTCCACAAAATTTCCCTGTTGATAGAAAGTAATTGTGCCATCTTCGAGTCCATCAATTAATTCCAGTTTATATTGATCACCTTTTTTGTTAAAGTATTGAATGGCATCCGCTTTACTTTTAGGTGATCTCAGGTATTCGTTCTTTTGAGAAGCCAGTTGAATCATTTTGGCTTCGATTTCTTGCAGCTTATCTGCAGAAAAAGGTACGTCTCCGAAGTCCACATCATAGTAAAAACCACTTTCAATGGCCGGGCCTATTCCAAATTTTGTTCCGGGATAAAGGGCTTCCAGTGCTTCCGCTAAAAGGTGAGCTGAAGAATGCCAGAAGGTAGATTTTCCTTCTACATCATTCCACGTCAAAAGTTTGAGCTTTGAATTTTCAGTAATAGGTCTGGTGGCATCCCAAACTTCATCATTTACTTTGGCTGCCAGCACATTTCTGGCAAGTCCTTCACTAATACTGGTAGCTACATCTAATCCGGTTACACCTTTTTTAAATTCTTTTTCCGATCCATCCGGCAGAGTAATAATGACCTTTTCTTCGCTCATTGTAATAATATATTATTTAGGTAATTCAGGTGAAATATTAGGTAATGCAGGCAGCAGAATCATTCTTTGTCTTTCCTCTTCAAGTCGCGTTCTTTCAGCCTCCTGCCTTCGATATATCTTACTTTTAATTCTTGCAATATCTGCTTGTATTTTCTGGTTTAAAGTATCCATTTGCGCTGCCTTCTCAAATTCAGCAATTGCCTGTGAATAATTCCACAAATACTCATAGACAAATCCTAATTTGTACTGCGCCTCAAAATTATCATTTTTAACTTTTAAAACATCCTTAAAGTGACCCAGAGCGGTCGAATATTTTCTTTCATTTAATTTAATGTTTCCGAGCTTCAGGCTTACTTCATAAAGTGATGAATCCGCACCGACGATTTTACTATAATAATAGTAGGCGCTGTCTATTCTATAATGCTTTTCAAAATATTCTGCTTTTAAGTTCAGCATATCCACGTCAGGGGTAAATTTGGAAAACATTTTATTCAGCAACTCCCTGGCAGATTTATCATCACCCGATTCAATATAAAAATTCAACACCTCTTTATGAACCTCCAGATCCTCGGGGTTCAGGGTTAAGGCATTTAAAAAGCTTTCCTTATAACTAACAGTGTCATTAAGGCTTTTATAGGCCATTCCCCTTAAGTAATAAGAATAGTAGTTATTTGGATCGATTTGCAGCGCTTTTTCAATTTCTTCAAGTGACTTTTTGATGTCTCCTTTATTTAAATAAGCCTCTCCAAGGATCAGGTTTAATTGGTAACTGTCGTTGCCGGAGTTCCGTGAAAACTCCGCGGCTATGATGGCCGAGTCATATTTATTGTTTGAAAGATACGCTTGTGCTAACGTCTTGTAGTAATGGTATTTTTCATCATTTAACTCAATGGCCTTTTTTATATCCTCAAGAGCATCTTTGGATTTGCCTAACTTTTCAAAGAGAATAGATCTTTGCCAATATAATTCATCATTCTCGTCATCATCCTCAATCAAAGTATTTAAGACTTTAAGGTGTTGCGCTGAGAAGTCGGCATCCGCTGGCGGCAGCGCCGGGATCTCATTATATGACCGGTTGAACCTATTACAGGAAAAGGCAAGGAAAGCGGCAAAGAAGAAAACGACTAAGTTTTGCCTTTTTAAATGCTGGTATGACTTCACTATATTCAATATAAAATGGTAACTAAAATGTTTTTTAAGTGGGAAGTTAGGAGTTAGAAGTTGGAAGTTAAAACCTGTCAACCGAAGTAAAAACCTTTTTCTATTTTTTATCTTTCTTCACACTCTCAACATATTTACAACTTAAACTGGAATGATATTTTCACTCCAAACTTTTTTACATCTGGTTTGTTCAGGTAGGTCATTCGGTGTATGGCGTCAATTCTTATAAATTTAAAGATATTCTCAATACCATATCCAAGTTCTACATAAGGCACTTCGTTTTTTAATGATCCAAATCGTTCGATCGGGTTTCCCTCTAGGTCTATAGAAGGAATAATTGCCACATTTTCCTCTCTTACTGTTCCGTAAAGAAAATTTCCTGTTACCAGAAACCTCCACTTGAGTTTTTTTATTAATGGAATCCTGTTAAAAAACAATCCTTCGAAACGATGAACATAATTTAAAGAACCATAAGTATCGCTTATAAATTCAAAGTAGTTCATTAAATTGAAAGCAGCATTATTATAAAAGAAAGTTTCATTGCCTAAATGAACCTGAAGTAGCTGGTAAGGAACACGGGAAGGGATATAACCCATGTTAAAATTGTAAGTAGAAATTCCTGCATAACCTAACTTGAGATTCTGAGTAACCCCTACGTTGAACTTATGGTAGGACAGGTCGCTTCCGATAACATCTTTGAGTCCTAAAATATACCTAAAGGTAAAAACCGGCCAGTTGCCGCTGCCGAGACTTATCCGGTCGTTGTCATTTTGAATAAAAAGCTCATTTCTTGTAATCCTCGTTTCTACTACCAACTCCGAGGTCTGAAAATTTTTGTTTCTTGTTAAAGTGTCTGTTGAGGTATTTACAAAGTATTCGAAGGGAAAGAGTGGTTTATATTCTCTTGCTCTTATGCCAACTCTTTGTGTAACACCCTTTGAGATCTCGGTTTGGAAGTAGGCCCTTGTCTCCTGAAGCATGAAAGGCCTGAATAGTTTACCCCACCTAGAAGAGGTATAAAACAACGTATTATCATAAATATCTTCCGTCATAAGGCCAACTTGTTCCATATCATAATAATGCCTTATTCCCGCTTGTGTCCATGGCCTGCGTTTGAAAATATAATCTACGGAACCGGAATACTTAAATCTTTTATCTAAAGTTCCATAAGCGCCGTATGCCTTAAAAATCCATTTGTTGCTAAAAGAATAATTGGTTTTAAAACCTAGCCTAAATCTACTGCCTTCCACCTCATTGTGGGCATAAGATAAAATATAAGGACCTACATCTATTTTTCCTATTTTCTTATATCCGTTGATAACTATATTGGCAATCTCGATGTAGCTCTTAATAACAGGAACATTGCGGAGAGAATCGATCATAATGTACACATTCTTTTCTGTGGAGGAAAGCGAATCATGCCGATGCAGATCCCAATAGTTGGGAATATCAATTAAAGCATCCTCCGATACTTCGATAGGAGAATCATAAAATTTAAGATCATAAGGCTTATTAACTACAACGTCTTTGTTGGAGGAATAAAATTTGGCAATCATTCCAATAGCTTGCTTATTTGGCTCCTTTACATCCATCACGATCCGGGATTTTACCGGTATCCACGGCCCTTGTTCAGTAGGCGCCAACTCCTGCTGTACTTTAATTTTTTCTATAAAATTAAGGTTTGCATTTTCGGTAATGGCCACATCAATTTGTTTCAAGGCGTAATCATTTTGGGAGATCCAGACCGTTCCGTAAAATGCCAGGTCCTGAGCCCTTTTGGGCTTGACGTCTATCTTATAACAAAAATCTTCCCCGATGTACATACTGTCCAACAACCTGTACTCATAGTACCCTTTCCATCCATCAGCCAAAGGAGAAATGAATTCTTTTTCCAGAATATTCAGATAATTTTTATAGAAATTATATTCCTGGAACGAAGAGCCTACCAATTGTGCCACCAGTGTACCGTCCTGAATGCCAACGCCAGTAAGTTTGGTTTTTATTATTTTCTCTTTTTTCTTGTCAGGGTTATTCCTAAAATAAACGTTGGAGATGGTTTCAGAAATAAAAATTGGGAGTATCGGTTTTCCATCTTCACCCGCTATTCTTTCTACACTGTCCAATACCCTGGCAATTTTTTTATACATCTTTGTTTTTCTCAGGTTATCAGAAATATTGTCGATGTCTATTTCAATTTTATTGTAGCTTTCATACTCATAAGCGGTCAAACTTCTTTTGTCATTTTTGTCCTTATTCCTCATTACCCCTCTCATAATCTCCCATGCAGGATTTTCTCCGGGAACGATAACCACTTCTTCCAGATTATAAGACTCGGTCTCCATCTGAAAGTTTATGGTTTGAGCGATACCTGGTATTATGGCTTTTGCCTTTTTAAAATAACCAACATAAGAAACTACCAGTGAATCGGAAGGTTCCGAGCTTTTTAGGGTATAAAAACCGTCAAAATCCGAGTTTGTTCCAATCGTAGTATTTTGAAAATAAATGGTTACAAAAGGCATTCCTTCCCCTGTAGCAGCATCTGTTACCCGCCCTTTTACAATGGTTTGCTGTGCGAATATGTCAGGAATAGCGGATAAGAAGATGACAGCAAAAAAAATAATTAGTTGGAAGTTGGATGCAGGAAGTTGGAGGTGGCACTTCTTCCCACTTTCCACTTCCCACTTCCTGCTTCCAACTTCGAGTTTCCAACACCCTCTAAAACAACCCAAGCTGCTTAGGATCATTGGTTTCTGTTAAATCTATTGTAGTGCCCGTTTCAAAACTTTCTGATTTTATTGGAGCAGAAGGATTTTTTTCCTCAGTTTCCAGCGATACTTCTTTGTCATCTTTTGACTGAGACGCCAACAATTTCACTCCCACAACATGATGGGGAGATAATCTGTTTCCTAAAGCTTTCCATCCTTTTACATCAATTAAGATATCAAAATCAAAGACGGATTTTTCTTCAATTCCCTTTGCCCCTTTCTGGTAGGATATCTCCAGTTGAGGCGCCTTATCAGTAGTAACGACAACCAAATATGAATTAGGAGAGTCACTGATAAATAAATAGTTTTTTCCTAACGTTGATGTTTCAATTTTAAATCTCTTTACAAAGTAATTTTTTTGAGCCCCGTCAAAATGAACTGCCGAAATTATGGTATTAGGGTCAAATTTTTCGATGATTGACACCTGATCGGGTTCATACCTATTGGTTAATTCGAAGTTGGTAATTTCATAACTACCCTTTTTATAAATCACCAAAATTAAGTCATGGCTTTTGAAATTCCCTAAAAGTGTTCCTCTCTTTTCGCTATTAAGACGGCCGATAGAATCATCATAATAAATATCCATCCCTCCCAATGTGGAAAGTCCTGCCATTTTAAACTGCACTTTCCGAATCGGGTATTTGGTCAGAATGTTTCCCTGTGAACTTCTTCCCTTTATCGCTATTTCGGCGAAATCGAAATCAAAAACCTTGATTTTAGCCTTGCATCCGGAAGTCAGAAACACTGTTACCACTTCAGCTTCCCCATTATGATTTGCAGAGAAATAGTGAACTTTTGATCCCTTATTTCCTTTAGTCAGATCGTACTCCTTGTCACGGGTTACGCCCACTACCTGAAATCGTTTTACATAGGAAACCCCTTCCTTTCCATCAAGGTAAGCCATATTATAGACGGTTCGTTCATCATTCTTCCTAAAGATGGCTACATGGATAATGTCTTTCCCCATAAAATCTTTTTCAGATATCCGGGAAACTTTAAAGCCCCCATCTGCCCGAAAGGCGATTATGTCATCAAGATCTGAACAATCGCAAACATATTCGTCTTTTTTCAGTCCATACCCTACAAATCCCTCCTGACGGTTTACATACAATTTCTGGTTTGCCGCAGCCACTACCGTTGCCTGAATTACATCAAACAGCCGTATTTCGGTTTTTCTCTCTCTGCCTTTTCCATACTTTTCCAAAAGCTTGAGATAATAGACTATCGTATAGTCAACAATGTGTTCAATATGATGCTCTGTTTCTTTTAGCTCCTCTTCGAGCTTTCGCATCAATTCATCAGCTTTGAAAGTATCGAACCTTGATATCCTTTTGATCTTGATTTCAGTAAGGCTGACAATATCTTCTTCGTTTATTGTTCTGTAAAACTGGGCCTTATAAGGCTCCAACCCCTTATCAATCGTACTGATCACATCTTCCCAGGTCTCGCACTCCTCAATGTCGCGGTAAATCCTGTTTTCGATGAATATTTTTTCCAAAGAACTGAACAGTAATTTTTCCAGGAGCTGGCCTTTTTTAATTTCAAGCTCCTTCTTTAAAAGGACTAAGGTTTGTGCTGTACATCTTCTTAAAAGTTCATCAACCGCAAGAAATTCAGGTCTGTCATTACTTATGACGCAGGAATTGGGCGATATCGAAACTTCGCAGTCCGTGAAGGCATAAAGGGCGTCAACTGTAATATCGGGAGAAGTACCGGGTGCCAGTTGGATCATTATTTCGACCTCCTTGGCCGTGTTATCAATTACTTTTTTGATCTTGATCTTGCCGGCGTCATTGGCCTTAACAATAGATTCAATTAATGAAACTGTATTTGTACCAAATGGTATATCCTTGATGACCAGCGTTTTCTTATCAAATTCTTCAATTTTTGCTCTAACCCTTATTTTTCCTCCTTTAAGTCCTCCATTATAGTTTGTTACATCGACCATCCCCCCCGTAGGGAAATCAGGATAAAGGGTGAATTCCTTATTCTGAAGAATTGCAACCGAAGCTTCAATTAGTTCACAGAAGTTGTGGGGAAGAATTTTCGTAGCCAATCCAACCGCTATACCTTCAACTCCCTGTGCCAATAGAAGAGGGAATTTCATTGGAAGCGTTATCGGCTCTTTTTTTCTTCCATCATAAGAAAGCTGCCAGTCAGTAGTTTCCGAATTGAAGGCGATATCCAGGGCAAATTTGGAAAGCCGGGCTTCGATATATCTTGCAGCAGCAGCCGAATCGCCGGTTCTGATGTCCCCCCAGTTTCCCTGGGTATCTATCAAAAGGTCCTTCTGCCCCATGTTAACCATTGCTTCCCCTATAGAAGCATCGCCGTGAGGATGGTATTGCATGGTTTGACCGATGATGTTTGCTACTTTATTATAGCGACCATCATCCATCTCTTTCATGGAATGTAAAATTCTTCTTTGAACTGGTTTTAAACCATCTTCCAGTGCCGGAACTGCCCGCTCAAGGATAACATAAGAGGCGTAATCCAAAAACCAATTCTGATACATCCCGGAAACAGGAATTACATCATGTGCTCCTTCTTCTTTGTTGGCATCAAAATCCTCTTCAGGTAAGTCGTTCACGTCTTCTTCTCTCATTTTTGCAAATTAACATGAATTTTATTTATGATGAAATAAAAAAAGTTCATGTGTTTTACCTAATGCGCTTCATTGTTATTAAAAATTTTTTGACAATAAATTCAATTTAATAGCCTATTAATCAGTAATATGTTTTAGAATAATTGCTACAATTCATACTTACTTTTTGCTTAAATATTCCTTACTGTTAAAAAAACTTACCTGTATGACTTCGCCGCCAATCTTGACCCCTACTTTTTTGGGAATGAGTCTAATTTTGGGAAAAACCAGCAGAAAAAATGAAGTCATATCTTTGGATAAGCATAGGAATAATCGTTATCAGCATAAACATTGCCCAAAGCTTTACCGCTATCAGCTCCTACCGTTCTATTTACGTTTACGACCTTATAAAAAACACCCAATGGCCCGAAGATAAAAACCAGGGTACCTTTGTGATTGGCGTGATGGGTGACTCTACCATAGTCAATGAGTTTAAGGACCTTTCTGCCAAAAGAAAAGCAGGGGCCCGAAGGATTATTATAAACAAATTGAGCACTCTTAAAGGAATAGAAAATTGTAATATTGTTTATATTTCACAGAAAAACAGCGCTCAAGTTAAGAGAGCAACTGCGCTAGTTAAAAATCAAGGGATCCTGGTAGTAACAGAAGCTCCCGGGATGTTACAAAAAGGCGCTTCAATCAACTTCGTGTCTAAGGAAGGGAAATTAAAATACGAAATAAACAAAAATGCGGCCCTTCAGGCAAAGCTTACTTTTTCAGACCAACTATTGGAAAATCAAAATCGATTAAATTAACCCTTCCTCTGTTTTCCCGGTGAATCACATTCGCCTGAGGTTAAAAATTACAGTTCTTGCCAAAGCTCCAAATAAAACGTCAACGACTAAATTGGCCTACGATTTAATAAACGAGGACTGTTATTTCAAGACCTCGGTTCTCTTTGCACACTGCATGTCCTCTGTGGTAAAGAATATAACTCTAAAAATAGGTATGACATTTTTGTGGAGTAAGATTAATACGGTAGTTCAGCATAATTTCATGCGAGCCTCTGTTGTAAGAATGTAACCCGGAAACCGCGTAATCAAAAGAGTAGCCCAACCTGAAATTTTCAGTAAGCCCAAGCTCCGTCAACAAAATAAGTGATCTACCCGTGCGGTAAGAAACACCGACCGTTAACAGCTCATAATACATCACATTTCCGTTTAAGTCAAAACCTAATGGTGCTTCATCCTGGATTCGTATTAAAGTAGAGGGTTTGAAACTCAGGGATTCCGTTAGTGGGAAAACCTTTCCAGCAGTAAGTAAATAGATTCGTTCTTCCGTTCCCTGCGATATTGCATCTATGTCTTTTTTATTAATTGTTTTATTATTAATGAAAAAAGGTACTGATAGCCCAATGTAAGCCGTTTTGGTGCTGTAGAACAGCCCCATCCCTACATTAGGATTTAATACGGAAGTTCTTGAAGGAATCATTGGATCAGAAACATCGGGATCAGTATGTAAGAGATAGTAATTTGAACTTAAGTAATTAAAACCACCCTGAAGGCCCATTGCGAGAGTTCCTTTTTTTAACTTTATTTTATATGAATACACCCCATACACACTCAAGTCGCGGTGTACGCCAATTTCATCCCTGGAAACCAATAAACCATAACCTATTTTTTTCTTTTTTGTCGCATTATGAAAGGCAAAAGTCTGCGTATTCGGAGATCCATCCATTCTGACCCATTGCTTTCTATATATTAAGGCCGCGCTTAGCATTTTCTGATTTCCAGCATAGGCCGGATTTATAGTAAGTCCGTTAAAC
>Ga0196965_1000334_pt1 | contig 31224 bp, 27 predicted proteins | sample S1_20metaG_FD_148668 | JGI IMG/M metagenome (GOLD analysis project Ga0196965, IMG submission 148668) | Soil microbial communities from Anza Borrego desert, Southern California, United States - S1_20 | ecosystem: Environmental > Terrestrial > Soil > Desert | place: USA: California | collected...
CGCCGACCAAATTCCTCGCCGAGATTTCTCGGGGAGGGGGAGCGCGCGAGGTGCGGTGGAGGGGTTCTTCAGGCTCAGCAAGGCCCCTCCACCAGGCTTCGCCTGGTCCCCCTCCCCTGCAAATGCAGGGCAGGGTTGTAGATTCGCGCCTCCGCCACGCCCCTCAGGCGTACAGGCCCTTACCTCCCACCGCTCCGCGCCCCCTCCTGTCCCGCAAAATGAGGGAGAGGCGCCGGACGGCAGATTGACCCGCGAAAGATTTTCCCGGGGAGGGCGCCGGTCGCCCTTCCCGCGAAGCGGCAACCGATCCCTTTTCTACGTCGTGCCTTCGCGCCTTTGCGCCTTCTCTCGAAACAGGGTTCCGAGGCGCCCGCCCCGCAATGGCAAGGCCCGACCGGGTGCAAGGGACAAGGAAGCTCCGATGCCTCCAGCGGCTTTAGTTCGAGCGACGTGCCGAACTTTTTTGAGAGAAGACACGAAGGCACAACGTAAATAAGTTCGGAAAGCGGGGCTGTCCGGTACAGATATCAATCTTCGTAAAATCCGTCCTCATCCAAGGACTTATAAGAATTGACTATCCGAAGGTGCGGAATAATTTCGCCGATCCATTCTTCAGAACGGCGGTCAACCTGCCGTTGCGAGATTTCAAGAGCGGAATAAAATTGATCCGCATCGACGAGCTCGATGGGCCAGCCGCGACGAGCGGACAATTCGGCCGCGCTGGTAGCGCCAGAGCGAAAACTGGAAGTGCTGATGAAGATGCCCTTCGTCATTCCCCCTATGACCAAAGCGCCGAGCAGCGAGCGGATTTCTTCAGCTTCGATCGCGTCCTTGTATCTTTTCACCTGTACGCCAATCCGTGCGGTGCCATCGGTTAAGATCACGTCGACCCCGCCGTCACCGGAATATGCGGTGACCTCCACTGAAAAGCCATGGTCGGCAAATACACTTCCCACCGTTTCCTCAAACAGGCGTGGATTGACTTCGAATCGCCTTTCGTACTTGGCCGTAAGGTAATCACGCACTTCTTGCAGCGGCGTATTGATGTCCCTTAAATCCAGGTTCTTTAAAACGCCGTACGAGCCCCGCTCATATATCTGGGTATGGAACCTGTCTATTCTCTCTTGCACGTCCTGCTGAATGTTCCACCACCCGCACAATTGGCAAGTTCCAAGGTAGATTTCAGACCGGCTATGGTAGAAAGTGATCAGCGGAGCTGACACAGCTGACCGGTGCAATCGCACACAGCAAAACGGGCACTCACTGATGGCGCAAAAGTCGGCAACTGTGTCGGTTGGAGTATGGGCGTAGTCCCAGATCGACATCACTTCGATTTCCCGCCAACTCAGCAGCGCCCGATTCGCGCCGCAAGAACGTTATCTGCCGCCCGCCGGTGCAGGTATCTTTTTTTGACACCCTCCTGAGGAGGTTCGGCGCCTTCGTGCCTTCGTGCCTTCTCTCGCCCCGGGTGCCGAGGCGCCCGGCTCGCAGGCGTCAAAGCCCGGCCGAGTGCACGGCGCAGGTGAGAATCCGATGCCTCCAGAGCTTTGCGTTGGAGCGACGTGCCGGAACTTTCCTGAGAGAAGGCACGAGGCACAAGTCGGAAAAGAGGCGGTGGTGGGTGGAGGCGAACCTCAAGTCCTCGCCAGGACTCCCCGGGACGGGGGACCATGCGGAGCACGGTGGAGGGGCCTTTCCGACTCCCGAAGAACCCCTCCACGAGCCTGCGGCTGGTCCCCTCCCCAGCAAGCGCGGGGGAGGAATTGGATCAGCGGGTCGCGTTATAGGCGAGCTGGTCCTGGGTGAGCTGGAAGCCGACCAGCATCTCGAAGCTCGCCCTCCGAACCGCCTCGCGCACCGCGGGATCGGCCAGCGGGTCGATCGCGGCCGAGGGATCTCCGGGCTTGCGACGGCGGGTGATCTGCTCGCGAATGTCGGCCGGCAGGGTCACCGCGGCCCGGGTGACCGAGCCGGTCGCCTGGGCGGAGGTGCTGGCGCGGAGCGCGCCGTCGGCGAACCTCAGGCCGACCCGGCTCGTGCTCTTGGCCTGGACGTTGGTGCCGCCCTGGACGGCGACGATGAAATAGGGGAGCACCACCTCGCGGGCGCCGCGGCCGTCGCGGCGCTGGGCGTGGACGTCGAATGTCACCCGGGTGACGATATTGTCGCCGCTCTCGTCGCAGGTCGAGCGCAGGTTGGTGATGTTGGCGACGACGTCGATGGCGCTGGCGTCGCGGCTCCCCTCGGGGTTGAACAGGGTGATGTCGCCGGTCGCCGCCGGGATCGCCACCGCCGGGCAGGCCGAGCGGGTGGCGGTGATGCCGGTGTCGGTGATCTGGCCGTTCGGCGTGGAGCAGGCGGCGAGGCTTACAGGGATCAGCGCGGCAAGGGCCGCCTTGGACTTGAACACAGGGTGGGAATCCTCACCTTTGGACGGGACGCGGGGATCATAGGAACCGGGTTCCGTCTAAGCAAGCGATCCGGTAGAGCTCTCGTCACATGGCCTCCAAGCCCGCCCTCACCCTGCTGATCGCCGCCCCGCGCGGCTTCTGCGCCGGAGTCGACCGGGCGATCCGGATCGTCGAGCTCGCGCTCGAGCGCTATGGAGCGCCGGTCTACGTCCGCCACGAGATCGTCCACAACAAGTTCGTCGTCGACAGCCTCAAGGCCAAGGGCGCGGTGTTCGTGCCGGAGCTGGACCAGGTGCCGGACGGGGTGCCGGTGGTCTTCTCCGCCCACGGCGTGCCCAAGGCGGTGCCGGCCAGGGCCGAGGAACGCGGGCTCGACTTCCTCGACGCCACCTGCCCGCTCGTCTCCAAGGTCCACCGCCAGGCGGAGCGGCTGGTCGAGAACGGCCGCCACATCCTCTTCATCGGCCATGCCGGCCATCCCGAGGTGATCGGAACGTTCGGCCAGGTGCCCGACGGCCAGATGACCCTGATCGAGAGCGTCGAGGAGGCCGAGCGCGTCGATCCCGCCGACCCGGCGAGCCTCGCCTACCTCACCCAGACCACTTTGTCGGTCGACGACACCGCCGAGATCGTCGCCGTGCTCGAGCGCCGCTTCCCCGGCATCCGCGGTCCCAAGGGCGAGGACATCTGCTACGCGACATCCAACCGGCAGTCGGCGGTAAAGGACATCGCCCGCGCCTGCGAGGCGATGCTGGTGATCGGATCCCCCAAGAGCTCCAATTCGGTGCGCCTGGTCGAGGTCGCCGAGCGCGAGGGCACGCGGGCCCGGCTGATCGGCCGGGCGAGCGAGATCGAGCTGGGCTGGCTCGACGGCGTGAGCACGCTCGGAATCACCGCCGGAGCCTCGGCGCCGGAGACCCTGGTGCGCGAGGTGGTGGACTTCCTCGGCCTCCATTACGACGTCACCGAGGTCGAGGGCGAAGGCGTCGTCGAGCGGATGGTGTTCAAATTGCCGCGCGGGCTCGAGGCGGCTTGAGCCTTCCCGCGGTCGATATCTTCACCGACGGCGCGTGCAAGGGCAATCCCGGGCCCGGCGGCTGGGGCGCCGTGATCCGGTCCGGCCCGCACGAGAAGGAGATCAGCGGCGGCGAGCCCCTGACCACCAACAACCGGATGGAGCTGCTGGCGGCGATCCGCGCCCTGGAGGCGCTGAAGCGGCCCTGCGAGGTGACGCTCTGGACCGACAGCATCTACGTCCGCGACGGCATCAGCAAATGGATCCACGGCTGGCGCCGCAACGGCTGGAAGACGGCGGATCGGAAGCCGGTCAAGAATGCCGAGCTGTGGCAGGAGCTTCTCGACGCGGCGGCGCCGCACAAGATCGACTGGCGCTGGGTCAAGGGTCATGCCGGCCACCCGCAGAACGAGCGGGCGGACCGCCTCGCCTGCGACGCGGCGATTCAATTTTCGAGGCGCTGAGCTCGCTTCAGGCCCTGGGCGGCGAGGGCCGCTCGATCCGGCCGATGAAGAGGAGGGTGCCCGTTCGGTTGTCGCGGATAAGGAAGAAGAAGGGGCGGTCGGCGTGGAATTCGCGCGGCATGCTGACGATCTCGCCGATCCCGGCGGTGACCGCGGCCGCTTCCGTCCCCTTCTCGTCGACCCGAAGGAAGGTCTGGTGGATGACCTCGCTCAGATGCAGGCGGGCGTCGGCCATGCCCTGAAGCTGCGCCATCTGGGTGAAGGCGCGCCGCATCCCCAGCGCCTGAAGCTGCGGAACGAGCGAGGCCCGGGTCTCGAGCCCGATCTTGGGGACGACCAGCTCGAGGTCGCGGCGCTCGCTCGTCCTCAGCTGGTCGATCCAGCCGCTCAGCGCCTTGCCGTCCAGGCCCTGCTCGAACTGCCTGAGGCTGCTGCTCTCCTTGGGGAGGAAGAGCATCATCGACAGCTCCTCGCCCTTATAGGGCATCTCCACCGCCTCGAAGGCCGGGGCCTCGAGGAGCCTGAACATGGAGCGCTGGCGCATCATCGGCACCGACAGAGTGCCGCCGCCGCTGAGCCGGAACGGGCGGGGCCGGGTCTGCGCGGCCTGGAAGGGGAGCAGCCAGTCGGCCTTGAACCAGACGGCGTTGGTCAGCACCAGCCGGGTGCGGTCGGTGATGTTCTCGCGCTGAAGGATGCCCTTGATCCGCCCTGCCGTATTCTCCTCCGCCCAGCGGTTGACCGAATCGATCGCCGCGGCCGGAGCGCCGACGAAATCCACCGGCCGTGCCCCGCCGCCATATTGAAGCCGGACCCGCTCGAGAAAAGCGGGCTTCAGCTGAAAGTCCTGCTGGACCCAGAGCGCGTTGGCGATGCTGAGCCGCCGTCCCTCCGAGTCGATCGGAAGGCGCCGGAGCAAGGCGCCCATCCCCTCGTGAACGCCGGCATCCGGATAGCGGAGCGCCCGGGCCATCTCCGCGGCCGTTTCACCTTCGGCGCCGGCATAGACCATGCCGAGCGCCATCGAGATGCTGGCCGGCGAAATGAAGATGTTGCCGGCCTCTTCCCCCAGCCGCCGGTAGAGGTCGAGCCCGAACTCGGCCTGGCCCGCCGTCAGGGTCTCGGGAGGCGGCAGGTCCGCCAGCGGCGATTCCGGCTGAGCCTGCTTCGGGGCAGGCGCCTGGGGCTGGGGCTCGGGCGCAGCGCAGGACATCAGCAGCAGCGCGCTCGCGGCAATCATGGATCGGAACGACACGGCGATCTCCAGCCCGGAACAAGCGGGCGCCCGAATGATACACTATATCCGGAAAGGGCTCAACGTCCGGGATTCAGGCGGAAAACCGGCCGGGATCGTAGGGGCGGGGATCGAGCTCCGGCGTCTTGCCCAGAAGCAGGGCCGCCGCCAGCCTCGCCGCGGCCGGAGCGGTCTGGATTCCGAAGCCGCCCTGCCCCGCGCACCAGAAGAAGCCGGGGACGGCGGGATCGAAGCCGTAGACGGGGCGGCGGTCGGGAGCGAAGCTGCGCAGGCCGGCCCAGCTCCGCTCCACCCGCTCGACCTTCCAGTCCACCGCCCCTTCCAGCCGGTCGATGGCGACGGCGACGTCGAGCTCCTCGGGAGCGCAGTCGCACGGCTCGCAGGGTGTCTCGTCATGAGGGCTGAGCCAGAGGCGCCCGCCCGCTTCCGGCTTGAAGTAGAAGCGCTCGAGCGCGTCCATCACGAGCGGGAGATCCGCCCGCGCCGGCGGATCGACCCGCAATTGCGAGAGCGTCCGCCGATAGGGTTGCAGCCCCACCGGCGCCGCGCCCGCCATGGCCGCGACCCGATCCGCCCAGGCGCCGGCCGCGTTGACGAGCAGGCCGGCGCTGAAGCGGCCCGCGCCGGTCTCCACCGACCAGCCCCGCCCCTGCCGCCGCAAGCTTCGGACCTCGGCGCCGGTCGCCAGCTTCGCCCCGTTCCGCCGCGCCTGCGCCAGGTAGAAGCCGTGCAGGCCCGCCACGTCGATGTCGGTGCAGCTCGGTTCGAGCAGCCCCGCCACCCAGGCCGGGCGGAGGCCCGGCAGCAGCGCCTCGAGCGCGGCCCGATCCAGCCGCTCGAAGCCGACCCGCTCGCCGAATTCCGCCTCGAGCCCCGCCAGCGCCTCGAGCCCGGCGGAATCGGCGATATGCAGACCGCCCCGCGGCGAGAGGAAACCCCGCGCTTCCAGGAACGGACCCGAGGCGGTGGTGAGGGGCTGGACGAAGGGCCCGCCATAGCTTTCGGCCCAGAAGGCGGCGGAGCGGCCGGTGCTGTGATAGCCCGGCTGGTCCTCCGCTTCGAGCAGCAGGACCGAGGCCTCCCCGGCGACCGCCGCCGCGAGGCTCGCCCCCGCCATTCCGGCGCCGACGATGGCGATGTCCGCGTCGAAGCTCATCGCCCGGCGTGGCGATCGAGGAAGTCGTCGATCCGCGCCAGAGCCTTCAGCCGGACCTCGTCGCGCTCGCGCAATATCTCGTGCGCGCTGTCCTCGAACATCATCAGCTCGGCCTTGGGCAGCCGGGCCGAGGCGCGGCGGATGGCCGCCGGGCTGACCAGCCGGTCGCGTTCGGTGCCGATCAGAAGCACCGGAGTCGCCACCGCCGCCAGCCTTGCGGGAGTCAGCGCCGCGCAGGAAGCGTAGGCCGCCTTCAGCCAGCCCCAGCTCGGTGCGCCGAGGTTGAATCGGGGCTGCTTCTCCCACCACCAGAGCTCGTCCTCGTAACGGTCCTGGCAGCCGGTGAGGCAGGCCTGACGAAGCGAGCCCGGCGGCTGCGGCCGCGAAGGCTGCTGCCAGGCCGGCTGCCCGCTCCAGCCGAACAGCGAGGCGCTCGAGGCGAGCCACTCGGCGGCGAAAGGCGGCAGCGGCGCGCTGTTGATCATCAGCATCGGAGCGATCAGCACCGCGGCGTCGATCGGCGGCTTCCGGTCGGCGAGAGTGCGCAGGAGGACATGGCCGCCCATCGAATGGGCGATCACGGCGTGAGGGCCGGGAGTGGCGGCCGTCCAGGAGCCGATCAGGCCGGCGAGATCCCCGATAAGCGTTTCGAAGCTGTCGAGGTGGCCGCCGGGCCGGTCGCCCTGCGAGGCGCCCTGCCCCCGCCAGTCGAACGCGTCGACGTTCCAGCCGGAGCGGTGCCAGTGATCCTGGGCCTCGAGATATTTTTCGATGAAGTCGCCCCGGCCTCCGGCGAAGAGGAGGCTGCCGCGCGCCCGCGCCCCCTCACGCTGCCGCCACTCCAGCGTCCGGTAGGTCCAGCCGTCGGCCGCCTTCCAGTCGCGGAAAGCGGCGTCGGAGGGGATCGATCGGCGGTCGAACGCTAGGCTGGGCATGGTGCCGGTTACGGTTTCGAAAGCTGTTCCGTCTAGTGCCTGGTCCTCATGCAAGGGGGCCTTTCCTGGTTTTTCATCGCTTTGCTCGCCGCGGCCATGCTGCTGGCGGCGATCGGCGACTGGCGCACCCGGACGATCCCCAACTGGCTGAACGGCTTGATCGCCCTGCTCGCAATACCTTTCTGGTGGAGCATCGGCCTCAGCCTGTGGCCGGGGGTGGCGCTGCAGATCGGGCTGGCCCTGGCGGTGTTCAGCCTGTTCGCGATCGCCTTCCGGTTCGGGGCGATGGGCGGCGGCGACGTCAAGATGGCGGCGGCGCTCGCCTTGTGGCTGCCGTTCGCCGGCGTGGTGAAGTTGCTCGCCGTGATGTCGATCGCGGGCGGCGTGCTGACGCTGGCGATGGTGGCCGCTCACCGGATGGCGAAAGCCTCCGGCCAACCGGAAATTCCGTACGGCATCGCCATCGCATTTGGCGGTTTCTGGCTGATTGGCGAACGGATTCTTAACCAATTTGTCTGATGTGGGAGCCTGCAATTTGAAGCGGGCGAGGAGGCGACTGGCGTCATGGATGTGAAAAAGATCGTGCTGCTGATCGGAGCGCTGATCATCGCGGCGGTAACCGCGGTGACCGCCAAGAACATGTTCAGCGGAGCCGGAGCGCCTTCCGCCTCGGCCAGGCCCGCCGTTCCGGCCGGCCCCGAAGTGCTGGTCGCGACCCGCGCCCTTCCCGTCGGCACCATCATCGATGCGGAGGCGTTCCGCTTCCAGCGCTGGCCCGAAGGCCTCGTCCAGCCCGCTTACTACATCAAGGGCAAGCCCGGCGTCCGTTCGGCCGATCTCGTCGGCACGGTCGTTCGCAACGAGATCACGGCCGGCCAGCCCTTCACCCAGGGTTCGCTGATCAAGCCGGGCGAGCGGGGCTTCCTCGCCGCCGCGCTCGGGCCGGGGATGCGCGCGGTCACCGTGCCCGTCTCCGCGACCAGCGGCGTCGCCGGCTTCATCTTCCCGGGGGACCGGGTCGACATCGTCCTCACCCAGGAAGTCGAAGGCGGCGGCGACGGCAATCCGCTCAAGGTTTCCGAGACGGTGATGCGCAACGTCCGGGTGCTCGCCACCGACCAGCGCATGTCCGCCCAGGGCGAAGACGGCAAGGCCGTCGTCCAGCGCTTCACGATGGTCACCCTCGAGGCGACCCCCAAGCTCGCCGAGAAGATCGCCGTGGCCCAGAAGATCGGCGACCTGTCGCTGTCGCTGCGCTCCATCGCCGACAATACGGCCGAGCTGGAGCGCGCCATCGCCTCCGGCGAGGTGGCGGTTCCGGCCAACGGCGACGCCAAGGCCGAGCGGCGGATGCTGATGGGTGTCGCCAACCAGCCGTCCGACGGCACCCCCACCTACACCACGGGCTCGGATGTCTCGCGCTTCCAGCGCAGCACCGTCCCCGGCAGCGGCAAAGGGAAGCCAACGGCCGACGACAAGATCGCCGACGCTCTCAGCGCCATGGCGCTCGCCGCCGCGGGCAAGGCCCCGGCCGGCGCCGCCGCAGCCCCCACGGGTCCCACCGTTCGGGTCGCCCGCGGCAACAGTGTCACCCTCGTTCCGGTCGGAGCCAAATAAGATGACAAAGCTGAACATCATGCGCCGAGCGACGGTCGGCACAGCGATCGCCGCCGTACTCACCGCCAGCCTGACGGCCGGTGTCCAGGCGCCCGCCTTCGCCCAGCCCACGGCGGTCCGCCCCACCGACGACCTCAACCTGTCGGTCGGCTCCGGCCAGATGGTGCGCCTCGACGGCCAGATGACCGACCTGTTCGTCGCCGACGACAAGATCGCCGACGTCCAGGTGCGCTCCGCCAACCAGATCTACGTGTTCGGCAAGACGCCCGGCGAAACCACCGTGTTCGCGACCGACAAGTCGGGACGCACGGTCTACTCGGCCAATGTCCGGGTCGGCAACAAGCTGGGCTCGGTCGACGAGCTGCTTCGCCTCGCCATGCCGGACGCCCAGATCCAGGCCAGGCCGATCAACGGCATGGTGCTTCTGACCGGCACCGTCGCCGCCCCGGCCGACGTCGAGGAGGCCAGCCGCCTCGTCCAGGCCTATGTCGGCGAAGGCACCCAGGTGCTCAGCCGCCTCAAGAGCGCGACCCCTCTGCAGGTGATGCTCAAGGTCACCGTCGCCGAGGTGAGCCGGACCCTGGTGAAGGAGATTGGGGTCAACCTGCTCAACCGCGACAATGACGGAAGCAGCGGCAACGGCTTCATCTTCGGGGTCGGCCAGGGCAATGCCGGCACGATCACCGACACGCCCCTCGGCATCACCAACCCCGCCACCGGCCTGCCGTTCACCGCCACCAACTACAAGTTCGCCCAGGGTCCCGGAACCACGCTCGGCTTCGCCGGCCACGTCCTCGGCATGGACCTGCTCTCGACCCTCAAGCTCAACGAGCAGGTCGGCGCCGTCCATACCCTGGCCGAGCCCAATCTGACCGCGCTTTCGGGCGAGACCGCCAGCTTCCTCGCCGGCGGCGAGTTCCCGGTCCCGCTCGCGAGCGGAATCAACGGCACCTCGATCGAGTGGAAGCAATATGGCGTCAGCCTCGCTTTCACCCCGACCGTGCTCGCCGACGGCCGGATCTCGATGCGGGTCCGTCCGGAGGTTTCGGAGCTGTCCGACGCCGGCGCCATCCAGATCAACGGGTTCAGCATCCGCGGCCTGACCACCCGGCGGGCGGAGACGACCGTCGAGCTCGGCTCCGGCCAGAGCTTCATGATCGGCGGCCTGCTTCGCAACAGCAACGGCAACAATACCGACAAGGCGCCGCTTCTCGGCAGCCTGCCGATCATCGGCGCTCTGTTCCGCTCGAACAGCTTCAAGCGCAACGAGACCGAGCTCGTCATCGTCGTCACGCCCTATCTCGTGCGGCCGGTCAACGCCTCGCAGATCGCGCTTCCGACCGACGGCTTCCGCGCCGGCAACGGGATGGAGCGGGTGTTCCTCGACAGGGGCGAATATAACCGCCCGGGCGCGACCCGGCCGATGCCGACCATGGTTCAGCCGCGGCCGCAGGGCCCCGGCGTGGGCAGCGCCGCCGCCCTCCCCGCCCCGGCGGCTCCGCCGCAGCGGCAGGCGCAAAAGCAGCAGGCGGCGGTTCGGCCGCAGCAGACCTCCGCCACCCCAGGCTTCAGCTTCTGACGCCGTGATCGAGCAAAAGGACAGGACCATCATGGCAAGCTTCAAGTCCCTCTCCCTCCTCGCCGCGGCCGGCGCGGTGCTGGCCGCAACGGCGGCCGAGGCTCGCCCCCGCGACCGTCACGGGCCCGAGCGCGGGATCGATTCCCTCAACCAGCCGGTCGTCGAGCGCGGCAATTACGTCCTCGACCTGCCGACCCCTTCGGGCAATTTGACGGCGGTCGAGAAGGCCCAGCTTCGCGGCTGGTTCGACGGCCTCGGGGTCGGCTACGGCGACGAGGTCTTCGTCGAGGAAGGCTATGGCCGCGGTCCCGGCACCGCCGACGTCGCCTCGGTCGCGGCCGAATACGGCCTTCTCCTCAGCAACGGCGCTCCGGTCACCGCGGGGTCGGTGGCGCCGGGCACGCTCCGGGTCGTGGTCAGCCGAAGCACCGCCTACGTGCCCGATTGCCCGAGCGGGGCCACCGTCAGCGGCCCGAGCTCCACCTCGCCCAATTACGGCTGCGCCGTGAATTCGAACTGGGCGGCGATGGTCGCCAATCCGTCCGACCTCGTGCTCGGCCAGACCGGCACGGTGGGGGCTTCCAGGGACACCGGGATCAAGGCGATCAAGGTCTATCGCGAGGCTCCGCCGACGGGGACGAAAGCGCTCTCCACCATCGGCACCAGTGGCAGGGGTAATTAGATGAACGCGCCTTTCAACGCTTCCCGCGCGGCCGCGCTGCGCGATCCCTTCAGCGCCTTCGTCTGCGACGACGCGACGGCCGAGATGCTTCGGCCGATCGCGGTCGAGCATGGCTGGGCCCCGGAGAAGGTCAACAAGGGCGGGCTCCGAAACGCGGTCCAGACCCTGTCGGTCTCGGCGAGCCCGGCCATCCTGTTCGTCGACCTGTCGGAATCGGGCGACCCGCTCAACGACATCAACGCCCTCGCCGAAGTCTGCGAGCCCGGCACCGTCGTGATCGCGGCGGGCCAGGTCAACGACGTGCGCCTGTACCGCGACCTGGTCGCCTCGGGCCTTCAGGATTATCTGCTCAAGCCGTTCACCCCCGATCAGCTGCGCGACAGCTTCGCCAACGCCCAGATGACCATCTCCGGGCCCAGGGTGAACGAGGCGGCGAGCGAGAAGCCTCATGTGATGGCGGCGGTGATCGGCGTTCGCGGCGGAGTCGGCGCCTCGACGCTCGCGACCTCGCTGGCCTGGCTGATGGGCGACAAGGCGGGCCGCTCGACGGCGCTGCTCGACCTCGACGTTCATTTCGGCACCGGCGCCCTCGCTCTGGACCTGGAGCCCGGCCGCGGCCTCACCGACGCGATTGAGAATCCGAGCCGGATCGACGGCCTGTTCATCGAGCGGGCGATGGTCCGGGCGAACGAGAAGCTTTGCGTCCTCTCGGCCGAAGCGCCGCTCAACCAGCCTCTGCTCAACGACGGCACCGCTTTCTTCCAGCTGCAGGAAGAGCTTCGCAACGCCTTCGAGAGCACCGTCCTCGATCTGCCGCGCTCGATGCTCATCCAGCACCCGCACCTCGTCCAGGACGCCCATGTCATCATCGTCGCGGTCGAGTTCACGCTCGCCGCGACCCGCGATGCGATCAGGGTGCTGAGCTGGCTCAAGTCCAACGCGCCGACGTCCAAGGTGCTGGTCGTCGCCAACCGGGTCCCCTCCGGCGCGCAGGAGATCAGCCGCAAGGATTTCGAGCAGTCGATCGAGCGTTCCGTCGACGTCGTCATCCCGTTCGAGCCCAAGGCGGCGGCGCAGGCGGCCAAGCTCGGCCAGCCCTTCGCCAAGGTCGCCACCTCCTCGAAGGTCGCCGGCCCGCTGGCGCAGCTGGTCACCCTCACCACCTCGACCGTCGAGGGCGGCGAAGGCGGCGGCGGCGGCGAGAAGCAGAAAGAAGGCGCCAAGTCCCTCCTCGACAAGCTCAACCTCAAGGGCCTGGTCGCGAAGAAGCCGAAGCCGGCGACGGCATGATTTTGCGCCGGCCGCCGGCCGGCGCGTGGAATAGGAGCAGCGGGTGCTGAGCTTTCCGATCCTGATGCTGGGCGGCGGCGTGCTGGCCGTGCTTGCGCTGATGGTGTTCGCCGTGGGCGGACCCAACGTCTCGAAGGCGACCAACCGCCGCCTCGAGAACGTTCGCGAGCGCCACAGCAAGTCGAACGAGATCGCCGCTCAGGCGCAGCTCAAGCGAATCCTCCAGAGCCGCACCCAGACCAAGATGGACGGCCTGGCGCAGCGGCTGATCCCCAACCCCGCCTTGCTTCGGCGGCGGCTCCACCAGACCGGCCGCCCCTGGAGCCTGGCCCAGTACGGCCTCGTCTCGCTCGGAATCATCGTCGTCGTCAGCCTGGGGCTGATCCTCAAGGGCCTGCCGATCATGCTCGGCCTCGCGCTCGGCATCTTCGCCGGAGTCGGCCTGCCGCACTTCATCGTCGGCAAGCTGATCAAGAAGCGCATCGCCAAGTTCAACGCCCGCTTCCCCGACGCCATCGAGCTGATGGTGCGCGGCCTTCGCTCGGGCCTTCCCATCTCGGAGACGCTCGGGATCGTCGCCGACGAGCTTCCGGGCGCGATCGGCGACGAGTTCCGCACCGTCTCCGACAAGATGAAGATCGGCCGGACGATGGAGGCCTCGCTCCAGGACGTGGCCGACCGGCTCGGCACTCCGGAATTCCAGTTCTTCGTCATCACCCTCGCCATCCAGCGCGAGACCGGCGGCAACCTCGCCGAAACTCTCGCCAACCTCGCCGAGGTGCTGAGGAAGCGGGCGCAGATGAAGCTCAAGATCAAGGCGATGTCGTCGGAATCCAAGGCCTCGGCCTGGATCGTGGGCTCTCTCCCCTTCATCGTCTTCACCCTGATCTGGTTCATCAACGGCAAATACATGCAGGCCTTCTTCACCGACGAGCGTCTGATGATCGCCGGCGGCGGCGGGCTGGTCTGGATGGGGATCGGCGTGTTCATCATGGCCAAAATGGTCGACTTCGAGATCTAGGACGGTTTGAGAATGACAGCACCGGCAACCGGACCGACCGTGATGGGGATCGACGTGGTGATGGTGGCGACCTTCATGGCCGCCGTCGCCACCTTCGCCGTGCTCGTCGCCATCTACGCCGCCACCACCGTCAAGGACCCGATGGCGAAGCGCGTCAAAGCGCTCAACGAGCGCCGCGAGCAGCTGAAGGCCGGGATCGTCGCCTCGACCTCGAAGCGGCGGCGCAACATCACCAACAAGAACGAGGTCGCCGACAAGGTCCGAAGCTTCCTCGGCTCGCTGAAGATGCTCCAGGCGGAGCAGCTGGAGAAGGCGCAGCGCAAGCTGATGCAGGCCGGCATCCGCTCCAAGGATCTCGCCGTCGTCGTCATTTTCGCGCGCCTGGTGCTGCCGATCGTCATCGGCTCGACCGTCATCGTCGGAGTCTATCTGCTCGACTGGTTCCCCGAATGGGGGCCCATCAAGCGCTACGGCGCGGTCGCCGGAGCTCTGATCGGAAGCTACAAGGCGCCCGATCTCTGGCTGAAGAACAAGATCAACAAGCGGTCGAACGCGGTCCGCAAGGGCCTTCCCGACGCGCTCGACCTGCTCGTCATCTGCGCCGAGGCCGGCCTCACCGTCGACGCCGCCTTCAACCGGGTCGCCCGCGAGCTCGGCAAGGCCTATCCCGAGCTGGGCGACGAATTCGCTCTGACCTCGATCGAGCTGGGCTTCCTCACCGACCGCCGCTCGGCCTTCGAGAACCTCGCCAACCGCATCGATCTCGAGGCGGTGCGCGGCGTCGTCACGACCATGATCCAGACCGAGAAATACGGCACTCCGCTGGCGAGCGCGCTTCGGGTTCTCGCCGCCGAATTCCGCAACGAGCGGATGATGCGCGCCGAGGAGAAGGCGGCGCGGCTTCCGGCGATCATGACCGTGCCGCTGATCCTGTTCATCCTGCCGGTGCTCTTCGTCGTCATCCTCGGCCCGGCGAGCTGCTCGATCTCGGACAATCTGTTCAAGCACTGACACGGGGGCGGAACAATCCGCCCCCGCCGCCATTGATCCGCCGTCAACAGCCGCGGAAGGTATTGGCGCAGTGACTCTCTTCACCCCCGACCAGTGGCTCATCGTCGCACTCGTCTTCGTGCTCGGTCTCGTGCTCGGAATGGCGCTGATGTCCGGCGGCAAGTGGAAACGCCGCTATCGCGAGGAGCGCGCCCGCGCCGACGCCGCCGAGGCCGAGAACCGGCGCCTGCAGAAGGACGCCGGCGAGATGGACACTCTGCGCCATGCCGCCGCCCGCGACGAGGCCCGGCGCCGGCCAGACGGCCCGGGGCCGCTCTAGCCCCCCTTCCCCGCGCCTTGCGTACGCCGTTCAGCGGGGCGAAAGCCCCGGGCCTGTCTGTTGCCTCCGGTTGCAGAAGGAGGTGAGGATGAAAGTGGCGGCGATCCTGGCGGCGGCGGCTTTCCTCGCATCCACGGCGGCGTCCGGCCAAAGCGGGCTTGTCGCGCAGGACTTCTGCCACGGGCTGGAGCGGGTGATCGACGCCGCTCGCGACAAGGGCGGATTCGCTTGGCTCGAGGGCGCCCGAGCCGCGCCTCCTCATCTCGGCTTCCGGCACGGCTGCCGCGCGACCGGCGACGAGCGGCGCCAATATTGGCTGTGCCACCAGAATCTGGCGCCCGAGGCGATGAGCCGGGACAATCTCGCCGCCCGGGTCGCCGCCTGCCTGCCCGAGGCCGTGCGCGGCGACGGCGGCCTGGCGCGCGACGCCGTCTTTACCCTGCCCCATGCGCGGATCCACATTTCCGAGCGCGGCGGGCCGCGGGCGAAGGTCGGGCGGATCGTGACCCTGACGGTGGAGGCGATTGCGCCGGACGGCCGAAGCGGCGAGTAAGCCGGGGGGCCGAAGCGAGGAGGAACGGCATGAGGCGCGGGAGGCTCGTGGGGGCAATCGCGGCGGCGGTCCTGGTCGCGGCTCCCGCCGCCTGGTATTTCGGCTCGCCCTGGTGGACCTTGTGGCGGATGCGCGAAGCGGCGCGGGCCGGCGACATGGCAAGGCTCGCCGCTTACGTCGACATGGATTCGATCCGCGCGCAGGCGAAGCGGGAGTTCGAGACTCTGTGGAGCTCGGTGCTCGCCGACGTCCGGACCGACTCGCCGAACGGCCGCGATCTGGTGGAGCTCGCCCGGCGAAAGCTCGCCGACCCTTCGGCGAGCGTCGGCCTGCGGGCCTGGCTCGCCTCGGTCCCGATCCGCTTCGCCGGCCTCGGAGGAGGCGGCGATCCCGACCATCGGCCCTACATCGTCCGCCGCGGGCTCGACGCCTTCGAGGTGCGGGAGGAAAGAGCGAGCCTGGAAAACGGCCCCGTCCTCACCTTCCGCCGCCACGGCCTCGGCTGGAAGCTGTCCGAGGTGCGACTGGGGCAGCCATAGGCGCGCCCTTCCGCCGCCCCCGCTCAGTCGAGCTTGCGGATGGTGGATTGGAGCGTGGCGGCCTTGAAGCCGAACTTGCGGAAGATCATCCGGTTCGACGCGGTTCGGCCGCCCGGGTGGAGCGTGATCCACTGCTCGACCTGCGCATTGGCCTCCTTGGCGCGATATTTGAGGTGGAGGACGTTGCCGCTGATGGCTCCGGTGACCGGCCCGACGGCATCGGAGATGGTGCCGCTGACCCGGTTCCCGCCCGCCCGGACGAGGCGCCAGGACCGGCGGCGGGCGGGCTTGCCCTCCTCGTAGACCATCTGGTCGAGGATCAGGGCCCCGCTTTTGTCGAGCCGGCCGCGGCTGACGTCGCGGACCTTGTGGGTGCCCCCGATGATCATCTGCACCGTTCCGGCGCCCTCGGTGCGCCCGACGAAGAAATGCTCGGGGGCGGCGGGCGCGGCGGCGAGGAGCAGCAAGGCGGAAAGGATCATCATCGCCGATTACCGGATTGGAGGCGCGGGCGATAGCTCCCCGCGCCTCTCCCGCCATCCCGGCGATGAGGCCCGCGGACCCCTCACCAGATCCGGACCCTTTCCGCCGGCGGCAGATAGAGCTTGTCGCCCGGCTTCACGTTGAACGCCGCATACCAGGGGTCGAAGTTCCTGAGCACGGCGTTGATCCGCGCGAAGTCGGGCGAGTGGGGATCGGTCTGCATCAGCTGGCGAAGGAAGGCGTCCCGGTAGATGGTGCGCTGGTGCTGGGCGTAGGAGATGAAGAAGCGCTGGTCGCCGGTGAGGCCGTCGATGACCGGCGCCTCCTTGCCCTTCAATGAGAGCCGGTAGGCCTTGTACGCCATGGAGAGGCCGCCGAGGTCGCCGATATTCTCGCCGAGGGTGAGCTTGCCGTTGATGCAGGTCTTGCCCTCGTCGATCGGGCAGATGGCGTTGTACTGCGCCTCCATCCTGTCGCCGAGCTTCTTGAAGGTCGCGGCGTCCTCGGGGGTCCACCAGTTCCGAAGCGTCCCGGTGCCGTCGTAGCGCGAGCCGTTGTCGTCGAAGCCGTGGCCGATTTCGTGGCCGATCGTCGCCCCGATCGCCCCGTAATTGACGGCGGGATCGGCGGTCGGGCTGAAATTGGGCGCCTGCAGATAGGCGGCCGGATAGGCCATGTCGTTGGCGGTCGCCATGTAATAGGCGTTGACCGTCTGCGGAGTGAGCAGCCACTTGTCGCGGTCGACCGGCTTCCTCAGGTCGTCGAGGTCCTTGGCCCATTGCCAGCGCGCGGCGGCGAGACGGTTGCCGATCGGGTCGTCGGCGGAGACGGCGAGGCCGTCATAGGTCTCGAACTTGTTGGGGTAGCCGATCTTGACGGTGAGCGCGTCGAGCTTGGTCCTGGCGGCCGCCCAGGTCGCCGGGGTCATCCACGGCAGGTCCTTCAGATTCTCCGCCATGGCGAGCCTGAGGTTGGCGACCAGCTCCTCCATCGCCGCCTTGCTCGACGGCGGGAAGTGGCGCTCGACATAGACCTTGCCGATCGCCTCGCCGAGGCTGTTCTCGACCTCGGTGACGGCGCGCTGCCAGCGGTCGCGCTGGCGCTCGCGGCCCTGGAGATACTTGCCGTAGAAGGCGAAATTGGCGTCGTCGATGTCGCCGGGAAGAAGCGCCGCGCCCTGCGACAGCAGCTGCGCCGTCATCCACGCCTTCCAGGTCTCGACCGGAGTCGCCATGATGACGTTCATCATCCCCGGAAGGCCGGTGCCGAGCTTCGCCACCTGCTCCGCGGTCAGGCCCTGGGCCCTGATCGTCTCCGCGCTGGGCGGGACGTTCATGACGTTGAAGCGGTCGGTCGGCTGGAGGCCCCGGCCGGCCAGGTAGCGCTGGAGCGGGAAAGGCCTGGCCAGCGCGACCAGCTCGGAATGGCTCATCCGGTTGGTGGTGAGCACCGGGTTGCGGGCGATGGCCCGGTCCCAGATCGCCGCCGCCATCTTCTTCTCGAGATCGTAGATGCTCTCCGCCGCCGGCCTCGGCGCGGCATGGCCCGCCTTGCCGAGCAGGAAGGCCAGATAATCGATATATTTGGCCTTCATCTCGCGGTTGCGCTCGTTGTCGATCAGGTAATTGTCGCGGTCGGGAAGCCCGATGCCGCCGAGCCCGAAGAAGACGATGTTGCGGGTGGGATCGCCGCGGTCGATGCTGACCCCCTCCCCGATCGGCGCCGGAAAGCCGTCGACGGCCCACAGCGCGGCCAGATCCTCGTGGCTCTTCACCGCCGCGATCCGGTCGAGATAGGGTTTTGCGGGCGCCATTCCGGCGCGGTTTATCGAATCGACGTCGAGATAGGCCCGGTACATGTCGGCGACCCTTTGCTCGAGGCTTCCGGGCGCGTTCCGCCGGGCCGCGAGATCGTCGATGATCGCCTTCACCGCCCGCTCCGAGCCGATGCGGAGGTTGGTGGTGACTCCGTAATAGGGATATTTGGCCGGGATCCTGGTCTTGGCCTTCCACTTGCCGTTCACATAGGCGTCGAAATCGTCGCCGGGCTTGACGGAGGGATCGAGGTCGGCCGGATCGACGCCCCAGCCGGGGAAGGTCATCGGCGCGGGATCTTCCTCCGAGGCGGCCGCCGCGGCGGCCGGAGCGGTCTGCGACCGGGCCGATCCGGAAACGGTGAGCGCCAGCATCCCCGCCGACGCCAGCATAAGCGCAAACCCACGTGCCATAACGATAATCCCCCGCGAAAACAGATGTAGTCGGGCCTTCTTAGCGCGGGACGGCGCGGGGGCGCTTACCCGCGATTGCGCAAACGGTTGGGGGAGGCGTTGCCCTGTCCGAATCCGGACGAAGGTCAGGAAAGTCAGCCGATTTCGCGCGGGTGCGCGCGCCCGCGCGCGCGTATGGGAGACCACGAGGGACGGGGAGCGGCTAAATAAGTTGAGGAAGTTGAGGGTAACCGAGAGCCGCTTCAAAACCGCCCCGAAAGCGGGCGCGCGCAGGAACCCGGCAAGCGGGATTTTCGAACGGACTCGGGACGAGCGACTCAGGGCGTGCGAGGCGGCCATGCCTCGATTGGATCATGAAGCTGGCGAGAAGAGAAGTTCTTTTTTTGTTCTGGTAGGATCGTTAGTCTTTGGCGCAGGCAGAATGCTTTGAGAAGGAACTTGAACGAGGGTCGAAGGAAATGGAGCCTTACAGAAGGGCTTTTGACGGGCGCAGAAGGTAAAGCTCAAATCCATCATGCACTGAAAGGATTGGGGACAGGTACCGGTACCTGTCCCCGGGAGCCACCCGGACGGGCGACTCGGGGCGGATGAAGCGGCCATCACGACATTGGATCATGAACTTCGCAAGAGAGGAAGTTCTTTTTTTGTTCCGATTAGGTGGGAAAGGTGGCTGAAGTCCGCCACACCCACCACTCTTATGGCCGCCGCTCCAGCCGCACCTCGGTTTATCAGCGCGGTGGGGAACTGGAGCAATGGCGTCACTTCACAACAAGCTAGATGCTTCCCATCATCATTACTCGCACCACTCTTAGGCAAACCATTTTTCAGCCTCTGCAACCGCCTTTAATGGCGAAGGCCTGCCGGTTGCGCGAGCGTTTAGTCTCTCTTCCGCCATAGCTACTAAATAAAGCGGCATTGTATCCATATCTTCCATCACAGCAAGTGCGACTGGCTCTGGCATCGGGCTCTGCGCGTCTATATACAACCGCCGAAAGACTCCTTGCCCTGACTCTATCGCCGCAGCGACCTGCGGATATGACTTGATGAAGTTAAGTAGTACCATCCATATTTTTTGCTCGCGCGAAGCTTCGTAAAATCCGTAACGTATGATCTCCGTAATATCCTCTTCGTCTAAGTTTGTTGAAGTAACAAGTCTTTCTAGCCAGACTTGCCGGGCAATCAGTTTGGGCAAGCGGGGAAACAAACAGGCAAGCAAGCGGAATGATGTCACCTCCGAAAGCTGCTCGAAGGTAACTTTACTTATTGGTGCGCGGCTTGAACCGGTGTGCGTAACCACCATCCTCAGAGATTGGTGTAGACGGTGCCATTCGGGTGCCGACGCCGCCTCAAGAGCGTTTTGAACCTCCACGCGCATCTGTAGAATGAGTGCACCTGGTGCCCAACTCAGCAGGAGCAATAAGATCCACTCGCGTTCACCAGAACTAGAGGCGCGAGAGAGTTGCTCCCTCCACCAGGCCACAGAGTTGCGTAATCTAGCATGTCGTGCACGCTCAGCTAAGGGTAGCGAAGGCTCCAAAAGGTTCGAGAATGGAGCTGCGCGCTCAGTGGATGACTTTATTCCGGCAGCGATGGCCGCGAGTACCTGCAGGCGGAGGCGATCCCCCCAAACCCGTCGAGCGCTTTCGATCAAAAGGCTCCATGGCTCAATCTCACTAGCCCAAGCGTTAACTGGCATGGCAGCCACTCGTGCTGCAGTTTGTACGAAGTCATGATAGCCTAAATCAATCGCCGTGGAGCTAGGCTCGTCCGGAAGCCGGTCCGCTAAGCGACCTTGACGTAGCAAGATGTCAGCCAACGATGCTTCACCCAAGCGGTTGTAGTGGATCGGAGAAAAGGTACTAGGACCTAGAATAGTATAGGCAAGGTAAAGACCAGGGTCATTCTTAGGCTCCGGTCGACTATAATAGACTGCCCCGTCGTACTCGCGGAAGCCATCCATAGTGTATTCGAAAAGCTCCCTTAGAGCAGGCGGTCCGAGTAAGTCCCACTTACCCCCTTCTACAAGAGCATGAAGCCCTTTCGAACCATACTTTGCTATCAGTGCCTGAGCCTCAGCAGGCGTAGATGATGAAAACAAGCTAAGTGCTTTTGCGCGTTCGAACGTAACGGGATCGGGGCTCGTATCGGTCGCCCAGATTTGCCACCGCTCTTGATGGGAGGTATTCGCGACCACGGCAAAGCCGAGTCTCGATATATAATCCTTAGCGGAGGATGTAAGAAAGTGGCCAATAAGAGAAACTGCAAAATCAGCACGGCCACATTTATCTGGAAGACTTAATCGTGCGTCCTCCCACGACGATCGGCTAGACATCAACAGTTTGAGGTTGCCATCTTTGGTAAGAAAGCGAATTACTGACTTAACGGTACGCGGCTCTTGAGTGAATACCCAGTCGTTGAGCAACCAAATAGCAAGTTGAAGTGTATGGCTGGTAAACCTAAAACGCTCCTCATCATGCAGCGATTCGATGCCCGCCAGAAGCGATGCAAGTTCCCCGGAACTGTAACATCCCGCATAGAACCTAGTTACATTTGACCAATACGGCCGCCGTGACAGCGCATCAAACCTCTGTGGCTTGGTACCTCGTCTCTCGTCCCCAGGCGGAGAGTAGGGAGCTGTCAGGTACAGGTGCTTTGCTGCAAAATACTCCCGCAGGGGCTGGACTTCAAACTCCACTGTACCCTGTACTCGAGAGACCAGGGCTCCGACTCTTTCGACCACGCCGCTAAATAGCTTCAAAACCTCACTAGTAGGATGCTCCTTATTTGTCAAAAACGCATATACCCAATCTTTGAGTTCTTCGGCTGGTATTGCCCCTGCCGAGCCTTCCGCCTCTGCGTCAGCCTGCAACTTCCAAGCTATGAATTCATGAATTTGAACAATTATATCGCGGTTATCGCGTACCACCGGATCCTTTTCCGCCTCTCGTCCAAAAAAGAGATCCATGTAACTATCGTACAAGGCGGTGCGCTTATCCGGCAAGGAGCGTCCCTTGGTACTAATAAGCCACAATAATATCGCCAATTGCATAGGGTTTTGAGATAAAATCTTTATGTGTGGCCTATTGGTGCGCTCTACTACCAGCTCCTTGAATTCCCAACGATCATTCGCAGCAAGAGACTTTGCTTCCATCCATTTATCCGAATATTCACTTATCTGAGGCGGCTCCATTGGCAGCAGCCGATAATGACTCCATTCTCTTTCTGGAAATCCAGGAGAAAGTATGAACGCCGCCGGTCTGCTAGTGACAACGACTTGAATAGAAGCACACAGCGATCCCAGTCGTGAGCTAGCTCCCCGTATCTGTTCAATTAGTCGACCGCGCAAAGGAATATCTGCTACCTCATCAAAGCCGTCGAGGACCAAGAGAGCGTGCGTATCGCTGAATATTGCTACTATATCGTCGGCAGAAAACTTTAAACCCCCTGAAAGATGTTGCACCTGATAAGCCAGAAATGACTCTAAGGCATCAGAGGAATCGGGAGGTCGCTTTGAATCCCGATCTGTCGCAAATGGATCCTTACCCAACAGCCAAGTTGCATAGTCGCGTAAATCTACACGTAAAGGCAGTCTCACGCCAAATCTCCGATATGGTTCAGGGATTCCCTCTAGCTCCTCTTCCAAACGAAGAACCTTCAGACGATGAACCTGACACATATATTGAGTGACCGTGGACTTACCTTGACCTGGAGCACCTTCGAGCACAATCCTCTGAACGCCACGGGTCGGGGCTGCGCTCATTAGCCAGTCGGCTGCTAAGAGGCTCCCCTGATGGCTCAAATCTAAATAGCCGTAGCGCGCTCTCTCATAAGAGCCTTGCACGCGCCTTAGCACTTGCTCAGGAATTCCGCTGGAGGCGGCACTGGGTTGTTTCTCACGCGACTCGCCGATTGGCGTGTCCGTAAATAGATCAAATAAGCTGTTTTGAATCTGAACCTGCTGAAAACGTACTTCCGACTCACGGCTCCATTGAGTTGCAACATACGAACGAAATATGGATGTTCTATTCGCGCTAAACAAAGCTCCATTAGTCTGTCCCAAAACTTCAAGGAAATCTAGTCCTCGCGCAACTTCTGGATAGCGCCAAATCAAACTAGGTATGACTTCTAGGCGTCGTTCTAGGTCGTCTCGCCACCAGCAGTATACCGGTATGCCAAAAGCAGTAGTAAGTGCTTGATTCACTTTGTCAATCGATCCGACGTCGAGATGAGAGGTTCCACTTATATTAGTTAAAAGGTAATAGGCCGTGGCTCCTCGTTCTATTAGTCGTTTGACCTTAGCCTGTTCGCGCTTAATCAAATTCTCAATCGAGTCGCGCTCTGTTCGTTGTGACGGATTTCGTGAGTATTTGACTTGATATGCGACAAACCCGCCTTCGTACCGATGAAATGCGTCCCGACCGCCGTCGGGCTGATCGACCGGCAGACATTGTACGTTCGGAAACGTCGCTACCAAGATTGCTTGGCATAGTTTTTGGAAACGCTGGTCGCCGAGCGCCTCAAAATTGTAATCCATGATTCGGTTGCTCCTACGACCCCGCTTTCGCTATATCTTTACACCAACCTGCTCTGCTTCACCGCCGCCTCTATGAAGCTCGCGAACAACGGATGTGGATCGAAGGGCTTCGACTTCAGCTCCGGATGGAACTGCACCCCGACGAACCAGGGATGGTCGGGCCGCTCCACGATCTCCGGAAGCGCTCCGTCCGGGCTCATGCCCGAGAACAGAAGCCCCCCCGCCTCCAGCGCGGCCTTGTAGTGGATGTTGACCTCGTAGCGGTGGCGGTGGCGTTCGCTGATGCGCTCCGAGCCGTAGATGCCCCTGACGTGGCTGTTGCCGGCGAGCACCGCTTCGTAGGCGCCCAGGCGCATCGTGCCGCCCATGTCGCCATTGGCCTCGCGGCGCTGCTGGAGGCCTTCGGGGCTCATCCATTCGGTGATCAGGCCGACGACGGGCTCTTCGGCTTCGCCGAATTCGGTGCTCGTGGCGCCTTCGATGCCGGCGAGGTTGCGGGCGGCCTCGATGCAGGCCATCTGCATTCCGAGGCAGATTCCGAAGAAGGGGACGCGGCGTTCCCTCGCGAAGTGGACGCTGGCGATCTTGCCCTCCGAGCCGCGCTCGCCGAAGCCGCCGGGGACGAGGATTCCGTGCAGCGGCTCGAGCTGGGCGGGGATGTCGGCTTCGGGATGCTCGAAAAGCTCGGCGTCGAGCCAGGAGATGCGGACCTTCACCCGGTTGGCCATGCCGCCGTGGACCAGGGCCTCGGTGAGGCTCTTGTAGGCGTCCTGGAGGCCGACATATTTGCCGACGACCCCGATCGTGACCTCGCTCTCCCAGTTGAACAGGCGGTCGACGACGTCCTCCCAGCGCGCCATCAGCGGCTCGGGCGCGTCGCCGATGGCGAAGGCGCGCAACACCTCGGCGTCGAGCCCGGCCTCGTGATATTGGGCGGGGACGGCGTAGATGCTCCTGGCGTCGAGGGCGGGGATGACCGCTTCCTTGCGGACGTTGCAGAACAGGGCGATCTTGGCGCGGTCGGAATCGGGGAGCGGGTGCTCGGTGCGGCAGACGAGGATCTCGGGCTGGATTCCGAGGCTGGTCAGCTCGCGCACGCTGTGCTGGGTGGGCTTGGTCTTCAGCTCGCCGGCGGCGGCGATGTAGGGGACGAGGGTGGTGTGGATCGAGAGCGTCTCGCCGCGGGGGCGCTCGTTCCTGAACTGTCGGATCGCCTCGATGAAGGGCAAGGATTCGATGTCGCCGACGGTGCCGCCTATCTCGCAGATCAGGAAGTCGAGATCCTCCTCGAGGTCGGCGGCGATGAACTCCTTGATCGCGTTGGTGACGTGGGGGACGACCTGGACGGTGGCGCCGAGATAGTCGCCGCGCCGCTCGCGCTGAATGATGCCCTGGTAGATCCGGCCCGAGGTGACGTTGTCGGCCTGGCGGGCGGGGACTCCGGTGAAGCGCTCGTAATGGCCGAGGTCGAGGTCGGTCTCGGCGCCGTCGTCGGTGACGTAGACCTCGCCATGCTGGTAGGGGGACATCGTGCCGGGATCGACGTTCAGATAGGGGTCTAGCTTGCGGATCCGGACCTTGTAGCCGCGCGCCTGGAGGAGGGCGGCGAGGGCCGCGGCCATCAGGCCCTTGCCAAGCGAGGAGACCACGCCGCCGGTGATAAAAATGAACCGCGCCATGGGAGTAAAGGCTTAGCGACGGGGGGCGCGGGAGGGCAAGGGCGCGAATCGGATTTTTCTTTCGCGTCGTCCCGGCGGAGGCCGGGACCCCAAGGGATGAAAGGCTGGGCGCTCTCCACCCGCCGGGACCCCCGGCCTTCGCCGGGGTGACGGCCTCCCAGCTTGTCGCTAAGGCGCCGCCATGCGGGTGGCGATCGTCGGGGCGGGATATTCGGGGACGATCGCGGCGGTGGAGATCGCCCGTGCCGCGCCGGGCGCGGAAATCGTCCTCATCGAGAAGAGCGGACAATTCGCCCGCGGCGCCGCCTACGGAACCAGTTCGCCGGGCCACCTGCTCAACGTGCGCGCCCGCAACATGAGCGCCCTGGCCGGCGATCCGGGCCATTTCGCCGCCTGGGCGGCGGGCGAGGGCTACGGGCCGGACGATTATGTGCCGAGGCGCGATTACCGCCGCTATCTCGCCGGGCTGCTCGACGGGGCGGCGGGCGTCGAGCGGGTGACCGGCGCCGCGGCCGCGGTCGACGACCATGCGGTGGTGCTGGCCTCGGGCGAGCGGATCGAGTGCGATTCGGCGGTGCTCGCCGGCGGCAATTTCCCCTCGCGCCTGCCCGCCGCCTTCGGCCGGCGCGCGATTCACGATCCGTGGGGGCCGGAGGGCGCGGCGGCGGTGGCGGACGCGGCGGCGCTCGGCGGCGAGCTTCTGCTGGTCGGCACCGGCCTCACCATGGTCGACATGGCGGTCAGCCTCGACGAAGCGGGCTTTGCCGGCCGGATCACGGCCTGCTCGCGGCGCGGCCTGGTGCCGCGCGCCCACATCTCGCCGGCGGCGGCTCCGCTCGAGCGGGAGCCTCCCGCCCGGCTCGGCGCGCTGGTCCGCGAGGTGCGGGCGCGGAGCCCCTGGCGCGCCTCGGTCGACGGGCTCAGGCCGCACAGCATCGCCTTGTGGCAGGGCCTGGGAGAAGCCGAGCAGAGGCGTTTCCTTCGCCACCTGCGGCCCTGGTGGGACGTCCACCGGCACCGTATCGCGCCGGCGGTGGCGGCGCGGATCGAGGCGATGCGGGCGTCCGGCCGGCTGGAGGTGGCCGCGGGCCGGATCGTCCGGGTCGAGGGCGACGAGGTGACGATCGCGCGCCGCGGCGGCGGCGAGCTTCGCCGGCGCTTCGGTGCGATCATCAACTGCACCGGCCCCGAAGGCGATATCGGGCGGGTCGACGATCCTTTGATCCGAAGCCTGCTGGCGAGCGGGCGGGCGCGGCCGGACCGGCTCGGCCTGGGGCTCGAGGTGGACGGGCACAGCCGGGTGGCGGGGAACGGCCCCGCCCCTGCCCTCTATGCGGTAGGACCGCTCAGCAAGGGCGCGTTCTGGGAAATCGTCGCCGTGCCCGACATTCGCGGACAGGTGGCCGGAGTGGCGAAGGCGATCGCGGCGGCGGCTTACTGAGCCAGCGGGACGGCGCCGTTCGACGTCGCCGGGGCGGCGGCGTTGGCCGGAGCCTGGGCGGCGGCGCCGGCGAGCGGGTCGACGACCGGCGGGGCGGCCGGGGCGAGCGGGGCGCTTCGCGGCGCGGTCTTGGACAGCGAGGGATCGATCTTCGTCGGTGCCCGCTCCATCGTCGCGAGGCCGGCGAGGCCGATCGAGAGGATGACGAAGAGAGTGGCGAGAATCGCCGTGGCGCGGGTCAGGAAATCGGCCGCGCCGCGCGCCGACATGAGGCCGGACGGGCTGCCGCCGACGCCGAGCCCGCCGCCTTCCGAGCGCTGCATCAATATCACCGTGACCATGGAGGCGGCGACCAGCGACTGGAGAATCAGGAGGAAGGTGAACATGGGAGGCGGCTTTCGATCTGGATTTCCGTCATCCCGGCGCAGGCCGGGACCTCAGGGCGGGTACTCACCGGGGTCCCGGCTTTCGCCGGGATGACGGGCGTGGCGCGGACTTAGGCGATCACACGCCCCTCTTCAACTCCTCGCCGCGGCTTCGATGATCGGGACGAACTGGGCGGCGGTGAGGCTGGCTCCGCCGACGAGGGCGCCGTCGACATGGTCGACCGCGAACAGCTCGGCCGAATTGCCGGCATTGACCGAGCCGCCATAGAGGATCCGGATGCGGCCGCCGGCGTCGCCGAAGCGGGCGGTCAGCGCCTCGCGGATGGCCGAGTGCATGGCGGCGACGTCGGCGGGGGTGGCGGTGCGGCCGGTGCCGATCGCCCAGATCGGCTCGTAGGCGACGACCAGCTCCGCCTCACCGGAAAGCTCCGGGATCGAGCCGGAGAGCTGGGCCGTGACCCGCTCCACCGCGCGCCCGGCCTCGCGCTCCGCCTCGCTCTCGCCGACGCAGACGATCGCGGCGAGGCCGTGCCGGAGCGCCGCCTCCGCCTTGGCGCGAACGAAGCCGTCATCCTCCGCCTGATCGGCGCGGCGCTCGGAATGGCCGACGATGGCGAGGCGGGCGCCGGCCTCCTTCAGCATCGGCGCCGAGACGTTGCCGGTGTGGGCGCCGCTGTCCCTGGAATGGCAATCCTGGGCGCCGACGAGAAGGCCGCCGGCGCGGGGCACGGCCAGCGGGAGGAGCGTGAAGGGCGGGCAGATCGCGACGTCGACGCCCGAAGCCTCGCGGGCGGCGGCGGCGATGGCGGCGAGCTCCGCCAGGGCCGCCCGGTTGCCGTTCATCTTCCAGTTGCCGGCGACGAGCTTGCGGCGGACGTTCATTCCCTGGCCTTCCCTGCTTGCTGAAGCCGCGGCGCCTAGCAACGCGGCGGGCGAGTGCCAAGCTTGCCCGCACCGGGCGGCGCTTCTATGACCCGCGCAAACCATCGCAGGACCCGCCTCAAGATGCTCTCAATTTTCCGCCGCGGCTTCATGGCGAAGATCATGCTGGTCTTCCTCGTCATCGGCCTGTTCGCGATCGTCATCACCGGCTTCGGGACCGGCGGCTCGGGCATGGGCGGGCTCGGCGGCATGAGCGGCGCGACCGTCGCCACCGTCGGGGGCGAGGCGCTCACCTCGGAGAGGCTGCGCGACGAGACCCAGCGCCAGTTCGACCGGATCCGCCAGGGCCAGCCCGAGCTCGATATCCCCACCTTCCTCCGGCAGGGCGCGCTCGATGAGGTGCTCGAGCAGCTGATCGACCTCACCGCCTCCGCCGTTTTCGGGCGCGAGCAGGGACTGGGCGTGTCGCGGCAGATGATCGACCGCGAGATCGCGTCCATGCAGGACTTTCACGACGTCACCGGCCGCTTCGACGAATCCATCTTCCGAAGCATCCTCGCCCGCGAAAATCTTTCGGAGGTGCAGCTGCGCGAGGAGATCGCGACCCGGCTCCTGCAGCGCCAGCTGCTCGGCCCGGTCGCCCGCTCGGCCCATGTGCCGGCGGCGCTCGCCCAGCAATATGCCTCGCTGCTGCTGGAATCGCGCACCGGGATCGTCGGCGCGGTGCCGACCGCCGCGATGGGCGCGGGCGCGGAGCCCAGCGACGCCGAGATCGCCGCCTTCTACCGGACCAACCAGGCCCGCTACACGATCCCGGAGCGGCGGGTGATACGCTACGCCGTCTTCGGGGCCGAGAATGTGGCGGCCCAGTCGCAGGCGACGGAGGCCGAGATCCAGGCCGCCTATCGTTCGAACCCGGCCTTTGCGGCCGGCGAGTCGCGCCGGCTTTCGCAGGTGGTGCTCGACGAAGCCGCGGCCCGGGCGCTGGCGCAGAAGGTCGCCGCCGGCACCGCCTTCGCCGCCGCGGCCGCTCAGGCCGGGCGCAGCGCCGCCGACATCGCGCTCGGAGTCAATACTCGCGAGGCGTTCGCCGCCAAAAGCTCCCCGGCCGTGGCCGCCGCCGTGTTCGGCGCCGCCAAGGGTGCGACCGTGGGGCCGATCCGCGGCCCGTTCGGCTGGCATGTCGTGAAGGTCGAGGACGTCATCGTCACGCCAGCGAGGCCGCTCGCGTCGGTTCGCGGCGAGCTTGCCGCGCAGATCCAGCAGCGCAAGGCGGCGAACGCGCTCAACGACCTCGCCACCCGCATCGAGGATGCGATCAGCGACGGCTCGACTTTCGACGAGATCGCCGCCGCCAACAAGCTGCCGGTCAGGGAGACGGCTCCGGTCACCGCCACCGGGGCGGCGCCCGACGTCGCCGACTGGCAGGCGCCGCCCGAGCTCCAGCCGCTGCTCGAAGGCGCTTTCGCGCTCGAGCCGGGCGAGGATCCGTCGGTGGAGACGATCCAGGAAAACCAGCGCTACGCCCTCGTCGCCGTCGCCCGAGCCGTCCCGGCGGCGGCGCCGCCGCTGGCCGCGATCCGCGACCGGATCAAGGCCGACCTCGTCGTCCGGCGCGCCTCCGAGCGGGCACGGGCGGTGGCGAGCGCGATCGTCGCCAGGATCAACGGCGGCATGGCGCCGGCCCAGGCCTTCGCCCAGGCGCAGGTGAAGCTGCCGCCGCTGGAGACTCTCACCGCCACCCGCCGGGAGATTGCCCGCGCCAACGCTCAGGTGCCGCCGCCGCTCGCGATGATGTTCAGCCTTCCGCGCGGCAAGGCGCGCCTGCTGCCGGCGCCGGACGGGCGCGGCTGGTTCGTCGTCTATCTCGAAAGGATCGTTCCAGGCGACGCGAGCAAGGAACCGGGCCTCGCGCAGGCCGTGCGAACCCAGTTCGGGGCGATCATCGGCGAGGAATATGCCCGCCAGTTCACCGGCGCGGTCCGGGCCGCTCTGAAGGTCGAGAAGAATGACGAGGCTGTCCGCCAGCTCAGGCGCGAGATGCTGGGGCCGGGCGCCCAGTAAGGGCCGGCGTTCGGAACCGCCGGATGATCCTCGTCCTCGACAATTATGACAGCTTCACCTGGAACATCGTCCATTATCTGCGCGAGCTCGGGGAAGAGATACGGGTCGAGCGCAACGACGCGCTGAGCGCGGCCGGGGCGCTCGCCACCGGGGCGAAGGCCTTCCTGATATCGCCGGGGCCGGGGCGGCCCGAGGCGGCGGGAACGTCGCTCGATCTCGTCGCCGCCTGCGCCGAGGCGCGGCGGCCGCTGCTCGGAATCTGCCTCGGCCACCAGGCGGTGGCACTGCATTTCGGCGGCACGGTGGTTCGGGCGGAGACGGTCATGCACGGCAAGACCTGCACCGTGAACCATGACGGCACGGGATTGTTCGAAGGCCTCGCCTCCCCGGTCACCGCCGCCCGCTACCATTCGCTGACGGTGGCGCCCGGGAGCGTGCCCGGCTGCCTGGACGTCAATGCGGTGGCGGACGACGGCACCGTCCAGGGCCTTCGCCACCGGGCGCTTCCGATCCACGGCGTTCAATTCCACCCGGAGAGCATCGCGAGCCGGAACGGCCATCGCCTGCTGGCGAATTTCACCAGAATCGCGGCATGTTCCACAGCCGCTTGACAGCCCCCCTAACGTTCCCTACACGTTCCTCGTTCGTTTCTCAGGGGACCCGATATGCTGACGCGAAAGCAGAGTGAGCTTCTGACCTATATCCAGGCCCGCCTCGCCGAAAGCGGCGTATCGCCCTCGTTCGAGGAGATGAAGGAGGCGCTGGCGCTCAAGTCCAAGTCGGGCGTCCACCGGCTGATCTCGGCGCTCGAGGAACGCGGCTTCATCCGCCGGCTGCCCAACCGGGCGCGGGCGCTCGAGATATTGAAGATGCCGGACAGCCAGGCCGGCATCGCCTCCCACCCCAGGGCTCCGGCGGCGCCGCCGCAGGCCGCCAACGACGTGATCGACCTGCCTCTGCACGGCCGTATCGCCGCCGGCATGCCGATCGAGGCGCTTGAAGGTCAGACCACCCTCCCGGTCCCCGCCGCCTTGCTCGGCCCGGGCGAGCATTATGCGCTCGAGGTGGCCGGCGATTCGATGGTCGAGGAAGGCATTCTCGACGGCGATTACGCGCTGATCCGAAAGACCGACGTCGCCCGCGACGGGGAGATCGTGGTGGCGCTGATCAACGACGACGAGGCGACCCTCAAGACCTATCGCAAGGAAGGCCAGATGGTCCGACTCGACCCGGCCAATCGCCGCTACGACCCGCAGCGCTACCGGCCCGAGCAGGTCCGGATCCAGGGCCGCCTGGCGGGGCTGCTTCGGCGCTACTGAGCGGGCGCGCGTCCGCGCCGAGATCATGCGCCTTCCGGACGAGGAAGGACGGTCCCGGCAAAGACGTCGCGCATACCGGCCGAACCTCGATTTCGGATCCACCGGCGATCCCGAAGCGTTCATCGGCCAGTTCCCGCCGGGACGACAATCCGCTCCCGGTGAAAGCATGAGCTGACCGTGAGCGTCCTCGACGCGCCGGGCCTGACGGAAAAGCTCGAGCCGGCCGTGAGTAGCGCTTGCAGGAAGGAGCGAGACTGGTAGGAGTTGGAAGGGTCCTTACCGTGGTGGAGTGAAGGTGAAATGGCGCGCTTCAACTATGTCGAAATGCCGGTGCACGACATCGGCGCTTCCAAGGCCTTTTA
>Ga0196965_1000335_pt1 | contig 31200 bp, 31 predicted proteins | sample S1_20metaG_FD_148668 | JGI IMG/M metagenome (GOLD analysis project Ga0196965, IMG submission 148668) | Soil microbial communities from Anza Borrego desert, Southern California, United States - S1_20 | ecosystem: Environmental > Terrestrial > Soil > Desert | place: USA: California | collected...
CGCTCTGTTGCCGGGCATTGCCTTCGTCCTGGTAGCATTGGTCGAGGAACAGCCGGCGCGACTGCTCCTGGGTCATCCGGCCGGTGTGCATCCCGATCGCCGACAAATAGCGGCAGTCGCGAAGCAGGGCGTTGGAGATCTGGCCGATATGGGTCTCGAGGTCGCCGTCGCGGAGGCCGGCGTCCCACATCATCTCCTCGGTATAATGGGCGAAGCCCTCGGCGAAGGCGTAGCCGACGAACACCCGGCCGAAGGTGAAGGGCGAGCGGTTCGAGTGGAGGAAGTTGAGGAAGTGGCCCGGCCATACCTCGTGCACCGAGGTGAAGAGCAGGGCCGCCTCGCCCTGGACGAAGCCCGCCTGGACTTCCGGCGGCCAGGAAGGATCGGGCGGGGCGATGTAGTAGACGGAAGGAAGGCCGCGCTCATAGGGCCCGGGAATGTCGATATAGGCGAAATTCTGCCGGTTGTAGGGCGGCGATTCCTCGACCTGCGCCTCCTCGGTGCCGGGGATCGAGACCAGGTCCTTCTCCTGGATGAAGCGCTTCAGCCCGGCGAGCTGCGCCCGCGCGGCCTGGACGGCGCCGCCCTTCGGCTTGTTGGCGGCCATCTTGTTCATGCAGGCCTGCAACGTCGCGCCCGGCGCGTAGCGGGCGCAGGCGGCGCTCAGCGCGTCCTGGTTGCGCTTCAGATCGGCCCGGCCGATCGCCTCCAGCTCGGCCAGCGGGAGATCGACCATCTCGGTGTCGCGGAGCATCTGAGCGAAGCGGTCCGCTCCGAGCGCGAAATCCTGAGTGGCGTTCGGCCGCTGCGCCTCGAGCCAGTCGGCGAGCCCCTGCATCGCCCGCGCCGCCTCGCGCGCGGCCTGGTCGAGCTCGGCCTGAAGGCCGGGGTCGGCGACCGAGGCGAAGGCGGCCTTGCCGTCCTTGGGGTAATATTCGGCGAAGCCGCCGAAGCCGGCCTTGCCGTAATTGATGAAGCTGAGCGGCAGCGGCGTCCTGAGGTTCGCCCGGATCTGCTGCGTCGCCCGAGGCACGTTCTTCAGATAGGCGATGAAGGCCCTGAGCCGGGTCTCCGGCGGCGCGTAGGGCCGCGTGACGTAGACCGACGGATCGAGGCCGTTGCCCATGTAATAAGCCGGGTTGCGGTGGGGCTGGTCGGCGGTCTCCAGCCAGAACAGATCGCCGCGGGCGCGGGCGATCAGATAGTCGCGCTCGAACCGTTGCGTCCTGGTGAGGCGCTTCGAATCGAAGGCCTGAGCGGCGGCGATCGACGAGCGCAGGAACCCGGCGGCATTGGCGAGACCCGTCTCGCTCCAGTCCGGAAGCTGCCCGTCAAATTCATGCCGGCCCTGGTTGACCGCGAAGGCCGGGCTGACCCGGAAATAGCCGTCGATGAAGCTTTGGGAGAAGGCCGCCCAGTCCGAAGTTTGCGCGGCCGCCGTCTCCTTCGCCGGGTCCGTGGAGGCACAGCCGGAGAGCAGGAGGGCGAGAGCGGAAGCGGCGGCGAGCACGGGCTTGGGCATGGCGAGTCTCCTCGAAGGCGAGGAGGGTTAGCGCCGCCCGGGCGGAATGACGAGAGCGCAGGTTGCTGGAAATCAGGCTCGGAGCGGCGGGACGAGGCTCCCCTCCCTGAAAGGGAGGGGCTGGGGGTGGGTACGGCCGAAGGCCGCCGAAACACCGACGGCCGGAAGCTCGCTTCGCTCGGACCCACCCCTGGCCCCTCCCTTTCAGGGAGGGGAAGCTTGGCCGCCGGTTGCGCCCTTGCCACCTCCCCCCTAAGCGCCGCCCATGGCTTCCGCCGCCCCTCATCCCTTCCGCATCGCCAACTTCCGCTATTACTGGACGGCGCGCCTGACGGCGACCCTGGCCCAGACGGCGATGATGCTGATCATCGGCTGGCAGGTCTACAATATCGCCCGCGCCGACGGCCTCGGAATCGCCGCCGCCTCGGCCCGGCTCGGCCTCATCGGGCTCATCCAGTTCCTTCCGCTCTTCGCTCTCACCCCGGTCACCGGCTGGGTCGCCGACCGGATCGACCGGCGACACATCGCCCGCTCCACGATCGCCCTCCAGATCCTCTGCGCCGCCGTCCTCGGTTTCGCCACCCGGGCGGGAACGGTCGACCTCTTCATTCTCTATTCGGTCGCCTTCCTTCTCGGCATCGCCCGCGCTTTCTCCGGACCGGCGCTGAGCGCCCTCGCGCCGAACCTGGTACCGCGAGAATCGCTGCCCAATGCGATCGCCCTCTCCTCCATCTCGTGGCAGGCCGGGATGGTCGCCGGCCCCGGCCTCGGCGGCTATCTCTACGCCTGGCTGCCGGAAGCCTCCTACATCGGCGCGGCCATGCTCTTCTCGGTCTCGCTCCTTTGCCTGTTCCTGATCGGACCGGTTCCCCGGCCCGAGATCGACCGCAGCCGTCACCCGATCCGCCAGATGGTGGACGGCCTCGCCTATGTGCGGACCAACCGGCTGGTGCTCGCCGCCATCACCCTCGATCTCTTCGCCGTCTTCCTCGCTGGAGCGACCGCTCTCCTTCCCGTCTATGCCCGGGACATCCTCCGGGTCGGTCCGGAGGGCCTGGCTCAACTCGGTGCCGCGCCGGCGCTCGGTGCGACGCTCACCGCGCTCCTCTTCTCGTTCCGGCCGCTCAAGACCGATGTCGGAACCAAGATGCTCGGCGCCGTCATCGTCTTCGGCGTGGCGACCATCGCCTTCGGCTTCTCGACCTGGATGCCGCTTTCGCTCGCCGCCCTGTTCGTGGTCGGAGCCTCGGACATGTTCTCGGTCTACGTCCGCCAGTCGCTCATCCAGCTCTCCACGCCCGACTCGATGCGAGGCCGGGTCGGCGCCGTGTCCCAGCTCACCATCTCCGCCTCCAACGAGCTGGGCGAGGCGGAATCCGGCTTCCTCGCCGCCCTGATCGGCCCGGTGGCGGCGGTAGTGGCGGGCGGCGCCGGCGCCATCGCCGTCACCCTCCTCTGGATGCGCTGGTACCCGGAGCTGAGGCAGGCTCGGACCTTCGATCCTTCGGCCGATTCGCCAAGGAAGGGGACCGGCTAGGGTCCGCCCGTCCAGATCACCAGCGCGTGGCGCACGCCGCGGGTGACGGGCGTCACCCGGTGGATGGCCCTGGACGGGAAGAAGCGTGCCGCGCCCCGCTCCAGCGTCCGCTGCGCGCCGACCGTGTCCGGAATGATCTCCAGATTTCCGCCGTCATGCTCGCCCGGGTCGGAGAGCTCGACCGACACCGAGACCAGTCGGCGCTCCATGGCGTCGTAGCCGGCGTCGCTGTGCCAGGTGCGAAAGTGAGCGCCTTCCCCGTAGCGCAGAATCTGCAGGGGCTCGGCGACGGGGCCGACGGCGAGCCCGAACGCCGTTCCGGCCGCGGCGAAGAGAGCGTCGAGCCTGTCGTAGATCCAGGCCGTCTCCGGGCCGCGCGGATGATGGCTGGTCAGGGCCGAGCGGACGGACGGGTCGACCGTGTCGCCGGCGCCGGCCCAGACCGTCGCCGGCACCAGACCGGACCGCTCGCCAAGCGCGATCAGCGCATCGCACTCCGCTTCGCTGAACGCCGCCGGGACATCGTAGATGAGCGCCATCGCTCCACGCTAGCGCCGGCGACGGAGAATCGGTAGCGGGAGTTGAAGCAGGCTCGGGGCGACCCGATTTGAAGAACCGGCACGAAGGAGACCAATAATGAGAGCGGGCAACATCCTCGAGACGATCGGCCGCACCCCCCATATCCGGGTCAACCGCCTGTTCGGCGACGCCGAGGTCTGGGTGAAGTCGGAGCGGGCCAATCCCGGCGGCTCGATCAAGGACCGCATCGCTCTCTCGATGATCGAGGATGCCGAACGTTCGGGCGCGCTCAAGCCCGGCGGAACGATCGTCGAGCCGACCTCCGGCAATACCGGCATCGGCCTCGCCATGGTCGCCGCGGTCAAGGGCTACAAGCTGATCCTGGTCATGCCCGAGAGCATGAGCCTCGAGCGCCGCCGGCTGATGCTCGCCTACGGCGCCAGCTTCGACCTCACCCCGCGCGAGAAGGGCATGAAGGGCGCGATCGCGCGGGCCGAGGAGCTGCTCGGCGAGATCGAGGACAGCTGGATGCCTCAGCAGTTCGAGAATCGCGCCAATATCGAGGTCCACCTGCGGACCACCGCCCAGGAGATATTGGAGGACTTCCGCGACTCGCCGGTCGACGTCCTGATCACCGGAGTCGGCACCGGCGGCCACATCACCGCCTGCGCCCGGATATTGAAGAAGGAGTGGCCGGAGCTGAAGGTGTTCGCGGTCGAGCCGACCCTGTCGCCGGTAATCTCCGGCGGCCAGCCCGGCCCCCACCCCATCCAGGGCATCGGCGCGGGCTTCATTCCGGCGAACCTCCACACCGACGTCATCGACGGAGTGATCCAGGTCGATCCCGCCGACGCCAAGGAAATGGCCAGGCGCGCGGCGCGCGAGGAAGGCGTCCTGGTCGGCATCAGCTCCGGCGCGAGCCTCGCCGCGGTTCGCCAGAAGCTCGAGGAGATCGGCCCCGGCAAGCGGGTCCTCACCTTCAACTACGATACCGGCGAGCGCTACCTGTCGGTTCCGGACTTCCTGCCAGAGGCCTGATCGCGTCCTTCGATACGCCGCTTCGACCTCGCTCAGCGGCTACTCAGGATGAGCGGTGGAGGGTGGTTCCGACCGCCCATCCTGAGCAGGGACCGAGCTTGGCGAAGGCCGGTATCGAAGGACTCGCGAGATCTCCGCCGCCAGCCCTTCCGCGGCCTCCGTGCGCAGATCGACGATGCGCGGCGCGTTGATCAGCGAGGCGCCGGCGGTGTCGATGGACAGGGTGGCGAGCCCGAGGCGGCGCTGAAGCAGGCCTCGGCTGAGGCTCAGCGCCTGGATGTTGGCCAGCGGCACCAGCCACAGCCGCCGCCGCCATACGCCGCGCGAGACGAAGAGCATGTCCCGGTCGAGGCTGTAGCGGTGGAACCGCCGTTCGAGGGCGGCCGCGACCGCGAGCAGCGGCAGCAGAGCCACCAGCGCGACCGCGAGCGGAAGCCACCAGGACAAGGCGAGGATGGCGGCGAGCGCGGGCACCAGCCTCGCGGCGACGCTTCGGGCGATGTGGCGCCTCGACACTGGGATCAGCTCCGGCGGCGGCGGGAGGCGCAGCGGCGGGACTTCCGCGAGCACCGTCTCGATCTCGAGTCGGGTTGCGAAGGGGGCCGCGCTCTGGGGACCTCCGCGCTCGGTGCCGGCCCCCAGGGTCTGGAAGGACAGGCCCGACCAGCCGAACAGGCCCCGCACCGGGCCACTGCCGACTTCGGCGAGCTGCACCCGCCGGCGCGAGATCACCGCCTCGCTTCGGGTGAACAGGCCGCGCTCGCGCCGGAAGCGCTCGCCTTCGAGCGAAAGCCGGAAGCCGTAGTCGCGCGACAGGGTTCGAAGCACTCCCGCCAGGGTCCCAAGCAGCGCCGCCACGAACAGCACCGCGGCGATCGCTCCGAAGGTCCAGCGGGCCGGAAGATATTCGTCGACCAGCCCGACCCAGCGCGCCGGGTCGTAAATGTCGAAAGGCAGGAAACGGTCGAAGGTCTGGAGCAAAGCGAACAGGCCGGCGATGTAGACGAGCGAGAAGTTGAACAGCCCGAACAGGATCAGTCGCGGCGGCTCCATGGCGAAGAGGATGCGAGGCGCCGGCGCCTCGCTGCCGACGGCGGCGGCGGCGGCGCCGGCGCGGCCGGCGCGCACCGTCTCGCGGAGGCGATGGGCCTCGGCCAGCGACACGCTGTCGAGCAGCCCCTCGTCCTTGCCGCCGGCGCCGGTCTCGATCCGCACCTTGGCGAGGCCGAACAGCCGGGCGAGGAAGGTCCGCTCGATGTCGACGTCCTGGACCCGGTCGAAGGGGATGCTGCGCCGGTTGCGGCTGAGGATTCCGCTCTCGATGACGATCTCGGCCGGGCCCACGCCGTAGCGGAATTGCCGCCAAGCAAGCCACTTCGCCGCGAGCAGGACGAGGGCGAGGGCGGCGGCGAGATACAGCGCGCCGGACAGGCCGGTCCGCGAGGAGAAGGCGAGTGCCGCCGGCAGCGCCAGCATCTGCGGCGCCTCTTTGACGAGACGCAGCGCGATCGTGCCTGGATGGAGTCGGCGGTCGGCGCCGTCGCTCACGCCGGCTCCTCGCGAATCCGGCCCCGAATCTCGTCGCGCAGGCTTTCGGCGGTGCCGCGGGCGAGGCCGGGCACGACGATCTGGCTGTGCAGAGTGCCGGCGGTGTGGAGGACGAGGCTGCAAATGCCGAGCATCCGCTCGAGCGGCCCCTGGCTGACGTCGATATGCTGGACCCGGTCGAGCGGGACGACCGTGTGGACGCGGGTCCACACGCCGCGGCGGACCCGCAGCTCCTCCCCGTCCATCCCGTAGCCCCAGGCGCGATAGCGGCGCGGCGGCGCCAGCACCGCCAGATAGAGCAGGATCAGCAGGGCCGCCGCGACCAGCAGGCCCCGGGGCACGGCCGCCAACCGCTGGATCCAGACCTCGCCGGCCAGCGCCGCGGCGAGGATGAAGCCTCCGGCGATCAGGCCGCGTATCTGCATCAGGCGGAGCAATCCGCGGTCGAGCGGAGTCAGCGGCAAATCGTCCATGGCTCAACCATAAGGCGCGGTTATGCTATGCGTCCACCATGTCGCCGCTCGAGCAGTCCCTGATCGCCTTCACCCTCGCGGCGGCCCTGCTGACCGTCACCCCCGGGCTCGACACCGCCCTGGTGCTTCGAACCGCCGCCGCCGAAGGGCCCCGGCGCGCGCTGGCGGCGGCGCTGGGCATCTGCGCCGGCTGCCTCGCCTGGGGCCTGCTGGTCGCGGTCGGCCTCGGCATGCTGCTGCAGGCGTCCGAGCTCGCCTATCTGGCGCTGAAATGGGTCGGCGCCGCCTACCTTCTGTATCTCGGCGTCCGCCTGATCTTCGCCCGCCGCGGCGAGGCTGAAGGTGGCGGGGCGGAGTCGGCGCCGCGGGCCAACTGGTTCCTGCGCGGCCTTCTGACCAACCTGCTCAACCCGAAGGTCGGCGCTTTCTACGTTTCCTTCCTGCCTCAGTTCATCCCCGCCGGAGCGAACGTGCCGTCGACGACCCTGCTGCTCGCCGCAGTCCATGCCGGGCTCGGCCTGCTCTGGTTCCTGCTGCTGATCGGCGCGACCCGGCCGCTGGCGAGGGCGCTGCGCAGGCCCGGGCTGGTGCGCGGCCTCGACCGGCTGACGGGCGGGGTGCTCATATTCTTCGGCCTTCGACTGGCCTTCAGCCGCCAGTGACGGCCCGGAGGGAAAGGGAATGAACATGATCCGGAATGCCAGCATCATCGTGGCCCTGGCCGGCGCCGCCGCCGCCCTGCAGCCCGCCTCGGCGCAAAAGTCCGTCGAGGCCAGCGGCCCCTATCGGCACTCGGCCGCGGCGGCGGACTTCCCGGTTCGAGTCGGCGAGTTCCGAAGGGCCGACGTCTACGAGTATGACGACAAGGGCCGGGACGTCAGCGCCAGCTACAATCTCGTCACGCCCGAGGGCCGGATGCTTATCACCGTCTACATCTATCCGGCCGCGGCCGAAGGCGATCGGACCGAGCAGTGCAGCCGGGAGTTCGGGAACGTCAAAGGCGCGATCCAGGAGCAGCATGGCGTGGCCGCACCCGCCGAGGAGGGGCCGGCCATCGCCGTCCCCGGGACGAACCGCGACCGGGGTCGCCGCGCCGTCTATCGCCTGAACCTGCGGTTCGACGGAGAGGTCCGCGCCGTCCGCTCCGAGGCGCATCTCTATTGCCATGTCGGCGGCGACTGGTTCGTGAAATACCGGGTCAGCGCTCCGGTGGCCGTGACCGCGCCGGGGGCGGTGGAGACCTTCATCCGGACCGGCCCGTGGCCAGGCCGGTCGTCCGCCGAGGCCGTCGCACGGCTGGAGCCGCGAAGAGGACGAGGAACCCCCCTTCCTACGCAGCGTTGAGGCTCCGAAACAAAGCGGAGACACCTGCCATGACCGAGCCTGTTCGCGAGCGCGAAACCACAGTCGTCACGACCGACTCCGGCGGCGGCGGAGGCGGCACGATCATCGCCGTCGTCCTTCTGATCGCGATCATCGCCCTGCTCTTCTACCTTTTCGGCGGCCAGCTTCTCGGCGGCGCCGACAAGAGCACCGACGTCAAGGTCGACGTGACCGCTCCCGCGAAAAGCAGCTGATCGACATCAGGTCGGCAACCGCGGAGGGCGCGGTCGGGCCTTCCGCCTGTAACCCATGGAGAGTGAAATGACCGACCCCGATCGCGAGCGCGAGATTCCGCGCGAGACGGTGCGCGACACCGAACGGACGACCATCATCCAGACCGACGGCGGCCGGGACCGCGGCGGCGGCGGCGTGCTGCTCGCCGTCGTCCTCATCCTCGCGCTTCTGGCGGTGCTCTACTTCGTCTTCAGCGGCAGCTTCAACCGGGCCGCGGACGAGGTCGGAGTGAACGTCAACGTCGAGGCTCCGAAGGTCGAGATGCCCAGCGTCGACATGCCGGACAAGATCGAGCTCAAGGTGCCGGAAGAGATTGACGTCACCACCGACGGCGGCGGCAACAAGGCTGAATGAGGATCCGGCGGCTGAATGGCGGCTGACAGACCCATTCAGAGATTCCTAAACCGAATCAACGCATAAGCGCAGGGTCGGCCCGCGGGTCGACCCCTCGAGTCGCGTAACGAGGGAGGGGCCGGCAGCCGAAAGGCGGCCGGCCCCTGACCTTTTATCCTCCCCGCGGCTCCGCCGTGGGGAGGATATTTCAGTCTTTCGCCGGCGCGTTGGGATTGTCGCCCGTCTCGTCCTCGCCGAGCCGGCCGTGGCCGTGATAGGGTTTCTCGGTCTGGCCGCCGCTTCCGGTGAAGCCGTCCTTGGCGCCGCCTTCCTTGCCGCTGTGCGGATTGGGATAGGCTCCGCCGCCGGAATCGCCGCCGCCCTGCCGTCCGTTCAGCTTGTCCTCGTCCATGGCGCGCTCCTCTCACGGCCTGAATGAGCCGGGGAGCGCGAGGTTCCGGGGCTCAGTAGGCCGTTCGCGCCAGCCGCCGCCCCTCGAAGGGCGAGGTGCCGCGGCTCATCCCCAGCGGCGCCAGCACCGGCGCGACGGGCCGGCGCTGAGCGATGGCGAGGCCGGCATGGGTGGCCATCACCGCCGCCTCGGCGATGCTCTTCACTCCGAGCTTGGCCATGACGTGCGCCCGGTGCATCTCGACCGTCCTGACGCTGATGCCCAGCTCGTGGGCCACCGCCTTGTTGGAGCGGCCGCCGAACAGGGCGAGCGAGATGTCCAGCTCGCGCGCCGTGAGCCGGGCCAGCCGGTCCTGAGCGATTCGACGCGCCTCTCCCCGTTCGAGCGACGCTTCGAGCGCGTTCCAGGCGGGAAGGAGGGCGGCGGCGAGCTTCGTTGCCTCCACCGGCTTTTCGAGAAAGTCGAGCGCCCCAAGCTTCATCGCCGCGACGGCGATATCGACCCTGGGCGCGGCGCTCATCGCCAGGATCGGCCAGCCGGTCTCGCGCCGCACCAGGGCGGCCAGGATTTCGAGGCTGTCGTCGGCGTCCATGTCGAGCAATATGCAGCCCGGCATCAAATGCCCGAGTATCTCGAGAAACTCGCCCCCGCCGCCGAAAGGCCAGGCCTCGGCGCCGATAGACGCCAGATTGATCGTCAGCGACCTCCTCGTCTCGAGGTCGTTATCTACCACGTACACAGTGCGTTGGTGCGACATAAGCCCGCTCCCCCAAAGGCCAGACATACAGGGCCACGCACAGTCAACTGTCTGAGTCGACTGGTTAATACACAACCTAGGGAAATTACGGTGAACGGCAGGTGACCGGGTTCGGCCAAGTCACTGGCATTGTGGACCTTCTTGCGTAAGGGGCGAAAGACGCGAGCCCCAATGTAGGTCCGATCCGGTATGATGCAGATTAGAAATCCGATGGTCCTGCTGTTCCGGCGCACCGTAGAGTCCATGCCGAATCACGGTATGATTACCGGTGTACAAGTCCGATCTGAGCCCCTCCGCCGTTAACCATTAAGCTCCCTCACAGCACCAGCGACCGGCCGGTGCGGGGTCACGCGCTGGCGGGGGGCGGACGGGGTGGTGGAAGTCACACATATCTTCAGCGGGAACGCGCTCGGCGCACTCGACGAAGACGGCCGCGTCCGTCTCCCGCCTTTCATCCTGCGCGAGATGGCGCGCCACGGCGACGGCGGCCGGGTGCTGCTCGGGGTCCATGAAAAGGATCCCTGCCTGACCGGCTACGGCACCGCGCTCCGGCCCCGGCTGGAGGCGGAGCTAGAGCGACGCCGGCTTCGGGACGAAGCGCTGGGGCGGCCGTCCGACGAGCATCACGCCCGGGCCCGGCGGACCTTCGGGCTGGTCGAGGAGGCGAGCTACGACGAGGGCGGGCGGATCACCCTGCCCCCGCTCGCCCGGCGGCGCGGCGGGCTCGGCAGGAACATATTGTTCATCGGCGCCGGCAGCCATTTCGAGATCTGGGATACGTCGCTGGCCATGGCCGAGGGCGACGAGGAATTGCGCTTCCTCGCCGAGTACCGGCTCGGCGGCGGCGCCCCGTCAGTCGAGGAGGAGGAAGAAGGATGAGCCTGTTATGCGCGCTGGGCGGCCACGAGGCGGGGGCCGGAGAGGTTTACAATGGCGGCTATTATTTCTCGCGCTGCCGGCGCTGCGAGCGGGACATGATCCGCTGCGGCGGAGCCTGGCAGATGGTGCCGAGCGGCCACCGGGTCGTCTGGCGCGCCGGCCGCCACCAGCATTCGGTGGAGCCCAGCTTCGAGGGCGTGCTGCCGGTCCTCCATCGGGAGGCCAACCTGCCCGCGGTGCGCCCGCCTTTCGCCTCGTGGAGCCGCGACATCGTGCGGCTGCGGCACCCCCCCGCCGCCACCGCCGCGGCTTCGGCCGCGGCGGTGCTCGAGAAGGAGGAGCCGCATTATCCGCGGCTGCTGGTGATCGCCGCACTGGTCGGCGCCGGGCTGCAGCTGATCTTCAGCCTCGGCTCGGGGCGGAGTGTGGGGTGAGGGGCTGGGCGAGGTGAACCAGCCCTCCGTTCGCCCTGAGCTCGTCGAAGGGACTTCCCTCCCTTCAAGGCGCGAGGGAAGGGCTTAGACAAGCTCAGCCCGAACGGAAGAGCGCATTCCCGCTTCGGCGTCCGGACCCTTGCGCCGCGCGGCGCATTCTGCGCCTTGTCACGAGTCAAGGAGGCGCCGCAGCATGAAGCCGATGGGCGAGCAGCATCTGGCATTGCTCAGGCGCCATATGGTCGAGATCGTCGACCTCCATTTCGACCTGGCCAGCGAGGAGCTCGGCAAGGACGAGGTCGATCCGCGGCTTCGCGCAGCCTTGCTCCGAGTGCCCCGCCACCTGTTCGTGCCGCACCAGCTCGCCGTCGCCGCCTATCAGGACACGCCGCTTCCGATCGGCTTCGACAAGACCATCTCGCAGCCCTTCATCGGGGCGCTGATGCTCGACCTGCTCGACCTCGCTCCGGGCCATCATGTGCTCGAGGTCGGCACCGGCCTGGGCTGGCAGGCGGCGGTGATGAGCGCGCTCGGCGCCCATGTCTGGAGCGTCGAGGTCGTCGAGGAGTTCGCCGAAGGCGCCCGGCTCCGGCTCGCCTCGGAAGGCCATGACATCGATATCAGGGTCGGCGACGGCTCGCGCGGCTGGCCCGAGCACGCCCCCTTCGACCGGATCCTCGTCACCGCCGCGGCCGCGGCCCCGCCTTCGGCCCTGGAAGAGCAATTAGCGCCGGGCGGGCGCATGGTGATCCCGCTGGGCGGCAAGGAGGTCCAGCAATTGAGCGTGGTGACGAAGACGCGGGACGGGGCTCTGTCGACCCGGGAGGTGCTGCCGGTGCGGTTCACCCAGCTCGAGACGGCGATCTGAGCGACTTGCCTCCCCATCGCCTCGCGGCAGGGAGGCAAGAAAGTGTCATGCTTTACGCCTTCTTCACCTCCCCGCCGCATAAGCGCACCCTTCCAGGGGTGGGTGACGAATGCTTCGGGTCTATGCCTGTATCACCGGCGAGCATGATTTCCGGCTGGTGCTCGTCGCCGGCACCATCTGCCTGCTCGCCGCCTTCACCGCTTTCTCGATCTTCGAGCAGGCGCGGCGGGCGGAGCGGCGGCCGCGGATGTGGACGGCGCTGGCGGGCTTCGTCGCCGGCACCGGCATCTGGGCGACCCATTTCATCGCCATGCTCGCCTACCGGCCGAACCTGCCGATCGGCTACGACCTCGATCTGACCCTGATTTCGATCGCGTCGGCGGTAACGATCACCGGCGCCGGCTGGACCCTGGCCCTGCGCGGCGGCCGCTTCGGAACCCTCGCGGCGGGGGTGCTGATCGGAGCCGGCATCGGAACCATGCATCATATCGGAATGGCGGCGGTGAAGCTTCCGGGCCGCTTCCTGTGGGACGCCGATCTCGTCGCCGTCTCGCTCCTGCTCGGAACCGCGCTCAGCGCCGCCGCCCTGGCCGAGCACCGGCGCAGGCCGCAGGCGCTGCCGTGGCGGCCGGCCCTGCTGCTCACCCTCGCCATTTGCGGGCTCCACTTCACCGCCATGGCGGCGGCGTCGATCCTTCCCGATTCCCGGGTCGAGGTTCCGGCGGCGGCGATCGACGGCAGGCTGCTCACGCTCGCCGTGGCGGCGATGGCCCTGGTCATCCTCGCCATCGGCTTCATGATGGTGCTGTTCGACCGCAAGCTCGCCCGCAACGCGATCGAGGAGGCGCGGCGGCTCAGAACCTTCGCCGACGCCGCGGTCGAGGGCCTGGTGGTGATAGACGGCGAGCGGATCGTCGACGCCAACCGAAGCTTCCTCCAGCTCGCCGGGTTCGACAGCGTCGGCGCCGCGCCCGAGCGGCTCTCGGACCTGCTCATCGACGTCAATCTCGGCGCGCTGCCGATGGCGCCGGACGCGCCTCCGGCCGAATGCCGGCTGCTCCGCGCCGACGGCGAGAGCCGTGAGGTCGAATTGCTGCTGCGCCCGCTCGCCTGGCGCGGAGCCGAGCTTCGAATCCTCGCCGTGCGCGACATTTCCGAGCGCAAGGAGGCGGCGGAGCGGATCGCCCACCTCGCCTTCCACGACGCCCTCACCGGCCTTCCCAACCGCGCCGTCTTCGGCGACCAGCTCGCCGGCACCGTGGCCAAAGCGGACGAAACGGCCGATCACGTCGCCGTCCTGTGCGTCGACCTCGACGGCTTCAAGGCGGTCAACGACATATACGGCCATCCGGCGGGCGACGCCCTGCTCGTCGCGGCGGCGCAGCGGCTGAGGGCGGCGGTTCGCGGCCACGAGCTGGTCGCGCGCCTCGGCGGCGACGAGTTCGCGGTGGTTCAGGCCGGCGGGCAGCAGCCCGACCATGCCGGCCTGCTCGCCCAGCGGATCCTCGAGGCTCTCGCCGAGCCGTTCGCGCTCGGCCAGGACACGGTCCGGATCAGCGCGAGCGTCGGGGTCGCCCTGTTCCCCGCCGACGCCGCCGATCCGGAAAGCCTGATCAAGAATGCCGACATGGCCCTCTACCGCGCCAAGGCGGAGGGGCGCGGCACCGCCCGCTTCTACGAGGCGGCGATGGACGAGGCGCTGCGCCGGCGCCGGCAGCTCGAGGCGGACCTGAGGCAGGCGATCGGCCGAGGCGAGCTCTCCCTTCACTACCAGCCGCTCGCCGACCTCGAGAGCGGCTCGATCCTCGGCTTCGAGGCGCTGCTGCGCTGGACCCACGACCAGCTCGGCGAGATCGGGCCGGCGACCTTCATTCCGCTCGCCGAGGAGAGCGGCCTCATCCTCAAGCTGGGCCATTGGGTCCTCCGCCAAGCCTGCGCCGAGGCGGCGCGCTGGACCCCGGCGCTCAAGCTCTCGGTCAATCTGTCGCCGGCGCAATTCACCCAGGGCGACCTCGCCTCAGAGGTCGAAGCCGTGCTGGGCGAGACCGGCCTCGACCCGGCCCGGCTCGAGCTCGAGATCACCGAGGGGCTGCTGATCAAGGATCCGGGCAAGGCGATCGTCATTCTCGAGCGGCTGAAGGCGCTGGGCGTGCAGATCTCGATGGACGATTTCGGCACCGGCTATTCCTCGCTCAGCTATTTCCGGATGTTCCCGTTCGACAAGGTCAAGATCGACCAGAGCTTCATCCGCGACATGATCGACAATCCGCAGGCACGCGCCATCATCCGCTCGGTGATCGGCCTCGGCCAGGGGCTGGGGATGCCGGTGGTCGCCGAGGGCGTGGAGACGGAGGCCCAGCTCGAGGCGCTTCGCGCCGAGGGCTGCGACCAGGTCCAGGGCTATTGGATCAGCCGGCCCGGCCCGATCGCCCATTTCGAGGGCGTGGTGATGGCTCGGGGCATCGTCCTGGACCGGGGCGCGGAATCGGGGATGGTGCGCAAGCAGGCGGGCTAGCGTCGGATTCCGGCGTTCGGTTCCGGACGAAGTGGACGACCTGGACGACTTGCACACGGGGCGTATTTTTTTCAGTCGCGGATCGGCCGGCCGGCGTACCGGAGGGAGCCGCTTCCGCTGCACCCACGAGCCGAAGTTCACGGCGAGCCTGAAAAAATTTCACTGTGACCTTTGCCTGGGGCGGCCTGGACCTTCCGCAAGCGCGCTCGCAATCCTTCCGGGCGCCGTCCATCGCGACTCCGGCGGATCGCATTCTTCTCGACGTTTAAAAGAGCCAGTTATAATGTTGAGAACATATCATGAACGTGGGCGGTAGGCAAGGCGCTCGGGACTGCTTATCTTGCTGCCATGGTCCGCCGGACGATCCTCGCTCCCGCGCTTGCCGCTCTGCTCTGCGCCGCCGCGCCGCCCGTGTCGTTCACGCCGGTGTCGCCGGAATATGCTGAAGCCGCCGGTGAATATCGCCGGCTGTGGGAGGCGGAAGGACCAAGGATCGTCGCCGCGATGGAAGCCGCCACCGGCCTCGCCTTCCCCGGCTCGCGGGTGGACGTCATCGTCTCCGAGGGCCGGCCGATGGCGAGCTTCGACGGCCGCACCATCCGGCTCCGGGCGAGCTACTCCCCCGCCTACAAGAAGGCGACCCTGGTCCACGAGCTCGGCCACCGCCTGGCCTTCGCCCTCCCCGACCGCGGCGGCCTCGACGACCACCGCCTCCTCTACCTCTTCCTCTACGACGTCTGGACCGACCTCTACGGCAAGGCGTTCGCGGACCGGATGGTGACCATCGAACGGCGGATCGGGCCGGCCTATGAAGCGGCATGGAGCTGGGCGCTGGCGATGACGAGGGAGGAGAGGCGGGCGCGGCTGAAGGCCCTCAGCGCAAAGCGATCAGAGGCGGAACAACCTTGCGCCGGGATCACCGCTGGCCTATATCACTCGCAGAGCAAGCTGTTTGCTCACGAGCTAAAGGCGGTCCAACTGGTGTGTCGTCCCATCGGGACCAAAACCAAGTAGGACCGCCTACCCTTTTTTGGGCGGGCTGAGATAGCGCTCTCGATCAGCTACAAACTTTAGATACACGCCGAAAACGCGATAGCGCAAATGCCTTCGCGTCCGCTGCGAAAGCTTGGTCGGATAGCCAGGACGTAGCCGTGTGACAGCGCGCCTCGCATCAAGGGTGTCCGCAAGAGCCTGCACAACAATTCCATATTGAAGCAGTTGTTGACGATGCGCCCTGTGTTGCAGGCTGAGGAGCACCTGAGCCAAAGGCGTGATCCAGCGTTCTGCGTCACCGACGCCCTCGACAGCGCGGACAAAACGCACATAGCCGATGGTCTTCGGTGGATCTGCCTCCGCGTCCATGAGCAACTCGCCAATCGCACGCTGCGAGATCCGGTCGACCAGACGAACTTTTCTTGATTCGAGTGAGGCGAGAAAGGCTTGCAAGCGCGCGCCCCGTGGATCCGCAGAAATGGCGATCGAGAGGCCTTCCTGACGGATAATTTCAATCTGAGCCCAAAACCGGCTGAAAAGATATAACAAGCTACCGAAATCGTTGTCGTTCAGCGGCTTGAGGGTGAGACTGCGGCCGACTAAGCTTTCAAAATCTTCGGTCGCCAAGGAATGAAGCTTGCCGGCCAACTCGTCCGCCGCCTTCAAGAGAGGATCTAAGTGCTTGTCCAGGAAAGTGGCAGCCGACTGGGACCTTTCAGATCGGCGGCGTATCTCCTGATAGAGAATGTCGACGAGCTTGACCGTGACCCCGCCACCCAAGGCAGCTGAGAATAGCTGAAGCCAATTCAGCGGAGCAGCCGGGTCCGTCATAGCCACACACTATGCGGTCGGGCATCTACTTACTAGTCGGAATCCGATGAACAGACCGACCGGCGGCCACGGATATCGATACTAATTCGCTCGAATATCCGTTCGGCGGCTTGTCAAAAAGCCTCCGCCGGAAGCGCCATGAGCGTATCCGAGCCGGCTTCGATCTGGCGCCTCAGCGCGCCCGTCTCCGGCATCATGCGCTGGGCGAAGAAGCGGGCGGTTACGAGCTTGGCTTCGTGGAAGCTTCGGCCCTCGGCGCCGTTGGCCAGAGCGGTTTTGCTCGCCCTGGCCATTCTCAGCCACATCAGGCCGAGGCAGACGATTCCCGTCAGCGTCATGTAGGGATAGGCGGCGGCGCCGGCGTGGTTGGGGTTGGCCATTCCGTTCTGCATCAGCCACATGGTCGCGGCCTGGAGGTCGGCGACGCCCTTCTCGAGGGCGGCGGCGACTTCGGCGGCCTCGCCTTCGCCGGCTTTGGCGTCGGCGATCTCCTCGGCGAGGAGCTTGAGGAAGGCCTGGATCGCCCTCCCCCCGTTGGCGCCGAGCTTGCGGCCGACCAGGTCGAGCGCCTGGATTCCGTTGGTGCCTTCGTAGATCTGGGCGATGCGGGCGTCGCGGACGAACTGCTCCATGCCCCATTCGCGGATATAGCCGTGGCCGCCGTGAATCTGCTGGGCATCGACCGCGACCTTGAAGCCCTGGTCGGTCATATAGCCCTTGATGACGGGGGTGAGCAGCCCGAGCAGGTCGGAGGCGGCCTCGCGCTCCTCCTCGGTCTGGGCGCGGCGGGAGATGTCGACCTGGAGCGCGCCCCACAGGACGAGGGCGCGGGCGGCCTCGTTGAACGCCTTCATCTCCATCAGCATCCGCCGCACGTCCGGATGGACGATGATCGGGTCGGCCTTGGCATCGGGGTCGCGCTGATCGGGGACGAGCGCCCGGCCCTGGCGGCGGTCCTTCGCGTAGGCGACGGCATTCTGGTAGGCGACCTCGCCCTGGGCGAGGCCCTGGAGGCCGACTCCGAGACGCGCGGCGTTCATCATGATGAACATGGCGGCGAGGCCTTTCTCGGGCTCGCCGACGAGATAACCCTCGGCCTCGTCATAGTTCATCACGCAGGTCGAATTGCCATGGATGCCCATCTTGTGCTCGATCGAGCCGCACGACACCCCGTTGGCGACGAGGGTGCCGTTGTCGTCGAGGATTCGCTTGGGCACGATGAACAGCGAGATGCCCTTCACATTGTCCGGAGCGCCCTCGATCTTGGCCAGGACGAGGTGGATGATGTTCTCGGCCAGGTCATGCTCCCCCGAGGAGATGAAGATCTTGGTGCCGCTGATCCTGTAGCTTTCCGCCACTCCGTCGGTCACCGCGCCCTGCGGGACGGCGCGGGTCCGGAGAAGGCCGAGATCGGTCCCGCAATGCGGCTCCGTGAGGTTCATCGTCCCGGTCCATTTGCCGGCGACCATGTTGGGCAGATATTTGGCCTTCTGCTCTTCCGAGCCCTTGGTGAGAATGGAGGCGACGGCGCCCGCGGTCAGGCCATGATACATTTCGAAGGCCTGGTTGGCGGAGAGCAGATATTCGGTGACGGCGGTTCCGACGACCTGGGGAAGGCCCTGGCCGCCATATTGCTCGGGCGCCGACAGGGTCGTCCAGCCGCCGGCGGTGAACTGGTCCCACGCCTCCTTGAAGCCCGGCGGAGTCGAGACGCTTCCGTCCTCGTGGCGGACGCAGCCTTTCTCGTCGCCGATCCGGTTGAGCGGCGCCAGCACCTCGGAGGCGAAGCGGCCGCCCTCGGTCAGGATCGCCTCGATCATGTCGGGAGTGGCGTTCTCGAAGCCCGGCAGGTTGGAGTAGCGGTCGAGGCCGAGCACCTCTTCGAGCACGTAGCGCGTCTCGCGGACTGGGGCGGTGTAGCTGGGCATGGCGTTCCTCGTAGAGCCTATCCGGTTGAATTGAACCGTTCGGGCTGAGCTTGTCGAAGCCCTCTCCTCCTCCACTTTTCGAAAAGGAGGGCTTCGACAGGCTCAGCCCGAACGGGGAAGCGGGGCCATTCTCACTCGTTCCCGCTCAATGACCGCCCGAATCCGCCGCTTCGACCATGGCGATGAAGCGTTCGAGCTCGGCGATGGTGGCGTCGATGTCGGCGCGCTGCTTGGTCAGCAGATCGATCCGGCCGCGGCATTTCTCCAGGGTCACCCGGCGCTGCGAGGCGCGGCCGTCGCCGAGATCGTAGAGGTCGATCATCTCGCGAATCTCGGCGAGGCTGAAGCCGACCCGCTTGCCGCGAAGGATCCAGGCGAGGCGGGCGCGGTCGCGCCAGCCGTAGACTCGCGAGAGGCCCTGGCGGCGCGGCGAGATCAGCCCCTCGTCCTCGTAGAAGCGGAGCGCCCGGGGGGTGACCCGGAACTCCTCGCAAAGATCGGTGATGGTGTAGGACTTGCCGCCGGATTCGGGGGCGGCGAAGTCCGAATGAAGGGCGTGCGGCATGGCCGGACGCGGTAGTTTACGTTCACGTCAACGTCAAGATTGGGAGCCGTCATTCCGGCGGAGGCCGGAATCCAGGAACACCGCCGCATGAAGTTCCGACCGTGAATGTTCATGGATCCCGGCCTTCGCCGGGATGACGTGCTAATCGCAGAGGGGGTCGCCGGCGATGTCGGTCGCCTTTCTCGCATCGGCTGGAGTGGATCCGGCGCGGGTGAAGCGGGCGCCGGCGAGGGTGGCCCGGGCGGCGCAATAATAAGCGCAGCCCGTCGGCACCGTCGCGGGGAGAGTCACGATGCCGTCCTTCAGGGTGGCGGCGATCGTGCAGGTCTCGTCGCCGGCCATGGCCAGAGTGAGCCGCTCGCCCTCGCGCACCGCGCGGCCGGCGCCGGAGCAGCTGTGCAGGTTGCCGCCCCAGACGAGCAGCCCGAACTGGGTGTCGCGGCCCGTGTCGACGATGCACAACTGGTTCTTCTGCGGCCCCGCCCCGCCCTCGTAGAGGCCGGCCAGCGCGGCGCCGGCGGAGGGCGAGGCGGCGGGCGCCCTCGAATCGGCGGCCGCCCCCGATCGCGAATCGGGCGCGGCCTGCTCGTTGGCGGGCTCGTCGCCGCGGCCGCAGCCGGCCAGGAACAGGAGGAGGAGGAGACTCTTCTTCATGGCTTGTCTCTGGGCAAGATTCGCGACGGGCCAAGCCGTTCCATTATCCACATCAATTTAAGCCGGGCGGGGCGACAAAGGCCGGTCGGGCCCCTATATGACGCGCGGGGCAAAATCAGACGAGCGAGCGGGCGTTTTCGACATGCTGACCACGCATCCATTCGACACAGGTCTCGACGGGGACAAACTCCGCGAGGAATGCGGCGTGTTCGGCATATGGGGCTCGGACAGCGCCTCGGCGGTGGCCGCGCTCGGCCTTCATGCCCTCCAGCATCGAGGCCAGGAAGCGGCCGGGATCACCAGCTTCGACGGCCGCAACTTCCATTCGCACCGGGCGATGGGCCATGTCGCCGGCAATTTCGACAAGGACGAGGTGATCCGCCGACTCGCCGGCGCCGCCGCCATCGGCCACGTCCGCTATTCGACCACGGGCGAGACCGCCCTGCGCAACGTCCAGCCGCTGTTCGCGGAGCTCGCCTCGGGCGGCTTCGCGGTCGCCCATAACGGCAACATCTCCAACGCGATGCGGCTGAGGCGCGACCTCAACCGGCGCGGCTCCATCTTCCAGTCGACCTCCGACACCGAGGTCATCATCCACCTCGTCGCCACCTCGACCTACCGGACCCTGCTCGACCGGCTGATCGACGCCTGCAAGCAGGTCGAGGGCGCCTATTCGCTCATCTGCCTGACAAGCGAGGGCATGATCGCCTGCCGCGACCCGCTCGGCGTGAGGCCGCTGGTGATGGGCCGGCTCGGCGATTCCTACATCTTCGCCTCCGAGACGGTGGCCCTCGACGTCGTCGGAGCCACCTATATCCGCTCGGTCGAGCCCGGCGAGATCGTCATCGTCTCCAGCCAGGGCGTTCGCTCGCACCGGCCGTTCCAGGACGTCCGCCCCCGCCCCTGCATCTTCGAGCATATCTATTTCTCGAGGCCGGACAGCGTCCTCGACGGCGCCTCGGTCTACCAGGTCAGGAAGGCGATAGGGGCCCAGCTGGCGCGCGAGAATCCGGTCGAGGCCGATTATGTCGTGCCGGTGCCGGACAGCGGCGTTCCCGCGGCGATCGGCTATGCCCAGGAAAGCGGAATTCCGTTCGAGCTCGGAATCATCCGCTCCCATTATGTCGGCCGGACCTTCATCCAGCCCGGCGACGCGGTCCGCCACCTGGGCGTCAAGCTGAAGCACAATGCCAACAGCGCCCTCATCCAGGGCAAGAGGCTGGTGCTGATCGACGATTCGATCGTCCGCGGCACCACCTCGCTCAAGATCGTCCAGATGCTTCGCGAGGCGGGAGCGCGGGAGGTCCATATGCGGATCGCCTCGCCGCCGACCCGCCACAGCTGCTTCTACGGAGTCAACACGCCCGACCGCGCCAAATTGCTCGCGGCGCAGATGAACGTCCCGCAGATGAACGACTATATCAAGGCGGACAGCCTCGCCTTCATCTCGATCGACGGGCTCTACCGGGCGCTGGGCGAGGACCTGCGCGACGAGGCTCAGCCGCAATATTGCGACGCCTGCTTCACCGGCGCCTATCCGACCCGGCTGACCGACCAGGAGGATCTGGAGGCGCCCGACCAGCTGGCCCTGCTGGCGGAGAGATACGCCTGACTCTCCCCTTCCTGTCACCCTGAACTTGTTTCAGGGTCCAGTTTCGAGCATCGCCGGCCTTCATCGAACTGAATGCTGAAACAAGTTCAGCATGACGGATAAGGGCGCAAATGACCGAAATTTTCCTTGAAGGCCGGATCGCCCTCGTGACCGGCGCCAGCCGCGGCATCGGCGCCGCCACGGCGGAAGCGCTGGCGCGCTCCGGCGCCCATGTCGTCCTCACCGCGCGCACCGCCGCCGATCTCGAGCTGGCCGAGGAGCGGATCCACCAGGCGGGCGGAACCGCCACCATCGCTCCGCTCGACCTCACCGAGACGGACGGCATCGCGAGGCTGGCGATGGCGGTGGCGGATCGCTGGGGCCGGCTCGACATCCTCGTGCTCAACGCCGCAACGCTCGGCTCGCTGACTCCGGTCGCCCAGATCGACGGCAAGGAGTTCAGCCGGGTCCTCACCCTGAACCTGCTCGCCAACCAGGCGCTGATCGCCGGCTTCGATCCGCTGCTCAGGAAGAGCGAGGCTGGGCGGCTGCTCGCGGTCACCTCAAGCGTCGGCCGCCATCCAAGGGCCTATTGGGGCGCCTACGGCGCCTCCAAGGCGGCGCTCGAGACTCTGATGCTGAGCTATGCCGAGGAGGTGCGCAACATCTCGCCGCTCCGGGTGGCGATAATCGATCCCGGCTCCACCGCCACGACGATGCGCGCCCGCGCCTTTCCCGGCGAGGACCCGGCGACCCTGAAGCCGCCCGCCGCGGTCGCCGAGGCGCTCGTGGACCTGCTGAAACAGGGCTTCGAGACCGGGGAAAGGCTGGAGGTGCGAGGATAAGGAAAAGAAGGGCTCCGACAGGCTCAGCCCGAACGGTTCGGGTTCGGAGGCCGAACTTCCTGCGTTCGGGCTGAGCCTGTCGGAGCCCTTCCCTTCCCTACCCCTTGACCAAAGTCACCTGCGCCACGTCGATCCCGCCGCCGCGGAACCCGCCCTCGCAATACATCAGATAGTAGCGCCACAGGCGGTGGAACGGCTCGTCGAAGCCGGCCGGGAGGCGGCCCTTGGCAACAGCCTCGTCGTAGCGGGCGCGCCAGCGCTTCAGGGTCTCGGCATAATGGAGGCCGAAGCCCTCGCGGTCCCGCCAGCTCAGGCCGGCCTGTACTGCCAGCGCCTCGAGCCTCGACTCGCTGATCAGCATGCCGCCGGGGAAGATGTAGGTCTGGATGAAGTCGGCATTGGCCGCATAGCCCTCGAAGAGCGGCTCGCGGATCGAGATGAACTGGATGGCGGCTCGGCCTCCGGGCTTCAGCACCCGGGCGATGCTGTCGAGCCAGGCGGGCCAGTAAGCCTGGCCGACCGCCTCCACCATCTCGACGCTGGCGACCGCGTCATACGGGCCGCGGGCGTCGCGATAGTCGGTGAGCTCGATCGCGCAGCGGCCGCCGAGGCCCGCCGCCTCCAGCCGCCGCTCGGCATAGGCCTTCTGCTCCTCCGACAGGGTGAGGCCGGTGACCTCCACCCCGTAATCCCTCGCCGCGACCTCGGCCAGCGAGCCCCAGCCGCAGCCTATGTCGAGCAGCCGCTGGCCGGGCTTCAGGCCGAGCCGGTCGAGGAGCAGGCGGAGCTTTCGGCCCTGCGCCGCCTCCAGCGGCTCTCCGGCCGAGACCGGCTCGGCGAAGACGGCGCTCGAATAGGTCATCCCCTCGTCCAGCCAGGCGCGGTAGAAATCGTTGCCGAGGTCGTAATGGTGGGAGATATTCTCCCTGGCGCGTGCCTTGTCGTTGTCGCGGAAGCGGTGGGCGACGCTGTTGACCAGCCGGAACAGCCCCTTGGCGCGGGCGGTGGCGCCCAGACTCTCGGCGTTGAGCATGAACAGGTCGAACAGCGGCACCGGATCGGGCGACGACCATTCGCCTTTCTCCCAGGCCTTGTACCAGCCGACCGAGCCCGAATTGATCAGCCGGGCGAGCGAGCGCCAGCTGTGAAGGCGGACGACGGGCCGCGGGCCGGGGCGGCGGCCGCCCAGCAGGCGGCTCGAGCCGTCCGGAAGCGTCGCCTCGATCGCGCCCTGCTCGAGCCCGCGGTCGATCCGGTCGAGGATCCGCGAGAAGCTCCCCGACAGCAGTTGCGCGACCAGCCCCCCGCCGGTCGCGAATCGGCGATCGGCGGCGACGAGATGACGCCCGCGGGGGTGGTCGTTCATGGGGCGCTAGGTGGCGGGAAAGGGCAATGGACGCAAGACCGCTCCCCTCCCTGAAAGGGATGGGCCGGGGGGTGGGTCCGCCGAAGGCGGCCGAAACTCCGGGTCAGCGGAAAGTCTCGCTTCGCTCGCCTACCCACCCCTGGCCCCTCCCTTCCAGGGAGGGGGGTCAAATGACGTGCGGTTCCTTGGTCACCATCCAGCTCTGGCCCTTCGACACCAGGGCCTGGAGGTCCGCCTTCTTGCCGGCCGCGGCCTCCTGGTTCTGGCGCACCACCGCGCTCTCGAAGGTCGGGGCGGGATCCTCGTAGAGGACTCCGAGCGCGGTCGGGAAGGCGCCGAACGGCATCTCGACCAGCATGTGCGCGACCGAGCGGTTCCTCGGATCGTGGACGAGCACGCCCGCCGCCTCCCAGTCGCCGCCCTCGACGTCGACGACCTTGAGGGCGAGCGCCTCGCGGTCGAGGGCGATTCCGCGGGCGCCGCCGTCGAACAGCATCGGCTCGCCAGCCTTCAGCCAGAGCTGCCTGCCGGCATTCTCCCTGGCGGTGAAAGGCGCGAAGACGTCGTCATTGTAGACGATGCAATTCTGGTAGATCTCGACGAAGCTCGCGCCCTTGTGGGCGTGGGCGGCCTTGAGCACCTCCGGCAGGTTCTTGTGGACGTCGATGCCGCGGGCGATGAAGCGCGCGCCCGAGCCGAGGGCGAAGGCGCAGGGGCTGACCGGCCGGTCGACCGATCCAAACGGAGTCGAAGGAGAGCGGGTGCCGGCCCGGCTGGTCGGCGAGTATTGGCCCTTGGTCAGGCCGTATATCTCGTTGTTGAACAGCAATATCTGGCAGTCGAGGTTGCGGCGAAGGACGTGCATCGTGTGGTTGCCGCCGATCGACAGGGCGTCGCCGTCGCCGGTGATGATCCAGACATCGAGCTCGGGCCGCGCCAGCTTGATCCCGGTCGCGAAGCTCGGCGCCCGGCCGTGGATGGTGTGGAAGCCGTAGGTCTCCATGTAATAAGGGAAACGCGACGAGCAGCCGATGCCGGAGACGAAGACGGTGTTCTCGGGCCTCACGCCCAGCTCCGGCATGGTCCGCTGCACCGCCTTGAGCACGGCATAATCGCCGCAGCCGGGGCACCAGCGCACCTCCTGGTCGGTGGCGAAATCCTTGGCGGTGAGCTTGGCGATCTCGTTCATGACAGGGTCTCGAAAGAGGGAAAATCACGGCGTCGTGCAAGACCGTTCGGGCCGAGCTTGTCGAAGCCCTCCACTTCCCTTGCGGCGCAACGACTAAAGCCCTTCGACAGGCTCAGGGCGAACGGTGTGGATCTCATCTTCCGCGCCCTCATGCCAGCGCCTCCTCGATCGCCGCTTCGATCTCGGCGATCTTGAAGGGCTGGCCGGAGACCTTGTTCACGGGCCGGGCGTCGACGAGGAACTGGTCGCGGAGCAGGGTCTTGAGCTGACCCTTGTTCATTTCCGGAACGATGATCCGGTCGCAGGACCGCAGCAGCTCGCCCAGATTCTTCGGAAGCGGCCAGATGTGGCGGATGTGGATATGGGCGACGTCGAGACCCCGGCCCCTGGCGCGGCGGACGGCCTGGTGGATCGGGCCGAAGGTCGAGCCCCAGCCGACCACCGCCAGCCTGGCGCCCGGCCCGCCCAGGCAGACCTCCTGCTCCGGGATCGAATCGGCGACCCCGAGCACCTTGTTCGCCCGGATGTCGGTCATCGCCTGGTGGTTGGCGGGGGCGTAATCGATATGGCCGGTTCCGACATTCTTCTCGATGCCGCCGATGCGATGGGTGAGGCCGGGGCTTCCGGGCCGGATCCAGACCCGGGCGAGCTTGCCGTCCCGCGCATAGGGATTGACCGCCTCGCCTTCCGGCGGCGGCGTGTCGTGAAAAGCCACGGGGAAGGGCTCGAAGCCGGCCATGTCCGGCACCCGCCAGGGCTCGGCGGCATTGGCGATATAGCCGTCGGTGAGAAGCATCACCGGGGTCATGTACTGGACGGCGATCCGGCACGCTTCGATCGCGCAGTCGAAGGCGTCGGCCGGCGAGCGCGCCGCGATCACCGGCAGCGGAGCGTCGCCGTTGCGGCCGTAGACGGCCTGGTAGAGATCCGACTGCTCGGTCTTGGTGGGCAGGCCCGTCGAGGGGCCGCCGCGCTGCGAGTTGATGATGACCAGCGGCAGCTCGGTCATGATGGCGAGGCCCATCGCCTCCATCTTGAGCGCGATTCCCGGGCCCGAGGAAGAGGTGACTCCGAGGCTTCCGGCATAGCTCGCCCCGATCGCCGAGCCGATAGCGGCGATCTCGTCCTCCGCCTGGAAGGTCGTCACCCCATATTCCTTGAGGCGCGAGAGATGGTGGAGGATCGCGGACGCCGGAGTGATCGGATAGCCGCCGAAGAACATCGGCAGGCCCGCCAGCTGCGCCCCGGCCACCAGGCCGAGCGAGATCGATTCGGCGCCGGTCACCGTCCGGTACAGGCCCGGCTCGGCCGGCGCCGGATCGATGTGGCGCTGCGGGATCTGGCCGCCGATCTCGGCGGTCTCGCCATAAGCGTGGCCGGCGTTGAGAGCGGCGATATTCGCCTCGGCAAGCTCCGCCGCCTTGGCGAATTTGGCCCGGAGCCAGGCGATGATCGGCTCCCGGTCGCGGTCGAACATCCACAGCGCCAGGCCGAGCGTCCACATGTTCTTGCAGCGCAGGGCCTCCTTGTTGCCGAGGCCGAACGGCTTCACCGCGTCGAGGGTGAGCTGGGAGATGTTGAAGCGGATGACCTGCCAGCGGGAGAGGCTGCCGTCGTCGAGCGGATTGGCCTCGTAGCCGGCCTTGGCGAGGTTGCGGGCACCGAACTCGCCCTCGTCGGCGATGACGAGGCCGCCGGGCTTCAGATCCTGGACGTTGGTCTTGAGCGCGGCGGGGTTCATCGCGATCAGCACGTCGGGCGCATCGCCCGCGGTCTCGATCGCGGCCGAGCCGAAATTGATCTGGAAAGCGGAGACTCCGAAGGTCGTGCCCTGCGGGGCGCGGATCTCAGCCGGGAAATCGGGGAAGGTGGCGAGATCGTTGCCGGCCAGCGCGGTCGACAAGGTGAACTGGCCGCCGGTCAGCTGCATGCCGTCGCCGCTGTCGCCGGCGAAGCGGACGACCACGGCCTCGCAGGGCGTGTCCGCGCCCGCTTCCTCGGGAGTCAGATAATGGGTGGCCGTCGCCATTTAATTCCTCTTTTCCGCTGGTGAGCTAGCGCAGGCGCGCTCCCGCCCCAAGCAGAATAGAGAGTTAAGGCGCACGGCGCGAGAGGATCGCGAAGGAAATTTTCAGGCGGCCGGCGGCGTTCGCCGCCTGCACGGCCTAGAATTCGCGGGGGATGTTGCCGCCCTCGCCGATGGCGTCGCGGTTGTGCTTGCGGTTCTCGCGGGACTGCTCCTCGGCATATTGCTTCCACTGCGCCTTGGTCATGCACGCCTTCTTGCGCGCGATGCGGGTCGAGGTCGCGTCGATCGCCTTGCAGACCACCTTGTCCTTGCTGTCCCCGTCCGCGCCACCCTTGGCGGCCAGCGCCGGCGAGCAAAGCAGGGCGCCGCAGGCGGCGGCGAACACGATCGAGCGCATATGAAATCCCCCAAGCCAAATAAGAACGCGTCAAATATGCGGGGAAGCCGCGCTCTGTCAATGGTTTAGCCGCGGCGGCGAGGAGCCGGCCGCACTTTGAGCAAGACCTGTTCAGCTACGGACGAGGGGCCGCCGGTCAGTTGCCTCGGGCGGGCGGCTCGTCCGAACTGCGGGCCTCGCGCTGGCTCTCCTGCTCTCCCGCGGGCCTCACGTCCTTGGGGCGGCAGACGCGGGTGGGAGTGATGCGGCCGGACATCTGCTCGGTGCGGCAGACCTTCTTCACCTTGGGCTGGTCCGGCTTCTCCTTGGCGGCGGCGGCTCCGCCGATCAGCAGGGCGGCCGCGACCGCCGCCAGAACCTTGAAATTACCCATTTTTCCCTCCGCATCTCCTGAATCGCCGGATGCTGGAGCCCCCTTCGAAAGTCAAGGCGCGCCGGCGATTGACGCAATTGCGGTCAATCACGGCCGCTCCGGTTGGCGGATGGCCGCGGGCGCAATAAGGGAAAGGCTCGACGCCTGCAGGATCACCAAGGAAGAAGCGCGGCATGAACGACCTCCCCTACCGGCCCGCGGTCGGAGTCATGCTGGTCAACGCCGAAGGCAAGGTGTGGGTGGGCCAGCGCCTCGACAGCACGCTCGAGGCCTGGCAGATGCCGCAGGGCGGCCTCGACAAGGGCGAGGACGCGGTCGAGGGGGCGCTTCGCGAGCTGGAGGAGGAGACCGGAATCGCCCGCGACAAGGTGGAGATCGTCGCCCGGCACGGCGAGGAGCTCTTCTACGACCTGCCCGGGGACCTGGTCGGAAAGCTGTGGAAGGGCCGCTGGCGCGGCCAGCGCCAGACCTGGTTCCTGGCCCGCTTCCTCGGCACCGACGACGACGTGAACATCGCGACGGCGGATCCCGAGTTCCGCGCCTGGAAATGGGCCGATCCCGAGGCGCTTCCGGCGATGATCGTCCCGTTCAAGAAGAAGCTCTACGAGGATGTCGTCGCCGCGTTCCGGGACCGCCTCTGACCGCCTCCCCTCCCTGCAACGGAGGGGACGTCCTTCACAGGGCGGTGTGAGGGGTTTTGCACCGCCCCATCTCCGGCTAGAGCTTCCCCGATGCGGGGCCTGACGAACGAGGAAGCGGCGGCGGTGGAGCGTGTCGCCGGCGAGCCGATGCTGGCGCAGGTCGAGGCCTGGGCGGCGGTCAACAGCGGCTCGGGCAACCTCGTCGGCCTGAACCAGGTCGCCGCCCTCCTCGCCGACGCTTTCTCCGCCCTGCCCGGGGAGCCGATGCTTAAGCACCCCGCCCCGGTCGACGTGGTCACTCCGGAAGGCGAGCTCCTGCCGATCCGGCACGGCCGCAACCTCCATCTCGCGGTGCGGCCGGCGGCGCCGGTGCAATTGCTCTTCACCGGACACATGGACACCGTCTTCGCCGCCGATCATCCCTTCCAGGACGTTTTCTGGCGCGAGGAAGGCGTGCTGGGCGGGCCCGGAGTGGCCGACATGAAAAGCGGCCTCGCGATCCTGCTCGCGGCGCTGAAGGCGGTCGAGGAGTCGCCGCTCGCCGGCGCGCTCGGCTATGAAGTGGTGATCAACTCGGACGAGGAGGTCGGCTCGCCCGGCTCGGCGGCTCTGATCGCCGCGGCCGCTCGCGGCAAGAAGGCGGCGCTCACCTACGAGCCCTCGGCGCTTCCGGACGGCACCCTGGCCGGGGCAAGGCCGGGGAGCGGCAATTTCTCGCTGATCGTGCGCGGCAGGAGCGCCCATGCCGGGCGCAACCCGGAGGAGGGCCGCAACGCGCTGCTGGCGGCGGCCGAGCTCGCGCTTATTCTCGCCCAGGCCAAGGGCGACGGCCTCAGCGTCAACCCGGCGAAGATCGACGGCGGCGGCCCCAACAACGTCGTTCCCGACCATGCGGTGCTGCGGGTCAACATGCGGCCGGCCACCCTCGCCGACCAGGCGCGGGCGCAGTCGGCTCTGGACGAGGCGGTGGCGAACGTGGCGGCCAGGCGCGACGTCCGAATAACCCTGCATGGCGGCTGGGGCCGCCCGCCCAAGCCGCTCGATCCGGCGGCGGAGAAATTGTTCGCCCTGGTGGCGAGCTGCGGCGCCGATCTCGGCCAGGCGATATGCTGGCGCGACAGCGGCGGAGTTTGCGACGGCAACAACATCGCGGCCTGCGGCGTGCCGGTCGTCGACACGATGGGCGGGCGCGGCGGGGCGATCCATTCCGAAGCCGAATATCTGATCGTCGAGAGCCTCGCGGAACGCGCGCGCTTGTCGGCGCTGACGATCCTGAGGCTGGCTCAGGGGGAGGGTTTGTGAGCTTTCGGATCAGGCCGGCGCGAAACGAGGATTTCCAGGCGCTGTACGAGATGGCCAAGCTGACAGGCGGCGGGTTCACCAACCTGCCCGCCGACCGCGGCGCCCTCGTCGACAAGCTGATCCGCTCCGAAAAGGGCTTCGCCGCCGAAGTGACGGAGCCGGGCGACGAGCTCTACGTCTTCATGCTCGAGAATGCGGAGACCGGCCAGATCCGCGGCACCTGCCAGATCTTCGGAATGGTGGGAGTGGACACGCCTTTCTATTCCTACCGGATCAGCACCCTCACCCAGACCTCCAAGGCGCTCGGCCAGACCTTCCGAAACGAGATGGTCACCCTCACCACCGACCTCGAGGGATCGTCGGAGGTGGGCGGCCTCTTCCTTCACCCCGGCGAGCGCGCGGGAGGCCTCGGAATGCTTCTGGCGCGAAGCCGCTACCTGTTCATCAAGCTCCACCGCGAACGCTTCGCGAAGCGGGTGATCGCCGAGCTGCGCGGAGTGATGGACGAGAAAGGCGGCTCGCCTTTCTGGGACGCCATCGCCGGGCGGTTCTTCGGAATGACCTTCCAGGAAGCGGACGAGTTCAACGGCGCGCACGGCACCCAGTTCATCGCCGATCTGATGCCCAAGACGCCGATCTACACGGCGATGCTTCCGGAGTCGGCGCGGGCGGTGATGGGAGTCCCCCACCCTTCCGGCCGGGCGGCGATGAAGATGCTCGAGCGCGAAGGCTTCCAGTTCGACTGCTATATCGACATTTTCGACGGCGGCCCGACGATGACCGCTCCGACCGACCAGATCCGGACCATCCGCGAGTCGCGCGAGCTGGTGCTCGCCGAGGTCGCCGAGACGGTGGACGGGACGAACATGATGCTCGCCCGCGGCCGCCTCGCCGACTTCACGGCCTGCTGCGGGGACGTCGCCATCTCGCCGGAGGAAACCGCTACCGTCACCCGCGAAACCGCTTCCCTGCTCGGGATCTCGCCGGGCGACACGTTCCTCGCCATGGGCCGGTAGATGCCGCTCCGGGAGATCAATTTCGACGGAATCATCGGCCCGAGCCACAATTATTCGGGCCTCAGCCTCGGCAACATCGCCTCGGCGACCAACAAGGGGCTGGTCTCGCATCCGCGCGCGGCGGCGCTTCAGGGGCTGGCGAAGATGCGCCACAATTCGCGCCTCGGCCTGCCCCAGGGCCTTCTCCTCCCCCACCGCCGGCCGGACCGGGCGTGGCTGGCCGAGCTCGGCACGAGCGTGGAGGAAGTCCCCGCCTCGCTCCGGCCCGCCGCTTTCTCGGCCTCGGCGATGTGGGCCGCCAACGCCGCCACCATCTCCCCCGCCCCCGACACCGCCGACGGCCGCTGCCACCTGACGGTCGCGAACCTGCGCACCATGGCCCATCGAAGCCACGAATGGCCCGAGACTCTCGCCCAGCTCCGCATCGCCTTCGCCGACGAGGCGCGCTTCGCCGTCCATCCCCCGGTTCCGCCGACCTTCGGCGACGAGGGCGCGGCCAACCACATGCGGCTGTGCTCCGCCCATGACGAGCCCGGGGTGGAGGTGTTCGTCTACGGCATTCGCGGCGGTCCCTTCCCGGTCCGCCAGCATGACGAGGCGAGCCGGGCGATCGCCCGCCGCCACGGCCTCGACCCGGAGCGAAGCCTGTTCGTCGCCCAGTCCGAGCAGGCGATCGCCGCCGGAGCCTTCCACAACGACGTCGTCGCCGTCGCCAACGAGAATGTCCTCTTCGCCCACGAGCAGGCGTTCGAGGACCGGCCGGGCTTCTACGCCGAGCTGAAGCGGCTGCTGCCCGAGGTCGAGATCGTCGAGGTGCCGGCGAGCGCGGTCACGCTCGAGGACGCGATCCGCTCCTATCTGTTCAACGCGCAGCTGGTCACCCTGCCCGCCGGCGGGATGGCCCTCATCCTCCCCGAGGAGGCGCGCGAGACACCCGGCGTCTGGGCGTGGCTGCAGGCGATGATCGCCGGCAACGGCCCAATCCGCGAGCTGTTCGTCGTCGACGTTCGCCAGTCCATGGCCAATGG
>Ga0196965_1000336_pt1 | contig 31088 bp, 26 predicted proteins | sample S1_20metaG_FD_148668 | JGI IMG/M metagenome (GOLD analysis project Ga0196965, IMG submission 148668) | Soil microbial communities from Anza Borrego desert, Southern California, United States - S1_20 | ecosystem: Environmental > Terrestrial > Soil > Desert | place: USA: California | collected...
ATTTCTATTCTATAAATTGAATTTCTTTAAAATCAAAAGAACGTACTTCACTGCCAATTAAGATTTTTAATTTTCCGAAAGCATCAATTCCAATTATTTCCCCTATGAATAAATTATCTGACTTAAATGTACGGACTTCATCTTTCCAATATAAATTGTCCAGATACTCATTATATAATTCTGTAAAGCCACCCTGTTTTAATTTGAGATAATAAAATTCAAAAGACGAAAGGATTTCGGCTAATATTAACTCAAGCTCAACCTCTTTGCCCAATATGTTTCTTAATGAGGTTGCATTGAGGCCGTGAAAATCAGCCTGATTGATATTCAATCCGATTCCCACCACGCAAGTCTCAATTCTATTGATTTTCAGTTTATTTTCAATTAAAATGCCCCCAATTTTCTGATTATTCCAATAAATATCATTAGGCCATTTAACTTTAAAAAATGGAGAAAGTGTCGAAAATACTTTAAGAACAGAAAGCGAAGTGATAATGTGCAAATAAAACTGCTGACTTATAGAAATAAAAAAAGGTTTAATGATTATTGAAAAAGTAAGGTTTTTTCCAGGCTCGCTTTGCCACGTGTTTCCTCTCTGACCTTTACCTTTTGTTTGGTTGAAGGTCACTATTGTAGTTCCTTCAAAGAAATTATTAGCATTAATTAAACTTTCTGCGTATTCATTAGTTGAATGACACATTGACATAAATAATAGGTTCTTTCCTATAAATAATGATTTTATTGAAATATTATGCAATTATTTTTTGGTAGTTTTGGTTTAGCAATATAAATATGTAAAATGATAACAAACAAAGATCGTAATAGTGAGGAAGAATTATGTGAATGGATCGTGAAGGGGATGCAAGAGAAGAAAGCTTCTGATATAGTGATAATTAATTTAAAAAATATAAAAAATTCCATTGCAGATTATTTTATAATTTGTTCCGGTAATTCGGATAATCAGGTCGATGCTATAACCGATTCTGTTGAAGAAGTCGTATACAAAGGTATAAATCAGGATCCTTGGCACAAAGAGGGCAAGGAAAATAAGGAATGGATTTTGTTAGACTATGTAAATGTTGTAGCACACATTTTTAAAAAGGAAAGGCGCGAGTTTTATTCTCTTGAAGATTTATGGGGAGATGCTGCTATTGTCCATGTCGAAGATTCAAAAGTAGAACAATCCACCTTTTAGTTTTTTTTAATTTATTTATACAGTTGTACAATGAGTGAGAAACAAAATAAAAAGAAGAAGATATTGCCTAAAACTCCCCCGAAAGGGAATTTTCAAATTTGGCTCATCATTTCGTTGTTGTTATTGGTAATAGTAATTACTTATTTCAATAAAAATGCATACATAAGAACTATTTCCCTAACCAAATTTGAAGAAATGGTCTTAAGCCATGATGTCGAAAAGGTTGTTCTTGTTAAAAATCAAAATTTAGTAGAGGTTACGCTAAAGCCTGACGCACTAAAAAATGATAAATACAAAAAAGACTTTGAAGATAAGACCTTTACGTTTTCGGAAGGACCTCATTATAAATTTCCAATTGCGAGCATAGAAATCTTTGATAACCGATTTCAAGAACTAAAGAAGAAGCTCCCTGCTCAGGAAAGATTTGATTATGGAATTACTGAAAAATCAAACATCTCAGATATCATCTTTCAATATGGTTTTTTTATTATTTTAGTTTTTGGTTTCTGGTTCTTAATCAGAAGAATGGGCACCGGTGGTCCTGGAGGACAAATCTTTAATATTGGAAAATCTAAAGCGGCGCTATTTGACGCAGAAAATAAAGTAAAGATAACTTTCGCAGATGTTGCCGGCCTCGATGAGGCTAAAGAAGAAGTAAAAGAAATAGTTGACTTTCTGAAGGTCCCTGGAAAATTTACAAATCTTGGAGGAAAGATTCCAAAAGGCGCTCTGCTGGTTGGCCCTCCCGGAACAGGAAAAACTTTGTTAGCCAAAGCAGTTGCTGGTGAAGCGGCTGTTCCTTTCTTCACGCTTTCAGGATCTGATTTTGTGGAGATGTTTGTTGGAGTAGGTGCAGCCCGTGTGCGAGACCTTTTTAAGCAAGCAAAAGAAAAAGCCCCTTGTATTGTATTTATAGATGAGATTGATGCCATTGGAAGGTCCAGAGGAAGAGGTTCTATGCCTGGAGCTAATGACGAAAGAGAAAATACATTGAACTCTTTGCTCGTGGAAATGGATGGATTTGCAACAGATTCGGGAGTTATTATCCTGGCTGCAACCAACAGACCTGACGTGCTAGACTCTGCATTATTAAGGCCGGGTAGATTTGACAGGCAAATAAGTATTGACAAACCAGACATTGTAGGTAGAGAGGCAATATTCAGGGTACACTTAAAACCATTGAAACTTGCTGCTGATGTGGATCCAAGAAAATTATCCGCTCAAACCCCGGGTTTCGCAGGAGCAGAAATTGCAAACGTATGTAACGAAGCTGCTTTGATTGCAGCAAGAAAAGATAAGAAGTCTGTGGAAATGAAAGATTTCCATGATGCCATTGACAGGGTAATAGGAGGTCTGGAAAAGAAAAATAAAATCATTTCTCCTGAAGAAAAAAGAATTGTGGCTTACCATGAAGCCGGACATGCTGTGGCAGGATGGTTTTTAGAGCACGCCAACCCGTTAGTAAAAGTAAGTATAGTACCAAGAGGGGTTGCGGCTTTAGGTTATGCTCAATATTTACCAAAAGAGCAATTCTTCTACACATATGAACAGCTAATGGATGAGATGTGTATGACCTTGGGAGGAAGAGCAGCGGAGCAAATTGTCTTTGGAAGAATCTCAACCGGAGCATTAAGTGATTTGGAGAGAATTACGAAAATGGCTTATTCTATCGTTACCGTTTATGGAATGAATGATAAAATTGGAAATGTTTCGTTTTATGATTCCAAAGAGTCGGAATATAAGTTTAATAAACCTTATTCTGAAGCCACTTCCACGACTATTGATAATGAAGTAAGAGATATCATAACAAGAGCATACGAAAGAACAATTCAGTTATTGACTGAAAAAAGCAAGGAGCTGGAAATAGTTGCTCAGGAATTATTGAAACATGAGATCATTTTCCAGACAGACCTGGAAAATTTAATCGGAAAAAGACCTTTTGATTTTCAAACTACTTATGAGTCCTATACGACAGGCAATGGAAATGCTGGAACTAAGGATGATTTAGGTTCAGAGACTGCGCCTCCAAAATTGCCTGAGAACCCATTGGAAACACCTGCAGAAGATAATGTTAAGGAAAATGTTTAATTTTCCTTAACATTATTTATCTTTCTAAATAACAGTTCTATTTTTAATCGCCTTTTATTGGCTTACTTTGCATTATGGGAATAGTAAGTTCTAAAGATGTTATTTTAGGCAAGATAAGAACCGCCTTATCCAAAAAGTTCCAAAAACCTATTATACGTCCGGACTTTAACCAGTCGCTTTACCAAACTCAGGAAGAAGACCTTGCTGTTCTTTTTGCAGAAAACCTGGTGTCCGCCAAAGCTGAATTTGTTTATTGTGAAAGGGTGGAGGATTTTCAAACGGAATTTTTTCAGCTTGTAAAAGAAAGAGGCTATAAAAATATAGCTGCCTTTGAAAAAGAAATCACTACTATTCTGCCCCAAATTCATTCTGAATATATTACAAATATAAAAGGCCTTAAAAAAGCTGATGTTGGTGTTACCCATTGCGAAAGTTTCATAGCCCGTTTAGGAAGTATTTTATTTTCTTCAAAACAAGCGGCAGGCAGAGGACTAAGTATTTATCCTCCCATCAATGTAGTGGTAGGATATACTTCTCAACTGGTTTTTGACATAAAGGATGGTCTTAAAAAAGTGCAGGAAAAATACCCGAATGGATTTCCTTCAATGGTATCCTTGACTACAGGTCCAAGCAGAACTGCTGACATAGAAAAAACCCTGGTAATGGGGGCGCATGGCCCTAAAGAGTTAATTGTTTTTTTAATAGATGATTCCGCCATTGGTCTTTAATTTACCTGTCGGGAAAAAAGTGTATTTTGCCTCAGATTTTCATTTGGGCGTACCAAATAAACAAGCCAGTTTATTAAGAGAGAAAAAAATCATTGAATGGCTGGAGAGCATCGAAAAAGACGCGGAACTTATAATTCTTGCAGGTGATATTTTTGATTTCTGGTTTGAATACAAGTACACAGTTCCTAAAGGGTTCACGAGGATTTTGGGGAAACTGGCCAATCTCACCGACCGAGGCCTTAAAATAATAGCCTTCACCGGAAATCATGATATGTGGATGTTTGATTATCTGGAAGAAGAATTAAACATTCCCGTTTATCGGACGCCGCAGATTTTTATCATTAACAATAAACGATTTCTTGTAGGACATGGAGATGGGTTAGGGCCGGGCGATAAATTCTATAAAGTATTAAAAAAAATATTCAGGAATCGGCTTTGTATTAAATTATTTGGCTTTATTCATCCCGACTTTGGAATGTATATTGCTAATTCATGGTCAAGAAAAAGTAGAATAAGTCAGTTAAACAAAGAAGTTTATCACGGAGAGCAAGAATGGCTTCTCCAATATTGTAAGCAAGTTGAACAGACCGAACATTTCGATTATTATATATTTGGTCACAGACACCTGCCATTAGATATTAAAGTTTCTGATAAAAGCAGGTATATTAATTTAGGCGAATGGATAAACTTTTATACTTACGCTGTTTTTGACGGCAGTGAGGTAAATCTCCTAACTTATGACCAATGCAAAATAGAGAAAAATACTATTTGACACTTTGCCTATTTCTTACCATCCATATCGCTTGCGGCCAAAAACTGTCTTTGATAAAATCTTTTGATTTCCCCAGTATCCATATAGTATCTATTGACGTTAACAGTTCATTTTATGTAGCTGATCAGCAGGGAAATATTTTTAAATTTGACTCCACAGGAAGGGAATTAAATGTCTACTCCCCGCAACGGCCTTCCGAAATAACATTGCTGGATGCCTCTAAAACCATGAATATTTTTGTCTTTTCACGTGACTTACAGCAATTCAGAATACTTAACAGATTTCTTTCTTCCCCTTCCTATACGGAGATAGACAGAGATTATATAGGATATGCTTATATGGCAGGTCCTTCGCTTGATAACAATTTATGGATCTTTGATAATTCTGCCTTTAGCCTAAAAAAATATGATATTACACTTCAGAATGTGACTATTGAAGCCCCTCTGGATTTGATACTAGATACTGAAGCCTACAACATAACACAAATCACTGAATACCAGAATAAAGTCTATCTGAACAATGTACAAAGCGGAATTCTTGTTTTTGATAACCTAGGCAATCATGGAGCTGCCCTTCCATTTAAAACTAACTATTTCAATTTTTTAAATGATGAGATCTATTTTATCGAGGAGGGCGAACTAATTTTTTATAATTTGTATTCCAGAGAAACGAGAAAAATTTCTTCCGGAGAAATAGAAAAGGCAAAATATGCGCTGGCTTTTAATAGAAAGGTCTTATTATTTACCGAAGAACGTATTTCCATCTTCCAACTTCATTAACCTTCTGTAAGACTATTTTCACTTTTAAAGTAAAAGGAAAAGAGTTTGAACGATATGCCATGCAAACCCTCTTACTTCTCACTTTTAAATATTCTTAAAAGAATTCTTTAACCTTTTCAAAAAAACCTTTCTCGTCTTTACCAGGATTAGGAGTGAAATTGGTAGAGTTTCTTAGTTTTTCTAAGATCTCCTTTTCTTCTTTTGACAATGTCTTAGGCGTCCAGATGTTGATATAAATTAACTGATCGCCCTTGCCATATCCATTGATGTCCTTTATACCTTTTCCTCTAAGCCTAAGTATTTTGCCACTTTGAGTGCCTGCATCAATTTTAATTTTTACTTTGCCGTCTATTGAAGGCACTTCAACAGCAGTACCTAGCGCAGCGTCAACGAAATTCAAGTAAAGGTCATAAATAATATTTTGGCCATCTCTTTTCAATAGCTGGTCTTCCTCTTCTTCGATTACAATCAGAAGATCGCCGGGAATACCGCCTCTGGGGGGAACATTACCTTTTCCGCTCATAGAAAGTTGCATGCCTTCACTTACTCCGGCAGGCACCTTTATATTAATTACTTCCTCTTGCAATACTCTACCCTCACCTTCACAAGTCGTACATTTGTCCGTTACAATCTTTCCTTCTCCCTGACAGACCGGGCACGTATTGGATGATACCATTTGCCCAAGCATGGTATTTACTACCTTTCTTATTTGTCCTGTACCGTTACAATGTTTGCAACTTTGAAGAGAGGATGCATTTTTGGCGCCATTACCACCGCAGGTATTGCAAGTAACATGACGCTTTACTTTTATTTTCTTCTCAACCCCATTGGCTACTTCATCCAATGTAAGTTTAAGTTTGATTCGAAGGTTTGAGCCTTTTCTTGTTCCTCTACCTGATCTACCCGAACTAAAGAAACTTTCAAATGGACTGCCTCCTCCACCAAAGATATCTCCGAAGTGTGAGAATATGTCTTCCATATTCATTCCTCCGCCACCGCCAAATCCGCCGTTTACTCCTTGATGACCAAATTGATCGTATCTTGCCTTTTTGTCGGCATTACTTAGTACTTCATATGCTTCAGCAGCTTCCTTAAATTTGTCTTCTGCCGTTGGGTCATCAGGATTTTTGTCAGGATGGAATTTGATGGCTACTTTCCTGTAAGCCTTTTTAATTTCTTCAGGAGAAGCTGCTTTGCTCACACCTAAAATATCATAATAATCTCTCTTAGCCATGGTATTAAGAACCGATTACAACTTTTGCGAATCGAATTACCTTATCGTTTAAATAATATCCTTTTTCTATTTCCTCTACAACTTTTCCCTTTAGAGAATCTTCCGGTGCAGGAATCTGCGTAATGGCTTCATGCTCTTCCACGCTAAATTCTTTTCCTTTAGCCTCAATAGGCCTCAAGCCTTTCTGTTCCAAGGTTTTATAGAACTTGTTGTATATGAGTTTAACGCCTTCTCCTAAAGCCGAAGAAGTAGCTTCGTTAGCCTTTTCGTGAGCAATTAACGCCCTGTCAAAATCATCTAGTACCGGAAGCAGGGAAAAGATTAAATCTTCATTAGCTGATTTCAAAAAATCAATTTTTTCTTTTGCAGACCTTCTTCTAAAATTTTCAAAATCAGAATATAATCTTATGTATTTATCTTTTTGTTCAGCTAATTCATCCTGTAATTTAATTAATGGAGATTCTTCGCTTTTGCTCTCTGCTGATTTTTTTTCTCCTTCCATTGTATCAGAAGTGACATCGTTTTCCTCTTTATTAGACAATTTTTCCTCTGCTATTTTGTCGTTTTGCATGATCAATTATAATTTAATTACTTGAAGCTAAGGGGGCAATTACTTTGCCATTACTAATGTTCTGACATCTTGTCGGGGAAAGAATGACAATAGGAAATGTAAGATTATCGCTTATTTAAAGTTTCCCAGATCTTATCCTTTAATTGATTTACCCCGGTACCCACTACAGAAGATATAAAAATTACCGGAAAATCAAAAGACATATTTTTCTGAATTTCCAATAACCTTTCCTCATCGACTAGATCTATTTTAGAAATGGCAAGCAATCTTTCTTTATCTAATAACTCAGAATTATACTTTTTTAATTCGTTGATTAAGATATCATATTCTTTAATAACATCATCTGTTGTAGCAGGGATTAAAAATAAAAGAATAGAGTTACGCTCTATGTGTCTTAAAAACCTGGTACCAAGTCCCTTTCCTTCTGCTGCGCCTTCAATAATTCCCGGAATATCCGCCATCACAAAGCTTTTGTAGTCACGGTATTGTACTACTCCCAAGTTAGGCACAAGGGTAGTGAAAGGATAATCGGCAATTTCTGGCTTTGCAGCGGAAACTACTGACAAAAGTGTAGACTTACCGGCATTGGGAAATCCAACCAACCCTACGTCTGCTAAAATTTTAAGTTCAAAGACCACCCACTCTTCTATTCCGGGTTCACCTGGCTGAGCGTATCGGGGTGTTTGATTTGTCGGTGTCTTAAAATTGTCATTCCCCAGACCTCCTCTTCCTCCGGGAGTAAGAATCTCTTCTTGTCCATCGTGTGTTATTTCAAAACGCACTTTGCCTGTTTCTGCATCTTTAACCACGGTACCTAACGGAACTTCCAAAATGACGTCTTGTCCCTGCGCCCCGGTACGTTTTGCTGCCTCACCCCTCACTCCATCGCCTGCTATTACATGCTTGCGGTATTTTAAATGAAGTAGGGTCCAGAGCTGAGTATTTCCTTTCAGAATAATATGCCCACCTCTGCCACCATTTCCTCCGTCGGGTCCTCCTTTGGGAACATGCTTTTCGCGTCGGAAATGTGCAGATCCCGCTCCTCCTGCGCCAGATCGGGAGCAAATTTTTACATAATCAATAAAATTAGGTGACGACAAATTATTCTGGTTTTATAAAGTTTATTAAGAAGGAAGCGTATCGATCTTATTGCAAATTTTTTCAAATATCTCTTCAATATCACCAATTCCGTAGACTTCCTGATATTTATTTTGCTTGCTATAGTAATCTGCTACGGGAGCAGTTTTACTTAAATATTCATTTATACGGGTTCTTATTAAAGTCTCATTCTGATCGTCAGCCCTTCCTGAAACTTCTCCCCTTTTGAGTAATCTTTTTGTCAGCTCTTCTGCATCCACTACAAGTGCAATCATTCCCGAAATAGAAATATTTCTTCGCGTTAATAATTCATCTAATGCAATGGCTTGAGGAACAGTACGAGGAAACCCGTCAAATATAAATCCCCTGGCATTTGGATTTTCATTTAGCTTGGAATCAATCATTCCGATTACTACTTCATCCGGAACTAAAATACCCTTATCTATCAGACCTTTTGCTTTAAGCCCCAATTCAGTTCCTTTCTGAATTTCCGACCTTAAAATATCACCGGTTGAAAGGTGAACCAAATTATACTTTTCAATAATTTTTTGACTTTGTGTTCCCTTTCCTGCACCGGGAGGTCCGAACAAAACGATATTTAGCATAATGAATTTAAAATGTTATTAATCAAGCTGAGTATACTCCTTTTTTTCTTGCGAAACTACGTAAACATCACTGAAATTCCTTCCATAACCGTCAAAATCCAAACCGTAACCTACCACGAAATCAGAAGGAATTTCAAAACCTATGTATTTAATGTCCAATGTTCTTTGAAGGGATTTGGGCTTTAGCAAAAAGGTAGCTATTTCTACACTAGCAGGGCCGGATTCATGGATAGTCTGAAGAATTTTTTCCATCGTTAACCCTGTATCTACAATATCTTCTATAATTACAACATGTCTATTGCTAACAGATTCTGTCAATCCAATCAGCTCCTTTATATTTCCTGTGCTTTCTGACCCGGAATAAGAGGCGACTTTAACAAAGGATAATTCACTCTCAATATTCACCACCTTCATTAGGTCGGCTGCAAACATAAATGCTCCGTTCAGCACAACAATAAATAAGGGATTTTTATCAGCATATGCTTTATTAATTTTCCACCCTATTTCAATCACCCTGCTATCAATTCTATCCCTGGGTATAAAAAGCTCGAATTCCTTATTCTTTATCTTCATTACCACTTGGTTTAAAGGGCAAATATAAAAATAATAAAGTGTAATTGTTTGGCGCTAATTAAATAAAGCCAAAAGACTTTTTAAAGACTAAAAGCGAAAGAAGGAGGTTGAAAACAATCAACTGTGTTAGTAATCTGCTATTTCACGGATTCTACGGGGGAGTTGCTAAAGGAGACTTTATTTTTAAAATTCCTGAAGTTAAAATCAAAGAAGAAATAAGGTTTAGGATATTTGACTTTTTTGGGTATTGATACAATAAATAAGGTTTTATGATTACTGCTTAAATTATAAAGGTTGATTTCCCCACCTATTTTCTCAATTGCATTTTTAGATTTATATAATCCCAAACCAAACCCCTGGGATAAACTTGTTCCCTTAAAGAACATATCAAAAATCTTTTCGGAAAATTCAGGAGGAATGCCATTTCCATTGTCAGCAACTGAAATTTCCCAGTAATTATTTATTTCTTTGAACCCTATTTTAATGTAAGGACGGTGGTTAGACTTTGCTGGTATGCTGTATTGAATTGCATTTTTTATAATGTTAAAAACAATAATTTCCAGCATTTTCGGATCTGTCTCGATCTTACAATTTTCCGGTATTTCACTCTTTAAGTTTATATCTTTTAATTTTTCTTCCAACCCTATACTTTTGATCACCTTATCGACAAATTCCTTAAGATATATGGAAGATTTTTCAACAGTATGATGCTTTATATTTCCAATGTCAATAATTAAATAAAGTAGGTTGGACATTTTATTGATCACCTCCTTAAGTCTGGAGAAATATCCTAATGCAGCCTTATCTTTCACATCAAGAAGCGCGACATTGCAGAGGCCGGATAAGGTAGCTAAAGGACCACTTAAATCATGAGAAGACCGATATATAAAATTATCAAGCTCGTTATTGGTTTTAAAAAGTTCATTTACAGCTAACTCAAGGCTGGAAGTTCGCTCTTTGACTTTCATTTCCAGTTGATTATTGATTCGTTTTTTGAGCAAGATCCTGTTAAAGAGCACGATAACAAGGACAAAAACCAAAAAGATGATAACGACCAGGGTATAGATTAATAAATTTCTCTTGCTCAAGTTCAGGTTTTGAATTTCATTCTTTTGTTTGAGCAATAGTTGTTCCCGTCTTAACAACTCAATTTCCTTTTCCTTTTTTTCTGCCTCATAGTTTACATTACTTTCTGCTACAGGCGCTTTGCTGTTTTCCGTTAAAAGAGAATCTTTATAATTTGTGTAAACCCGGTGGAATTCATAAGCTTTTTCAAAGTTTTTAAGCTTAGCATAGATATTAGCTAAACCCAAACTTGTAATTCTTATATATTCTTTAGAACCAATGTCCTTTGCAATAGTATAACTTTCAAGTTCATAATCTAAAGCATTCTCGATTTCTCCTACTTTGGAATAGGTACTGGCGATGTTATGCAAGCAATAAGTTTTGCCCGTATTGTCATTTTTGTTTTCAACTATCTTAAGGGCGTCAAAATAATAAGTAAGCGCTTCATAAAATTTGCCCAGTTTTTCATATACTGATCCAATCTTATTCAGACGGGAAACTGTTAATTCGTGGTCCTCAAGCTTTTTAAGAATTTCAAGTGATTTGAAAAAATATTTTAAAGAGGTATTGTAGTGTGCCCTTAAAGAATACACCTGGCCGATATTGGCATAATCTTTTGATAGCTGCTTATAGTCTCCTAATTGCTTGTCTAATTCCAGCGCTTTGTTATAATACTTTAATGCCTTCTTATAGATGCCCTGGTTTTCATAGACAAGGCCGATTTTATTATAGACAGTGGCCAAATCTCCTTTAGGAACGCTTTTTCCGACTAGATCCAAATAATTAAAAAAATACTCTAAAGCCTTGGGATGGTTTTCCTGGTCTAGATAAGTTTGGCCTATTTTATTATATGAATCTGCAAGAAGCGCTTTATCCTTTAACTCTTCGGCAATTTTTGCGGTTTTTAAAAAATATATAAGGGCACTACTATACTTAGACTGGAGTAAATAAACACTTCCAATTTTATAGCTAAAGTCTGCTATTTCCGTATTAAGATTTTTATTTACTGCTAATTCATACCCTTTTTGGGCATACTCTAAGGCTTTGTCGAGATTAGTATAAAAATACCCAGTATAAAGCTCCTTACACAAATGAATTTTTATGGAATCATCTGCATTTTCTAACTTTTTTTGAATGTTTTTTATTTCTACTTCACTTTGAGCAAAAGAATTAGCCAGACTAAGACATAAAAATGTAATCAGTAGAGCTAGTTTTCTTTTCATAATCACTATACGTCTTAATCTATTTTTTATTTTTTTGTGCGAGTATTATAATTTTCTTGCATGCAAAAAATCATATTTCCGATTCTGTTATACGCAATAATTCAAACGTTTGTCTAAAATAAGAAACAATTTTTAAAAAAATGGTACATCTCAAAATATTTATAACTAAACTTTTACTAAACCTATATAAAAAAAAACTTAAGGTATATTTTTGACCTTTATTTATAAAGAAAAATATATGCTTAAAAAGATCAATCCATCAGCCACAAAATCCTGGAATGAATTAAAAAATCATTATCTCTCAATGAAGAATGAATCGATAGGTAAGATGTTTGAAAAGGACCCTAAAAGATTTTCTTCATTTTCTCTCTCGTTTGAAAGTATACTTCTTGATTACTCAAAAAATATAATTAATATAGAAACGCTGAAGACTCTTTTTAATCTTGCTGATGAATGTGCTTTGAAGGATGCAATTGGGAAAATGTTTTCAGGTGATAAGATCAACGAAACTGAAAACAGGTCTGTTCTTCATATTGCGTTAAGAAACAGAGAAAACGCTCCTATATTGGTAGATGGCAAAGACGTGATGCCAGAAGTAAACAAAGTGTTGTCCAAAATGGAGGATTTTTCCAAAAGGATAATTTCAGGAAGCTGGAAAGGATTTACGGGCAAACCCATAACAGATATAGTAAATATTGGAATTGGGGGTTCGGATTTAGGTCCGGTGATGATTACTGAAGCATTAAAACCCTATAAGAAAGCCAATATTAATGTTCATTTTGTATCTAATGTGGATGCAACCCATATAGCAGAAACCCTTAAGAAGGTTTCTGCAGAAACTACTTTATTCCTCATAGCTTCTAAAACGTTTACCACACAGGAGACTATGGCGAATGCACATAGCGCCAGAAGATGGTTTATGGCTGCATGCGGAGATGAGAATTTTATTAAAAATCACTTTGCCGCCATTTCAACAAATGCGGAAGCCGTTAAGAAGTTTGGGATCGCCGAAGACAGCATGTTTGAATTTTGGGATTGGGTTGGAGGAAGATATTCCTTGTGGTCTGCTATCGGTCTTTCTATAGCCTGCTCAATCGGATTTGAAAATTACCGTGAACTTCTGGAGGGCGCCAATGCAATGGATAAACACTTCAAAGAAGCTCCCTTCGAAAAAAATATACCTGTAGTACTGGCTTTAATCGGCGTATGGTACAACAACTTCTTTGGCGCTGAAACAGAAGCCATCCTGCCGTATGACCAATATATGCATAGATTTCCGGCCTATTTTCAACAAGGAAATATGGAAAGCAATGGAAAATATGTAGACCGGTCAGGACAGGAAGTAGCTTATCAAACAGGTCCTATCATTTGGGGGGAACCAGGAACAAATGGACAGCACGCCTTTTATCAATTGATTCATCAAGGTACTAAATTAATTCCTTCTGACTTTTTAGCTCCGGCAGTGAGCCACAACCAAATTGAGGACCATCATCAAATGTTGTTGAGCAACTTCTTTGCTCAAACCGAGGCTTTAATGAAAGGAAAAACTGAAGAAGAAGTTATTAAAGAACTAAAAGCTGCAGGAAAAAGTGAGGAAGAAATAAAGTTTTTAACCCCGTTTAAAGTATTCAAAGGAAATAAACCAACAAATTCATTTCTATTTAAGAAACTAACACCCAGAACGTTGGGTAGCCTTATTGCCATGTATGAGCACAAAATATTCGTACAAGGGATAATCTGGAATATTTTCAGCTTTGACCAATGGGGCGTTGAGCTTGGAAAGCAACTTGCCAATCAGATCTTACCGGAATTAAGAGGAGACGAGGTAATATCTTCCCATGACTCATCAACAAATGGGCTGATTAATGCTTATAAGAAAATGAGAAAATAAGAAATGACGAATGGAGCCATAGAGTAATTTTGCTTTCAGATTTAGCAAGAACCTAACAGGTTTTTAAAACCTGTTAGGTTAATCGGATTAATACTTTTTTAAACGATTTCACTTAACTCCAGCCATCGGTTGGTCTTCGCCTCCAATTGCTTATCGATTTCAGCAATCTTCTTTGCCCATTCCGTCAGTTCCTCGTGATTAGGACTTCCGATATTTAACTTTTCTACCAAATCCCTTTTTTCCTCCTCCAGTTTCTCCAATTCCTTTTCTAATTTCTCAAATTCTTGCCTTTCCTGAAATGAAGCTTTTTTCTTATCAGGGTCTGTATAGGTTGTTTGATTTGAAGTTTCTTTTTTTTCTTGCTTGGGCTCTACTTTTTCCTGAACGTCCACGTCTTCGAGATATTCCCTGTAATCGGTATAATTACCAGGGAAGTCTTTAATTTTTCCTTCTCCTTCAAAAACGAACAAATGGTCGACCAGTCTATCCATAAAATATCTGTCGTGAGAAACCAGAACAAGGCAACCTTTGAAGTTCATTAAAAAATCTTCCAGGACGTTAAGTGTATTAATATCCAAATCATTGGTCGGTTCATCGAGGATCAGAAAATTTGGGTTTTTAATCAATACAAGCAACAGTTGTAATCTTCGCTTTTCCCCTCCGCTGAGTTTACTTGCAAAGTCATATTGAGCAGGAGGAGAAAATTGAAAATGCTGAAGAAACTGAGAAGCAGTAATTACAGATCCATCACCGAGTTCTATAAAATCTGCGATGTCTTTCACAATATCAATCACTCTTTGGTCATCCTTAAATCTCATTTCTTCCTGTCCGTAATATCCGAAAACCGTTGTTTCCCCTTTGACGATCTTGCCGCCATCGGGAAAAAGCAGACCTGTAATCATGTTAAGAAAGGTAGATTTTCCTGTTCCATTTTTTCCCACAATTCCAATCCTGTCCTGTTTCTTAAAAACATAGGAGAAGTTTCTGATCAATTCACGGTCTGAAAAGCGCTTAGAAACATTTTCCATTTCCAGGATCTTGCTTCCCAATCGGGTAGTTTTTACATTAAATTCAACCTGTGATTTTTCTATCTTCTGACTCGCTTTTTCTTTTATATCTTCGAAAGCTTCCACCCTGTATTTGGCTTTGGTACCTCGGGCCTTTGGCTGTCTTCTTATCCATTCCAACTCTTTTTTCATTAAGTTTCTGGCCTTATCAATTTCTGTATTTTTTTGGGCTTCTCTTTCCGCTTTTTTTTCAAGGAAATAACTGTAATTGCCATTATAATTGAATAACTGACCCTGATCCAGTTCTATAATCTGATTGGTCACACTATCCAAAAAATACCTGTCGTGAGTAACTAAAAGAAGGGTTTGATTTTGAGTTTTCAGAAAGCTTTCCAACCATTCTATCATATCAATATCCAAGTGGTTGGTAGGCTCATCCATGATAATGAAATCAGGATTTTCGATTAAAATGCCCGCAAGTGCAACCCTCTTCTTTTGTCCACCCGACAGTTCGTTTATCTTTTGCTCAAGATTTACTATTCCAAGTTTACCAAGGATTTCCTTTACTTTCACTTCATAATCCCAGGCATTTAAAGCATCCATGCTTTCCATGGCTTTTTGCAAAGCGCCGGTATCTTCTCCCTTTTCAGCTTTCACTAATGCCTCTTCATAGAATTTAATCGCAGCAGTAATCGGATTTTTGTCACTAAAAATCGCTTCGGTAACAGTCATTTCCACACCTAAATAGGGATTTTGACTTAGAAAGCGCATAGATATACCTTTTCGTAAAGAAACTATTCCATTATCAGGCAATACTTCTCCGGTAATAATTTTTAATAAGGTTGATTTTCCAGCTCCGTTTCTTCCGACCAAAGCAACCTTTTGCCCTCTCTCTATACCAAAGGAAAGATTTTTTAATAAAACTTTATCTCCAAGTGTTTTGGAGAGGGACTCAACAGATAGATAATTCATAGTTCTTAAAACAAAGTGCAAAGTTAATCACAGATTTAATAGATTACACAGATTCCATTGAAGCGGATCAGAGATTTAATTGACAAGTAGCAGAATTTGCAAAAATTATGACGATGTTATATTTGATGACAATGTTCCACAGAGGGCTCCTGATCTAAATTTTGCTTAAGTAAACTACTTTTTCTTTTGGCAGTAATAGACTTAAAAAATTAAATTGTAAAAAAAGATGTTTAACCAGTAATAAAAAATACGATATGAATTTTTTAGCCCATTTGCATTTATCGGGGAATAACGAAGGTATCAAAATTGGTAACTTCATCGCTGATTTTGTAAAAGGCAAAAACCACGAAGAATTTCCAGCAGCTGTTAAGCAAGGAATTATTATTCATCGGCACATTGATTATTTTACGGACACTCATCCAATCGTTTTAGAAAGTAAACAACGGCTTTATTCGACCTACCATAAGTATTCCGGCGCAATAGTAGATGTTTTTTATGATCATTTTTTAGCCACCAAATGGGATTTGTTCAGTGACATTCCTTTGTTCGATTTTTCCAGTGAATTTTATTTTATGGTAAAAAAGCATTCTGATTATCTACCGGATAAAGTGAAAGAATTTTTGCCTTATATGATAGAACAGGATTGGCTGATAAATTACCGAAACTTCAACGGCATAGGGAAAGCCCTGAACGGAATGGCCAGGAGAACCACTTTTGAATCGGGGATGGAAAATGCTTTAACAGAATTAAGGCAGTATTATGGTGATTTTAAAAGGGAATTTCTGCTATATTACCCCGAATTAATTACTTACGTCAAAGGGTTAATCCATGATTTCGAAAGCGGCCAAACTGATAATTGAAGGTTTCCATAATTATAAGTCCAACTTTGACTCTATTACCAACAAAGCCAGGATCCGGTTTGAAAATAAACAGTGGTTGGAATTTCAAAATGACGTGGCTCAAAGACTCTATCTTCACAAAACTTATGTTTATGCAACGGTAGATGTTATAAAGGAATTTATCCTGAAAGAATCTTTTGTGGAAAGGTGGCAAGATGTATACATTGAATACAGTTCATTAATTGCTTCCCGGACAGATGTTGAACTTGCTTATACTTTCTTTTCTTCTGTTACCCGGAAGATTTTTCCGACCTATTTTCAGGATCATAATCTATCTGTCAGAATCTTAAAAACAAAGGATGGAAAATATTCTGTTTACAGTTCTTATTTTACTCAGGAGGATTTCACAAAAACTATTAAAGCGGTTTTGAAGAACATTCCGATCCAGCTTCCATATCCCTTAATAGAAGAAGATGCTTTATTAATCGGCGAAAGGCTTGAGGCAGCCATTAAAGAAAAAGGGTTTGAGACCTGTCAGGAAATTGCAATAGTTAAATCACCCTTTTTTAGAAACAAAACCGGTTATATTGCCGGAAAAATTATCCTTACGGAAGAAATTAATATTCCATTCCTGATTGCTATGGTACACCGGGAAGGTGGATTACAAGCGGATGCCGTAATTCTTACTTCTGAGAAACTGGAGGTGATCTTTAGTTTTACACGGTCTTATTTCTGTGTGGAAACAGAATCTCCTTCTTCCATGGTTAATTTTTTACAAACCCTTATGCCCGGAAAGCGACAGGCTGAAATATACAATTCGTTAGGCTTTAATAAACATGGCAAAACTTTATTATTCAATGATCTTCATACCTTCATTGATTCTTCTTCAGAAAAGCTGGTAAATGCCCCAGGGATAAAAGGAATGGTAATGGCTGTATTTACTTTTCCTTCTTTTCATACTGTTTTTAAGATCATTAAAGATGAATTTGATCCGGTGAAAACAGTAACGCGGAAAGAAGTGATGGAAAAGTACCGATTAGTCTATAAACACGATCGCTACGGACGACTGGCAGATACTCATGAATTTGACAATCTTACTTTACATGTGGATGATTTTGATCCGGATCTTTTGGAAGAATTGCAACGCGTAGGATCAAGATCAATAAAAGTAGATGGGCAGAAGGTTTTGATAAAGCATACTTTTACGGAGAGAAAAATGTGGCCGCTTAATCTTTTTATCGAGCAGCAGGAGGAGGAGATCGTAAAGAAAGTAATTGTGGATTACGGAAATGCTCTAAAAGAGCTTGCTTATGCGAATATATTTCCTGGAGATCTACTGATGAAAAACTTTGGCGTCACCAGGGATTTCAGGGTAGTATTTTATGATTACGATGAAATTACTTTTGTGACTGCCTGTAATTTCAAAAAAATACCTATTCCAAAGACAGTGGAAGAATTGTATGCTTTTCAGCCTTACTATGAGGTAAAGCCGAATGATATTTTTCCCGAGGAGTTTAAAAATTATTTGGTTCCACAAGGGCCGTTAAGAGACCTTTTCATTAATGCCCATCCGGAGTTATTTGAAATCGATTTTTGGGAAGGCATAAAGCAAAATCATATTAAGGGAAACGTTTTTGAGATTGTTTCCTATGATAAGAAGAATTGCTTGAGATAAGCGTGGTCTGAACCGGAATTTCTAGAATTATTGGAATTTTGGACCTGACTTTTCAGAATCGCTTAAAATTCAAAAAAAATATTCATTCTACAAATTCCGGTTCAAACAGGGTTAAGATATTTTAACCAAAGAATAATTTTCATTGATAAATACTTCTCCATCTTCCTTCCTTACTCTGTAGGAAATAATTCCCTGTTTTTTTAAAAATAGGGGTTGAACAATAAAGCCGGAACAAACATATCGGTCTTTATCGTATACTTTCACCATATCTCCACTTTTGAACCGGGCCATATCGTAAATAATTTTATTTACGATATCCGCTCGTTTTTGCATAAATTCCCCAATTTTTCTATCCATTTCATTGATGAAATGGAGCTTATCGTCATTTATTTTATGGACCATTACTTTAAGCTGATTAAATTTTTCTTCTCTTCTTTTGAAAGGCAAGCTTATTACAAACTATCAGATAAAGGTTAAATTAAAAATGAATAGAAAATGCGAAAATTGGATTTTCTATTCAGCTTAGTTTTAATAACTTTATCTTTTTTATAACCTCTTTGCTTGCAGCCTCCATACGGGGGCTTTTTTATTTAACACATTCTATAATTGTCAAGCAATTATTTTCTTATAACGCCGGTATCGTTAATTGCTACTATAGTTTACATTAAGGTTTACCAAATAGTTCCTATTTTAATCAAATTTGTTTTAGTTTTTTTTGATAAAAAAATAAGGTAGGTGAAATGGCTTTTTCAATCAAAACTCAAAAAACACTCATCGGGAATTTGAGCTCTCCATATTATTATTTTTGCAAAACTAATTCATAATTAGAGGATTGCTTGATTTTATAGATGAGTTCCTCAATAGAAGAAGCAATAAAATTCTTATCTCCCACTTTTAAGAACCACTTTCTATTTTCCTCATCTATCTCTATTTGTATAGAAGATGATTTCGAATTATCCACTTTAAAACCTACCCGTTCCAACGCCCTTTCGGTCCAGGAAAACAGGGTTTTATTGCCTGAAAGATTCACTCTATAATTATATCCCGTATTGATTTTAAACCGTCCGGTCATTTTATCGAAAGTCATTCCATGTTTTTCAAAGGCTTTTTGAAAAACACCGCTTATAACCATATCCTCCGGAACACCGGAAAAAATATGATTTCCATATTCGCCAAAATCTTCCTGATTTTCAGTCTTTTGAGTATCAATTAACCAAATCTTATCTGCGGACTGAAGCGCTAAATCCAGTTCGTGGGTTGACACCAAAATCACTTTTCCGGTTTCCAGGGCGAGCTTTTTCAACAAAAGAAAAATTTCTATCCGGTTTGGAAGATCAAGATGAGCAGTGGGTTCGTCCAGCAAAATAATGTCTGTATCCTGGGCCAACGCTCTTGCTACCATCACTTTTTGAAGTTCTCCGTCGCTTAATTCTCCAAGCTGCCTGTTTATAAACTTCTTGGTGTCGGTAGATTTAAGTGCCCAGTCTATGATTTTTTTATCCTTGTCCGTTAATCCTCCCAGCCAATTGGTATAAGGATATCTTCCCAGACCTACCAATGCATAAACATCCAAATTGCTAACAGCCACACGATCCGTTAAAACCACACTTAATATCTTCGATAATTGCGAAGGTCTGTAGTGAGAGATGTTTTTCCCGCGGATTTCAACCGATCCTTTTAAGGGTCGTTGAACACCTGCCAATGTTTTCAGTAGAGTTGTTTTTCCAGAACCATTCTGGCCTATCATACAAATAAATTCTCCTGCTGATAAAGAAAGATTCACAGGGCCAGCCACTACTTTTCTTAAAGCAGATTTTTGGTAACCTATCAAAAGGTCTTTTATAACAACTATTTCTTCCATCTAGCTAAAAGAAGATTTAAGGTTATTTTTTCTCAGGATCACTGAGATAACTACAGGAGCACCTATCAGTGAAGTGATCGCATTAATTGGGAGAATGGATTGCTTTCCTGGCAAATGGGTAACAATATCACAGAAAAGCATGATCACTCCGCCTAAAAGACAAACGACTGGAATCAGGATTTTGTGATCTGAAGTATTGAGTAATGACCTGCTCAAGTGGGGAACCGCAATGCCGATAAAACCAATAGGTCCACAAAAAGCAGTAATACTTCCGGCCATAAGACTTGTACTGATGATGATAATGATCCGGGAATAATTTACTGATAAACCCAGGCTTCGGGCATAATTCTCTCCAAGTAATAGAACATTTAAAGCTTTGGATGTTCCAAACGCCATCATCAATCCAAGCACAACAACTATTGAAAGTATAAATAAATGCTCGCGCGTCACTCCACCTAAGCTACCAAATGTCCACATAAGATAGTCCTTGATTTGGTCCGGCTGGCTGAAATATTGCCAGATACTTACCAAGGCTATGGTAATATGACTCACCATTAATCCAACCAACAGCAGGATTACATTGTCCCTGACTTTTGAAGCAATGGCAAGTACAAAAAGCAGTGTTAAAAAGGCACCCATGGTGGCAGAAAAGATCAGCAACCAACTGCTCAAAAAACCAAGTGAGCGAATGGCAAAAACTGTAGTAACAAATCCTGAGGAAAGCATAACCAGCGCAACTCCTAAACTTGCTCCTGATGTAATTCCCAAAACCGAAGGGCCTGCCAAAGGATTCCTGAACAGCGTTTGCATTTGCAATCCGCTTACGGATAAAGCTGCTCCTACTAAAACTGCGGTTGTCGCTTTAGGCAGCCTGATTTTAAGAATAATGTTATTCCAGGCAAGATTATCTGTTGGATCTGCAAAAAGAATACTTATTATTTTATTTAAGGGAATGTGAATTGATCCTAATGCTATGTCACCGATAAAAAAAAACAGCAAGGCAAAGAATAAAACTACAAGAAGGATGAGCGGCTTTCTTTTCTTTTTACGGTTGAGAATTTCCTCTTTAGCTCTACTTTCCATCTATTTTAACTGCTTATAATAGTACAACTTATGTTTTGGCAAGAGCTCGGGATGAAAGATTTTTATCAGGTCAGCAAGCACGACATGAGGATTTAATACGCCTGATTCCCAATATTCATTTGCCCCATTTTCCTTTGTTCTGTTGTAATGATTATAAACCCTTCCGCTTTTATAAGCTTTAAAGTCAGCCAGTCTTGCGTCTACGTTTATCAAGTCTTTTTTTGAAGAGGCATATTCCGGGTTTAACCAAAAATCTGCCTTTAAGCCTTTTGCATAAACAGCTTCAAAACTTAAGGGAAAACTGGCGGTAGTAGAATCGGTTACCCAAGGATAAGTCGCGCCCGCATCTTTTATTAAATGACTCATAAAGCTTCTGCCGCCAGGGATAAACCAGGCATCTTTATAGCTGAGACCAGTAATAATATTGGGCCTATTTTCAATGTCCTCTGTAAGCTTTTTAAGCTTTAAATATTCCTCTTCTATTTGTCGAAATTTTTCATTAGCCAGGGTTTCTTTATTTAAAAAGAGCGCCAGCATTTTTAACCATTCCGCCCTTCCCAACGGATTTTTTTCCCGCCATTCTGAATTTACCAATACGCTTATTCCTGATTCAATAAGCATTTTGTAACGGGTAAGATCAGAAATGGTAACGCCCGAAATCATTAAAGCCTGTGGATTGAGCGATAGGAGTGTTTCCTGGTTTAAATCGTCGGGCTGGCCGATATAAGTGATGGTTCCTTCCTTTAAACCCTTTTTTACGAAAGGATTTATAATGTATTCAGGGGAAGCAAAACCTTTGATGATATCCGTAGATTCTAAAATATCAGCAAAAGCTACGTGTGGAGTATATACACAGGCAAATGTCTGAATAGGAATTTCAACAAATTGTGCATCCTCATAACCTGAAGGCCGAGGCGTTCCCTTTTGGGTTAAAACATAGGTTAAAGTATCCGAGGAATTTTTGTAAGGATTTATGATTTTCAATACCTTATAATTTCCAAAATATGCTACTTTAAATCCTGTGGCATATTTAACATTGAGTTTCTCTGGAAAATAATCTTTCTGCGGGTTCTGACTGATTTGGGTTTTACTATTATTCTTTTCTTGTTTACAAGAAGTAAAAAATAATAAACAAAAGAGGGTCGTTGACAGAAGAACTATTCTCCCGGCAGCGTTGATGCGTTTTTTTTTCATAATGTCTCTGGCCTTTCTTCTGAAAGCAAAAAGAGTTTAAACAGCATTATGACCGGTATTCTGGCTTCCTCACTTTATGACGCCTTCCCGTTTTGAATATGAAGCATGAATTCATCATTCCTACAGTGGCCTTTTGTCAAAGCTTTTAAGAGGTTTACAGCAGCAGAGACTGCTCCGGATTTGCACCGGATTCCCATACATAATACGGGGCAAAGGTAGGAATTTTTAATGGGATTAAGAGATTAAGGGACAAAATGGATTACGACACATAACAAGACAAGAAATCCCTTCGAGTGGCTTCATCATTCGGCCCATCGCTAATTAAAATAATTCTTTTATTATGGAATTAGAATTAAGCTTAGACTTGCAAAGAAAATTTAATTAAACTTTTTTTGCTATCAAATGAAGAAGCAGCAAAAACCAAAACCTCTAACAAAGGAATATATAAACAAAAAAATACAGTTTGAGGAAGAAATAAGAAAAATGGTTTTTCAAACATTTCTTTTAACTATTGCAGGTTCTGTAACGTTATGGATTAAAGAAGGATTTGGACTATACTCCAACAGTGGTTTGATAATTTCTTTTCTTTTATTAAATTGGATCGTAATTAGCGTTTTTACTACTAAAAAATTAATTAGAAAATGGAATTTACTGGAATAATGTTTTTAGTTCTTCTCGGCGTGATTGGAGTAATTTCTATTGTTGCAATAGTAAATGGCGTAAAATTCTTAGTAAAAAAGGATTAAATTATTAAATCTTTATTAAGAATTGAAATAGCTTTTAAGGTAATTTTTTTTTATCCAAAACTTTTTGAAATTCTTCCTGCCACCCTATGAGGGAAATAATTGCTAGCCAAGCAACTCATTATTCAACTGACTAATACTTCTGTTGCATAAAATATTTTCAATCGCGCGTGCAAATAATATTCTGGAGCTCGCTACTTTAATTTTTGAAGAGGTAAACTGACGATCAATCGTGTCGGTAATGCATACAGATTCTAAAGGAGAGGCTTCAATTCTTTCTATCGCATTTCCTGTTAATAAGCCGTGGGTACAATAGGCTCTTACTGATTTTGCTCCATGTTCCATTATTATTTCCGAGGCTTTGCAAAGTGTGCCTGCTGTATCGATCATGTCGTCTATAATGATTACGTTTTTGCCGGACACTTCCCCAATAATCTCCATGTGCGAAACCTGATTTGGTCTTAACCTTTCTTTGTTGATTACTGCCAGTTCTGATTCAATATGTTTTTTGTACTGTTTTATTCTTTTCAATCCGCCAAAGTCAGGGCTGCATAAGCAAATGTCAGGTAGTTGAAGCGAATTGATATGTGCTGCGAAAATAGAGGTAGTCTGAAGATGATCTACCGGAACTTTATAAAATCCTTCGATGGCATTGGTATGCATTTCCAAAGTAATTACCCTGTCTGCGCCTGCAAGCTGGATAATGTCTGCCATCATCCTGGAGGCAACCGAGGTTCTTTCTCCATCTCTTCTTTCCTGACGGCTATGGGGCAAATAGGGAATTACGCAAACCACTTCTTTGGCTGACGATCTTTTTGCTGCATCAATGGTCAGAAAATATTCGAATACATTTTCATAGGGAAGATTGATCCTTGAAATAATAAAAATGGTCTTTTCCCGGATGGTTTGGTCAAAGCGAACATAAACTTCCCCGTCAGAAAATCTTTCAGAGTAAATAACGCCTAAATCCACCCCCAGGTGATCTGCAATTGTTTGAGAAAACTCCTTTGATTTTGGGGTAGTATAGATGAGAAAGTTCTTTTCCATTTTTTATAATTTTCTGAATTTAAGATGTTCAAATTTAACCACGGGGTTCATGAAGAGAAATATTGAGGTACACCGAGAAACATTAAGAAAACCTCGGTATCTCCGTGTAAAAACTCTATGATCTCTGTGGTAAATTTCATTACAAAAAGAAGGTTAAAAAAGATCAATTCCAAACCTCAATCTGATCGCACCTTGTACTTTGGAAACATTATTATATCCGGTTACAAAATCGACCCTGAAGAATTTGGCTATATTTTCTACTCCCAACTGCAATTCAACATGCTCCCGATTATCTTCTGTTCGCAAGAAGTTGACTCCCGCTACTTCCTGGAATTTTGTTTTTCTTAATAATGGTATTTTATTAAAAATAAATCCGTTAAAATGGTGTTCATAATGGGCTTCTATATAAGATGAGGTGGTGCTGTTCGTATAATAATCCAGTAATTGAAAATTTCCTGTAGGCTGTTTCAGGTTTAGAAATATAGTCTGATTGCCATTGAAATGTTTGTAGTCCACAAAAGGAACCGAGTGTTTATTCAGAAACCCTCCTACAGACACGTTCCATGTTGATTTTCCTAATAAACCAAAGTTAAAGTTGTCATTAACCGTTACGCTTGCCAAATCAAAATTTACGTCACTATCGAGCAAAGGTGCGCCTTTAGCGTATTTAAGGGAAAATACCGGATACTTTGAGCTATGTGGTTCTTTGCCATGTGGCATTGTAGAATATTTTTGATTGATCACGAACCTCAGTTCTCCATTGAATAAAAGCGCCTGATGATCTTCGATTACGGGCGAGTCAAAAGTTGTCAATGAAAACGGATCTAAAGGATTATTTGAAGTATATCTTCTGTTTTCATCTTCATTTACAAAAGCAAAGTTTGTCCTGTTTCTCAGCCCATGTCTGAATTCGTACCCTACATTTCCTGAAAAATATATTCCATTGGTGAGTTCCTGTTTGTAATTTATTTTGGCATAAGTTTTTTCATAAAGCTTCATATAATTTTCCCGTAAAAAAAGAGAGTAGTAAGTATTGATAATCCGATCTACAGAATTCAGCGTATTGATCTGGCTTACATATTTTCCACCTTCAATTCCGATAAACTGTTGCTTGAAACGATTCATTGACCAGTTTAACTCGGTTTTCGGATTAAAATGACCATTTGAAAAACCATACCTCAGGTGAGTCGCCCATGTGAAATTTTGCTGGTTCCACTTGCCCTTCCGAAAAGTAAAGATAAAATTGACATTTGCTCCCTCTACAGTGTTGAAGTTGAGAATATCGATTAAAGGATTTGTTGAATACCTCGTTTCATTGTAGCGCCGGTAATAAGTATATCCAAGGAGCAGACTTGTCCATCCAAACTTATTTCTTTTCATGTCTACGGAGTCAAGGTATTCTTTGGAGGTCTGCACTCTTTCCGTACTGTCTGCCTTTAGATAGTATTTCATTTCATCGGCAGTAAGCAAAACAGGTCTTGTGGTTTTCCAATAAGAAGAATCCCTTTTATTGGCTTGTGTTTCTATTTTGAATACTTCATTCTTAAAGAAAAACTGAGGAAACTCCCGGTTGATTTCATAATTGGCGTAATTCACCACATTTACAAATGAAGCCCCAAAACCAAGCGCCTTAAGCTGCGCCTGGTATTTTACCGAAGCAGGCATCCAAATCGAATCATTGATAGCTACATAATCTTGCTGAATCTTAAAATTCTGAAAAAACTCTATCTGATTTTCCCCTAGTTCAAGGTCTATACCGGTTATGTTCCAGGTATCATCCACGATATAAATGTATCCCTTAAAGACTGGGTCGCTCTTTCGTTTTGGTATCACCTGGATTTTATTGATGATCCTGTTCCCTTCCTTGATTTCACCTTCCAGTTTGTAATCGTAAAAGAGAAATGAGTTTTGGGAAATAGGGGAAACAAAACCCCTTTGAGTAAGGCCATCAATTTTTAACAAATTATGATAAAAGTTTGCTTTCAGCTCTGTGTCGCCAATCCTGTTCCAGCTATATCCCTGGCTGTTTCCTGCAACTTTTGAGGAAATCATTTCTTCTTTCACATTATCGGGTTTTTGAACATAGAGCCTGGCTTTTGATTCTGACAAATAGACCATACCGAGATTAGTGGAATCCGGCATTTGATCTTTTGGTATAAAAAACAGTAAAGCGGGTCTGTCTTGCGGAATTTCATCTAATTTGCCAACCCCTTTAATGTAGACATCACACGAATAACTCTGAACTGCATCGAGATTGTCTTTCCTCTTTTTCTGCGCTTCTTTAATTATTCCATATGCCGGATCTTTGTATTTGTTTGTAATGGTCACTTCTTTCAAAACCACTTCCTCGGGAACCATCCGGACATTTATTTCCTGGTCTTTACTTAAATCCACTTGCCTGAATTGTTTTTTAAATCCCAGGTATTGGTAGGCCAGTGTATAAGTTCCCTTTTTCAATTTTATAGAATACTCGCCCTTAGAGTTTGAAGAAGTGCCATTAGAAGTACCGTCCACAATTACGTATGCATAGGGTAAAGTTTCGCCATTTTGATCAGTTATTTTTCCATAAACTTTAAACTGCTGTGGATCCTGAACTGGATCGATTGAAAAAATATGTGCTTTTATTTCTTTTGAAATAAGAAAGCAAAATAAAAGCAAAATGAATTTTGTGTTTTTCATTAAACGATTAGAGTATTTAAAAGCACTTTTGTTACAATTTACTATCTGATGGGGAAATTATTTCTTCCTGTATAATTAAAATATTTTATTCCACTATCCAGATCCGGCTATTGTTGCGCATTTTGTACTTCTTCCATTTTGGAAGTAAGCGAACCAGTTGCGAGGATAAAATCATCGTAACACCAATAATAATTGATTCTTTCGGACTGTATTTATTTTTACTTGTTAAATATGCCAGGGTAGGAAAAACAATAAAACCAATTCCTACGGATTGTAATCCTACACGCAAAGTTGTGACACTATTTCGAGGCATATAAACCTGTGAAATATCTTTGGTGGATATTCTTAAACCTGAAGAAATTATAATGGTTGAATCCCTGAACCCAAGTATAACATCGTTAAATAAAGCCTCTTCTCCTTTTAATTTGAAATGAAATTCATCGCCTTCTACCAACCGTATTCTTTTTCCCCCTATTTTTCTACAACAATATATCTGGTTTGAGCAAGGGAAGTATAATAAGAGAAAAGAAGAAAAAATGAAAGAAGGTAAGCACCTGGACAAATAGAAAACATAAAAAAGGCATCAAACTTTCTGTTATTACGAGGGAAAAGTTTGATGCGCTACTTTTTGTCTCTCAACCTGGAGTTATGTATAGGTTGGAATTTATGAATCGATAAGAAAATTGATCCAACTACTTTCGCTTTGAGTTTTTAGCGATTCCGTGGATTTTCAGATTTATATACTCATCAATAGTACTATAGTCGAAACCGTCGTCTTTTGCTTCTTTAATAAAACTCCCGTCTACATCATGGATCTTGGCATTAATTACATCATTAATATCGAGTTTGTTAAATCCAACTGATTTCAGGCTCTCAATAAATTCGGCATTTACTCCATGAATTGTCGCCTCTATTATTTTTTTTAAGCTTAAATCACCATAACCTAAAGATTTAGCTTCTTTAATAGTAGTTGAATTTACACCGTGGATTTTAGCTTGAAGAATTTCATCCATACTTAAATCTTTAAATCCTGCATTTTTGAGATCAGACATGTATGCAGCATTTACACCATGAATTTTCAAGTCAATAATTTTTCTCAGGCTAAGATCTTCAAAACCCAAGGATTGTATTTCTTTTATTGATTGAGGATCTATATCATGAATTTTGGCTTCAATAATCTGATCCAAATTAAGGTTTTTAAATCCTGAGGTCTTAAGACCTTCAATGTATCCCGCATTTACACCATGGATTTTTAGCTCCACAATTTTTCTCATACTCAGATCATTGAAACCCATAGATTGCATTTCTTTAATCGTTTTAGGATTTACATCATGGATCTTTGCTTCAATTATCTGATCCAGATCAAGATTAGCAAAACCTGCTGATTTGAGATCTGCAATATATTGAGCATTAACGCCGTGAATTTGTAATGCGATCATTTTTTCAATTCCAGGATTTCCAAATCCAAGGGCTTGAATTTCCTTGATAGTCTTTGGATTAATGTCATGAATTTTTGCTGCCAAAAGCTGCTCAACCTCTAAGTTCTTAAAGCCCGCCCCACTTAAACTTTCAATATAATTTTTATCAACTTCATGAATGGACATGGCAAGCAGTTGATCTCCGGTTAAGGTTTTATACTTGTCTTTTAAGTAATCCACATATTTTCGGCTTACATCATTTAAAAACAGATGAAACATGAAGTTTTTATCAGATACTGATAAGTCGTTCTTTATAAGATAACTTTCAAATGAATCGTCCTTTGTAAATACATATTTTCCCTGACTGACTTCTTTGTCCAAAGCTCCAATTATTTTAAGCGTTCCTGTTTCTCTTTTTAAAATAAAAACTTCATTCTCCTGCTTTTCGAAGTCAGACTTCTCGAAACACGTCGAAATATTCCATCTTGAAGAGTTACTGTTATCTTTAAAATCTATACAATATTCATTTTCAATTTCGCGGCTATACCAGAAGCCTTGCGACATATCGGCATTATTACCGATTTTTATGTGGGTTGATTGTCTTTTTTCGCTGCCTTCAAGTTCCTTGGGTGCATTGACAGCATTTTTATCCGACATCTTTATTGTTTGCCCGGATACCGGTTCATTCAAAAGCAATATAGTTCCTAACAGCAATGGAGCAAGAAATGCATATTTCCAATAGCTGCTCAAAGTTGATTTTTTAGCGTTCATCATAAGGATTCTTTGTTTAAGTAAAGATTGATTATAATTAGTAGTAATGGTTAGAGGCTTATTCGGCGCGGCAATTTGTAAAAGACTTAACTGATATTGATCTTTCTGAACTTGTTTTTTATTTAATAAGATAGTGTCTGTTTCATATTCGATATTCTTCTCAATCTCTCTTTTATAAATCCAAACCAGAGGGTTAAACCAGAGAAAGATTACTCCTATTTCAGCAATCAAAAGATCCCAACTATGTCCCTGATTCACATGAATTTTTTCGTGAGCAATTATCTGTTCATAAGTCTCAAAATCATATTCATCAGGATGAATAAAAATGTAATTAAAGAAGGAACAGGGCGCTTGTTTGGGTTTTGCATTGACAATTATGTATTTACCATCTTGAATTTTATCTTCGCTTTTGAAAATTTTAACGATGATTGCAGTAGCTTGAAATAAAAGATTCAGGGCAAAAACCATTACACCAAAAAAATAAAACAAAACAAACCAGAAAATAGGGCTTCTGTCAACGGTAAGGGTATATAAAGAAGAATTATCAGCTGTGTTTTCATCATTTTTGACAGAAACATCAATTGCATTTTCCTCCGATAATGCCTTTTTCTCTTTCTTAATAAAATTAGTATTTACAGGAGCCGGGGTTGAGACTACAAAATCACCTGTATTCTCTGCTTTATAAAACAAGGAAGAAAGAAAACCCTGATGAGTTACAAGCTTTGGTAATTTGACCGATGGCAATGTAAATGCAAAAGCAAGAAAGACAATAAAATAAACTCTGTTAGCTCTGAAAAAAGTCTCTTGTTGCAGCAGAATTTTATAGAACAACAGAGCGACAGCCACCACAATTGAAGCTTTTAAAAGATAGAATATCATTTCTTTGAGGTTTTTTGTGCCTTGATAATATCGATAATTTCATCTATTTCAGCATCGGACAACTTTTCTTCCTTTGCAAAATGAGAGATCATTTTAGAAAATGAATCCCCAAAATACTTCTGCTTAATATCGTCCACGTCCTGCTTTCGATATTCTTCTAACGTAACCAAAGGAGCATATCGATAGGTGTTTCCGAACTTTTCGTCCTGCACAAATCCCTTGTCTTTTAAAATTTTAACCATTGTGGCAATGGTATTATAATGAGGTTTGGGCTCGGGCATTTCCTCGATAATATCTTTTATAAAAACATTTTCAAGGCGCCAAACCACTTGCATAATTTGTTCTTCTCGTTTTCCTAATTTTTGCATTTTTCTCAATTTTTAATGAATCTCCTAATGATATAGTAAACCTCCTAATTAATTAGTAATAAAACTAATCAATTAGGAGATTTATTTTTTAGACCATTAATTATTAAGAGAATGCGGGGGCCAAATGCTTAATACATGGAGAAAGGTTTATTCTATAGACACGATTTTAAAATTCAGTCATCAAACAATCAAGTGATCTAAAAGCCTAGGTTCAAATTATTCCTTGATAAACTTTGCGAGTTGAACCGATCCTTCTTTATTGGTGATTTTGATAAAGTAAATTCCCGATTTGAAATTATACGCACCCAGATTTACGTCGACTATCCCATCAGAAGCGCCTTTTAAGTTTTCCTCAAAATGAATACTTCCATACTTGTCATAGATTTTTACATTGAAATATTTACCGGAAAGAATGTCGGATTTTATAATGAAAGCATTGTTCGTAACAGGATTGGGAAATACACTCAGATTTAAAGCACTTATCAAATCTGATAGGTTTGCATTCTTATAGGCGGTTGTAGCTTCAGCTTCGTGTATAAGCGCAACTTCCAACCCATTTAAGAAAGCGCTTCCCACAACGCCTTTTAAATTGATGTTTAACATTCCATCCATTACCCATATGTTGAAATACTTTTTTATAGCATTATACTTACTTGTAGCATACATATCGAAGTTGCTTTGGACTTCTACGTCCTCTATGAAAATATCTTGAAGGTGATCGCCAGGCTTA
>Ga0196965_1000337_pt1 | contig 30951 bp, 42 predicted proteins | sample S1_20metaG_FD_148668 | JGI IMG/M metagenome (GOLD analysis project Ga0196965, IMG submission 148668) | Soil microbial communities from Anza Borrego desert, Southern California, United States - S1_20 | ecosystem: Environmental > Terrestrial > Soil > Desert | place: USA: California | collected...
AGACTAACACATCCACCTGAATCATGGAAGGTGATATATAAAAAAATCAACAAGAAGGAAAGGATGCTGGCCCTGTATTCTGCAATTTCTTGCACCTCACAAGGTGAACTAATTGCAAAAAGAGGTCATATAATTGAAGGAATTAACTCGTTCCCGATTATCGTATCAAACGATTTGGAGGCGATAAATAAGACGAAGAGCTTACTGGGGTTACTTGAGGCTCTTGGTCTAGGAAAGGATATTCAAAGAGTCGAACGAGCCGTAAAAAAACGCTCCGGCAAAGCAAAACGCCGCGGACGCCCTAATAGGATAGGTAAAAGTGTTCTTATTGTTGTAGGGAAAGATGAATGCGAACTTTTGAAATTGGATAATTCGTTACCTGGTGTAAGTATAAAAAGTGTAAAGGATTTAAGTATCCTTGATTTAGCACCAGGTGCCAGACCAATTCGGCTAACATTATTTTCAAAGGCTTCGTTAGAAGCACTAAATGATTTAAAAATTCCTACACATAAACTGGTGGAGGCTTAAAGTTGAGTAAATCTTTAACTAATAAGAAAGTAGACGTAGATGCTCAACTGGCTAGTAAAATACTGCTCGAACCCTATGTGACAGAAAAAACCTTCAATATAATTGAGAAGGAAAATAAGTTAAGCTTTATTGTGCATAATAAAGCTACGAAGGGCCAAATTATAAAGTCTATGAAAATCATATACGAAGCAGACATCATTGAGGTAAATACTTTTAATACCATTCGTGGTAAGAAAGCTATTATGAAATTTAAGAATGTGGATGGCGCAAGACAGCTTGCAACAAACTTAGGACTGGTTTGAGGTATGATAAATTCATTCAATTTAAAAATCCAAGTGTCCATTATAGGAGAAATATAAGATGGTAAGAGAATTCAAGTTTAAAGGCTACTCTGGGGAACAAATTCAAAAATTATCGATTGAAACTTTGATGCCCCTTTTAAACTCTAGACAGCGAAGGTCACTAGATAAAAGATTATCAACCTATATGAACGATGAAAAAAGAAAATTCAGGGAAGATTTGAAATTAGCGAGGGATGGAAAGTTAAAAGGACAATTGAAGACTCATCTCAGAGATATGATAATACTACCTGATATGATTGGACTTGCAGTTTTAGTACATAACGGAAAAGAATTTGTTTCATATACTATCAGGCCCGAAATGGTAGGACATTATCTTGGTGAGTATGCCATAACAAACAAAAGAGTGCAGCATGGTGCTCCTGGTGTAGGATCATCTAGATCTAGCCTGTACGTCCCATTAAAGTGATAGCGATGCCAGATTATTCATATTCTTTTCAAAAGTATGAGAAGTCAAGACATGTTAGAGCTGCAATAAGAGATAAATCAATATCGCACAAACATTCACGGGAAATTGCTATAGCAATAAATAACAAATCAATAGAAAAAGCAAGAGAATTCTTGGAAGATGTCCTAGTAAAAAAGGTTGCAGTACCTTATCGGAGGTATCATAATGAAGTTGCACACCGTTCAAACATCCGAGATGGATTTTGTTCAGGCAGATATCCTCACAAGTCTACTAAAGAATTTTTGAAATTGCTCGATAACTTAGAATCAAATGCAGAATACAAGGGAATGGACTTAGATAGATTGAAAATTATTTCGGTAGTTGTTCATCAAGGCACAAAATTGAAGCGGTTTACACCCAGAGCAATGGGAAGGGCCAGCCCAAAATACGATACCCTTGTTCATGTCGAAATCGTTGCAATGGAAGGAAGGGCAAACTAGAATGAATGCTATCAAAAATGTTTTAAAAAATAACTATCGCAATAGCGAATTAGACGAATTCTTGAAGGAAGAATTAAAAGATGCCGGGTTTGGGGGAGCTGATATCCAGAAATCGCCGCTAGGAACTCGTCTTACTCTATACGTTACAAGGCCTGGGCTTGTTATCGGAAGAAAGGGTAGCGGAATTAGAGATCTCACTTCTAAACTTGAAGTCAAATTTGGGCTCGCTAATCCACAAATTTCAGTCATAGAGGTCGAAATCCCTGAATTAAATCCAAAGATCATGTGCAATAGGCTCGCACAATTAATTGAAAGGGGTACTGCATTTAGACGAGCCGCATTATGGACTGTAAATACCATAAAGAATGCGGGAGCATTGGGCGTAGAGGTTACTATTTCTGGTAAATTAAGAAGTGAGAGAGCACATTTTGAAAAACACTCTTCCGGAATAATACCTAAAAGCGGAAACATGGCAGATAAGGTGGTAAAGGAGGGAATCACTCATGTATTGACCAAAATGGGGATCATGGGAATCCGATTGAAAATTGCCATTAAAGATGCCACACCTCCTGAATTTGAATTGGTTTCGATCTACAAGGAGCATGTTACACCAAAGGATGAAAGGGTATCAAACCAAACCGATAATATAGATACAGAAAATGAGAATGCAACTAAGAACAACCAAAATCAGAAAGAAATATTAGAAAACACAGGAGAGATTAATAAGTAATTGGCTAGAAATAAAACCAAGTCACTAAGGCAGTTTAACGATGATGATTTAAATGATAAATTGACCGACCTGAAAGCTGATTTGGCAAAGCTCAGATCAGAGGCTTTAAAAGGAACCCTCAAGAAAGATGCTGGAGTCATCAGATGGAAGAGAAGAGATATAGCACGAATTCTGACTCTTATGAATGAACGTTCCGGAGGTAAAAACCTGTAATGAGAAGTAACTCCAACCAGTTTGAAGACATTGAAGGAACACTTCTTGATACATCTGTTTGCATACTAGAATCTTCAAACCATAAAAACCAAGGTAAATCCGGCAAAGTTGTTAATGTAACTAAAAATATGATAATTATGAAAGATTTGTCACTAAATCGAATATTTAGTATTTCTAAAAAAGAGGTTTTAAAATATTGTTTAATAACTTCACAAGGCAGATTTATTATTCCTGGCAAGCGATTATTAGGAAGGCCTGAAGAAGTTAAAGGTAAGATCAGGTGAATTTTATGGTGAAAAATATAGGTATACAGGTAAAAGGTCCAAAAAAAACTTGTACAAATAAATATTGTCCGTTTTGTGGATCTCTTTCTTTAAGAGGTAAATTGGTTACTGGCACGGTTGTAAGTCACAAGAGCAAAAACATGATAGTTGTAGAACGAGAATATTCCAGGTTTGTAAATAAGTATAAAAGATATGAACGAAGTAAATCGAAAATTCATGCATTTATTTCTGATTGTCAAGAAGTAGAAGATGGTAATAAAGTCAAAATTGCCGAATGCCGGCCTCTTTCAAAAACTGTTTCTTTTGCAGTAGTCGAGGTTAGTGAATAAGTATGTCTTCAAAGTCGAGAGCAGTATCCTCAAGAGGAGTAGAAGAATTTAGGCCTTATGTAACTAGATCGCTACCCTTATATGCAAATCTAGTTTGTGCTGACAATACTGGTGCTAAAATATTACAAATTGCACAAGTTACACGTTATAAAGGAAGACATTCACGCTTGCCCTCTGCCGCAGTTGGCGATTTTGTAACAGTAACAGTGAAAAAAGGTCCGGCTGAATTGAGAAAACAGATATTTGGAGCAGTAATAGTGAGACAAAAATATCCAATTAGGAGATTAAACGGTGTGAGAGTATCATTTGAAGATAATGCGGCAGTACTGGTTACTCAAGAAGGCGAAATCAAAGGGACTGATTTGAAAGGGCCAGTGGCAGCTGAAGCAGCAGAAAAGTGGCCAAGAATAGCAAATTTGGCATCGATGATAGTTTAGGTGAAAATAAAAATGAAAAAGCAAATTAGTAATGTTTCTTCAAATCTGTCCGAAAATTTAAAGAAAGATTATGGCAAGAAAAGTGCACGTATCGTTAAAGGAGATACTGTAAAAATAATGCGTGGCGAATACAAGGGAGTGGAAGGAAAAGTAGAAAAGTTGGATACGGTCGGAGGTAGATTAAGTATTGAAGGCGTACAGAGAGAGAAGATAAAAGGTGGTCAAGTAAAGGTGCGCATACATGCTTCAAATGTACAAATTACTTCACTTCATTTAGATGATGAAAAAAGAAAGAAAAAATTACAAGGAAAAGAGGAACAAATTAATAAATCCTCAAGAAAAGCTAATGTGAGAACAAACAAAAAGGAGTAATCGAGGATAGTGAAAATTAATTGGTAAGAAAAAGTGGGAGTACAAAGTTAAAAAGACAAAAGGCTCCAAGGTTCTGGGATGTAAAAAGAAAATCGTCTCAATTTATACTTGCACCTCGACCTGGTCCTTATTCAAAGTCAAAGTGTTATCCTCTTGGTATATTGCTTAGGGATGTACTTCATTTGAGTTCGACTTATAACGAGACCAAACAAATACTGAATTCTGGTCAAATACGTGTTGATGGTATCATAAGAAGAGACATGCGGTTTGGCGTGGGTATAATGGATATCATCGAGATAACTACTAATAAAAAGACATATAGATTGATTCCAAAAGGCTCTGAGCTCCTCGTTCCTGTTGAGACTAGAGAAAATACGTCAAAATTATTGAAAATAACCAGCAAGACTACGATTAGAGGAGGCAAAATTCAATTTGGATTCCATGATGGCAAAACATTAATTTCAGATCGAGGTGATATGAAAGTAGGTGACTCTTGCTTAGTATCGTTACCAGATCTTGTAATCAAAAATCATATCAAATTTGGTAATGGTTGTTATGTTATAGTAGTACAAGGAGAAAATGCTGGCAAGCTTGGACAAGTTGAAGAAATTAAGGAGGGGATGTTTTCGTTACCAAAAAGGGTGGTGTTAACATTTGATGAAAAGACTGTTGAGTTACCTGTAGAATTAATTATGCCCATAGGTGAAGATAAGCCTGTATTGGAGGTTTTGGTAAATGAGTGAGAAACTCGAAAATCCTATGAAGCAGATCCAAATATCAAAAGTAGTTATAAATATCGGAGTAGGAAAATCCGGGGATCCAGTGGAAAAGGCAAAAAACGCCTTATCGGAACTAACCGGCAAAAAACCTAGTGTAAGGGGAGCAAAAAAAAGTGTAAGAGATTTCGGGATTCATAAAGGAGAGCCAATAGGTGCTATGGTTACATTAAGGAGATCTGACGCCACAAACTTTTTAAGACGAATTATAGAATCAAAGAAGAATGTGATAAAAGAATCGTCTTTTGATAATAATGGAAATATTTCTTTTGGTATCCATGAACATATAGATATCCCTGGTACAAAGTATAATCCAGACATAGGTATCTTTGGAATGGATGTTTGTGCGGCGCTTAAGAGACCAGGTTATAGGATTTCAGCTCGAAGGAACCCAAACAAAATCGGCAAAAACCACAGGATCACTAAGGATGAATCTATGGAATATTTTAAATCACAATTTGGAGTAGAAATAATTTGAAGATAAAGATCAGAGATTATGCGCTAACTGGTAGAAAAAAATTAGCACACGGTAAAGGCACGCGTTGGTGCAAACGGTGCGGGTCATTTAGCGGTATGATTTGTTCTTACGACCTAATGTTATGTAGAAGATGCTTTCGCGAAGTAGCATTTTCATTAGGATTTAGGAAGTACGAGTAGGGGATTAGAAATTGCCAGCATTAAATATATTGTCCAATTTGTTTACCACTCTGTATAACAACGAAATGAGGCGAAAGAGAGAATGTATTGTATTGCCTGCTTCGAAATTCTCAAGTGAAGTATTGAGGGTGATGCAAAAACATCGGTATATCGGTGAATTTGAACAAGTTGATGATGGACGGTTGGGTAAATTTAGGATTCAATTACTCGCAAAAATAAACAAATGTGGAATTATTACTCCACGTTTCAGTGTAAAAAAGGACAAGTACCTAAATTGGGAACGACAATTTCTTCCTTCATATAATATGGGAATATTGATTGTGTCTACTAGTAAAGGGATAATGTCTCATCATGATGCTCAAAATCAAGGTTTAGGGGGAGCCCTAATAGGATATGTCTACTAAACCGGAATTCTTTTCGAACGAACTATTAGTTCCTGAAGGTGTTACTATCGTCAAAGATAATAATACAATTACAACTAAGGGATCAAATGGATCTGTTCAAAAGGATTTTACTAAGATGCCGGCTACTATAGAAATTGAAAATGACAAGATTACCATCAAATCATACGGCAATAGGAAAAGTGATTATGCACTGGTTAATACAATTCACAGTATTATTCGCAACATGATTAAAGGATCTACCATTGGATTTACTTATAAATTGAAAATTGTATTTGCACATTTTCCAATTTCAGTCAAAATCAAAGGTCAAGAAGTACATATAGAGAATTTTTTTGGTGAACGTTCTTCTCGCGTTGCCCGAATAGTAGGAAAAGAAACAAAAGTCACAGTTCAGGGTGACGACATACTGATAACAGGACCCAATATTGAAAATGTATCTCAGACAGCTGCCAACATAGAGTCATCAACCAGAATAAAAAACAAGGATTCAAGAGTGTTCCTTGATGGAGTATATATTTACTCTAAATCTTAATTATTCTTTCTTTTTATTTTCCTTCGTTCCATTGGATTCTAATTATATTTATGCATTATCTAAATAAATTCTAAATCCTCAATCATAACATTTAATTATTCTTAATAATTTTTAATTAGATAGTGCCGCTGTAGCTCAGCTTGGTAGAGCAAATTCATAATCTATGTTATGAAGCTTAACTGGCTGTTAACCAGTAGGTCATCAGTCCGAGTCTGATCAGCGGCGCTTCTTTCTCTTAAAAGGATACTATATCTAAAGCAATTGCATCAGAGAGAAGATAAGTGTGCCTGTTTCCAGAAACAAAATTATTTTTTATGTCAATCCGCGGAACCCATCTATTTGATGAGGTAAATAACCTTTCTTTTTTCATTCTCTTCTCTAGTTCTTCAATGTCTAACTCTATTTCTTCTATTTCTTCAGTTTCCAAATTCTGAATTATCAATAGAATTTTTTTTATCAATACTCGGTCTCCGTTTTTTGAAAGATCTCTGTTTCTCTCATCATGTTCTAATATTTTTATTTTTATTTGCTTTCTATTGAGAGCATCTCTGCTCATCAGCATCCTATCGGTTAAATATCCCTCATATCCCATTGAACAATAAATTGGATAACTTACTAATAATTATTTTAGCTTTCTACACCGCTGAAGACAATATCAAGCCTGCCTTCTGTAACTTTGATTGATTTTACCTTTATAATATCTCCAACTACAATCCGTTCGTTAATAGTTCCAATAAATCGGACACCATGGAATTCACCTACTCCAAAATAACCCTCTTTCTCATGGATATGAGATAAAGACTTCTCAATCAATGTACCCCTTGTTATAACGTCTCTAAAAATAGTCTTTGAATTACAAATATTACAATAATAATTAGGGGGCCAAACATATTTCTTACATTCTGCACAATATGAAGACATTAATCTCCCCCTGCCCGCAGCATCTAACATATATTTAAATAAATTCAACTCAATTCTGGAGGATTATAATTGTTGTAGAGGTGCCAGCCGCAGCCATATTGTGAACCAATCCTGTGGTGAGTTTCTCGACCTGCCTCTGCTTTGCTAAACCTTGCAACTGGAGCGTAATTTCATTAGTCTGGTCAATTCCTGTAGCACCAATTGGATGACCACATCCTATTAGTCCACCCCTGACATTTATTATAGCGGATGGCTCTTTAATGAACATTTTTCCTGCTCCTTTATTAACAAATCCAATATCCTCATAAGCCATTAGTTCCAATATCGTAAACGCATCATGCAGTTCAGCAATGTCAATATTACACGGACTTATCTCTGCCTGCTTAAATGCTTCTCTTGCGGCTATTCTAGTAGAGAGAATTCTATCAAGTGATGTGGTAATTGCAGCAAAGCTAGCTCCTTGATTATTCTGCGCGATACCTTTTATCCATACCGGAACTTCGATTTTAGTTGCTAATTCTTCAGAGACCAATAGAATGGACGCTGCACCTTCACACGGATAACAACAGTCATATTTTTTTAGAGGATCTGAAACTAGATCTGCATCTAATATTTCTGAGAAGGTAAAATTCCTTTCAAAAAAAAATGCATTAGGATTATTATTAGCATACTTATGATTTTTAAAAGAAATGGAAGCCAAGTCTTCCATATTCGTACCATATTTTCGAAAATGATTGCTGGCAAACAGCGAAGCCCAGTGAACTGGCATGTCAAATAGACCTCGTGTAATATCCCATACTAACTTGTTTCCTGGACTGTCTCGTTTCTCCATTCCTGTTACTAAAACTGCTTTGCAGATTCTAGAGTAGATTAACGAATATGCTAATAAGATTGCACTTGTTCCTGAGTTGCAAAGATTCTCCACCTTGGTAGAGAATCTAGGAGTCAGTCCCACCATTTCTGAAATAATATTACTTAAATAAGGTTCGGTTGAATTGCTTGACACTATTAATCCATCGATTTCATATTTTTCGATTCTTGTATTAGATAACAAATTGATAATCGATCTAGATGCAATCTCTGCGATGGTAAAAACTGAATTTTTTAGAAACTTCTGTGTATCCGACGAGGTGATAGCAACTCTCATAATTCAAAAAAATCCTTGTAACTTAGATCTCCATTTGTATCGGTGGTCGGATTGACTTGTAAAATAGGCAAATCTATCCCTGTTTTCATAAATTCTTTAATTTGCTCACTACATTCATTTATGCTTCCAGCTATAACGAACTCATTTAAGATTGTCGGTGTTACATTTTTTATAGCTTCCTCGATACCATACTTATGATAATCTGTATAAATTCTTCTGATAGTATCTCTATGTTTTGTTCCCAGTAAATAGTTATAATAGACTTTTCCGACCGATATATAAAAAACAAATGTCTTAGCAGCTCTCTTAACAGCCTTTGAAGGGTCCTTATTTGATACGGATGTAATTATCACCATCGCCTTAGTGAATGGTCGTGTAGATGTAGACCGATCAGTTTCTCTGATGATCGATTCTAATTCTTTTTTCGGTTTTAAATACAAGATGAAACCATCTGCAATTTCTTTTGAGAGGCTTAACATTTTAGCGTTAACTGCAGCTACAAAAATTGGTATATTTTCTCTTGAATGTTCCAAAAGTTCAAAGTCTGATATCTTTACAATATCTCCACGGTATGTAGACTTTCCAGATGTTAGTAACAATTTAATAGATTGAACATACTCTCTCATCCTTAAGAGTGGACTTACAAATTTCATACCGTGTAATTTCTCTATCAAAGGGGGTGTGCTGGTCCCCAGCCCTATGATTACCCGTTGATCAGAAAGTTGGTCTAACGTTATTGCTCCCATACTTATGGTTGCAGGACTTCTCGTGTATATATTAATAATTGAGGTGCCTATCTTTATTCTCCTTGTAGCTTGAGAAATAGCTCCTAGTAATGAAAATGCTTCTTTTCCCCAAGATTCTGGTGTCCATATTGAGTGAACGTTGTTGTTGATGTCAATACGTGAAGAAAAATTTACAATCTGCTTTGAATTCATAAGAGAGCCAGTACTGAATGCAATTTTGTTATTTTTCATCATTTGGCGTAAAACTTGGATAATTCCTTAGATGATTCTTCTATATCTTTGTGGGAGTCGATAGATTTCCAAAACGATTTTTCAAATTTTTTAGCTCTTAATTTTTGTTCATTGGCCATTGCTGGTAACGCGGTGGTTTCTATATTCCCTTTATCGGGAAGAAATTCAAATATTTCTTGATTGAAAAAGTACACACCTGCGTTAATCCATTTATCCAAAATATTGGGCTTTTCCTTGAATCCTGTGACAAATTGTTCCTCGTTAAAATCAACAATGCCAAATGGACTCTTTAGCGGTACTACAGCTATAGAATTAAATTCGTTCTTATGAGATAGTGCGTTAAATTCTATGTTCGTCAAAATGTCTCCATTTATCATAAAGAAACCGCTTTTCTCATCTTTTAACAAAGATTGCGTATTCTTTAATGCTCCTCCTGTTCCTAGTGGTTCTTCTTCTACCATGTACGCTACTTTAACATTGAATTTATTTCCACTGGCAATGTGATTGATTATTTGTTCTTTTAGGTATCCGACGCATATAATAATCTCTCTTATGTTGTTCTTGGATAGCAATTTTATCTGCCATTCAATAATTGGTTTACCTAATATTTCTATCATAGGCTTGGGACGATTATCTGTAATGGGTTTAAGTCTCTTTCCAAACCCTCCGGCTAATATTACGGCTTTCAAAACAAGATAATTTATAGATATAAAGATATATTTTTTTCCACTCGTTAGGACTTTATTTTGTTACCACAATAGAGTATTTAAAATAATATTTTAAAACTCCTAATGAAATTGTGAGCCGAGTATTACTATAATGATAGTGTTATTACTATAATGATAGTGTTATTACTATAATGATAGTGTTATTACTATAATGATAGTGTTATTACTATAATGATAGTGTTTTTGATATGGCAAAATATTATTCGGAAATCCCGGGAAAAAAAGTTTAACATTTCAAAATTCGAATTGTGAAATGTTTTTGTAATTTATTGCTTTAATAAAAGTGTAATATTTTCGATTAAACTAGATATTTGCTCAAAAGTGTGTTCCGAAGAAAGAGATATCCTGAGCTGTCCTTCATATCTTTTAACAGTTGGATATCTTATAGCATGTACATAAAAACCACGTGCTTCCAATTTCTTAGAAATAGTGATTGTTCTTTCTTCTTGTCCTATAACGAGAGGTATTATAGGACTATGCTTTTTAATTTTTAAACCTGGAATATTATATTTGCTTGCAGTTTCTTGAAAATAATTTATGTTATCATTTAATTTTTCTTGTAAAAATCCTTTTTTTGCAACACTGATGGAATATTCGGCTAATTTACATAGTAAGTCCGGAAGAGATGAACTAAAGATAAACGATCTAGATTTGTTAATCAGATAATTTCTTATCAATTCTGGACAACTTACATATCCACCAAAACAACCTAATCCCTTACTTAAACTGCTTATATGGATATCTACCTCATCTTCAACATCAAATAGACCTGGCGTCCCCGAATAGTCTTTCCTCTCTTGAGCTCCAACTACGAAGTCTCCATGGGCATCATCAACAATCAATATACAATTATGTCTTTTAGCTATTCTGACAATTTCATCTAATTTAGCAAAATCGCCATTCATACTAAAGATCCCTTCAGTAATAATTATTTTCATATTTTGCTTCGAGTTTAAGATTATTCTTTCAAGTTCTATCGTATTGTTATGCGGGAAAACATAAACAGTTGCCTTTGACAATCTGCAGGCGTCGATAATACTAGCATGATTTAACTCATCGCTGAAAACTGCGGCTTTTTTCTCAGCAATACAACTAATAACACCAAGGTTAGCCATATAGCCAGTTGGATACACTAATGATGATTCTGTTTTCCTGTGTTTAGATAGTGTTGTCTCAAGATATTCAATACTGGATGTGTTACCACTTATTAGTCTAGAACTACATTGTGATATTGCTGAAGGGAGCAAGTCCTTTAGTTTTTGGATTAAATACTCATTCTTCGACAACCCTAAATAATCATTAGAAGAGAAATCAGTTATGGTGGACCGTGAGTATTCCTCCATAGGTTGGAAAGCTTTATCGGCTAACCTTAATTGTCGATATAAATGTTCATTCTTTAATGCTTCTAAAATATTTTGAAAATAGAGTGAATTATTTTTGTCTAGCACCAATCTCGTTTAGCATCTTAAAGTCATCATTGGGTTTATTCCCTTTGGTCGTCAGATAACCCCCAGTTATAATTCCATTCGCTCCCGACTGCAGAATCTTTCTGTCGTTACCTTTTAAATGAATCTCTCGGCCTCCTGCTATTTTTAATATAGTTCTTGGCATTAAAAATCTAAAGGTCGCAACAGTCTGAAGAATTTCCTTTTCAGTTATCAAATCCTTGCCATAGAGTGGTGTTCCTTCCCTGCCAATAAGGATATTTATCGGGACCTCATCGGGTTCCAAAGATGACAATGCTATACCTAATTCAACCCTTTGATTAACCGTTTCACCCATGCCTATAATCCCTCCGCAACATAATTCTAATCCTGCCTTCTTGACGATTTTTGCTGTGTTTATCCTATCTTCATACGAATGGGTCATACATATTTTTTCAAAAAAACTCTTCGCAGTTTCTAAGTTATGATTATATCGCCTTACTCCTAACATCTTTAGATGTCTGGCTCGTTCGAGGGTCATAAACCCTAATGAGACATTGACTTGGATGTCAAGCCTTTCTCGAATTAATTTGATAGTTTCACATATTTGTTTAAAATCTTTTTCAGGTGGTGCCCTATATGCACATACAATACAAAAGCTGTTTGCGCCACTGTTCATAGCATGTTCAGCCTGAGTCAATATCTTTTCGGTTGGAAGTAGAGGATATTTATCAATAAGAGTAGAATTGAAAGAGGATTGTGCGCAGAATGAACAGTCTTCGGGACATGACCCTGATTTAGCATTTACTAATGTTTCTACATCAATCCCATCTCCTGCAAATTTGTGCGTAAGATCCCTTGCGCAATTTGCTAGCGTCTCTACGTCTTCAGAACAAATTAAATTTAATGCGTCTTCATAAGTAATCTTCTGGCCATCTAGTACTTTCGACATCATATTAAAAATAAACTCTTTGTTTGAATCACTCAATTGGTCTTTACTTTTCTTATTATTTATCTATCACCTATATTAGTATTTTAGATTATCAAAATTATCCAAAAACGAATTTCGGCATCTTTATTGTGCAATGATATTGAATAGAAAAGGACCCTTAAATGAACCGTTCGTTTAAGACAACCTTTTTTTTACTCTTGGTGTTGCCTAGTAGTATATCGGTTTTAGACAAAATTATCGTATATTATTAACAACCTTTTTTATACATTAATTCTCCGACAATTACTTATGAAATACGCATTTGCGTACCTGAGAGTAAGTACAGAAGATCAAACGGTAATGAATCAAAGAATATCGCTGCAACGATGGGCGTCTTCTCATGATTTTCAAATTTTAGACTATTTTGAAGATTCTTCGATTAGTGGAAAGATACCTGCAACTATACGTCCTGGATTTATGGATTTGTTAAATTTGGTGGCGATTGAACAAATAGACGCTGTACTAGTGTATGAACTGTCGAGGATTGGTCGCACTTTCTGGGATACTTTGGAAGCAATTAAAGCAGTAGAACAATATGCACCACTGATTTCTTGCTCTCCTAGGGAGACATTTCTCCAAACAACAGAGCCAAGCATTCGAAAACTAATGTTGGGAATTCTTACTTGGGTTGCCGAACGGGAGCGAGAGCTTTTGATTCAAAGAACAAAAGATGGAATTGTTCGTGCAAGGTCCGTTGGTAAACAAATTGGTCGACCTATAAAAAAATTAAATGATAAGCAACTTATAACATTACTTTCCCAAAACAAATCCAAATCAAAGATTGCAAGAGAATTAGGTGTGTCCAAGGCAACATTATACAAAAATCTAAAAGTTCTGAAATAGCTAAAAAATGTTTTTTTCAATATTTCCTATAATAGATAATTGAGTATCAATAATTTTGTCAAGGGATTGTTCGCTTATCGCCAAAGGAGGAATTAATATCATCGTGGATCCAAGAGAACGTAAATATACCCCTCTCTTGAGTGATTCTTTAATTACATACATTGAAGTTGATATCCCGTTAATACTCGTTATGGGTTTTCTTTTTTTGACCAGATCAAATGCCGCTAACAATCCTTTATTCCTGCTATTTTTTACAATAGAAAACTTGTCAAATTCTTGAAGCCTTTTACTTACAAACTTACTGTTAACCCGAATTTTATCGATCAACTTATTTTCCTTATACATCTCTAAATTTTCAATCACTGCCGTACATCCTACCGGATGACCTGCATAAGTATGACCATGATACAATTGCTTCTTGTCAGACCAATTTCCTTCAAATTCTTGATATATCTTTTTTGAAGCCGTTGTAATTGCAAAAGGAAAATATCCTCCTGTAATAGCCTTGCCAAAACACGCAATGTCTGGAATCGAATCCTGAGCGACGTATTCTATCATATTACCTAAACGACCAAAACCAGTTGCTATTTCATCTAAAATCAATAACACTTCATTTTTTCTACATAACTCTGCAATCTTGCCCTGGTAACCTTCAGGATAAATTGTTACTCCTCCTGCGATTTGTGCTCCGCTCTCCATTACCAAAGCAATAGTTTTTTCTGAATTTTCTTTAATTATCCTTTCCGTTTTTTCTAGCAATAATTGAAGATCCGTTCCCTTAGAACTGCAAATAGGGGGTTTGGGAATTGATCGTGCAGGTCGCAATATCTTTTTGTAACTCCGAAAGTATGCATCTACATATCCTACTGACATCGCTCCTATGGTATCTCCATGATAACCCGATTTTAATGACAGAAAAATTGATTTAGTATCATTTCCTTTGTTGTTCCAATATTGAGTAGCCATCTTTAGAGCAGATTCAATTGCTGAAGATCCATTGTCAGTATAAAAGACCTTATCCATACCTTTGGTCAATTTCAGAAATTTTTTTGATAATTCAATAGATTTGTCGTTGCTCAATCCAAATAAGGTAGAATGTGGGATTTTTCTGATTTGGTCAATCATCGCACTAGTTATCTTGTTTTCATCAAACCCCCAGACATTACACCACATATTTGCTATACCGTCTAGGTACTTCTGTCCGTTTTCGTCAATATAATAAAAATCACGCCCTGATTCAATAATTCTTTTAGTGGAGGTCCTTGACGAATCATACATTTGTGTATATGGATACCAAACTTTGTCGGTCTTTGACAAATTGGTATTAGTATCTATTTCAGGACAAATAAAATTCTTGTTTTTTTGTGCAATAATTAATAATGCAAACGTCCATAACATTTTATCTATATGGATGTAAAGAATTTACTTTATACCGAAATCGATCGTGTGGGAACCCAAAATATAAGAAGAAAAATAACCGAAAATACTGAAAATTCTAAATATATAATCGAGCAAATAATGAAAAATTGCTTTAAGGCTCTTGACAAAATTAATATTTCCTCATATGAATGGGTATCATTAGCAGAAGCTCTGACGCATTATATGCTGACCAATATGTTGTTACCTTCCCAACGCAAAATAAACTTTGATGGGTTTGAAGTTAGCATAGTTATTCCTAATGCAAGGAATATGATGAAGAATTTAAAAGAAACCTTGATTATTCAATTCTATACAGCTGAAAATGACATCAAGACCGCCATGGATCACTTAGTTGCGTTACAACCTTTGAGGCAAAACATTTGGATTGTTTCATATTTACCTATTAATAATTCCATTCCAATAAAAAATTATGTAATTTTATGTCAGAAAAATAAGGACAATAAGTTGGGTTTGCCATTTTCTCGTCTATTAATAGACATTGCAGAATATGTACAACAGATTAATTATTCTGGCTTTAAGATATTGTAATTGAGGTAACTTACTGATATTTCAAAATTCGAATTGTGAAATGTTTAGGAAAAACGTTAGAGATGAGGAAATATAAAATAGAATTCTATGCTCTTAAGAGTGAATACCTAGAAATTAAGAATTATTTTGAAGATTTACCAATAGACGTGCTTATTTCAGGCCTTAGATTTTCTAATAGTCGTCACATAGCAAACGTAGGCGGCTACCTAAATCCTGGGAGAAAAAGTATAGTAAAAAAAGAGACATCTTTACTGACTAAAAAACAGGCTAAAGTAAGATTAAAGAATTGGAAGATCTTGGTAAAAAAATATCGAGAAAAGGGATACAGCTACCCTACAATATATCGTATTAAGGTCCAACTAGAAAAGATTCTTGTTGATTAATCCTTCTATTATATACCATTATTTAATAGAGGGAGTTGCTCTCTGAGATTTTTGAATCTATTCCTGTAGTTGGTAAATCAGGGAACTTATCCTTCATATTTTGTTCAACAATGGCACTTGCCTCTTCGATTATCTTGAGAGCATCCTCACTTACACTATTTGAAGTTCCGCTAATTTCAGAAGTTGTAGGTATCTGACCAGAGTCATTCATGATACCATTCAATATATCCGTAATCTTACCAAAAGATTGTCCTGCTTCAGGTATCATTGAATTTAATCCTCCCTGTATATTCTTTATTACAGACATCGCGGGACTTAATGTTACTACGACATCACCTAATTCAGTGATAGTATTTAATCGAAGTTGAATTTGCTCTAGAGCCAACTTAGCCGAGGTAATCATTTTATTCATTTTCCTAATCTGGGAAAGCTCATTTGAAAGAATCTTTGCATATTGACTATCATGATTCTGCATAGCACTAATAATTCTCTTGAATATGATTTGATCCTTTTCGTCCATTTTTGCTGACATACTTTCTAATTTTGAAATTTGTGAATGGAGTCTCTTCTGTGCCTCTTCTATTCTTGGCTTTAGTGGCGAAGGAGGTTTGATATTTTCTAACAATTTCATTCCTACGTTACTTATTTCATTTTGCGGTTTGACCCATTTGTTGCTAAAAGACATTGACTTTTATACCCTTATGCAAATGTAAAAATTTGTTTATAAAGATATATTTCTTTTATTAATTGTAACTAAGGTAACTACACTCTGCAGTTACAGACATAACACATCTAAATTGGGTATGAACCACATACTTTACAAAATGAGCCCTGCCAAGTCACAGAGCTACTGCAAAAGGAACATCTTCTATAGGCTAGGTATTGATTTGAAGGATCGTTGATTGGGGCATTAAAATATCTTCTATATATTTGATAATAATACAAATGTTCTTTATTTCTAATACTCACGCCTTCGTAGCTAGCAATATTCGATCCTTCTAAAAATTCTTGGTCAGAAAGTTCACCTTCAAAAGTTAAAATAAATTGAGAAATACCTGATCCATATTCCAATGCTTCTTTTTTCCTCCAGACTATTTCATCTCCCAAGGTGCCTCTGAAACACTTTCGAAGAAAATACTTGCCATAAATTATTCCGTTATGTTTGTTAATCTTTTCTTTGACATCTAATGTTTCGGCGAACTTTATTATTTCCTTATCTAGAAACGGTGTATATACTGTCATATGGTATTTTTCTGCGATCTTAATAGAGACAAAATCCATATTTTGGGTCAATTGCATTAACTTGGATTGAATTACTGTAGAATCATTTTCATATTTATGTAAAAAATTATAGCCTCCAAACAATTCGTCTGCTCCATCACCTACAATAACTGAATTACATCGTAATTCGTTTGCCCTCTTTATTCCAATCAATTGAATGACTGCATTTCGTATGAAAATTGGATCAAAAGTCTTATAATCAGATATAAGCTCATTCAAGCCTTCAAAAATCGCTTTTTTATCTGGGTAAGTAATTACGTGTTTTGTTTCAAATCTATCAGCCAACAGTGTTGAATATCTAAAATCGCTAGATGAGTCATCAATTGTGATTGTAATGGCATATTCAGGGTGAACATAGAACATTAGGATACTGCTGTCCAATCCCCCAGAAAGTAAAATCGATTCATGAGGAATAGACATACAGATCTTGTTTAACAAGAAGCGGAATTTCTCATAGGTACAGGCCATCAATATTATTTCTTTTTTTTACGTTTATAAATCTAGATTACTGATTTACGATTATATGAAGTTTGATGCTAATAAAAAATGTATTAATCCTTCTTGTGGAATTGAGTATTCTATTGATAGTGATATATATCGTTGTTCTTGTGGATTTCTCTTAGATATTACATATTCTAAAAATCCTGATAAAAGTCTAATTGAAACATTTTACCAGAGGCGAAATTATATGGGCAATATTTTTAATGAGAGTGGAGTATGGAGGTATCGCGAACTATTAAATTTTGTTGGAATTGATACTGAAAATGTCAACGAATGTTCTCAGTATCTAGTATCTCTAGACGGATCAGAAGGTAGATCTTCGCGACCATATCAAATGAGTAAGGTTGCCAACCATGTAAACTTGCCTTCAGGAAATTTATATCTCCAACCTGAGGGATATAATCCTAGTGGTTCTTTTAAAGATAACGGAATGGCTGCAGCAGTTACTCATGCAAAGCTACTATCCGTAAGAAAAATAGTCTGTGCTTCAACAGGAAATACGTCTGCATCTGCTGCAATGTATGCTTCAAATGAAGGATTTGAGTGCGACGTTTATATACCTCATGGTGAAATAGCTCCAGGAAAACTTGGTCAGGCCTTTCAGTTTGGTGCACAAGTGATAGAAGTTAATGGAAATTTTGACGATGCATTGTCATTATCCTTAAGCGATGCATCAAAGGACGGTGGCTACACGGTTAATTCAATTAATCCATTTAGGATTGAAGGCCAGAAAACCATTATTTTCAGAATATTGGAACACTTAAATTGGAACCCACCAGACTGGATCGTTTACCCCGGTGGTGCACTTGGAAATATATCAAGCTGCGGTAAAGCATTAATCGAACTATTTGAATGGGGTTGGATAAAAAGAATTCCGCGCGTTTTAGTGGTCAATGCAAAAGGTGCAGATACATTTTATCAACTCGTTAATGGATTATTCGAGAGTTCAAAGTTGGAATGGAACGGAGGTAAAATAGACACTCAATTGATTAAGAGATTTTACGAATATCAGGATATCCATCATATAACACCAAAGACTCAAGCAACCGCCATCCAAATCGGAAAGCCTGCCAATATTGTCAAGGCTTTAAGAACAATTGATTTCACAAATGGTATAGTAGAAGCTGTTGAGGATACAGATATGCTAGACGGGATGTCTGTAGTTGGATTAAATGGATTTGATTGTGAAATGGCCTCAGGTTCTGTGCCTGCAGGAATAAGAAAATTACGACAGAAAGAAATAATAAAAAAAGACGACATTGTAGTGGGAGTATTAACAGGGAGGCAAAAAGACCCTTCATTAGCTATTCATTATCATCTAAACAAGTCTAATAAGTTTGCCAAGCCTCCACGCGACTTCGATTACTGATTACTCTGCCATTGGATATAGTATTATACGCTGCCGATCCTTCGCTTATTTAAAGCTTCAAGAGCAGATAATATTGCCTTGGATTTATCTTCCGTTTCTTGAAATTCCTTGCTTGGAAGGGAATCAATTACAATACCTGCTCCAGACTGCGTATAACCTTTATTGTTATTTATAAATGCAGATCTAATAGTAATTGCGAAGTCACAGCATTGGTTAAAAGAAAAATAACCTATTGCTCCTGCATAGGGGCCTCTACTTTCAGGTTCTAAATTATTTATTATTTCCATAGCACGGATCTTTGGGGCACCCGATATAGTTCCCGCAGGAAAGACAGCTTTGAAAGCATTGAAAATATCGTGATTATTGTCTAGTTTGCCTATTACATGCGAAACCATATGTTGTATATGGCTAAATTTTTTAACAGTCATTAACTCTGGCGTAACAACTGAGCCAAATTTACATACTTTACCCAAGTCATTTCTGGCCAAATCTACTAGCATAGTGTGTTCAGCCACTTCCTTTTGATCAATTTGCATCTCCTTTTTATATTTCTCTGTTAATACAGGATCGCTATATACTGGTCTTGATCCTGCAATCGGATATGTTTCTACAAAAGAGCCAGTAATCCTTAGTAACATTTCCGGACTTGCGCCAAGTAATACATTCGACTTATTTTTAAAGTAAAACATGTATGGAGAAGGATTAATTCTTCTTACTTCTTCATATAATTTTAATGAATCTCCTATAAAATCAAATGTAATCTTTTTAGATAACACCGTCTGAAATACATCGCCATTGCGAAGATGTTTTTTTATAATATTAACTTTTTTTTCAAATTCATTTTTAGTCAGATTCCGTTGAAGGTTAAAATACGATGCATCATCGTCAATGGGATGTGACATTGAATTATTGATTAATGACTTGATTATGTCAATTCGTGATTCGTCATAATAAAAGTATTCCAACTTGCGTTTAGTATGATCATAAACCAATCCGTCTTCATACCATCCAAATTCAAATAATGGGTATTTTAAGTCGTTTTTTACAGGGATATTCTCCCAAAATCTAATAGCCTCGTAGCAAAAGTAACCCACTAATCCTCCTAGGTATCTATATTGTTGATTTTTGATACGCGGGAAATACTTTGCGATGGTTTCTAAGGGGTCCTCGATCCTTAGATTTTCAATTTCATTATCTTTGCCATAAACTTGCAGGTTTTTTAAATTGCTTTTTATGATATACTTAGGATTAAAGCCTATTATCGAGGATTCAACTAATTCCTTTGGACCATCCAATGATTCAAAAATGAAATTGTTATCAAATCTCTTGCTTATCTTCTTAAAAATGTGAAAAGGTGTTAGTTGTGAGTCTAATTCTTCAAATCTTGGTTCACCCTTTAATTTTAACAAATTGGTTAGTTTATCATTCAAATTATGTCACTATTATCGTAGATCCTCTAGTTTATCCTCATCAAATGTACCATTGATCGATAAGGGTTTTCGTCCAATAAAACCTTCGTCTTTCCGATGCCAAAATTTAACTTTATCTTCTCCTAATTTCCAGCACAACCACACTTCTTCATTAAATCTCTTTGCAGGAAAATCTATTAACCCTTCTTCAAAACTTTTTATCATGATTCCCAATTCTTCAAATTCTTCGATTTGCTTATACAGATCAGTTACAGATTTATTAACTAGATTCTTTATACTAAAAAACTTTTCATGGCCATTATTCTGTTCAACTACAATATTTAATTCTGATTGTAATTCCAGAATTCTATCACGTTGGTTCAAAATATTGGCAAACCTTTTACGTATCTCTGGTAAAATTGCGTTTGCCATAACGGGTGTATAAAAATTAATCATTATTTCAATTAATTAAATTAATATTTATTTTTATGGTATTAAACCTTTGCTGAAAATGAGTTATAAATACAAGGATGTGCAAGTGGTCTAATGACCTTGATTAAAAATCGGGAGTCGATTTTAAAATATCATAATTTTCAGTCCATTAAGGATTCTCTCGATGCACTAGATTTTGCATTTGAGAATAGCAGTCCAGAAAGGCTTGTAGATAAGTCGGTAGCAATAGGTTCTATTATCAATGTTACTGACATCAATAGAAAGCTCTACCAATTTAAGTTGCCGAAGGCTAAATCTATCTTAGTTATAAGTGTCGGAAAAGCGTCAGAAAGAATGTTATCTGGATTAACAAAAAAAATAGGTGATAGAATTGCTAAAAGTATATTGATTATACCAAAAGGTTATGAAATCAAAAGTGAAAGAATGTCTGCATTGCGAAAAACGACTATAATATACTCTTCCCATCCGATTCCAAATTTCAATAGTCTCTTAGCAGCAAGAGTGGTAATTGAGCAATTGAAACATTTGGATAATATAGAATTAGTAATTTTTTTGATTTCCGGAGGTTCGTCTTCCTTAATTGTTTCGCCGATAATGGGAATAACGCTTGAAGATAAAAAAGAGATTAACAAGCGATTGATCGCCTGTGGAGCAGACATAAATGAAATAAACATCGTCAGAAAACACTTATCAAATATTAAAGGAGGGAAGATCCTAAGATTTTTGAATCCTAAAAGGAAAGTAATTAGTCTTATTTTATCCGATGTTGTTGGAGATGATCTAAGTACCATAGGTTCAGGTCTCACATTCTATGACAATTCATCCTATGCAGATGCGATATCCGTATTACAAAAGTATTCCATTATAAATGAAGAATCTGTTTCGATCCGAAGAGTTTCAAAAGCTCTAACTAGAGGAATATCTAAAAGATCTCTTGAGACAGTAAAATCACTTGAATTTGCGTCGTTGAATTCCGATAATTACATCATTGGAAACAATTCTAATTTTTGCCAAAAAATAATAACCTTTTTAGAATCTGTTGGGTATCGCACTGAATACAATGGCTCCAGTATTAATATGTGTATAGAAGATTTTATCTCTTTGGCAAAAGACACATTTACCCAATTAGAGAACGAAAAGACTGCAATACTGTTTGGTGGTGAAATTACTAACGTAATTGACAAATCGATAAGCGGAGTTGGAGGTAGAAATCAAGAAGCGATTTGTAGAATGATCGAATGCATAAATACAATGGATAATTCAGACTGCTGTGTGATTTGCATAGGTACAGATGGCATAGATGGAAATTCAATAGATGCTGGAGGTTTTATCACTAATGCTACTCTGAAATACTATAAACTAAAGGAATTAAATGTGAAGCGGTTTCTGGAATCTCAAGACTCTAATAAACTCCTTAAGAATTTACATTCCACTATCAACACTGGATATACAGGTACGAATTTTAACGATATTTATCTATTTGTAAGAACAAAATGATATTTGTGTTTTATATGGTCCATTCTATTGGTATATCTTGGTAAAGGCCGTTAGGTAGGATTCTTCTAATTGAAATAGGAAGCGTTTTTTTCTCCAACTCATATCTGGCTATCATAATTGTATCTGTTAATTCTGATGGAATTTTCGTAAGGATTGGAGCCCCTAACGACAACTGTAGTGACCGGGCGCCAGTAATCCTTGCCTTTTCAAATCGAGTTAGTCGATTTGGACCAATAATTATTTCGTCATTACTTGAAGATACTTCTCTTAATTTAAAATCGACATCCGCATCATAAGTTTTGTATATCTTTGTCAAATTTTCCTCCTTTAAATTAAGATTTACTTGACCTTGAATATTTTCATTCCCTTCTAGGCTATTTTCAGAATCTTCGTCAATTCTATTGTTTTCAATGCCATCAGTTTTCTTAGACCCTGACTTTTTTTTTTATTTTTTATTTTCCACTACTATCCAAAAAGATTTACTTATATAATTAAATGTTACTGAAAGTTCATATTTATAAACTTTTAATTACTTTTATGTCAATTGCAAATACGAGTGTTTCGCGAATAGAGATAGAAATAGTGATCTCAGATACACATATAGTTAATGCGGAATTTAAAAGACATTTATCGCCATTAACGATTAAAAAATTGATCAATATGATGCCAATTTCAGGATTAATCAGCAAATACCATGATAAATTTGTCTATATAAAGACTAGCTTAGATACAGGAGCAGAAAAACCTATCAGTTATTTCATGAGAGGGAATATTGCATTCTCTGCTTCGGGAAACTTTTTATGTCTATTCTTAAGGGATACTTCAGTAGCTCAGAAATTTAGTCTATTAGGAAGTGTAATATCAGATAACCTGAATTTATTGCAAACAGTAAAGGCAGGCGATTCTATTACTATTAGAAAATTAAAAGGTTAAACAAAGAGTTATTTTATTTTCTGATAAATTCTGTGTCCGCTATAACCACCGATGCTTTTTATCATATTCTTATTTTCTAAATTTTTGAGATAATTATTGGCCACTGATATCTTTACTCCGAGAGATCGTGCAAACGATTGTACTGTAATGGCTTTCATATTATCCAATGCTCTCAGACCTTGTGCATCTTCAATCAATACCGACAATCTTTGCTTTTGTTGTACTTTGGGAGTTTTTTTTACTTCCTCTTTCTTATTCCCTTTGTTTTCCTGTGACTTATTTGCACTTGACTGACTTGGCTTCTTCTTATTGCCACCCATTTTTAACGATATGTTAGTTTGTAGATAATTTATACTTTTAAAGTTGGTTTAACTTTCAGGGTAATTCTAAAGCAGGTTAGGATATCTTTACATCTATTGCGGATTGTTACTTCCGTAACTCCAGCTAACCTTGAAATATCTATTTGCAGAATGTTAATTCCAAGCAAAACAGATGCCAGATATAGATAAGCGGCTGCTATCCCATTGGGTGATTTGCCGTCTGATAACATGTGATTTTCTGTTTTCTTAGCAATTTCTAATGCCAGTCTTTCTATTTTTGTATCAAACTTCGCGGTATTAGCCAGTTTAGATATGTATTGGTTAATGTTAATTGATTGCAAATTTGCAATGCTGTGATTAGGTTTGTTTAAACTGATATTATGTGTATCCACAGGAAAGAAATCAGTGATTCTGTTGTCCTGTTTTAGTTCTTTCTGGCTACAACAATCATCGTTCTCACAAACAAGAACCATTGATCTATAGTATTTCGATGCCAATTTTTGATTTTCATTAACTTGATCAATGGGATTACTGCAACTGATAATTTCGTTTAATGACCTCAATACCTTGCAGATTTTACAAGCATAGTATACGGCTGCTGCAGCCATGCAAGAAGAAGATTTCCCCTTCGTATCGCATTTATTTTCATAATTCCTGTACAAAAGTGCTGCAGTTTCACATACTACCTTAGGAACAGATAAAACTGAGCTGATCTCGTTAATTTTAGATAATACATTTGATAACCTTCTTTCCTTTGAACTAGAAATCCTGATTATACTATTCCATTTTCTAAGACTAAGCATTGATTTTTTGGTGTTTTCTTTGAAGCATTTTCCTGTATAATCTCGGAATTGGCTATCAATTTCGGTATGAAGACCAAAATCATGGTAGGAAATACTATTAATGCCGCTCGCACGCACATTTTTTAGTCTATAATTAGAATCAGTTGTATATGCATCTTGACCAGAATCCTCGATACTATCTTGGATGACATAACCACAAAAGCTGCATATAAATTCCCCCTTTAATATGTCCTGCACTATCGCAGAATTACATTCTGGGCAGCTATTTTTTAAATTTAAGTTACTTGAAATATCTTTTCACCTATTTCTTGTTTCTCTTGATATAATTTCGAGGTTTGTTAGTTCGAGCATTACTGTTGGGTAAACTTGTGTAAACCTTCAATCCATTAGCCTTACTTCTAGGCTGGATAAACGGAATAATTGAGGCATAGGGGGATTTAATCGATCCTATTAATTCAACTATTTTACCGATTTTTTTTTCATTGGCGAATACCAATGATCCTGCTCTTGTGTTTTTTCTATTCTGGTCTATTTTAACAATCAATCGACCACTCTTTGATAAATGAAGAATTTCTCCCAGTAATTCCATAGTCAACTACCGATTATCATTATTACTTACAAGTTCTTCTGTCAAATAAAGCTATCAAATATATCAATTTAATTTGTATGATAAATCAAATCTATAGGTCATGACGGGATTTGAACCCGCGACCTAAGGTTTACAAAACCTTCGCTCTGCCAGGCTGAGCTACATGACCATTTTTAAATATCAGACAAAATCTGTAATTAAAAGCTTTTGTATATATAATGGATTTTTTGGATAATATCATAGTTGATACTAGAACGAGAAAAACGCATTTTTACTGTTAGGGTTACAATAACTAACAAGGAATTTCTAAATGATCCGGAGGGAGAAACAGTACTGAATGATCTTATCCTCAAAGAAAATTATAAAGACGTTCTTTCCGTTAGGTCCGCCAAATCCTTAACAATTAAGACTTTGGCATTTGACGACAAAGACGCTACAAATAAAATAAAACTTATGTGTGACGATTTGCGGATTTATAACCCCATCGTTAGTAATTGTGAAATATCTATTATTGAAAATTAAAGATTCAACCAGTTTACTGATTTTATTGAAAGAAAACCTTAATGGTTTGAAGAGTTAAAGGAAACTACAAGCGCAATGAAGGATTACGACAGTGTCATAATATGGCTAGATTACTTCAATAAGAATTTCTCTAGAGAGAAAGGACGGAAAGTTTCTAAATCACTTGCGACTTATGATCCACTTGTTTCGGAGATGGTTTCGGCTATTGAATCATTAGGCTATAGCGTGAACAAAGAACAAGTCAATGAAGTGGCTCGATTTCCCAAAAGAGCTCATATCAAATCTGGATATGTAATGATCGAAAAAAAAGGGTTGAACAAAGGCACCTTGGTGAAGAGTATTGCTGAAAAAATGGTATTACACAGATCAAAATCTAGGAATAAATGAGTTAACAGAAGTCTTGTTTTTAAAAATATAAATATCAATATTTACAAACTATAATGTCTGATTTTTTGCGGTATGAGTAATAACTTAAGGGAATATGTAGCAAATTGATTCCAGAAGAGAATATAATAAAAAAAAATAATGATGCACAGTTAAATCATCGTAACCAAGATAAAGAAGCATATTCTGGTTCAAAAAGTGATGGACCAAAAATAGAGGTTGACGAAACTTTAGAGGAACGTATTTCAAAATCTATACCAAAGGAGGCACAAATCACCTCAATAAAATTTGAAGCTGCTAACATTGCCTTGTACACAAAAAATCCTGGATTTGCTTTAACCGAATTGACTCTGCATCTATCGGCACTATCAAAGGCAATGAAAAAGAGGTTCATTATCAAAACTGATCCGTCTATTAGGCTATCAGAGGAAGATACCCGTAACGCGATAAGTAGGATTTTACCGAAGGAAGTTACTATATCCGTAATCTTCTGTGATGAAGCAACGGGAGAAGTAATTTTGGAAGTAAATAATCCTGAAGCAATATCGCCTGAGATATTTATTAAAATTGCTACTAATACTGGTTGGATTGCCCATACTAGACGATCTCCTCATATTCCTTCAAATAGTATCAAAAACATTCATTCAGTATTAAAAGGATCGTCGAAGGAACGGATTAATTTTTACCAGAGTTTAGGTCGTAGGATATTCCGACCGCCTTTGCTTTCAAATTCGTTAATTCAATCGAGTAATGATTCGATGACAGGATATTATAAAGAGTCAAAAGGGCTGATAGAAAGTAATTTAGAAAAAACATCCTATTGTTACAATAATATTAAAGAAGTATTGATTTATTGCCTTGGAGGGGTGAAACAAGTTGGAAGATCTTGTTTTGTTGTTGTCACGCCTGAAAGTAAAATAATGTTGGATTGTGGAATAAATCCTGGCGAGAGTTTAAATTATAACGCTTACCCAAGGATAGACTGGTTTGATTTTAATCTAGATGAACTTGATGCTGTTGTTATTAGTCATGCCCACATTGACCATCAGGGTTTTCTCCCTACATTGTACAAATTTGGATATAAAGGGCCGGTATACTGCACAGAACCAACTTTACCTCTCATGACTTTGTTGCAAATGGATTCTGTAAAAATTGCTCAAAATAATGGTGCTTACATCCCCTACGAGATAAGGGACGTAAACGAAATAATAAAGCATTGCATTCCCATCCCGTATGGTAAACCCACAGACATTTCTCCTGATGTCACTGTAACTTTAAACAATGCAGGTCATATAATGGGAAGTGCAACAGTTCACATAAATATTTCTGGAGCTCATAACATCCTCTATACAGGAGATTACAAATATGCTAAGACGCAGCTGCTTGATGGGACATTAGCTAATTATCCACGGGTTGAAACTATTATCACTGAAAGTACCTACGGTGCAACAACCGACGTCATGCCAGATCAGAACACAGTTTATGGGTCATTTACAGAAAGCATTAACCAAACTTTAAAACAAGGAGGAAAAGTTTTAATTCCTGTTCCTGCCGTAGGAAGAGCTCAGGAAATTATGCTGGTTTTGGATAAGGAAATGCGAGAAGGCCGGCTAATCGAATCACCTATATTTATAGAAGGAATGATCTCTGAGGCAAGCGCCATTCATATGTCATTCGCCCATTATTTAGGATATGAAGTAAGAAAATCTGTTTCTGAGGGTATTAATCCATTCACTTCATCTTACTTTACCGTCATTAATGGTATAAGCAAAAGAGAAGAGGTATTTTCAGATGAATCCCCGTCTATAATAATGGCAACGTCGGGTATGTTAGAAGGCGGTCCATCAGTTGAATATTTCAAACAGATTTCGCCTGGGCCACAAAATAAAATAATTTTCGTATCCTATCAAATAAATGGAACTTTGGGAAGGAGAGTCCTCGATGGGTCAATTTCTGAGGCAAGCATGATTGACAAAAATGGAAAAGTAAAGGTGATACCAGTAAGATGCTCTAAACAAAAAATCGATGGTTTTAGTGGGCACAGTGATTTTAATCAAATAATGAATTTTATCGCTAAAGTTCGCCCTAAAAGGGTTTTAGTAAATCACGGTGAAAAATCAAAATCTGAAAATGTTGCAAGTATAATCTACTCGAGAATGAGAATACGTTCTAGTGTCCCTGATAACAGGGAGATTATCAAATTAAAGTAATTTTCGATAGGTTTTTTCCTATGTATAGTGTTCTAAATGTTGAACTGAGTTGGCAATAAGATATAGATGTATAAATTGTAATATAGTTTTAAGTGGAGAGGGTGCATCGCGCCACTATCTAGCTAATCCAAATCATAAATTGGAGAAATTGCCTCCACCCCCAAAGCCGGGAAAACCGGCTTCGTAAAAAAGGGAGAATAAATTATTCACGAATGCTTTCGAGTGCAGAAACAACTTGCCATAAACTTGTTCTGATATGTGATTGCATCTGGGGATTTTGTGTTACGCCATCTAACATACTGATGGCATTTGCTGCTCTAACTGATATACTACCTCCTTTTTCATCCTTTAAAATAGCCAATACTTCTCTTATCATATTTCTTATGTTCCTTTGGATATTCACATTTTTAATAAGGGTATCTAGTGTAGAAATCGCGTTATTTAGCCTTTCTATATTTTCCTTTTGTTTTAATTCTTTCTTTGTTACGGTCATTTTGAATCACACACTTTGATTTTTACTTTATTCATATTAATAGCTTTATTTATCAGCTTTTGCTAAATTTCCATGAAAAATTTAATAACAAATCAAAATATACTTTTAATGTCTTAAATGGGATTCATGGATGAATAGGATACTCTTGATCGTATTGTTTTGGACCCTCGGTTTTATGGGAGGAATCTTAGTTTATGCAGTTTTGCCCTCTATTTTAGATTTTTTCAATACTTTTATTCCAAATTTATTTTCAAAATACTTTTTTGAAGCCCTCATTGCAGGAGTGATTGGATCAGGGATTAGTACAATAGCAATTTTATACTGGGCTAATAAATCATCAAAGGAATTTTAATATGACAAAAATAGTATAAAAATCCTGATGAATAAAGGCGATAATATATGAATGAGATATATATTGGCTTTTTTGTTTCTTTCCTTGCAGGATTTATAGGTTCAATGGTTGGGGTGGGAGGAGGCATAATTAATGGACCTTTTCTCAGCTTTCTGAATTACCCACCACCTCAAATTTCGGCTACAAGTTTGATAGCCGTTTTTTTTACTAGTCTTTCATCTTCAATTCAGTTTTTTCGAAAGAGACTAATTCAAAATAAAATAGGCTCCATTTTAGCTGCCTCCGCGATTCCAGGAACCATAATTGGAGTATACATATCAAATTATTTTACCATCGAACAATTCAGGTTTTCTTTTGCAATAATTCTGTTATGTACCGCAACTTATCTGATGTTGAGGCACAAATTATTTGCCATCCAGAACTCGGAATCTAATGCTAATACCGAACTAACTTTTGCTTCTCATATGAGGCTAATTTTTTTGATATCTTTATCATTTCTTGCGGGTATTGTTTCAAGCAGTTTTGGGGTGGGAGGGGGCATTATTTTTGTTCCTTGTCTAATTATTATAATGAGGTTTAGCATCAAAAATTCCAGTGGTACTTCTCAATTTGCATTAATATTTACTTCCTTCTCGGGACTGCTCCTCTTTATTTTGCAAGGAAAACCTGATTATCAAATGGGTTTGATTTTATCTATTGGTTCGATTATCGGAGGCACGCTAGGAGGTTTTTTGGCCCCACGAATAGACTCTTCATTGCTTTTGAGAATTTTTAGTGGATTATTAATTGTAGTTTCTATAAAGCTTATCTATGATGCAACTACTATACTAAAATGATTATCTTATTCAACTTATATAGTTACAAACCCAAAATACACAAAATATATATTGTCCCATAAGGAGTCGTTAAAAGATCTTCGGTATTTTCATTTGAATATAAATAGCAATTCGTTAAATATAGCCTGCTCAATTCATATCCTAGTAATTTGATAAATTTGGCCATTCTAATTTCTGGTCGGGGTAGCAACATGAAATCAATACTTCAAGCACATAGAAGCGGGGAATTAGAAAGAGTTAGTGAGATAATAGTAGTTTCAAATAGGTTGGATGCGCCTGGCTTAGACATTGCAAAAAAAGAATTTGGAACAAAAACATTGACTGTTCTGACAGATGGTGATCGGCATTCTTTTGAGAATAATCTTATCCATGAATTACAAAGTAATGGTATTTCTAAAGATAATAGTTTCATATGTTTAGCGGGATTTATGCGAATTTTAAGTCCACTATTTATAAAGCACTATAAAAACAGGATTGTTAATATTCATCCTTCATTGCTTCCATCATTTAAAGGCCTTCACGCTCAAAAACAAGCTCTCTCTGCTGGTGTCAAAATCACAGGCTGTACTGTTCATCTAGTAGATGAGGGTGTAGACTCTGGGCCCATTATCTTGCAAAAATGTGTTCCTGTATTAGATACCGATACTGTCGAAATTCTCTCTGAACGGATATTAAATGAGGAGCATGAGATTTATGTTAAATCTCTAAAACTCTTAACTTCAAACAGACTCATAATAAAAGAAAACAGAGTATTTGAAATTTAGGTGCATATTTAGCCCCTAATTTTATTATCCATATCCAGCATAAACCTTGAAATCTCTTCCTTATTTGAGTTAAGATATTCCTGTCCCCTTTCCCTTAATCTGCTATTAAATAACCTCAACTCTCTGTGTTCTTCAAAGAAACTGTCCATTATCAATGTACCATGCAATATTGGGTTTAGTAACTGATCGATGTTTTGTAACAGCATTTTTAAATCGCCTCTTTCGGAAGATTCTGATGCATTATAGAGTATCTTGCTTATATCTTTTAGTTGTTGGGAGGAAAAAAAGACTTCTTTTTTTCCTTCAAAATGCTTTAAATTCGAAGCAGTATTTCGTTTCTCAAC